>Ga0255354_1001195_pt1 | contig 15279 bp, 13 predicted proteins | sample HBST50metaG_FD_189942 | JGI IMG/M metagenome (GOLD analysis project Ga0255354, IMG submission 189942) | Peat soil microbial communities from Stordalen Mire, Sweden - H.B.S.T50 | ecosystem: Environmental > Terrestrial > Soil > Wetlands > Peat | place: Sweden: Norrbotten County, Stordalen Mire...
TCATTGTCCAATTCGGTCGGAGTATCGCTTTATAAAATTATTGGAAGCACGGGTTATCCGCCTTCGCGGATAATGAAAAAAGAGGGATATCTCTCGTAGCTCGACATGACCATTATTTTTTATTGCTTGCCCTTTCCTCTCAGTATCTTCGCCGCTTCATCCGGATCGGTCACATTAATGTAAATTCCCGTGGAAAACTCCAACCCGCCGAGATAGGAAAGATTCGGCAATATCTCCGCATGCCAATGATGATACGGATGATCGCCGCCCGCGAACGGCGCATCATGGATGAAAAAGTTCAGATCAGGATCACCGGCATATTTCCGCAACCGCCGCAATGACGATTGTATGAGCGATGCGACATCTGCGATCACCGCGCGGGGAGTTTCTTCGAATCGCGGGAAATGTTTTTTAGGGGTCACTCTCACCTCGAAAGGACGCTTCGAGGCATAGGGCGCAAGTGCAATAGCGTTGCGATTTTCCTCGATGATCCGTGTCTTCTTTTTGCGTTCCTCGCGGAGCAGATCGCATCGCAAACAGCGATGATGCTTGTTGAAATATACCTTCGCGCCATGAAGCGACTGAACGATATGGGGCGGCACGAAAGGGGTGGCCATGATCTGATAGTGCGGATGCCAGATCGATGCGCCGACCGAAGGTCCATAGTTCAAAAATGCAACCGCATAGGCACTGCAACCATCCTTTGCAACGCGATATCGTTCTTGGAATACTGCAAACAGCTGTGTTGCCGTATCGCGATCAAGGTCAGCGAAGGTCTTCTTATGATCACGCGTGATGACGAGTTCATGAACGCCGATGCCGGTCTTTGCTTCGTAAAAACCATCGCGAAAATCGACGGCACACGCTTCGCCATGGACAAGCGCGGGATATTTATTGGGAATGACGGCGATCTGCCATTTTTTCGCGTTCGGCCACGCTTCAAGAATAACGCCATTTCCCGCAAATCCGATATCTTCGAAGGGGCATGTCTCTTTCGGCAACGGCACACGAGCAGAAACGGCATTATGCAATTCATGCGGCCGCGTAGCACGCCCCGGAGAGAGAATGATCCAGTCACCGGAAAATGAATCTTGGCGAAGTTCTGGCATGGGATTATTGTTCTAAGACATTATAACACTAGAACCTGTTTCAAAAATAGACCGATATTTTTGAGATAGGCTCTATTTCTTCATCCGATTCTCGTAATACCAGTTCAAAACGTCGCCGGCGACCGGAACGGCGTTCAGGCTTCCCTGCCGCGAGTTCTCAATAAGGATCAAAATGGCGATCTGCGGATTATCGCATGGAGCGTAACCGACGAACAGCGCATTTTCCTGCGTGTTGTTCTCCACCTGCGCGGATCCGGTCTTCGCACAAACCGAGAATGGAAGACCATGCAACGTGTACGAGGTCCCTTTCGGCGACGTGACGCCCTCGCGCATTCCTTCCTGTACCTGTTTGATTTCCGGCACAAGCGATGTCAGATCTTCCGCGACGGCCGGCGTCGAGCTCGCATTCAAGAACGGGCGGTAAATATCGCCGCCGTTCGCGATGGCGTCGATATAATCAAGAAGCTGGATCGGCGTGACCAGGAGATCTCCTTGTCCGATCGAAACGTTATAGGTATCGCCCAACAGCCATGGCGTCCCGGAATGCTGCTGCTTCCATGCGGGTGTCGGGAGGAATCCGGAACCCTCACCCGGCATATCAATGCCCGTCGGCTTGCCGAAACCGAATTTTTGCCACCACGCGTGCAGCCGATCGATACCGAGCCCGGAAATGCCATAATCGCTCGGATCGTTCAGAAGCGGCGTGCTTCGCGGCGGCGACCCGCCGCCCACGACATAAAAGTAGACATCCGACGATTGCGCCAGCGCCGAAGCAAGATTAACGGAACCTTGGTATTGCCAGTCGAGATGTTTCGACGGCGCCGCGGCATTATACGGATTCGGCACCAAAAGATATCCCGGGGAATAGATCTCGCGCGTCGAATCGATCACCCCTTCGGCAAGCGCCGCGACGCCGTCAAGCGGCTTGATCGTAGAACCTGGATTGTAATTGCCGCTTACCGCACTATTGAAAAGCGGCCTATCGGGCGACGTGAGAAGCGCACGGATCGTCGCATCCTGTCCCGTCTCGGAGAAAACATTATTATCATAGCCGGGCAAATTGATCAGGGACAGTACGGCACCGGTCTGCGGGTCCATCGCAACGCCCAAACCGATCGGGCGCCCGAGGGATGCAAGCTGGTTCGATAGAGCATTATGAAAATAGGTCTGCAGGCCCCCATCGATCGTGAGCGTGAGCGGTGCGCCGATCTGCGGCACCGACTGTTGCTTTTCGCCGAGCGCCTGCCCTTGCGCATTCGCATAGGTCACCGCGACACCCGGCGTACCACGCAAGTTCTTGTCATAGAAATCCTCGATCCCCGTTTTACCGATGACGTCCTGATTTTTCAAGCTCGAATCCTTTGCGATATCATCCGCCGTAACGCGGCCGGCGTATCCTATGACCGAGGAAAAAACAGGCCCGTTCGGATAGACGCGCGCAAAATCGCTTTTGAGATCTATTGCCTTTAGATCAAGCGCTTGTAAATTAACTATTTCGCTCTGGTCAAGACCGTCCGCAAGCACTACGGGCGACGCAAAATCATTGTCCTTGGCTGCGGAAACAAGCGACCATGCGTCGTCAGGAGAGATCCCGAGAACGTTCTGGATAGCGGAAAGCGTAGCCGATTGCTGATCCTCATTTTCCAAAAAGGTCCTTACATCGAGCAAGGCGCTGAACGCCGCTTTATTGTCCGCCAGCACATCACCCTCTTGGTCATAGATAATGCCGCGGGGCGCAGGCGTTTCATTTTCCTGCGCGACATTCCGTTCGGCGCGTGCCGCATAATACGTATGATTAAAGCCGAGAAAGATGATCCTGCCCGCTATCATAAGCACCATCATGCCAACCACGATGGCCAAATAGCGCATTGGACGATTACCGATCGAAACTTCGGCAACGTCAAGATCGCGCCGCCAATCGTCGCTTAAAGCGTCCTCGAAAGCTATATCTTCATCATGCCACTTCATCGAACATCAGCATAGCACACGAGGAAATACCTTGTCATTTCGAGAATTATCGAGATACGATCTCGATCCTATAACGGGATAATTGATCGACTAAGCTCGCTTCGCTCGTTAAGTGAATAATATTTCCTGTCATCGTCCCGGAAGCGGGACGATCCTGCTTCCAATCTTTTCATATAGAACACAGTCCCCCGCATTTGCGGGACGACGGATATTCTGGATCCCGGATATTCCTCGTGGACTCGGAATTCCGGGACGACAAAAAATGAACGCACACAATGCGTTCCTTTTTTGTCACTTTCCTGCTGCCGACTTGAAGATCGAATTCAACCAATTGACGGCATTTTTCGCAAGATCCAAAATCCAGACAACAAGTCCAAAAATGAAATTGACGATAAGCGCGATATGAAAATGGGTGATGCTGTAAAACCATGCATCGAATTGCGCAAAAAGATTCTGAGTGATTGACGTGATATTTCCAAAACTTTTCGAAACATCGGTCGGCAAAACAGGCGCACCGGTGGACTCGGCACCATATGCCATGATCATCTGAAACCATTGCGAGATCCCATTCAAGTTATCGGAAAACCATGACGGAGCTTCCGGTAAAGATGATGTGCTCGACATCGCTTGCTGAGCCTGGCTCACATATCCGGAAACCGTCCCAGTGGCGATCGGCGGCGCAGTTCCCGTCGTACCGAGCGCATAAGCCCCTGCCGTACGGGAAAAAATGATGCAACTTAAAACTATCGCCCCGCAGCACATCCCGATTTCGAAAGAATGTTTTTTCAAGATTGTCATTGCTTTTATTATAACATTCCGGCTCTTGAAAAACTGTTTAAAAATTGGGTCGCAGGCTATTCCGGCTGGTTTTTACCGCAAAACGCCCGTCTCAGCCGCATTTTTCGATGGCAATACTGATGCGTCGCAATGATTCTTCTTTCCCGAGCACCGACATGATCTCAACCGGATCCGGCGATGATGCCTGTCCGGAAAGTGCGACGCGGAGCGGCCATAAGATCTCGCCGCGGCTCCCCGAACCGACGACAGCCGCAAGCGCCTCGCGCAGGGATACCTGATCAAAATGATCCTCGGACACCTCCCTGAGCGCTGTCTCCGCTTTTTTCAGAGCCGGCAAAACCGTTTCAAGGGTTGTATTTTTCCATACCAAAAGAGACTTTCCGTATTCCGGAAGTTCGAAAAATAATTTCCCTGCTGCCGGAAAATCCTTGAGCGTACTTGCGCGACCACGCACGACTCCGATCACTTTTTCGATCTTTTCCTTATCGGCGACAATTTTTTCTGCCACGAAGAACGGCTGCGCCGCTTCGGCGATCTCCATATCGCTCATTTTCTTCAAATATTCCCGATTGAGCCAATCCAGCTTCTCTTGATTGAAGATCGCGCCGGCTTTCTGGACGCGCGTAATATCGAACTCTTTGATAAGTTCCTCTGTTCCGAGAACATCCTGATCACCCTTCGGATGCCAGCCGAGAAAGGCGAGGAAATTCATCATAGCCTCAGGCAAATATCCATTGTTCCGATAATCGGAAAGCGCAGTATCCGCAAAACGCTTGGACATCTTGCTCCTGTCGGGATTCAGGATAAGCGGCAAATGCGCATAGGTCGGCTCCGGAAATCCAAGCGCACGCTGCATGAGAATCTGTTTCGGTGTGTTCGATACATGATCCTCGCCGCGGATGACATGCGTGATCTCCATCAAGGCATCATCCACGACCACGGCAAAATTATAGAGCGGGTTATCAAGATCTTTTGCGATGATCATGTCGCCAAAAAGAGAAGTATCGAACACCACCTTGCCGCGAATCATATCGGTGAACTCAACTTTCGTTTCAGGAACTTTGAACCGGATCACCTCCGGTTTTTTTCCGGCTGGCGGTTCCCTGAGATCACGGCAATGACCGTTATATTTCGGCGGCAAGCCCTGCGCCGTGAGTGCCTGTTTCTGCGCTTCAATATCTTCCTTGGTGCAATAGCAATAATAAGCTTCGCCTTTATCTAAAAGTTCCTGTAAATACTTCCGATAGATCACCGTCCGTTCACTCTGACGATAAGGTCCAAAATCGCCACCCTTATCAGGTCCTTCATTCCAATCAATACCGAGCCAGCCAAGCCCCTCCGCGATCTCTTCCTCGTATTCCTTTCGTGAACGTTCCTTGTCAGTATCTTCGACGCGCAAAACAAAAGTAGCGTTGTGCTGGCGCGCAAACAGCCAGTTGAAAAGCGCCGTGTGCGCCGTCCCCATATGGAGATGTCCCGTCGGACTTGGCGCCATCCGGACGCGAATAGGTTTTTCTATTTTTTCCGCCATATGGCGCTATTTTAGCACAAAAACGACCGTTTGAGAAAAGGATACTACCTTCTATTATTCTAATTTTAACTTTTGACCTCTGTCATTCCGAGCTTAGCGAGGAATCTCTATGGCCATTCGCCAAGAAAAGATCGTTCGCAAAGCTCAGGATGACAAAACACCGAATAGTGACCCCGCCATGGCGGGGTCATTTTGCCGCCGCTTCCAGAATACCGTCCACGATCACCTCGGCGGAATTCGCGATAAAGAATTGTTTTGCCGCCACGCTCATGGTTTTCTGAAGTTCGGCGTTCGAGATGATCTTTTTCATTTCCGAAAGGAAAATACCCGGAAGGAAATTCGGCTCTTCTATCACGACGCCGGCGCCATTTTTCGTGAAGTCATAAGCATTCATCCGCTGGTGGCCATTCGATCCGCCATGCGGAACAAGGATCGCGGGAACGCCGAACGCGGCGAGCTCGAACAGCGCCGTGCTCCCCGCGCGCGAGACCGCGAGGTCGGCCGCCGTAAGTGCAAGCGACATGTTCTTGTCATCAAGATAAGCCACAGCATCATATCGGTTCGCAAATGAAATCTCAAGAAGTGCGGCATCGGACAGACGTTTCACTTCGGCAAAATTCAAAGGGCCGGCCTGATGCAATACCTGCGTCTCTTTCATAATCGGGGCAAGATTCTCCAAAATAAAGTTATTGATGTGTTCCGCGCCCTGTGAACCTCCGAGCACGAGGAGCAATGGCTTCGCGGGGTCGAACCCGAGGGTCTCTTTTGCAAGCTCCTTCGTGGTCGGATTCGCGAAAAGTGCATGCCGCACGGGAACGCCTGTCCGGCTCGTGATGTTCGGATTGAAATATTTCGACGCTGCATCAAAACTCACAAATATCCGTTTCGCGAAGAAAGACGAAGCCACATTCGTGAGGCCTGGCTTCGCATCGGAATCATGGACGACAACAGGTATCCGATAGAACCATCCCGCCAAGACCACCGGAAAAGCTCCCGTCCCTCCTTTGGAAAAAATGACATCCGGCATAATGAAATACAGCTTCCAAAGCGCCTGAAAAAAACCGACGAAGAACTTTGGAACGTCCGTGAAATTTTCAAGCGAGAGATAACGCCGGATCTTCCCCGCTGCGACAAAACTCACGGTGATGCCGGCATTCTTGAAAAGCGCCGCATACGTATCGTTCGGCCCCAGATACGTAAGATCAAGCTGGAATTGGAGCTTCGAAGCCCGGTCCCGAAGCGCTTCCGCAACGGCAATCAAGGGATAGGTGTGCCCTCCGCTCCCCCCGCCCGTAAGAACAACCCGAAAAGTTTGATCAGCCATAATGGAATAAAATATCTTGATTTGATTATAGCAGATATTTTCCCTGTCATCCTCCGCCCCTCGACGGATCCGGGGTAAACTCCGGCGGAGAACTTTCATTTTCTTAAAACAAACACGGATCGTCCCGCTGAAACGGGACGATGACAAACATATACGACTAGCTAACAAAGGAACTTATAGGTTCTACGCATTCTTTGCTACGTTCGCCGCGATGCCGCTCATCGTAAGAAACGCAGCAAGTGCCGTGCCGCCATAGCTCACGAATGGCAAAGGAACCCCTGTGAGCGGGATCACGCCCGCCGTCGATGCAATGTTCACAAACGCCTGGAACGATATCACGGTTCCGATCCCGATAAGCAGGAGGGATCCGAAACGATCGCCTATATGACGGGCATCCCAGAAAAGCCTTAGGGCAAAAAGGCAAAAGAGGATCACGAGCGTTGTCGTTCCGGCAAAACCAAGTTCCTCGCCGATCACGGCAAAAATAGAATCGTCGATCGCCATCGGAAGGCTCGCCTTGGTCGTTGACCGGCCATAGCCCACGCCCCATAATCCGCCGGAACCGATCGCGATCAAAGCCTGGTTCACCTGATAGTTCTGCCCTTGGGTATCCGCGCTCTGGTTCAAAAATCCAAGAATTCTGGCGCGGCGATACGGCGTCACATAAACCACGGCGGCGATGATGAATATTGCAAGCAGGATGATACCGACAAGATACCGCTTCGGTGCACCGCTTACAAAATAAACGACCAATCCCGACCCGAGAAGGATCGCAACCGTGCTCGTCGCCGGTTGCAGGATCAAAAGTCCGGCAATGACACCTGAAACAATAAGAAAAGGGATAAGGCCTCTCCTTATGTCATGATCACGCTTCATCCGTGCGTTGCTGAGCCACGCCGCCACATAAAGTATATAGATCAGCTTCACGAGTTCCGCCGGCTGAAATTGAACAGGACCGAACTTCAACCAGCGATTCGTACTGTTGATCTCGGTGCCGAAGTGCGTGAAGACAAGGCCCAGACAGATGATACCGAGGATAAGCAGAGGAAGCGCGACTTTTTTCCAGCGTTCATAAGGAACGAAATAACCGATAAGAAATCCGACGATGCCGGGCAAAAGGCCGTACAGCAACTGGTGTTTCAGATAGAAATAGCTGTCATTGAACTGCGATTGGCCGAGAGCCGATGACGCGGAAGAAAGCATAGCGAGACCGAACACGACCAATGCAAAAAGAATTGCGAGAAAAAAATAATCCGGCTGCCCCCTTTTTTTAATTGATGCATTTCCCATGATTATCTTTTTGCGGTGTGACGGAGCGCCCTGCCGGAGAACACGTTCTGAAATTCGCCATTCAGGACCGCCACCCTGCCGTTCACGATCGTGAATTTGAACTCTCCGTTCTTGAAGCAGACAAGGTCGGCAAAATTCCCTTCTCTCACTTCCCCGCGAAGCGCAAGACCGAATTCGCGCGCCGGATCGCGGGTAATCTTTCCGATAGCATCCTGAATAGGCAAAAGGCCGTGATCGGCGAGCGAGAGAAACGCCGCAAAGGTCGATGTTGTGCGTTCCGTTTTCAACTGTTTTCGCCCCTTCATTACGCCGAAGCTTGGCGCGTCCGAAGCGATGAAACTGCGAGGATCGGCGAGCGCACGGCGGGCAATGTCCTCGTCAATAACCTTGGCAAGAATGATCCCGCGAAGGTGCGTTTCCTTCATGAATCGAAGCATGATCTCGCGCGCGTCGGCGATACCGTAAATATCCCCTATTTCCCTCAGGGATTTCCCGACGAGAAAATCATTCCCGGGCGCTTGGACAATGAGAGTAAGATCCGCCCGAATGGATTCCATTTCCCTGAGAATCCGTTTCGCAAGCCACGGATCGCCTATGTTCATCAGCATTTTTGCCGTACCGCCGTTCTGGGCCCAGATCGGCAAGAAAGTATAGACCGGCAGAAGCATCGTGTCGAATGGATAAATATCGAAATGAAAATCAAAAGATGCCGGCAGCGCTTCAATTCGCTTCAGTGCCGCAGCATATTCCTTTCCGGAACGCGTGAGCGGTACAAAATGGCTTACAAGCGTATGCACTCCGGAACTTTCCGCGAGCGCGATCGTTTCATCGATCGAATCCCCGACACCGGGACCAAGATCACGCAGATGCGTCGCATAGATCCCGCCATATTCATGCACGATGCCAGCAAGCGCCTTGAGCTCGGTTGATGTCGCGCTCCGCCCATGCACATAGCCCAACCCCGTCGAAAGACCGAACGCTCCTTCGCCAAGTGCCCTGCGAAGCGTTGCCGTAAAAACATTCAGCTCATTTTTGGTAAGATCCCTCAGCTCATCGCCCACCAGCGCACGGCGGATCGTCGAATGGCCAACCAACGTTCCGAAATTCACGCCGAGCGGGCGCTTGTCGATCGCGGCGAGCAATTCCGCCATCGTATGCCAGTTCACATTCACTTTTTCTTCGGCACCCCCCCATTTTCGCATGGATTCGAGCGAACCATACAAAAGCGGCGCAAGCGATGAGCCGCACATGCCGCCAAAAATGGTCGTCACACCCTGCTTGAGAAAATCATCCTGGCTCGGATAATCGAAAAGTGTCAGATAATGATCGGAATCCGTGTTCACGTCGATAAAACCAGGCGACAAATAGGCACCTTGGCCATCCAGAACATTATCCGCTTTCTTGTTCGGAAAATGCCCGATTGCCGATATTTTATCGCCAGCAACAAAAACATCCATCGGCTCGGGAAATTCTCGCACCCCGCCGAGGATCTGCACATTTCGGATGAGAAGCGTCATAACGATTAAATTATAACATTCTCCCATCGTTCCCGCGAAGGCAATGATGCAGTATGGCGACTTTCAGCTCATTCACATGAATGAGCCGGGAGAAAAGGCTTCATAGAAAATAAAAAATCAATTTAAACTTGTCTTGTACCCCTAATTAGGCAATATTGGAAACCGCTGTGTTTAGAGCTTAATCAGTGGCTCGAATTCGGAAAGGATTTAGAGCGAGCAGAAAAGGAAACAATAAATACCTAGTAATCAGCAATCCAGCCATATCCTTCTTGGGATTAGAAACGGCTTTAAAGCAAATTATCTACCGACAATGTGTGCATACTAATCATAAATTTATGCGACCGGCGTGTAATTTCAAAAAAGGTCTTTTTAGCTTTATAAAGAGCATCCCGAATCTTTCCCTCGCGGGAAAGTTTAATGAGGGTGAGTCGCCTTATACAGGACTTCTGAAGATGCCAAGAATAAGTATCTCGTCCCTTATACAGGGAGGGCTTCCCTCTAGCGGGCCATTCAGGATGCTCTCTATGAAGCCGAGCTCATTATAATCCCACTGAATAATCCTTAGGGACGCTTAGCGATTCTGTGCGGGAAGACAAAGGAAGAATCTATTAGAAACAGCATGATTAACAGCAAATATAAGAAACAAATGGCAACCATTCTTGAGCGAATAAGCGCAAAGGACTATATGTGGCGCTACCATCATGGCGAAGCCAAGCGCAATACCTACCAAACGACCGAGAGAATATCCACCAACTCCTTTCGGATAAAATGGCCAAGCGGCATGTCCATCATAGGATCGCACAATATGAGGGACATTTCCGGTGAGCTGCTATGGAGGGATCAAGTGGTTGAATATATCCCTTCAAATCTCGGCAAGAATAATGGGATCATATATTATTTCATCTGCAATGATTGCGGCCGGAGAGTAAAATATCTTTACTTCCAAAACTATCTCTATTCCCCGTTATGCCGGAGATGCTGTAGCTTGCCATATCGGCAGCCTACACGGCCCGAACGAAGAATTTCGCGCTACATACGCAGGCACCCCGAAGCGGCAGCGCAGATTATTCGTTCAGGTGCTATTTCGGCATGGTAACTTATGGCAAATCAGTAAGTATTCCCTGAATTTAGGAATGTTCTCGTTTTGGGGCCGAAGTAACCCGATACCGGAGAAATGCCATTTGCGGTCTGGAATTTCTCTAACGCGGATTGAGTGCCGTTTCCAAAGTAACCCGTCGGAGCAGAAACAGATGTCAGATAACCTTTATTGATTAAAATCTGCTGTAAAGCGATCACATCCGACCCAGTAGAGCCGACGGTGAGATTTTGGCTAAAGATATACGACGAGCTAGCTGTCTGGACATACGCTGGCGAGACATCTGGCATACTAGAGGATTTAACAGTGACTGAAACCGTGCCGCAGGTATTCGTATTGGACGTATCACAAACAGTGATAGTGGCGTCGCCACCAACCGCCAAACCGTAAACCGTAAGGGTGCTGCTGGATAGGCTAGTGGAGGCGGCGCTTGTGTTGGAATTACTCCATACCATATACGTGCCGTTGCCGCCGGAGACCGTCACCGATTGGCTACTGTTCGTCGATAAGGACAAGTTGCTTTGGCTGAATAAAACGCCCGCCGCATTTTCGGCCTGCACCGTAACAGAAAGATTTGTGCAATCCGAAGCCGTACCGACAGCGCAGATGCTGACCGTGTCCGTTCCGATTGTTTGCCCCGTGATCGTGACCTGCGTTCCATTCACCAATGCGGCGGCGATGGTAGGACTAGAATTTAATCCAAGATAGACGCCGATGCCATTCTCTGACATAACGGAAAGCGCCTGGCCTATGCCAACTGTAATGCTTGTTCGACTGAGACTGAGACTGGTGGGCCTTGGGGTTTGCGCATTAGTGTCGTTTTCGATAAAAGGGACAGGAACGCCCGCCCGCGCGCTGGCTATCGGCACACTTAAAAATGAACCCAATAAAATGATCGCAAGAATGCTAACTACTGATTTATTTGAAAGTTTGTTTTTCATTTTTTTCGAGAGATTGACCTTATGCAAAAAGCTCCCAGCCAGCGATCCCTTACGAGACCCATATCGCTTGTGAAACAATGGATAGGAAGCCAATGATAGGTTTGCTATATTATTTCTTAGATTCGTCTTCCTCTTTTTTCTCTTTTTTCTCTCTTCGTTTGCGTTCGTTCATGGCTGTCACCAAGATAACTGTTATTATTACGCCCGTGCAATCTATCAATGTGTCTTGAATGGTCATTTTATTTTCATAGTTATATTCATTATCATTCTGGCGGCGGATCGGCCTTGTGAAACACGAAACCCGCCACAGGAGGCCTTTCGGCCCATAAGAGTTTCCCCTTATGACGTTCTACACGCGCCCTATGACGAGTTTTCTGTGTAGAACGATTTTGCGCCATGCCCTTGCGGGTTTAGGGAACTGTATTTAGTTATGGTTTTATTGTGCGCCAATTGTCTTTCAAATTCAATGAATCCCCCAGCTGATGAGCATAATAGAAAAAGCGCGTAATACACGAAAATACCAAATATCTTTTTAAGCGCATGATTAATACATGCTCGCGGTGGAAAAACTAAGAAAAATTGATCCTGACCTAACTCACCTTTCCAATGATGAGATTCTTGAGGTTCGCGATGCTTTGTACGATTTAGGCCAGCTTATGTTTGACGATTGGCTTGAAAATGAGGTTGTTTCCAAATATCCCGTTAGGGTGTTACAAAGGTTGAAAGAAGGGAATAAAATTAAGTGATGGAAACCGCTGGAGCAAAAACAGGGATAATCTATTGCCGCGTATCCTCGAAGGAACAAGTTGATGGTACGAGCTTAGAGATGCAGGAACGACAATGCCGCGATTATGCAAAGCGGAACGAGATTGAGGTACTTCGCGTCTTTGTTGAAAAAGGAGAATCCGCAAAGACCGCCAACCGAACCGAATTTAATAAAGCGATAACTTTTTGTTGCTCCGCTAAAAACAAGGTTAATTTCTTTATCGTTTACAAAGTAGACCGATTCGCCCGCAACCAAGACGACCACGCCGTTGTTAGAGCGACGCTAAAACGTTACAAGACCGAACTCCGCTCCGTTACGGAACCAATAGATAATACCGCTACGGGGCGATTGATGGAGGGCGTTATTTCGAGCGTCGCAGAATTTGATAACACTATCCGAACCGAAAGGAGTATGGGCGGCATGATGGAAAAACTTAAAAAAGGCATTTGGGTTTGGCAAACTCCTGTTGGCTTCTATAGACCACATCAAGGCGCAAATATTGCCCCCGATCCGAAGACGGCGCATTATATCGAGCTTCTGTTCACTGAATATGCCAAAGGCACCTATAGCTACGATACTTTGGCAAAATTCATGGCTGAGCGTGGTTTTCGCACGCGACACGGCAAAGTGCCTATCGCGCAGCTCATTGAGAAAATCATTAAGAACGAACTTTATTGCGGCATCATCGACGCTTGGGATATTCGCATCAAGGGCGACTTCGGTATTATCAGCGAGGAACTGTTTTTGAAATGCCAAGATGGGTACAAAGGTAAAGCGAGGTTCAAATATCGCCGCGTCGCCAATCCCGACTTCCCTCTCCGGCAAACGATATGCCTCGCTTGCATGGGTTCATTCACGGGTAGCCACTCGAAGGGCCGCAACGGAACGAAGTACCCTTATTACCACCATCACAAGCAGAATTGCACCAATGCGACGTTCATTCCAAAAAGCACGTTCGAGCAGTTGTTTATCGAATATCTAAACGAGATCACGCCGAACTTCCAATATATTAAATGGTTCAAGGCTATTATGCTCGATATTTGGCAATCGAACTATAAGCGCTTCGACCAAGAGAATGGCATCTTGATGCGCGAGATTAAAAATCTGCAGCAGGAACGCCAAAGGGTTTTCGACCTTCATCGCGGCGGCGCATATACCGAAAGCGAGTTCTTTGAGCAGAAGCGGATCGTCAACCAAAAGATTCTCGAAAAATCCCAGCTTATGAACGAGAACCGCATTGAGGAGTTTGATATGGATGCGGCCCTCAATTACTGCTTCCGCTTCGTTAGTTCATCGGCAAAAACATGGGAACGGATACAGTACCCGTTTAAGCTCCGTTTCCAAAAGAACATCTTTCCCGAAAAAATCGCCTTTGATGGCAAAAAATTTGGAAACACTAAATTGGCTAAGATTTACGCCCTCAATCAGACCTATGATGGCAAAAAATCCCATTTGGTACACCACTGCGGAGATACTTGGAACCAGATCATGAAAGAATTGGCGGAGTGGAGAGCGATCCAAATGGCGACCATAGCGTGTTCGGCATGAAGCACCATTCGCAATCCTGAACGGCTAAATCGCGCCGTGGGCGCACGTTCGCAGCGAGGTGAGAGAATTGGGACGAATGTCGGCGCGTCGAGCAACCTGAGCGAATTTTGGCGAAATCAAGGCATGACCGAAAAACATCTGATGGCGTAGAATAAAAGCATGAATAAGACATCCATTCCACTGGCTATAAAAATACGCAAAAATGCGAAGCCGCGGGCCGATAAAGGCACGCGTCGGGATCACAAGAATCTCCAGAAAGAGTTTGATATATATGCGTTATTCCTCGCCATGACGACGAAAGAGCGATTCGATGAATTCGGTTTTTATACCGACGCAGATTTCGCGCAAAAGCACGGCATCGCCCCGTCCACGCTCAGCAGGTGGAAAAGCGACGATAAACTGTGGGCGCGGCGCGATGAATCGCTCATTATGCTGAAGCAATATACGATCCAAGTGCTCGAAGGCGTCCGGAACCGTGCGATGTCGAAAACTGGAGGATCGGCCGATGCGGCACTGTGGCTGCGTTATGTTGAGAAGTGGAATCCGAAAGTCGAATTGAGCGCCGGTATCGAACTCACTGGTGGCACGGAAGATTTTGGCTAATAGGAAAAGTGGAAAAAATGATAAAAAGACAAAAAAGAGTGACTCCTGCTAACAGGAGAAAACAGGACCCTCTCCGAGATCCCGAAACGAACCGATTCCTGCCGGGCCATTCGGGAAATCCAAGCGGACGTCCCAAGGGGCCCTCGATAACAAAGGCACTGCTCGCCGTCCTCGAAACAAAGCCAAGGGGATCGCAGATGACCTACCTTGAGGCGATCATACAGAAAATCATCACCAAGATCGTCGTCGACGGTGACTCGCATCTTATCGGAAAATTCTGGGACCATATCGACGGCAAGCCGAGACAACAAAAGACCGATCGGGAAGAAGACGGCATGATGATCTTGATTCGCGAACGGCCAGAGGTGAAGGAGCCGTAAACTACCGTGCGGCCATGAATGCTTCCGAATGTCTCGCAGAACGCTTATGGAACCAGTGTTTTTGAGACATTGACATACTACATATTATGTAGTAGGATTATACCGTTCTTTTACAAGAGTATCAGGCAGGTTATAGCTTCCAGTCCGTGAAACATCGTGGTCTGAAAGCTATAACCCGCCTGTCCAAAAAATCCAAACAGCGGAATAGCGGAAAGGAGTTGCATATGCAACCCACATTCGATCAAGCGTATCAGGCCCTGAATCTCGTTCGCGAGTCAGGTGCCTCACTCGAAACGCTCCAGACGGTCTACAACCTCGGATTCTTCTCGGACCTCTTGAAGGCGAAGGATCTGACGGCGGTGGATCGCGAAGCGTTCCGCAAACTCCTCGGCTACGACCCCTCGGTGT
>Ga0255354_1001196_pt1 | contig 15277 bp, 13 predicted proteins | sample HBST50metaG_FD_189942 | JGI IMG/M metagenome (GOLD analysis project Ga0255354, IMG submission 189942) | Peat soil microbial communities from Stordalen Mire, Sweden - H.B.S.T50 | ecosystem: Environmental > Terrestrial > Soil > Wetlands > Peat | place: Sweden: Norrbotten County, Stordalen Mire...
ACGCAGCGGTAGCAAAATTTGACTTATACATCGCCACAGGTCGCGACAAACATGGCGATGCGGTGGAAATAACCAGTGGTGATGCCCCTGCAGGCGCAACGGCATGAGAACAAATGCAACATAAGTTGAAGACCGAATCCGGACGCGCAGTCTACAAAATGCGCAAGGTGATCGTGGAACCGGTCTTCGGACAAATCAAGGAGTGCCGCGGTTTTCGTCGCTTCAGCATGCGCGGGAAACAAAATGTTCGCGGAGAGTGGAGACTGGTGTGCGCGGTCAGCAATCTGTTGAAGCTCTTCCGCTTCGGATGGATGCTGCAAACTGCATAAAACTGGCGAAAGATGGCCATCCAAATCAGAATCGCGGCTCAAAGGCATCGAGACGGAGTGAAAGGAGTTCCCCAATAAAATAAATCCGATCTCGCATTGCTGCGGCGATGTACCTGCTGCAATGCTCAAAACGCTATGGGCGACAGACTCCTAGTCACACAAGCAAACTGGGGTATACCCCTATAACGTGGCATTGCGACAGGGGCTGGTGGCCCTGCTCAATATAGGCGATGGGCTTGAGGCCGTCGGCGAGGCCGCGGATGGTGTGGAGGCCATCACTCAATTTCACAAGCACCAGCCGGATATCACGCTGATCGATCTTCGACTGCCGCGTCTGAGCGGCGTTGAGGTCATCGAGTGCATCCGCATGGAGACACCAGGCGCGCGTTTCATCGTGCTGACCACCTACGATGGCGATGAGGATATCTATCGCGCCCTGCAGGCCGCCGCGCGCGCTTATCTGCTCAAGGGTATGACTCTCAGAAGAGTTAATCGCGGCTATCCGTTCCGTATATTCGGGAAAATCCTACATTCCGCCGGCGATTGCCTTGAAGCTTGCCGAGCGACTGGGTACTGAGGAGCTGACACCGCGGGAGTTGGACGTGCTGGAGCAGATTGTGCATGGCAAGAACTACAAAGACATTGCAACTGAGTTCAGAATCTCAGAGACCACGGTCAAAACGCACATCAACAGGCTGCTGGGCAAGCTGGGCGTGACGGACCGCACTCAGGCGGCTACTTCGGCAATTCAGCGCGGCCTGGTTCCTCTCGAAATATCCAATGATCGCAATCACCGATGGGCCGATTAATAGAGATACGATCATGCCATCAGTGCCGCTCCAACTTTCCAATCTGGTGGATCGAATTGCCGGTTCCGGAGTTGCTTCAATCAAAATTGCTCAGTGTTCATAAGCCGCCCCCATTACTCGCTGGCCGGTTAAGCACCGTTCCCACCAGATCGCCCAACTGATCGGCCGCGAATTGGTTGCCTTCCAGGTTCGCTGCGAGACGCCCTTCGCGATCGATCACCACGGTGTGGAACGAGTGTGTCAGGTATCCTTCATTGTTCCAGAAATCCATACCGAACCTCTCGGCGATGGCGTGAATATCGGCCAGGGGACCGGTCAGAAAGCGCCAGACCGACCAATCGGCCTTCCACGTGTTCGCGTAGTGCGCCAGCGCCTGCCCCTGATCCTGGTCGGGCTCGATCACAATGGTCAGTAGAATCAGGCTGCGCCCTGTGAGCGAATGAAAACGGCGGCCCACTTGTGCCAGGTTGTTTGAGAGTCGAAAGCAGTAATTCGGATTCGGGCAGCGGGAGTAGGCAAATGTAAGCACCACAACCATCCCTTTGAAGTCGTCTAACTGAGTCGGCCGGTTTGACTGGTCGGTCAATGAGAAATTCGGAACCAGCCCGCCGATGGGGATCAACTTCTGCGCTGCCGTGTGATCCAGTGCGCGGTGCAGGTACGTGAGCCGGCTGGCCTCCGTGGGCTCGGACTCATAGTTCTGTACTTTGATGGGTTCCAGGTGATCCGCGAACTCCTCATTGCCCTCTTCCATCATTGTGAAGCGCACCGTGCCGCCGGGCTGGAGGTTCTTGAGCACTGCGGTATCATGCACCGCAAAGGTCATCACCATCGCATCCATGTAGCCTGGGATGGCATCGCATGAAACCTCGATGGTTCGGCTGGCCGGGTCCGCCTTCAGAAGGACTCCTTGCACCGTGTGTGGATCCCCAGCTGCGGTAGCCATCGCCGCTGGAACCAATAAAGCCAAAGCTAGAAGCGCTCGTCTTATTTCCATTCCGCTCTCTCCTTGAGTGCAATCTCGTTTGAAGCTTTCAGTTGGCCTTCTTTGCCGCGGTTGCCATGGCCGCTTTGTTGTTGCCTAACTTGAATGGGTGCCGCTCGAGCTTTGTGTAGCTGGTGGCAAATTCCTTGATCTCGATATATTGATCCTTCGCTAATCCCGAAAAATGTTGCCGCGTGCGCGTGGTCGGCCACCAGATGTCCAGCGATATTTCGTGCGCGTTGGCTCCCAATCCGATGTGCTGCTCCATTGGATTGCCTCCGAAGGAACTGGTCTGCCCAACCGTCCGGTAGATGGACCGTGGCGCCGCGTTGCCGTCTTGCACAGTGACATGAATCTCTGCTCCCACGCCGGAGCGATTGGTCTTGACGCCCACCAGCCGCACATTGAGCCAGTCGTTCGTGGTGCCCGGATTCTCGAACACCCGCACGTTGTGCTCGTCTGGAGGGATCGCTCCACCCACCCTGGTCAGAATGTCTTCGTTGCCCTGTCGGGTCAGGTCGGCAAACACAACCGCATGTCCTTTGTGCAGTTCTCCAGTACCTGAGGACTGGGTAATATCCACAAACGATTTGCCTTCCTTGTTTCTCAGCAACACATATGGAACCAAAGCTGTGAAATTTGGGTTTCCCGAGCCGAGATAGACATCCAAAAAACCGTCGTTGTCCACGTCGCCGAAGTTAGCGCCCATGGGCATGTACACCTTGTCCAATCCCACCTGCTCCGTCACGTCCTCAAATGTGCCGTCGTGCTTGTTGCGATAGAGCTTCAGCGTCTCGCCATTGTACGGCTTGCCCACGTAGGTCCTCACCGCCTCGTCCATAACCATCAGATAGCTGTCGACAAATAAGTCGGGCCAGCCGTCGTTGTCGTAGTCGAAGAACCATGTGGCAAAGCTGAACAAAGGAGCCTGTACGCCAGCCTGCCTTCCTATCTCGGTGAAGGTGAGGTCGCCGTTGTTGTGATAGAGATAGTTTTTCCCTTGGAGGTTGGAGACATATATGTCCATCAATCCGTCGCGGTCGTAGTCTGCCGCGGTAACGCCCTTTGAAAAGGCAGTCTGGTCGATCCCCGCCGCGTGGCCAATCTCCTCAAACGTGCCGTCTCCCTTGTTGTGAAACAGTTGCGCGGGGGCGTTCTCATTGGCGAGGAATAGGTCCAAGTATCCGTCGTTGTCGATGTCCGCCCACACCGCAGCCTGGGTCGCAGTCACGGTCGCTCCCAACCCACTGGCATTGGTTACGTCCGTGAAGGTTCCGTCGCAGTTGTTGCGCAACAGCGACTTGCGCTGTGCATACTCCCACCCGCCGCGCGGGATAAATATGTCCATGCAACCGTCGTTGTTGTAGTCAACCTGCATCAGACTCAGGCCGCCCAACTGATCCTGCAGGCCGGCCTCTTTGGTCCGGTCTGTGAAGGTCCCGTCTCCGTTGTTGTGGAAGTAATGCAGCGGCTCGCAAACATTCATGCTGGTGATCACTACATCCAGCAGTCCGTCATTGTCGAAGTCATCCACAATGATGCCCCCAGCTGCTCCGAAGACATTCAAACCAGCCGCGGGCGCGCGATCCACAAAGCGGCCGATGTTCTCCTTCGACTTGAAATTGCTCTCCGGAATCAAATACGTTGCGGGTACGCCGGAGGGGTATTCGCCCAGCGTCGCATACGTAAGGTTGAGCAGCCATCTCACCTCCAGGTTGTCGGGTTTCAGGGCGAGAAACTTCAGAAAATACTCAATAGCCTGCTTCGATTCGTCTTTCTTTTCATAGCTCGCATGGGGATCCAGAGGCGGAAAGATATCCAGATCGCGCGAGCCGCTATAGATCCCGTTCTCCATCTCCGACCAGTGCAGATATGTGGCGCCAATGCTCTCAAGCAGATTTGGCATATACTTGGGATCTGCCGTCTCGGCGAGCTTGATCGCTGTCTTCCAAGCGTCGATGGACTCTGGCATCTCACCGCTGAACGAATAAAGCTGCGCAAGTGCGGATGCGCCCTGTATCAGCAGCACCTGTTGCTCCGTGGTCGTCTGGTTGCCAAGAGTCGATTGGACCGCATCCCGCAGTGCAAGCTTCGCGTTCATGGCCGTGTTGGTGCGGATCTCGCAAACCTGACGCATGTCCTGGGGCCACCCTTCTGGTTTGGGGAAGTCCCGCAGCGCCTCAAGGGCTTCGGGATAGCCGCCGACGACCGCGCCTGACTGGATCACGCCCGTCGAGAGCAGCGACGCTATCCGGTTCCTATTCAGATCCTCCAACGCAGGCGCGTGTGCCAGCACCTTGAGAATCGCAAAGCCAGAGGGGAGACGCACCACATCGGTAAGTTGGCCGACAGTGCGGCCGTTCAATGCCTCTCGCAGCTCCTGGCGCAGTGTCTTCGGATCCATCTTGCCCAGGTAACCGCCATCCACCGATGTTGCGTCAGTGGATTTCTCCTTTGCCAAAACCGAGAAGTCGGCGCCCGCATTCAGTTGCTTCAGCACGGCCTCAGCGCCTGCCTGGGTCGGCATGACGATAATGCCAAGATCCAACTGGGGTGGCACACCCCATGCCTGTGCCACAGATGGTAAGGAACTTATGGCAGTTAACAACAGCAACGCTGATAACACGGCAATGCGCCGGGTGTAACTCAAATGTTCCTTCTGCCGAAGATGCAGCATTGACCACCATAAAAGGGAGAGTCCTCGCGCGATAAGTTCCTTGCGGGCTATAGCTCACAGTAGTGCAAGATTCTGCATCATGCATCGCCCAATAGGGGGGCGGCATACATCCATCGAAAGGATGACGGCAGCAGCAAGGAGGAGGCATTTGCCAATCTGTCCGCATTGGACCATTCTTCCCTGAGCTGTTGGTGGCGATGTCCGTAAATCACGAGTCAACACGGCTGGCTGCTTTCTGCCCGCCGTGGTGGCGCCTCTGTAGGTCAAAGAGCTTGAAAAGGACCGAGAACCGCGTTGTCGAGGCGAGAGAATTCGGCCATTGAAGAGTGTTCTCTGAGGTGGATTCTGTGCAGAAGCTGGACTCATGAAACAGATGTGGGGTCCGATGTTCTGGACCCCACTCTTTGTTGCAGGCACTAGTATTTTATTGTAGGCAGGTTCACCGAACAAACTTCAAGGCGAACTGAAGGACACGCGGGGCCTGGGCCTCAGTGATTTGCCCGAAGGCGGGCGAGTTAATGTCGAAAACGGGTGGGATAAGGTTGGCATGGTTTGTCACATTGAAGGCTTCAGCCCGGAACTGCATTCTTGACTTGTCACCAAGCGCGAAGCTCTTGTCGAGTGAGGCGTCGAGGCTGCCATAGGCAGGGCCATCGACGCTGTTTCGCCCTTCGTTGCCGAACTGCCCGGCGTTCGCAACCGGATCGAGCCGCTGAAATGCCGAAGGAGAGACCCATTGCGACACCTTGTGCGGTGCTCCCTTATTCGGGTTACCGACGACGTTGGGCCGGTCTCCGAACATGCCAGAAACTCCCGGGTGCGGTGCCTGCAACGAGACGTTTGCCGAGTCATAGACGGTGAACGGAGTGCTGGAATTTACGGCTAACAAGGCATTGAATTGCCAGCCATCCAGGAGAGTACGCGACAGCCCCGTGAAGTTGCGCGCGAACGGAACGGCGTAGGTTACGCTTCCGGCGAAACGGTGGCGCGAATCGAAGAGCGAGCGTCCGTGTTCAGTGCTCAGATTCTGGTTGTTCTGGGCTATGTCAAGCTCCCCAAGCACGAGCCAGGGAGCGGGACCGGACATGTGAAGGCTTGACGAATAATCCAGATCCTTGGAAAAGGTGTATGCCAGCGTGTAATTCAGGTCCGGCGCGCCGCGCCGAGTCAGCGAGACCTGTGCGGAGTGGAAGGTTGAGTTTGCATTTCCTTCTACCAGGCCGGCAGTGCCCAACGTGCAGGTGCCACTGGTCAGTGTGCAGCCTGCATAAATGCGGCGCTTGCCAGAGTTGGCCAGAGTCGCACCCGCTTGATAGACCGCAGGGTTCGCTTCAACCAAACGCGGCAAGCGGGTTCCTTTCGACCCGATGTATCCGACAGACAGGTTCTGCTTACCGAGGCTCTGATCGATGGTGAAGTTCCAGTCTTGCGCATAAGGCGGCAGCAGGTTGCGATCAATAGTGAAGGTAGATGCGGGTAAAGCAAACTGACCAGGAGTGAATGGGTTGGTTACGGCACCGAGCGGGTTGGCGTAGTTAATCGTGCCGGTAAGAGTCCGGACGACCGTCTGTGGGAGCGCGGAGCTGGTGGCGCGGAACGGCATGCCCACGCCGTTCAGCAGTTCGTCGTAGAAGATGCCATAGGCTGAACGGATCATCGTGCGCCTGTTGCCTAGCGGATTCCATGCGAAGCCGATGCGGGGCGCCCAGTCACTTTTGAAGACAGGAGCAATGGTGTCGGGCACACCGGAGTCGCCGGGAAACAGAAGGCCCTTTGGAGCGTTAGGGTAAACGGTGGACTGGTGGCCCGGCGCAAACTCCATCATGCGATTGTGGATGTCTCGGAACGGCGTCGTGACCTCGTAACGCACGCCGTAGTTCAGCGTAAGCGTCGAGCTGATACGGTACTCATCCTGTGCGTAGGCGCCCAACTCCCAGCCACGCAGATCGCGCGTGAAGTCGCCCCCGGCCTGAGTAAATATATCAGGCTTACCCAGCAGGAAGTTGACCATTGAGTTGTTGGTGTAGCCCTGAACGGTAAAGGAAAAGGTGCCCGAAGCGAAGTTCGACTGGTAGCCGTTGAGCTGGGTCCGGCGGAATTGACCACCGTAGCTAGTGACGTGTTTGCCCTGTGTATGGGCCAGGTTCGCGCTGAAGGCGTAGTCGTTCTGGACGCTGTCGCGCGGGTTGATGATAGGATCGCCCACGTTGGAGTACCCCTGGGTCATGATCAGCGGCGCGCCCGTGGCCGAAGCCAATGTGGAGGCGTATCCAAAGCCAAATGTCTGCGGAGAGAATCCAGAGAAGCGCTTATCGAGAACGATGTGGCTCTGAAAGAAGCTGACATTCGCGGTCAGCACGGTATTCGGAGAAAACGTGTGCGTTTCAGTCAATCCGCCCAGGTGTGTGTTGGAGAAGTAGCCAACGGGAAACCCTGGGGAATCGGCGCCAAGTTCCGAATACGGACTGTGGAGTCCCATCGTCGAATAGCTGTAGCGCGCGCTCACAACATCCACACTCCGCACCAACCAGTCAACTTTTGCGCCGCCCTGGTCGCTGGATAACTGGCTCGGGTTTGTGGATTGGGCCAGGTGCGGATTTTCTGGCGTATTGGGAATGGGAAAGAACTGGAGGTATTTCGCGGTGATCGCGTTGATTTTACCGGAAATATTGTTGCCGAAGGCAGTCCGCGTGGAATTCAAAAGGATGGGCGCATCGGCCGAGAAGTCGCCACTCCGTTCCGCTACCGTAGGCACAACCACGCCATGCGTGATGCCTTGATTATCGCGGAGACCTTCGTAATACGTGAAGAAGTAGGCATGGTTGTGTACCAAGGGGCCGCCGATCGTGCCGCCGTACTGGTTCTGCTTGAGTTCTTCCTTCTGCGGCGCAAAGTAGTTGTTGGCATTGAGCGCGTCGTTGCGCAAGAACTCATACAGTGTTCCGTGGAGCTGATTTGTGCCTGAGCGGGTAACGATCGTGGTAATGCCCCCGCTGGTTCCTCCGAACTCAGCTGGTGCGGTCGTGGTCAGAATGCGGAATTCAGCCATCGAGTCGGCTGGCGGCCGGTATGCGTACCCTCCGTCCATGCGGTTGATGTTACGCATGCCATCCACGAGAAAGGTGTTGGACTCCGGACGCATGCCATTGACTTCATAATTTTGTCCAATTCGCCGGAAGTTGTTCTGCACCGTCAAACCTGAGGAGGTCGGACGTACTCCAGGCTGAAGAATGCCCAGCTGGGAGAAGTTACGCCCGTTGAGCGGCAGATTCGCAATCTCGGTTTCGCTCACCACCGCGCCTTGCGCGATCTCATTGGTTTGCAGCCCAGCGGCCTCAGCGCTCACTTCGACAGTCTGCTGGTCAGTCGCGGGAACAAGCTGTACAGCAATCTGCGACTGGTTACCAACGTCGAGGTGTATCCGCGAGTTGACCCAGGCTGCGAAACCCTGAGACCGCACTTCGACCCGGTAGTCGCCGACGAACAACTCCTGAAAGGAGAACTCACCACGGCTGTCGGTTCGCTCTACGTGCCGCTGGGCTGTGCCGACCGACGTGATCACGACTTCAGCGCCCGGCACAACTGCCTTGGTTGTATCCGTAACAACACCTCTCAAAGAGGCGGTTGCACTTTGACCTGCGGCGTATGGCAGCACCGCTATTGTCAACGCAAGACAAAGAAACAGAAAAATGCGTTTCATGAATGGCCTCATTACTGGTATCTGAACAACTCATGCTATTTCCTTGTACGGCATGTATGGATCAACTGAAAGGTGTGGGCGAGTGTCATCCTTTTGGCGGAGAGATGTTGTGCGACAGTTCAGAACGACCTGTCAGATTGGGGAGGCAGGTCTGGAACGCACCAACTCGACACGAATCTGCATGGCTAGTCAATGGCTGTCGTCAATCGTGGGTGGTGCGGTTGTTCCAACTTTCAAACGTCAATACTCCATCTTCAGTCGATTCGGAAGCAGCCCCCCCCCTTCGACTTAGTACTTATCCGTAATTGGTAACGATCTTGGTTCTCGAAGGCCAGCGGCACGTATTGAGAAGGTCAAACTGGGCGAAGACAGATTTCAAGATGGCACAGATCAAGCCATGGACCGTCTCCGATGCGTTTTGGGCGAAGGTTGAACCATGGATTCCTGTTCCGCAGCGGTGCTCGGATCGTGCTTATCTTCGCAAACCTAGAGGCGGCCGCAAATCCATGCCGTCCCGCCAAATCTTTTCGGCCATCGTTTATGTACTGCGCACGGGATGTCTAGTGGAAGGCACTTCCGCGTGAATATGGCAGTGCCAGCGCCGTGCATTTGCACTTTCAGAAGTGGCAGCAGGCGAGCTCCTTTTTTCGTCTGTGGCAAGCCGGACTGGCCGAGTATGACGAGATGGAAGCCATCGCTTGGAATTGGCAGAGTATCGACGGGGCAATGTACAAAGCACCACTAGCGACCTAATGCGTTGGGCCCAACCCAACGGATCGGGGGAAAAATGGGCGCAAACGAAGCCTGTTGGTCGACGGATTTGGGGTTCCGCTATCGCTCGTCGCCAGCGGCGCAAACACACATGATGTAAAACTGCTCGATGCTACGCTGGACCAAGTGGTGATGGAAATTCCAGGCCGCGCAGGGCAGTACAATTTGTGCGCCGATGCAGGTTACAAAGGCACGCCAGCCATGAATGCGGTCACCGAACGTGACTACAATCCCCACATCAAGCAACGACGTGTTGCGCTCTCGGTATGCATGGAGGGGCGCGCCTAGGGAGGCTGCGCTCAGTCCAAAGGCAGGATGGCTCGCGCTTTGGAGAGGGATCAGCAATGGCGCTCAGCATGCCTCATTTCGGATGTTGACGAAGGCATTTTGATATGGTAACTTCCTGTTCGTCAGGCAGAGTCATGATTTTCTGCTTTACGGTTGTAAAATTCCCGTCGAAGATGCTTGTATTCCCCAGTTCGTTCCACAAGCATATTCGTTTTTTGTCGATATCAACGTTAATAAGTGATCGTTTCCGGAGGGACCAAGTCCCGTCAAAGTCTCCGTAGATTCATCGGCTTGCTTAAGCCAGACGAGATGGAGCAGCTTGTCGATACGAAGGCACGACGTTGAACGCAACGGCGGCTTGATCGGTGCCATTATTTGCGACTTTCATGGATCGCTGTGTTTGCCGCAGATGGATCTTGTTGACCGGGATCCAAATCAAAATTCGCCGAGGCATCTACGATGCGCGACCCTCTCCCCCAGAATGGTCTCGTGAGCGTTGGTAGTCTGCTTGCTGACCAATCGAGCGATGAAGAAGTGCTTCGCATTTTTGCGGAGCTTGGATTTATCACAGTTTCAGCTAAGCTGATTCCGTTGTTGCGGCAAGCAGGAAAAGCCGCTCGGGTCAGTGATATTACCGTCCTGCTGGAGGGCGAGACTGGCACCGGCAAACAGGTGCTGGCCTACGCCATCCACCAGTTGGACCAGAAGCGTAGATCCTGTCCGTTCATAACACTACATTGCAGCACGATCAATGAGTCGCTGGTTGAGAGTGAACTCTTCGGACATCAGCGAGGAGCCTTTTCGGGCGCCGCCATCGAGCGCAGGGGATTGTTTCAGGCGGCACATGGCGGAACATTGTTTCTGGACGATGTGAATGATTTGCCTTTACCTCTTCAGCCAAGCTGCTGGATGTTCTGCAGCGCGGCGTAGTTCGTGCTGTTGGATCCGATCGGGAGATGCATGTGGATGTGCGGATTCTCTCCGCCTGTAACCGCCCGCTGTTGCCGTTGGTGCAGCAGAACCGCTTCCGCGCCGATCTCTATCATCGTCTGAATGTCGTGAAGCTCAACTTGCTGCCTCTGCGCGAGCACCCTCATGATCTGGCTGCGTTGATTCTGGAATTTGCCCGACGGCACAGCCATGTCTATTCTGGCATCGCTTGCATCGATCCGGCCCTGGTTCAGTACCTTACACAGCAGCCTTTCGAGGGCAATGTGCGCGAACTGGAGCATGCAGTTGAGCGGATGCTGTTCAGCAAAACGCAGGGAAGTACGCTGGATTTGTCGGATTGGATGGCGCAGTGCGGGGGGGGCGGCCGGAGTGTCGCGCGATTGGATTGGAGAGGCGGCAGACCGGCTATCGAACGCAATGCTCGAACGTGGAATGGCTTGTGGAAAGGTGATGGAAGAGATAGAGGCCAGGGTGATTGAGAACGCGGTCAGCGAGGGAGGGCAGACGCGCCGCGAGATCGCCGCTCGCCTCCAGACCAGTGAACGAACGCTCTATCACAAGATGCGCATCCATCGGACACGTAAGAGTCTCTCGAGTGTGGCAAGCGAGTGTGGAGAATCCGAAGCTGGTTGATGAATACATCAGTTACGGACACTCGCTTGCGCCAAAAGAATTCTCCGCGTGGATCGATCTACGTCACGGGAGCGACGGCCAATGGATGGATGACCTTCTGGCAAGATGTGTTCACCACAATGCCAGCCTCGGAGATCTGTACCAGTGCAAGCGGAGCATAGTGATGCTCTACACCGTTCAGAGGCAGAGCAATCGCACCATTGGGTTCCGTGGGCCACTCGACGTTTGCGATAGCGGTGCGGGCGGGAATCAGCCAGTAGTCGCCGGTCCGATACTGATTTGGAGTGCTGCCTGAGGCGGGCTGGAATTGGATCTGAATGCCATCTTCCAGGCTGAGCCAGGATTCGCCTTCCACGATCAGAGCGGCGTTATCCGTTCCCAGTTGCAGTCCGCCCTGCGCTGGGTCGCCACTGCTCTGATCCCAGCGTCGCAGCAACGGATGCTTGCTGGCAGTCCGCCCCACATTCGAGGATGGGACACCGGCCAGTGTCACTGTCAAATTGCCGCTATCGATCGATTGCACCTGGAGCAAAGTTCCGGCTGTCCCCTGAAGAACAGAGTCGTCATCCTGAACTTCAACCCAATCGTTTTCATTCAGACCAAAGCGGTCGTCACGGCCCAAATTCTCCAGCACGACAGTGGTGGTGCTGGCAGTGCTCGTGGTGGTCGCAGTGAGTTTGACGATCGGAAACACCACCGAGCCATTTTCGCGCGACCACTTGAAGGTTTGCGTTGCGCCGTCATAGGCGCCGCCGGCGTGAATCTCAACGCGGTAGAGCTGGTTTTCGGGGCCGCTGAAGCTGGCGTCGGGAGCGATTACGCAGGGATCGGCGGAGACTGTTTGCTGCTTGGCGACAGCCTTCAGAAGACCGCGATTGGCGGGTTGAAAGCGGTCTTTCAGATTGGTGTCGCAGGCACCGTCTGGCAGAGATTTGACCTGGCAAACCAACTGCGATCTGGCTGCGGTGTCAGGGCCGCCGAGAGCCACTTCGCGGATGCTGTCGTCCTCGACATCTGTGATCAATCGCTCCCATACATCGAGATAAATCAGGGAATTGCTGTTGGCAAGTTTGGCCGCACCGTAATAATCCGGCTGGCTCAGATACGAGATGAACTCAGGATAAGCAAGAGGATTGGCCTGATTCAGCACCACGCTGATATCCGAGTCTACTGTGACGATTCCATCCAAGGTCACTTTCTGGACCGTACGCACGATGCCTTGGTTGGCTGCAGTGAGCAGAACCCGCTGGTTCTGGACAAACCGTGCTGCAGACGCGGCTGGAACCTGGAATTGGCTGTTCTGGTCGCCAACGCCAGAGATGGGAACCGGTGCGGAGGAATAGGAGAGTTCGCAGAGGATTCCATCCACGTAGTAGTGGCCGGGCAGGATGGCGAAGTCGGAGGTGGAACTGCCGACGATCTGAAAACCAAGATCCGCTATTGGACCGCCGGCGGGGCCGATGAGATCGGCGGCCAGCGCATGCAGAAATCTCAAGGAGATGGCGGCCTGCTCGTTCCAGTCGGCGTCGAGTTGCATGCGGCCCTGCTGCATGAGAACACGAGTGAAATGCTTGAATGGGTCGAAGGTGTTGCGCGTGAGGTCGGCTTTTATACTTCCTCCGTGCGCCGGTTAAACCGGCAAGGTGTAGTGAATGAAAGTTTCATACGTTGAAGGAGTAGCGAACCACAACGGCCCCGAGTCATGCGGAGCTGCTCGCGAGAGCGGCGACGAAGCGTTGACAGGGGAACGTACAGGTCGGGTATTGAGCCGCGAAATATATGCCCTGCCGCGCAAGCGGCAGGTACTCCGGGATGCCGACGCCGTGGAGGGGAACGGAAGGCAATACCGGACGCACTGCCATCGCGAGGTGCGTCTGGATCCCGCGCGGTCATAGACCCCGTGCATGTACCGAAACACCTTGTTCGGGAACCGGGAGATCCCGCGTCTGCCTGCGGAAGAGAGAGCCGCAGGCTGCATCGGGAAGTCAAAGGACATAAGCCGATGATGAACAGATGCGGGAAGTCGGACAGCCCCATAGTACCTACGAAGTCGCCGAACAAGGCCGAGGGACCGGCTGCGGAGGCGGTGGAGGGAAGGGGGCTGGCCAAGGGAAACTCGCCCGAGTGCAACGCGCTCCGGACTCAGAGCCGGGAAGGTGCGCTCAGCGCGTTTGAGCGAGTACGTCAGGCAGCAAAGAACGATAAGAAACAGCGGTTCACCGCGCTCCAGCACCACATCTATGACGTAGACGGGCTGCGTGCGGCGTACCTGGGAATGAAACGGGGCGCGGCAGCAGGCGTAGACGGCCAGACGTGGGCGCACTACGGCGAGGCTCTTGAGGAAAATCTCCAGAACCTTTCCCATAGGCTCAAGCGAGGAGCATACCGGGCAAAGCCTGTGCGCAGAGTGTACATCCCGAAGGTGAGTAAACCGGGCGAGCTTCGCCCGCTCGGCGTTCCCACGCTGGAAGATAAGATCGTCCAGCGTGCCACCGTCGAAGTGTTGAACGCAATCTACGAACAGGAGTTCCTGGGGTTTTCGTATGGATTTCGACCGGGGCGCAGTCCGCATCTGGCGTTGGATGCGCTGACAGTCGGGATCATGACGAAGAAGGTAAACTGGGTGCTCGATGCCGACATCCGAAAGTTTTACGACACTCTCGACCACGGATGGCTGGTGAAGTTTATCGAGCATCGTGTAGCCGACCGGCGCGTTGTGCGCTTGATCCAGAAGTGGCTCAAGGCCGGCGTGCTGGAGGGCAAACGAGTGCAAAGTGAGGTGGAAACGGTTCAGGGCGGGAGCATCAGCCCGCTGTTGTCGAACATCTATCTGCACTACACACTCGACCTCTGGGTCCAGCATTGGAGGCAAAAGCAAGCGCATGGGGAGATAATCTTCGTTCGATTCGCGGATGACTTCGTTGCCGGATTCGAGCATCGTCAGGAAGCAGAGCGGTTCCTGGCCGAGCTGCGCGAGCGATTCGCAAAGTTCGGACTGGCGCTGCATGCCGACAAAACGCGCATCGTCGAGTTTGGCCGCTTTGCGGAACAGAATCGTCGAAAACGTGGTGGCGGCAAACCGGAAACCTTCAACTTTCTGGGATTCACGCATAGTTGCGGCAAGACCCGGAGAGGACGCTTCACGGTTCTGCGACAGACGATGCGACAGAGGTGGCAGGCGAAGCTGCGGGCACTGAAAGATGAACTGCGGCAACGTATGCACACGCCCATCGCGGAACAGGGAGCGTACCTGCGCTCGGTCCTTCTCGGTCACTTCCGGTATTACGGAGTACCCATGAATGGCCCGGCGCTGTGCGCTTTCCATGTGGCAGTGGGACACCTGTGGCAAACGGTCTTGCGCCGTCGCAGCCAAGGGAACCACCTGCCCTGGCGTCGTATGAACCGTTATATCGAGCGCTGGTTTCCGCCTGCTTCTGTCTGTCATCCTTATCCTCTTGTGCGTCTCGGCGTCCTCACCCAAGGTGGGAGCCGGATGCGGTAACTCTGCTCGTCCGGATCTGTCCGGGGGGCGCTCAGTGATGAGCGTCCCTACCGGGACTTAACTGGCATAGATGATGCCGGCATCCTGGCCAGCGGGGGTGAATTCAGCCAGGCGGGTGGCTAGATTGGCGGCCCGCTGCGGCTGATAGAGATCGTGAAACACTCCGATTTCGGATTCGTCATCGGCGCCGGCTGCAATCTCGGGAGCGCAGCCGGCGGCCAGTTGGCAATAGCCTGGCGTGCCATAGCGAATCGAGGTAAACTCCGGGACTACGCGCGACTGCTCGCCGGTGAGCAGTCGCGCTCGCTGTTGGTTGCTGAGGCCGTTGGAAGGCAGATTCGCCACAGCCTGCATCACTTCGGCCGGCTGGCACTCGTAACGTCTGGGAGTGCGCGAGCCGGGTGGAACGTAGCAGAAGCGTACGCATCCCTTTTGCAGGCGGCAGACAAAGACAGTTCCCATGAAGATGCTGTTTGTGGCCAGTGTAATGGCTTGCGAATTTATCTCACCAAAGACGGTGCTACGGACTCCAGCGGGCGGCTCTGCCACTCCTTCAGCTCCTCGATCACCGCATCGGTCACTGCGGAAATCAGCGACGGCGACACTTCCGCGCCGTAGATCTCTTCCAGATG
>Ga0255354_1001197_pt1 | contig 15274 bp, 12 predicted proteins | sample HBST50metaG_FD_189942 | JGI IMG/M metagenome (GOLD analysis project Ga0255354, IMG submission 189942) | Peat soil microbial communities from Stordalen Mire, Sweden - H.B.S.T50 | ecosystem: Environmental > Terrestrial > Soil > Wetlands > Peat | place: Sweden: Norrbotten County, Stordalen Mire...
CTGTGGGACCCGCCTACAAAGCCCTCTATGACCAGGGCTTTACCAATGTGAAGGTGCTGTACTTGGCCAATAACTTCGGCGACGACTGGGTCGCCAAGGGATACGTGGTTGAACATGGGCAATAGTCCGCTGCGGGCCTGCCGCTTCAGCCTGTACGCGGCATTGCTGGCCGGGCTGCTGTTTGCGTCCGGCTCTGCTTTTGCGCAGAATCCGCTGCTCCACAAGCCCGCGCCCTCCTTTGTTCGCAACAGCCTCAGCGGCCAGCCCGTGAATATGAGTTCCTACCGAGGCAAGGTGGTGCTGCTCAACTTCTGGGCCACCTGGTGCGCTCCCTGCCAACTGGAAATGCCCCGCTTCGCCGCCTGGCAAAAGCAGTATGGACCCCAGGGACTGCAAATCCTTGGCGTCTCCATGGACGATGGGCCGGAGGGTGTGCACAAGCTAGTGAACAAGCTGCGGATCAACTATCCCGTAGTCATGGGCGATGAGCAGATAGGCTCGCAGTATGGCGGAATCCTGGGATTGCCGGTCACTTTCTTGATCGATCGCCAGGGGCAGGTCATCGCCCGTTTCCAGGGAGAAGCCGACCTGAACGCCATGGAAGAGCAGATCAAGCAGCTTCTTGCCAGCCGCTAAGCAAAATTCTGTTGGCGATGTTGATTCCATGACGAACCAGGTACGGCAGCCGCGCCACCGCCGTTGGAGAAAGCTTCAACGCGCTGATAATCGGAAGTGTGGACAGCACGCGTAACCTCCCGCTCTTGAAGGACTACCAAGCGTATTTGCGCGTGGAAAAAGGCCTGCGCCCGCTCACCTGCGAGGCGTATGACGGCGACCTGAAGACCTTTGCCGAGTTCATTGAGGGTCGGCACGGCGTGCTTCTGACGGCTGCGCAGCAGGATGTCGCAGCGTTTCTGGAGCACTTGCGTGCCCACGGCATCGATTCGCGCTCTTCCGCCCGCAAGCTGAGCTGCCTGCGCGGCTTCTACAAGTGGCTTCTGCTCGACCGCCGCATCCATCACGACCCAACGGTCAACATTGAATCCCCCAAGGCCTGGAAGGTGCTGCCCAAGTCGCTGGCCGAGCCGGAAGTGAATGAGATGCTGGAGCGGGCCGCCATGACCGCTTCCCATCCGCAGGCCAAGGCCACAGAATTGCGCGATAGTGCAATTCTGGAGCTTCTCTACGCCGGTGGGTTGCGCGTCTCCGAGGTTACTGCGCTCTCCACGTCCGATCTGGCCCTGGACTTGGGCCGCGTGCAGGTGCGCGGCAAGGGCGACAAGGAACGCATTGTGCCTCTGGGTCGCACCGCTCTTGAGGCGCTGGAAACCTATCTGCGTGAGGGCCGCCCGCACTTGGCGCGCATCAGTTCGTCGCGCAAGTCAGACACCGCACGGCAGGATGCAGCCTGCCTGTTTCTCTCCCTGCGCGGCATGCCGCTGACCCGGCAATGGATCTGGCACCTGGTCAAGATGGCCAACGGCGACGCCAGCCCTCACCGGCTGCGCCACAGTTGCGCCACTCACATGGTGGAGCACGGAGCCGACCTGCGCAGCGTGCAACTGCTGCTGGGCCACGCCGACATTTCCACCACCCAGGTGTACACCCACTTGGCCCTGGGCCGGCTGAAGGACGTGTATCGCAAGTGCCATCCCCGCGCCCAACAGCGCACGCACAATGAGGAGCTGCCTGATGCCGCGAGCGATCCACGCGGCGGGCTGCATCTGGTTCCCAGCGCCAAGGCGAGCGAGGAGACGGCATGAGCGAACCCGCCGTTCCCATGGTTTCACCGTTACTCCCTGTTCTGGTGGATGAATATCTGCGCATGCTGGCCAACGAGCGCGGTTCCTCGGCTCACACCCTACGCGCCTACCAGCGTGAATTGCACAACTTCGCGGCCTACATCGCCGAGCACTACGGCGCGGAGCAGAGCGTAGACCGCATTGAGCACACCCATATTCGCGCCTATCTGGGCACGCTCTACGATCGCGGGCTCTCCAAAGCATCTGCGGCGCGGGCGCTGGCGGCCATTCGCGGCTGGTTCAAGTGGGTGGCGCGCGCCGGTTACCTGGAACAGAATGTGGCCTCGCTGGTGGCCACGCCGCGCCTACCCAAGCACCTGCCCCGTGTTCCTTCCATCGAGCAGATGAACCGGGTGGTCGATTCGGTGGGCGAAGACGCCGCCAGTTGGCCGGCCCGTGACAAGGCGATTCTCGAAATGTTGTATGGCTGCGGCATCCGCAACGCGGAGCTGACCGGCCTGAATCTGAAAGACATTTACTGGGCCAACGAAGCCGTGCTAGTGCGCGGCAAAGGGAGCAAGGAGCGCTATGTCCCGCTGGGCGACGCTGCGGCCCAGGCCCTGCGTGCCTATCTTGCCGAGCGAGAAGCGCTGCTGGCCGCCGCCGGCGCCAACAAGACCGCCAAGACGCCGGCCCTGTTCGTGAATATGCAACTGCGCGGACTGAGCAAGCCGGGCGGCGAGGCGCGCCTGACCACTCGCAGCGTGGGCCGCATCGTCAAGCGCATCGCCATTCTGCGCGGCCTCTCCGCAGAAGTGCACCCGCACACTCTGCGTCACGCCTTTGGAACTCATTTACTGGAGGAAGGCGCCGACCTGCGCGCCATTCAGGAGCTGCTCGGCCACGAGCGGCTGTCCACTACCCAGCGCTATACCCAGCTCACCACTGCGCAACTGACCCAGGTCTACGACCGCACCCATCCCCGGGCGCGATAACTGCGCACGGTCCCTCCAACTGCGATTGCAGTCTATGCAAGTTCGTTGACCGGCTTACCGCAAAGCCTTTAGCATGGGCCGGGGTGATTTATGCGTACAAGTAATCGTTTACTGCTCCTTGCCTTTGTGCTTCTGCCGGCCATACTTTTCAGTCAGACCCAGCAAAATGCCGCGGTGATCTCCGTCGATGCCGCGCACCCGGGAGCCGCAATCTCCCCCTCCATGTTCGGAATCTTTTTTGAGGACATTAACTTTGGCGCAGACGGTGGCCTCTATCCGGAGCTGGTCAAGAACCGCTCATTTGAATTCCAGGAACCGCTCATCGGCTGGCATGAAGTGATGGGCTTCAGCCAGAAGGGACTCGACAACCCCAAAGGCGAACTCAGTGTGCGTACCGAGGGCCCGCTCAACCCGTCCAATCCGCACTATCTCAGAGCCCGCGTCTACGACCCGGGGTATGGATTCTATAACTCGGGCTTTCGCGGAATGGGGATTGAAAGCGGCGCAGAATACCGCTTCTCCGCTTACATCCGCAGCCACGGGCCAAAGGCCATCCGCTTCACCCTCACCGACGGGAAAGGCCACGAAATCGCGAGCGGAAAACTCGAAGGGATCGGCGACCAATGGAAGCGGTATGAAACCGTCATCAAAGCCAACACGACCGAACCCCACGCGCAGTTGAATTTGTTCATCGACGAAGCGGGCTCCATCGATTTCGACATGGTCTCGCTGTTTCCTGTGGATACCTGGGGCCACCGTCCGAACGGGCTGCGCAAGGACCTGGTGCAATTGCTCGCCGACATGCACCCCGGCTTTCTTCGCTTCCCCGGAGGCTGCATCGTCGAAGGCCGCCAGTTGGTGACGCGCTATCGTTGGAAGACCACCGTGGGCGACATCGCTGAACGGAAAACCATCATTAATCGATGGAACACTGAATTCGAAAAAAGGTCGGCGTTCGATTACTTCCAATCTTTTGGCCTAGGCTTTTATGAATACTTCCAACTGGCCGAGGACATTGGCGCGGCGCCTCTACCCATCCTCAACTGCGGCATGGCTTGCCAGTTCAATTCCAGCGAGACGGTCGCACTCGACCAGCTTGACGAATATGTGCAGGACGCGCTTGACCTGATCGACTTTGCCAACGGCCCGGTCACGTCGCCGTGGGGCAAGCTGCGCGCGCAGATGGGGCATCCCGCGCCGTTTCATCTGACCATGATTGGGGTCGGCAACGAGCAGTGGGGACCGCGCTACGTGGATCGCTACAAGATCTTCGCGGCGGCTTTGAAAGCGCAGCATCCAGAGATCAAGCTGGTAGTCAGCGCCGGACCTTCCCCCGATGGACTGTTGTTCGACGAAAGTTGGGCTACCTGGCGGAAGCTGAATGCCGACATTGTGGACGAACACTACTACATGAGTCCCGAGTGGTTCCTCGCCAACAGCGGGCGCTATGACCACTACGACCGTTCCGGTCCCAAGGTCTTCGCAGGCGAGTATGCCGCGCAAACCGTAGCGTCAACCAGCGCTGAAAATCGCAACAACTGGAAGGCGGCCATTACCGAAGCCGCATTCATGACCGGGCTGGAGCGCAACGGCGATGTTGTGCGCATGGCGTCCTATGCTCCGCTGCTGGCTCATGTGGATGCATGGCAGTGGAAGCCGGACGCAATCTGGTTCGACAATCTGCGTTCGTTTGGCACGCCGAATTACTACGTTCAGGGATTGTTCGCCAGCAACACGGGGACGCGCATTGTGCCCGTCACACCGCAGGCCGAAGGCGGCCTCTACACCAGTGCATCGCTTGACGAGCGTACCCATGAACTGATCGTGAAGGCTATCAATTACTCGTCCAATGCAAGGGCGGCAGAGATCCGTCTGAACGGCATGAATCCGGCCGGTACGGTCAAAGTTATCACTCTGGAAGGTGCTGACCTGACCTCCGAAAACAGCTTCGACCACCCGACGGCAGTCGCGCCAGTGTCATCGACTCTTGAGGTCAAATCCGGAACCATTCCCGTGCTGTTGCGCCCTTACTCGGTCACGGTCTATCGCATCCCCGCGCAGTAGATATAAACTCCGGGTGCCCCATCCTCACCGCGTCTTTGTTCTTGCGGCGAGGGTGGGACAGAACGAAGCTCGCTTAATAGATACAGTAACTGTTCTCTGCTTCCTGGCTTTTCCTACTTCTTGGACGCGGCCAGCATCTTCAGAATCTCCTCGGCAGCGGGCGCAGAAGACGCGGGATTCTGTCCGGTGATCAAGTTGCCGTCCACCTGCACAAACGGGCCCCAGTCGGGTCCCTTGGCGTACAAGCCGCCCAGCCGCTTCAGTTCGTCTTCCACCAGGAACGGCACCACCTTGGTCAGCTGCACGGCTTCTTCCTCGGTGTCGGAAAATCCGGTAACGTGCTTGCCCTTCACCAGTGGCGTTCCGTCCGAGGCCTTGGTGTTGCGTAGTACGCCGGGAGCGTGGCACACCAGCGCTACCGGCTTGTCCGCCGCGTGAACAGCTTCGATCAGCGCGATGGAGTTTTTGTCTCCCTCCAGATCCCACAGAGGCCCATGTCCGCCCGGATAAAATACGGCGTCAAAATCCGCGGCGTTCACCTCGGAAAGCTTGTGCGTGACGGCCAGCGCATGTTGCCCAATGGAATCGTGCTTGAAGCGCTCAGTATCTTTGGTTTGTGCGTTGGGGTCGTCGCTTGTGGGATCGAGAGGTGGCTGTCCGCCCAGAGGAGAGGCCAGGGTGATCTTGGCTCCGGCATCGCGGAAAACGTAGTACGGCGCGGCAAATTCTTCGAGCCAGAATCCGGTCTTTTTTCCTGTGTTGCCCAGCTTGCTGTGCGAAGTGAGAACCATCAGAATCTTCATTGCTATCTTCCTTTTTGAATCAGTGAATTGCTTCACGGTTGTGATTGAAATGAAAGTCTGTGTCGCGCTTGTGGCGGCATTCCGTTTAGATGCTCGTGTCGCCTACATGGACTACGAGCTTGCCGAAATTCTTGCCTTGCAACAGGCCCATGAATGCCTCAGGCGCATGTTCCAGGCCTTCCACCACATCCTCGCGATACTTGATCTTTCCCGCCGTGAGCCATGCGCCCATCTGCTTCTGAAATTCGGGAAAGCGCGGGCCGTAATCGTCGAAGATGATGAAGCCTTGCAGGCGTATGCGCTTCTTCAGGAAGGTGCCCATCAGCTCCGCACTGCGATCCGGTCCCTGGGGCAGTGCGGTGTCGTTGTAGTGAGAAATCATCCCGCACAGAGGAATGCGCGCACGTGTGTTCAGCAGCGGCAGCACAGCGTCAAAGACTACGCCGCCCACGCTTTCAAAATAGACGTCGATGCCCTTAGGGCAGGCCTCCGCCAGCAGATCCTTTAGCGCAGGGTCGCGATGGTCGAGGCACACATCGAAGCCCAGTTCCTCGACGGCATAGCGGCACTTCTCCGCGCCGCCGGCTACGCCCACCACGCGGCAGCCTTTGAGCTTGGCGATCTGTCCCACCACGGAACCCACAGCGCCGGTGGCCGCGGCCACTACCACGGTCTCGCCGGCCTTGGGCTGGCCAATGTCCAGCAGTCCCATGTAAGCCGTAAAGCCCGGCATGCCCAGCACGCCGAGGGCGTTCGACGGATGCTCCAACTGCGTGCCTAGGTTGAAAACGCCTTTGCCATCGGAAAGCGCATAGTCCTGCCAGCCGTTCTGGCTCAATATCCAGTCACCCACCGCAAAGTCGGGATGCTGCGACTGCTCAACCCGGCTGACGGTTGAGCCGACCATGACATTGCCGACTTCAACCGGTGGCGCGTACGAAGGGGCATCGCTCATCCTGCCGCGCATATAGGGGTCTAGCGACAGATAGTTCGTGTGCAGCAGCATCTGCCCCTTGGCCGGAACTGGGATTGCTTGTGTCTCCAAACGGAAATTAGTAGCACTGGGCGGTCCAATGGGTCGGGAGGCGAGTACGATACGGCGATTTGCGGAAATACTAACGTTTGACATGCCCTTTCGAGCGAACCAGCAGGCAACAAGATTCAACCAAATTTTGAGAGGAAGATTGACGGACATAAAAAAGTCGGGCGCCAGATGCACATAACCGCATCTAGCGTCCGACTTTAGCTGTTCTACAGAATTTGTTCTAGAAGCTGACTTTCCGCTTCGGGAACCATGTGAGCTGGATGTTGGTGGTGGTCACGGTCTGCTGGCCGGGAAGGTAAATGGGCGCCTTCCAGTGTTCCAGCGCGAAGTTGCCGTTGATCTCGAAGTCCTTTCCGATGCGTTTGACCACCTGGAAGTTGATGTCGTTGAGCGTGGTTCCGCCGGGGATGAAGTCCTTGGCTGCTTTTTGATTCCGCACGCCCACCTGTACCCACTCGTTGCCGCTCAGGTGATAGGTGATCCAGCCCTGACCGCCCTTGTCCTCGCGCCCGATCCAGTCGCCGAACAAAACGCCCTTGTTGGTGTAACCCTGTTTCTGGATACTCTCCCAGTACATGAACTGGCCGCCGCGGCTATTTTTGATCGGTGGGTCAGTAGATACTGCTTCTGCTCGCAGGTCCAGCTTGGGAATGCCGGGCACATGGGAGAGGTAGAGGCCGGGCCGCCAGGAGGCGCGCCGGGGAGCGTCTATCGGAGAAACATCGTCATGCACCTCAGAGTCCGTGTAGAGCGTGAGCCAGTTGCGGACAAAGGGAAGACGGTAAGAAAAGTCGAAAGCGCCAAATCGTGCGCCGGGATCGTCGCGGCTAGTCTTGACTGCGCTATTGGGTGCAGAGAGACTGAAGAAACTCTTCAGAAAGCTGTGGACGGTGATGGGTGCGTGGCCCTTGCCGCCCCAAATTGCCGTACGCTCGAAGCCGAATTCAAGGTTCTCGGTGGGCCGGAAGCTGATCTTCTCCACATGCACCCAAGGGTCGTTGGGATAGGTGTGCCCCTTGAGAGATCCCACCAGAAACTCATAGCGGAAAGGCCCGGTGAGCCGCGACAGCAGCGGAACACGCAGCGGTTCGATGCGGTTGATCTTAAAGGCGTAAATGTTCTCGGCGTTGTTGGAGTAAGCCATCGCGCCGCCCTGCCCAGGCCCTAGCCATTCGTCCTGCTTGCCGAAGGAAACGACATGGTTCAGCAATTGGGCGGAAACATAAGCCTCAACGATCCGTCCGTTCGTGGCTGTGCCGATGGGGCCCGCCGGGATGGTCGCCTGCTGGTTGTACGGAATGGGCTTCGTGGAATTGAAGAAGTACGTCGTTCCGTCCAATGCGGCGAGCGCATTGGACAGGGTGGCCGAGTAACCCGCTGCGGAAGGCGCTTCCTGAAACTCGCCGCGCGCGTAAAGCAGGAAGCGGCCGGCGGATGCGTAGCCACTGGCGCCAGAGTAGTTATTGAAGCCGTTTTGGTAGGGGCGGCCGTAGTCGTTGATGATCGTCGAACCGAGATGATAGCTGTCGCGCAAGGGAGTGCCAGAGATGCCGCGCGCTACGGAATACACCGATTCGACGCGCGTAGTGCCCTCATGCGCCCGGCATGGGCCTTCCGAGTCTTCGTGTATAAAACGGGTCAGCGACTCGTAGATATCCTGCGCCTCGCCTGCGGCGGGTTCTTTATCCGTGTCTGCGTCCTGGATACTCGCTCCGGCGTCCTCGAGCATATGGCTCAAGCTGGCGCGCGTCCATGGGCGCATGCCCAGGAAGACATGATCCACATAGCCCAGGGAGTAAAGCCGCAGCACCGCCGGATAGATCCAGCTGTCCACCGGGATATAGGGCGAGCCCAGCGAAGAGGGCTCGCACACCGTCGCAACAGGGGGGGATTCGCGCCCGGTGCCTTCCGGCGTTCCGGGCTGTTCAGCCGCGAGTGAGTTGGCGGTCAAAAGGGGGAGCCCTGCCAACACCATCGAGCATTGGAAAACAAGAGCTATGGCCACACGTCTGCTCACATTCATACCCATCACTTTATCACCAGACCATTCTGTAAAGAGGAGTCGAAATGCATTCTATGGATACAAAACTGGCACCGAGGGTCAGTGCCGCTCCTGAGATTACGCGCAATATGCCTACGGCTCAGATAGCATTTTCTAGCGTATCAATGGCGGTTTCCAACTCATTGCTGAACTCGAGGGCAACCCTTTTCTTGAACTCCTCGCTGAACAATCCCTTGCCGGTCAGGTACTTTTCCATATTCAGAATCGGGTCATCAGCCGCCTGCCGCGCAGCTTCTTTTGGCTGCAGTCCCTTTCCGAGACCCATCGCAGCAGGGCCGGACAAGCGGAAGGTACGGCACTCGATCAGCGTGGGACCGTGGCCCATGCGGGCGTGAGTCACAGCTTCGGAGGCCACCCGGTAGACGGCGACCACGTCATTGCGGTCCACGGAGATGCAAGGGTACTTGAGAACCTGGACATTCTCGTTGCCGGCCTGTGGCTCCACGCTCGGCGGATCGGGCGCCATGTCGTTTTGGCTGACGAAAAGAACCGGCAATTTCTCGATGCAGGCAAAATTCAGTGCCTCTTGCCAGGACTGCTGTGTGACGGAACTGCCTCCGGAAAAGACCACGGCGATCTTGCCGTTCTTCTCCGTCTTGTTGACCAGTGCCGTGTCCATCGCCGTTCGAACATTGTCAGCGCAGTGCGCGCCGTCAATCAGATCGCGGAAAACCGTATCGAGCGCAACGCCCTTGATGAACTTCACGATCAGGCTGCCATCCGCGGAGTAGGCAGTGTCCTCCGGCAACAAGTCGAGCGCGACGCCCACGACTGCTGCCTCCTGCCTCGCGCAGTCGCAGCCGCCTCCCGTCAACGCGCCGCGCTGGGCAAGTGCTTGCACACGCTCCACGATCATGCGGCATTTCAGCATCGCCGCGTAGAGAGCGAGCAGCTTTTCGCTGGAGATCAACGAGAAGCCATCCCCAGCGTCTGCGCTTTGCTTTTTAGCTTTGCTCGTCATGGATGCTGTCTCCTCGCCGGTCCCTGCGTCACTCCGTCCTACGTCGAGTAGTCCGCGTTGATGTGGATGTATTCGACGGTCAGGTCTGTGGTCCAGAAGACACACGATCCAGTCCCTTGGTGGAGATCGATGCGGAGGGAAAACTCCGGCTGCTCAATGTAGGCATGGGCAGCGGCTTCGTCGTACTCTGGGGCCCGGCCCCCATCGCGGCAAATGCTCAAATCGCCAAACCAGATGTCGATGCGTTCCGGGTCGATTTCCGCGCCAGAGTAGCCAATGGCGGCCATCAGACGGCCCCAGTTGGGATCGCATCCGGCCCAGGCTGTCTTCACCAAGGGAGAATGCGCAATGGCCTTGGCCGCCTTCAGCGCGTCGGCGTCCGTTGCCGCTCCCTCAATGTGCAACTCCACCACATGAGAAACACCCTCGCCGTCGGCCACAATTTGCCGGGCCAGCGAAGTGCATACCTGGGTCAGCGCGACCGCGAACTCTGCGTTCCCTGCGCCGACAACCGCGCCGCTAGCGCCTGAGGCCAGCAACAGCACGGTGTCGTTGGTTGAGGTATCGCCGTCCACCGAGATGCGGTTGAAGCTGACCTCGATGGCCTGCTGCAGATAGCCGTCCAGCACCTTGGGCTCCACGGCCGCATCGGTCATCACGTAGACCAGCATCGTCGCGTGCGGCACCAGTTGCGGGTGGATCATCCCGGAGCCTTTGCAGAGCGCGGCGATCCGAACCTCTTTCCCGTCGATTTCCAAACGGGCGAAGGCGGTTTTCTCCTCCGTGTCGGTCGTCAGGATGGCCTGCGCCACCTGCTCAAAGTGTACGAGCTCGTCTCCCAGCGACGCCGCCACGCCCGGCAGGGCCGCGATCAGCTTTTCGGCAGGCATAAGCACCCCGATAACTCCGGTAGAGGAAGGGAAGACCTCTTCCGGCGTGCAGCCGAAGATTTCAGCGGCAGCCGCGCAGGTGGCGCGGGCGGCGTCTAGACCGGCCTGTCCGTTGGCGCAGTTGGCGTTGCCTGCATTGATAGCAGCAACGCGCACTCGTCCGCCCGTGGCGCGCAAATGCTCTTTGTCGATAGCGAGCGGCGCGGCGGTGACGCGGTTGGCGGTGAAGACGGCGGCGGCGCTGGCTGGCGCATCGGCCACAATCAAGGCAAAGTCGGTGCGGCCGCTGGCTTTTAGCCCTGCCTTGCACGCGCCGAAGCGGAAGCCGTTGGGAATCAGAATCTGGGAGAAATCGCTCATAGTCATTAACCAGTTTAATTTAGCAGGTGTGTGGGCTCGGCATCTCATCGATGTGAGCGAACCTGAAACCGTTAAGCTGGAATCAACAGGTAGTGCGCTAGACAGCGATGCTCCGGACAGGAAAGGCACGATGAAAAAAAGCGAAGAGAACTTTATTGAACTGAGCAATGTGAATGTGGCGCGCGGCGAGCGCGTGGTGTTGCACGACGTGAACCTGCACATTGGCGCCGGTGAGCATGTGGCGATTCTGGGACCCAATGGCTGCGGCAAGTCCACACTCATTCTGGCCATGACCTGCCAGATCTATCCCATTGTGCAGCCCGGCATGCAGGTGCGCATCTTTGGCCGCGAGCGTTGGGACCTGACCCAGTTGCGCCAGCACTTCGGCGTGGTCGGCTCGGGCTTGATGGGCGCGGAGTTGCCGGGCCGGCGTACTGCCGTCACCACAGGTCTGGATGCGGTGATCGCTGGTTTCTTTTCGGCCTCCACACTGTGGCCCAATCTCATTGTGACTGCCGAGATGCGCAGCCGCGCCCAGGAAGCGTTGGAGCGCATGAATGCCCTTCATCTAGCCCAGCAGTTTGTGGGCCAGATGTCGGCCGGCGAAAAGCGGCGCATCCTCATTGCGCGCGCGCTGGTGCATCGTCCGCGGCAACTGCTGCTCGACGAGCCATCGAACGCGCTCGATCTGGCCGCGCAGCGCGAACTGCGCGAATCCCTTCGGGGCTTGGCCGCGGAGGGTACCGGTCTGATCCTCGTGACCCATTTTCTTGGCGACATTCTGCCCGAGATTCAACGCGTCATCCTGATGCGTGGCGGACGCATTGTGGCCGATGGCCCGCGCCAGGAACTGTTGACCGAAGCGCGCCTGAGCGAGCTGTTCAATACACCCGTTCGCATCGGACGCGACGAAGAGTGGCTGCACAGTTGGTGATCGCAACCGAAACGGCAAACGATCAAAATGAAACAGGCGCGAGCAACTTTACATTCGCGTGAAAATAATCTCTTGACGCGCAGCGGCGGACGATCTAGATTAACCGCACACGGGAAAGGAGGTAGGTCCAAAAGATGCAGAGATATTCTTCGAGCAGTTTCGTACGTGAGGTGACTGAGGCCTAGGGCATCGCGCCCCAGACCCCGGATTTGCCCCAGCGGAAAAGAATTCACCGCATGGGACTTACATGCATTTCCACTTGTTTTGCAGTCCCTCGACCCGATGTGCAGGTTGGCGATTTTTCTCGAGCGACTCAACTTCGTCGCCGCAGGAACCCGGCTTCCGGGTATCGCCACAGAGCCATCACTCTTGGGTGGTAGCGTAAGTGAAGATGCCTGGGCAATCGCGGCAGCGCGATGGCCTTAGTCCAATACCCGCAGTTCACCGGCGACGGCCTGAGGATTACGCTCAGGCCGTCGTTGCGTTTGGGCGCAGAGCAGGGCAGCGTGCCGCCACGGGCATGGGTGCGATAAACTCAGGCCCATGCGGGTTTTTGGAATCGATTGCGGCACGGAAATTACCGGCTTTGGCGTTGTGGAGTCAGACGATACCGGACGGCAGCCGCGCCTCATCTGCAAGGCCAAGGGTGCCATTCGGCTAGTCAAGAGCAAAACCACAGCCGAGCGACTGGAACAGGTTTTCCGGGAACTGACGGACGCGATGGACCTGTGGAAGCCGGAAGTAGTGGCCATCGAGGAGGTCTTCTACTCGGTCAACGCCAAGTCGGCTCTCAAGCTGGGCCAGGTGCGTGGCGTGGCGCTCCTGACAGCGGCCTGTCATGGCCTGCCGGTGGCCGAGTATGCGCCTCTCAAGATCAAGTCCAGCGTGGTGGGCTATGGGCTGGCGAAAAAAGAGCAGGTCCAGTTCATGGTGGCGCGCCTGCTGGAACTGGACGAAATCCCGGAGCCGGCGGATGTGGCCGACGCCCTGGCTGCCGCCATCTGCCACATCCACACCGCGCAGACGCTCAGCCTGCAAGGGGGACAGCGATGAGGGCCGTTCTTCTGGCATTGGCTGTGGCCATCTGTTCGCTGCCGGCGCACAGTGAAGCCGGTCCCGTTTTCCAGATCGATTTCTCCAATCCCGGCTTGTCTTCTTCGCACTGGACCATGATCCTGCATCCGGACGGGAGCGGCCATTTTAGCTCGCAGCGAAAAAATGCGCCGGTCGTGACATTGCAGGAGATGGATGCGCCCGATGTGGATCGCGATATCCAATTGAGCCCTGAGTTTGCGCAGCGCGTCTTTCATACCGCCCAGCAGCACAAATGGTTCGGCGTCGAGTGCGAGAGCCATCTCAAGGTTGCTTTTCAGGGATGGAAGAAAATCAGTTACAGCGGCCCTGAGGGCCACGGCGCATGTGAATTCAACTACTCCAAAGACAAGGAAATTCAGGCGCTCGGCGACTCCCTGGTGGGCGTAGCCGGAACCATTCTGGAAGGCGCCCGCCTGGAGATGCTGCTGGTTCATGACCGCCTGGGGCTCGACCGGGAGATGGAGTATCTGCTGGAAGCTTCGCAAGACGGACGCATACAGCAAGTTTGTGCTATTCGAGATATCCTGGAGCGGCTGGCAGAGGATGAGGGCGTGATGGAGCGGGTCAGAAAGCGGGCACGGATGCTGCTGGCCAAAACGGAAAGATAATTTCCTGGTCGCGCTGTGTTTTCTCGCGACTTTTCCCCGTCAAGTCGTGTCTTCATTATGTTGGGGCGCCGTCACGTACGGATCGCTATTGCGTATGTGACGACGAAAAGGCGGTTTGCCATGAAGTTCAAGAATATCGTTGGATGCAGCACGGGTCTGGTGGCGCCGGGCTTGGCGCTCTTTGCCATGGCGGCCGTTCTGTCGGCCCCGGCTTGCAGCGCCCAGAATGCGGCGCGGGCGGTGCGGCTCAGCAGTGTGGATGGAAAGGTAAAGATCTCTCAGGGCGGCCAGGTGCTGGCCGAACCAGCATTGGCCAATACTCCACTATTCGAGGGTACCGAGGTGGCAACCTCCGACGACGGCCGCGCAGAGGTCCAGTTTGAAGACGGCAGCGTGGTGCGCATCTCGCCGGGCAGTGCGCTGACACTGACTGTACTGCGCCAGCAGGGGGATGCGGCCGATGCGGAGATCGTGGTGCAAAGCGGCCTGGTCTACTTTGAACTGCAAGGCGAAAGCGAGGCCGGCCAGCTGCGTGTCCGGTTCGGCGACAGTGTGGTTACTGCGGACGGTTTTTCTGTCCTGAGGATTAACCTCGACAACCTTCCGGGCGAACTTGCCGTTTTCTCCGGAAATGCCCACCTGGTGCGCGGCAACGCACTGGCGCTCGATCTGCACGGCGGTGAAAGCGTGGCTCTGAGTGGGGCCGGCACCTCCCGCTACAACCTGACTGAATCGGTCGAACCAAATTCCTGGGATGCCTGGAACTCCGACCGCGACCAGGCAATGACCGCCGAGGCCGCGGCGCAGACCGCAGCGACCTCCAGCCTCGGCAACAACAACCCTGCATGGAACGATCTGGACGTTAGCGGAAACTGGTACAACGTGCCTGGGCAGGGCTACATCTGGTCGCCCTATGAAGCAGCCAGTGCCGGTTGGGACCCGTATGGCAACGGCCACTGGATGTGGACTCCGCGCTTCGGCTACATCTGGATTTCGGGCTACGGATGGGGGTATACGACCTATCAGTGCGGCGCCTGGAACTACTACGACAGTTTCGGCTGGGGGTGGGCGCCGGGAATGGGCGGCTGCCAGCCCTGGTGGGGCAGCGGATCGTATGGCTACAACATCGGTTACGCACCGCCCTGGTACTCTCGACCTGCGCCACCGCTCCGGCGTTCACCCGTCGGCCGGCTTCCTGGCGGAGCGCGAGACGGGCGCGGACCTCACCCTGTGATTGCGGTCGACCGTCGTCCTCTCGGTACAACAGCCGGGCTGCAAGCGCGTGACAAAGCGTCTCCTGTGGTGATCGGCGGCCATCGAGTTGAGCCGCTCCGTTCGCTGTCGCCGCGGCCGGTGTATGACCGCACCACGCCAGGCACTAGCTCCGGCAGTAACGCGGTATTTTCAAACCACACGCAGCCTGTCAACCGTGGCGCTGGCGCCATAAGCACGCCATCCCGTCCGGCATATTCCACCTTTGGTAGAAGCGGTGCGGGCAATTCCTCCGCGCCAAGGCCGAATCCTGTTGTTATCCGTCCTGGCTATGTGCCTTCACCGGGTGTCAACCCGAGCAGCGGACAGCGCGCCCCTGTTCCCAGCCACACGTACTCCGGCGGTATGCCATCGCCTAGCCATTCTTCCGGCGGCGGTGCTTCCAGCCGTCCGTCTGGTGGCGGAGGGGGTGGTGCTCCGGCTGCCAGTCATCCCTCTGGCGG
>Ga0255354_1001200_pt1 | contig 15243 bp, 10 predicted proteins | sample HBST50metaG_FD_189942 | JGI IMG/M metagenome (GOLD analysis project Ga0255354, IMG submission 189942) | Peat soil microbial communities from Stordalen Mire, Sweden - H.B.S.T50 | ecosystem: Environmental > Terrestrial > Soil > Wetlands > Peat | place: Sweden: Norrbotten County, Stordalen Mire...
GACAGCAGGACGCTCGGAATGTAGAAGCCCCTTCAGCACGAGTTATCCAAGATACCAGACGCTATCGCCGGGAGAGTATACCTATGTCCAGCGAAATCAACCACTCATTTCAACGAAAAGGCTGTCTTGGACAAGAGTGACCCATAGAAAAGTCCGGCAGCAGGTAGCCCTAAACGGACGCCTACGAACGCCGGCATCGCGCAAAGTGCTGATAATAATGGCAATTATCTTGATTGAGTGAGCTCGGGGAGGTTCAGGGAAGTGCGGAGAAGTACATGATTGGCTGCCCCCCAGGGATTCGAACCCCGATATGCCGCTCCAGAGGCGGCTGTCCTACCATTGAACGAGGGGGCAACAAGAGCAAATTTCGCTTTATCCTGCTACCAGATCGGCGTGGGTCACGGCAGGGCGCCGAACTCCAAATGCCAACTTGTTCATCATAAGGGGATTCTCGTTCTGGGTCAAACCTGTCCCGTGAAGCGCTCCCCCGCATCCACCCTGTTATAGAATCGGTTTTGAATATGGAGTTGGTCCTCAATCTCGGATGGATGCTGCTGGGCGCGCTGCTGTTCTGTATGTGGCTGCGCATTGCCCCGCGTACCGGCACGGACCGGCGAATGCAATTTATCGCCTTGGCCGTGCTCGTCCTGATTCTGTTTCCCGTCATCTCCATGACTGACGATGTCTTCGCGGCTCAGAATCCTGCCGAACCCGACAGTTGTCTTCGCCGGGACCATGCCGTTTCTCCGGGGCACTCCATCATTCCCGCAGCAGCTGCTCTTCCACAGCCAGTTTTTGCGGAACTTTCTTTTGGCTTTCTACACTTTGTCGCGCCGCATAATTCTCCCGTCCCGGTTATCGACCATCCTGGTCTGAAAACCATCCAGAACCGGCCCCCTCCGGCTGCCTGATCTTTCGCTCGATTCCTCCTTTCACAATTTGAGCCTCTTTACCTCCTGTGTCCGCCGTGCAGATCACGGTGCGAAGGCTGTGTATGAAGCATTTCTCCCCTTCCCTGTCCATTCCGGCAGTGGCCGCGCTGCTCTTGCTTGCGCCGGCCTTGGCACCCGCGCAGCAAGGCCTCACCTGGGATCAGGTAAAGACCAGGTTTGAAGCTGCCAACCCTGCGCTCAAGGCCGATGCCCTCGGCGTCGACGAAATGAAAGCGGCAGAGACGACCGCTTTCCTGCGCCCCAATCCGCAATTCACAACCGCCACCGATGGCACCCAGATAGCACGCCACAACGGCGTCTGGCAGCCGCTCAGCGGCACTCAATATCAGGAAATCCTCAGCTACCTGCATGAGCGCGATCGCAAGCGGCAACTGCGACTGGAGAGCGCCAAGGAAGGCACGCAAATCTCTGCCTCGCAACACGCTGATCTGGAGCGAACTCTGCTCTTCAACCTGCGCTCTGCCTTTGTCCAGACCCTCCAGGCCAAAGCCGTTCTCGACCTGGCCAAAGCCGACCTGACTTACTACGACAAGATCATCGAAATCAGCCGCGACCGCTACAAAGCGGGAGACATTGCGCAGATCGACCTGGACCGCATCGAGTTGCTCCGCGTGCAGTATGAAGCGGAAATTCAGACCGCGCTGGTCAACCTGCGCACCTCCAAAATCCAGCTTCTGCAACTGCTCAACGACCGCACCCCGGTGGAGCAGTTCGACGTGACCGGCACGTTTGACTTCGCCGACACGCTCAATCCTCTCGAAGACTTCCGTCAAATTGCCCTCGATGCCCGGCCCGACCTGCGCGCCGCGCTCGAGTCCGTACAGAAGGCGCAGACCAATCACAAGTTGGCCATCGCCAACGGATCGACAGACCCAACGTACAGCGCCTGGTACACCTACAACCCGTCCTTCAATAATCCCAACGACCAGCAGACACTGGGCCTCAGCGTCAGCATTCCGCTGCGCATTTTCGACCGCAACCAGGGCGAAAAACAACGCACGCAAATCGATATTGGCCGCAATCAGCAGTTGACTGAAGCCACACGCGCACAGGTTTTCGGCGACGTGGACTCGGCCTATGCGCAAGTCGAAAGCAATCTGGCCCTGCTCCGCCCTTATAAGGCGCAATACAAAACCCAGTCCATCCGCGTTCGCGACACCGTGACTTACTCCTATCAGCACGGCGGCGCATCGCTGCTCGACTTTCTCAATGCGCAGAGCGATTACCGGGCCGTGCAACTGGCCTATCTGCAACTGATCGGCTCCTATCTGACAGCTGCAGGACAACTGAATCTAGCCGTGGGACGCGAGGTCATCCAATGAATTTATCTTCACTTCTGAACCGATTCCCCGCCGTCTCTATGGCCCTTGCTCTGGCAATCGCGCTCGGTCTCTCCGGCTGCAAACCCAAGCCGCAGGGCGACGGCGCGCCTCCACCTGCCAAGGTCATCCAGGTGGCCGACATGAGCCTGCTCACCATCGACGCCAAGGATGTAGCCAAGTTCCCCTTGGTCACCGCCAGCCAGATTCAGTCCGCCTCCGAGCTCACCGCCACTGGATCCGTATTTCCTGACGTCTCTCGCGAAGTCCCGGTCATCTCCCTGGCCAATGGCCGCGTGGTCGACATCAAGACCCGCCTAGACGACAACGTGAAGAAGGGCCAGCTTCTGCTCAAGGTGCAGAGCCCGGACATCACCAGCGCCTTCAACGCCTACCTCAAGGCCAGCAACGACGAGCAACTAGCTCACAAAGCGTATCTCCGCGCAGAAGACCTGCTCAAGCACGGCGCAATTTCCCAGGCCCAACTCGAAGCCGCCGACGACATCGCCAAAAACGCCAAGGCCGACCTCACTGCCGCGGAAGAACAGTTGAAGACCCTGGGCGTCGACAAGAATCACCCCAGCAGCATCGTCAACGTCTACGCGCCTATCTCCGGCGTCATTGTGGCCCAGAACGTGGCTAACGCCGGCGCTGCGGGCGTCGGCCTCTCCGGCTCGGCCACGGCCTTCACCATCGCCGATCTGTCTACGGTCTGGATCGTCTGCGATGTCTACGAAAACGACATTGCCAAACTACAACTGGGCCAGGATGCCAAGATCAAGTTCAATTCCTATCCTGATCGTCCGCTCACCGGGCGCATCAGTGACATTGGCCCCATCCTCGACCCCACCCTGCGCACAGCCAAGGTTCGTATCGAGGTCCGCAATCCCGGCTTCCTCAAGCTCGGCATGTTCGCCACGGCCACCTTTACCGGCAAAACCCAAGAGACACACGCCGTGGTTCCCGCCGAAGCCATCCTCCATCTGCATGACCGCGACTGGGTCTTTTTGCCTGCAGGCGGTAGCCAGTTCAAGCGCACTGAAATCCACGCCGGCAAAATGCTTGAAGGCAGCCGGCAAGAGATTCTCTCAGGCCTGGAGCCCGGCCAGCAAGTCGTCGCCAACGCACTTCTGCTTGAAACCGCGGGGAACCAGTAAATGATTCGCGCACTCGTCGATTTCTCGCTCAAAAACCGCTGGCTGGTCCTCGGCGCCGTGGTGGTCCTCACCGCCTGGGGTGTCATCAGCTTTCGCAACCTGCCCATTGAGGCCTATCCCGACGTAGCCAACAACTACGTGCAGATCATCACCCAGTGGCCCGGCCGCTCCGCCGAAGAAATCGAACGCCAGGTCACCGTCCCGGTCGAAATTCAGATGGGCGGCATTCCTCACCTCACCCATCTGCGCTCCAGCACGCTGGCCGGCCTCTCCAGCCTGACGCTGGTCTTTGACGACGACTCCACCAGCGACATCAACCGGGAGCACGTGATGGAGCGGCTCGCCCAGGTCAGCTTGCCCGCCAATCTGGTTCCGCAGATGGGCACCGACTGGAGCCCCGTCGGCCAAATCTACTGGTACACCCTGGAGAGCACCAACCCCGCCTACGACGTCATGGAGAAAAAGTCGCTCGAAGACTGGTCGCTCGAAAAGGCCTTCAAGGGCGTCCAGGGCGTGGTCGATGTTTCCAGCTTCGGCGGCCCCACCAAGGAGTACCAGATCAAGCTCGCCCCGGAGAAGCTGGTCGCCTACGGCCTCTCCATCGGCCAGGTCGAGCAGCAGATCGCCGCCAACAACACCAACGGCGGCGGCAGCTTCATCGAGCAGGGCGCGCAGCAAATCAATGTTCAGTCCGTCGGCCTCTACACCACCGTGCAAGACATCGCCGACACCGTCGTCAAAACCCAGAACGGCGCGGCCATCCACATCCGCGACATAGCCACTGTCACCCAGGGTCCCCGCATTCGCCTCGGCCAAATCGGCCGCGCCACGCATCGGCCCGACGGCACCATTGTCGACAATCCCGACACCGTCGAAGGCATCGTCCTGCTGCAAAAAGGTACCGACTCCGACCCCGTTCTGGAGGGCATTCACAAAAAAGTCAAGGAGCTGAACGAAAACATCCTGCCCAAGGGCGTAAAAATCGTCGACTTCCTCGATCGCTCCAAACTGGTCTCTTACACGGTTGAAACCGTGGAGCACAACCTGAGCGAAGGCATGATCCTGGTCGCCATCATCCTCTTCCTGTTTCTGGGCAACATCCGCGGCGCAATCATCGTCACCCTCACCATTCCCTTCGCGCTGCTGTTTGCCTCCATCTGCCTTGACCTCAGCCACATTCCCGCCAACCTGCTTTCGCTCGGCGCGTTGGACTTCGGCATGGTGGTTGACGGCTCGGTGGTCATGATCGAAAACATGGTTCGCCATCTCGCCAAACAGGACGACACCCACACCCCGGCGCAAAAAATCCGCGAAGCGGCACACGAGGTTCTGCGTCCCGTCTTCTTTGCCCGCGGCATCATCATCACTTCCTACCTGCCCATCTTCACTCTGCAAGCCGTCGAAGGCCGCCTCTTCAAGCCCATGGCCTGGACCGTCACCTTTGCCCTGCTCGGCGCTCTCGGCTTCGCCATCATTGTGGCCCCGGTCATGGCCAGCATCCTGTTCCGCAACGGCGCAAAGGAATGGCAAAACCCCATCCTGCAGTGGCTCACCGGCCACTACCGTGTTGCCGTGCGCGCGGCCATCGTCCACAGGCGCACCACCGTGGGCATTGCTGCTGTCCTGTTCGCCTTTGCCGTCTACCTCACCGTTGGCGGTCCCATCGGTTCGGAGTTCCTGCCTCACCTCGACGAAGGCTCCATCTGGGTGCGCGGAACCTTGCCTCCCAGTGAAGGCCCAACCGCCAGCATCGATTTCGCCAATAGGGCGCGCTTGGTTCTGGCCTCCTTCCCTGAGGTCACCCAGGTCATCAGCCAAGTCGGCCGTCCCGACGACGGCACCGACACCGCCGGCTTCTTCAACACCGAGTACTTTGTCGACCTCAAGCGCAAAGAAGACTGGCGTCCCGTCTTCCATCAGGACAAGGAAGCGCTTATCGCCGCCATCGACAAGGAGCTTTCCAAGTTCCCCGGCGTCATCTGGAACTACTCGCAACCCATCTCCGACAACATGGAAGAGGCTGTCTCCGGCGTCAAGGGAGAACTGGCCGTCAAGCTTTACGGCGACGACCTGCGCACCCTTGAGCACACCGCCGAAACCATCCAATCGCAGATGGCCTCGGTCCAGGGCGTCGGCGATCTGGGCATCTTCCGCATCGTCGGCCAGCCCAACCTCAATTTCCAGGTAGACCGCCAGGCGGCGGCGCGCTGGGGCATCAACGTCGCCGATATTCAGGACGCCGTGCAGACCGCCGTCGGCGCCAACGCCGTCACCCAGGTGCAGCAGGGCGAGGCGCGCTACGACGTCACCCTCCGCTATCAGCAGCAGTACCGCGACACCCGCGAAGCCATCGAGAACGTGCGTCTGCTGGCTCCCTCCGGCGAGCGCGTCTCCCTGGCTCAGCTCACCAAAGTCTCCACAGACGACGGCGCCGAAGAAATCAATCGCGAAAGCGGCCAGCGCTATATCGCCATCAAATACGCCGTCAAGGGCCGCGACCTCGGCTCCACCGTCGAAGAAGCCATCCATAAGGTCGAACACAACGTCAAACTGCCCTCCGGCTATCACCTGGAGTGGGCCGGCGAGTACGAAAGTCAGAAGCGCGCCAACAAGCGCATGGCTCTGGACGTTCCCATTACCATCCTGGCCATCTTTCTCATCCTCTACACTATGTTCCGCTCTTATAAGTGGGCCATGCTCATTCTGGTTTCCGTGGTCATGGCCTCCGTCGGCGGCCCGCTGGCGCTGTTCCTCACCCACACCAACTTCTCGGTCTCCTCGGCCGTCGGATTCCTGGCTCTATTCGGCGTCTCGGTGCAAACCGGCGTCATCATGATCGAGTTCATCAACCAGCTCCGCGCCCGCCGCAAAGGAATGGAAGTCTCCAACCAGGAGCACATTGTCGAAGCCGCGGTCGAGGGCGCAGTGCTCCGTCTGCGGCCCATTATGATGACCATGCTGGTGGCCACTTTGGGTCTGCTGCCCGCTGCGCTCTCCCACGCCATTGGTTCGGACTCGCAGCGCCCCTTCGCCATCATCATCGTCGGCGGTCTGCTGGCCAATCTGGTCATCGGCGTCTTCCTCCTGCCCACCCTCTACGTTTGGGTAGCCGGCGAGAACGACGTTCTGCCCGCAGTCGAAGAAGCGGAGGATTTCTAACCTTGTCTAGGAGAAGAGGAGTTTCGCTGGCAACCAACAGGTTCCATCAACCATGTATTCGGTCCGGTACTGCACCGTGATTGCCTATTCAAACTTCTGGCCCGTTTTTGGTTCCCCGTCGGTGCCCAAGTGACAGGAAACCGAACTTCCATGAGCAGGTTCAAACGTGCAGGGCATGTAATAGGCCCAGTCTTTGAGACCAGGGAAGTACAAACTCAATCGCAACGCAAGAGATCACGCGATCACAGCGCTAAAACGCTTCCTGCTGCGGCGTTTCTTCCGCATCTCCCGTCTCTGATGCGCTGTCCGCCCTCTCCTCTTGGAAGGTCTGCGCGTCCGCAAACCGGTATCCCACATACACATCGGTCAGCAGATACACAGGGTTGGCGGGATCGTCCTCAATCTTCTTGCGCAACTGGCGAACGAATGTGCGCAGGTATTCCACTTCTTCGCGGCAGTCGGCACCCCACACGGCCGTCAGCAGCCGGGCATAGGTCACTACGCGGCCGGCGCGGCTCATCAGGCAGTGCAGAATATCGAACTCCTTGCGCGTCAAATGCACCGGTTCCCCGCGCTTGGTGGCCAGCCGCTTGACCGGCTCCAGATGGATTTCTCCAATCTCGATGGGCGCATCTTCGGCCCGCACAGGAGCACGGACGCGACGGACCGCGGCGCGCAGGCGGGCGATCAGCTCACGCGTGCTGAAGGGCTTGGTGACATAATCGTCCGCGCCCGATTCCAGCGCCTCCACCTTCTCTTCTTCAGCATCGCGCACGGTGAGCATGATGACCGGCAGGCGGGGCGCAAAGGCGCGGATGCGGCGTAGCGTCTCAACGCCGCCAATGCCCGGCATATTCACATCCAACAGAACCACATCAACAGGGCCGGAACGCAGCAACTGCAGCGCCTCTTCACCGCGCGAAGCCTCGACAACCTGAAAGCCGAGTTCAACGAGCGGTGGACGCAGCGCCCTGCGAATGGCTGATTCATCGTCGACCAGAAGAATGCGAATTGCAGGCTGGCTCATCATCATCCCCTATTCTGCGTCGTAGCCGGAATGGCCGCAAAGAATGTGGTTCCCTCGACTTCATCGCTGGTGACCCAAACATAGCCGCCATGAATCACTGCGACGCGCTTGGCCACCGATAAGCCGATCCCGGTGCCGGCAGTCCGGTTGGAGTGGGTGGAAGAACGATAGTAACGATTAAAGATGCGCTCGCGGTCGGCCATGGGAATTACCGGCCCGAAGCTGTGTACAGAGAAGATCACCTCGGCGTTGGCGTGGACCGCGCGAATGGTGATGGTAGTGCCGTAGATGGAGTACTTACAAGCGTTGTCTATGTACTGCGTCAGCAGCATGACCATTAACTGGCGATCGCAACAGACGATCAAGCTGTCATCCTTGATGTCGATAGCGACCTTCATGCTGGCCAAGCGATCATGCAGGCTGGTCACAACCTCTTCAATCAGCGCCGCCACGCCCACCGGAGTGGCATGAATGCTGACATCGCCCCCGCCGTCCAGCCGGGCGGTGGTCAGCAGCCGGGTGGTCAAGTCGTTCAGCAGGCTGGTCTGTTCGTCGATCAGCGCCACCAGTTCCGCCTGCGCCGGAGAAAGCCGGCCCATCTCACCCAGGCCGGTGCTGGCCGCGCGGATAGCCGTCAACGGCGTTTTGTAGGCGTGCGCCAAGCTATCCAATACAGTGGAGCGAAGCTGCTCGGTTCTGCGCTCGGTCTCGATGCGGCTCTCGTTGGCGAAAGCCCGGTAGCGGTCGAAGGTGATGGCGATCAAGGACGCAATGGCATTGTTGGTCAGCGGACTGGTGTCTCCGCGCACCACCAAGGCGCCCACAGGTACGGTACCCAGCCGTACTACGCGCCGCCCCACTCCATTGGCCTCATCGTCGTCCGAGGTCTCGAAGTAGTAGACGTTCTGGGCCAATTCCTGCGGGTCCTCATTCCAAATGCCAGCCTGATAGCACTGGTGCAGGTCCGCATCGAAGAGCACAACAGCTTGCAAGGCAAAGGTCTCATGCACCAGCTCGACCAACTGCGGTCCCGGCTCCAGGTGCAGATTCATCTGCAAGGTGCGCCGGGTGAACTCGTAGAGGTCGTGCATCTGCCCGCCCCACGATTCGGCTTCCCTAGCGTGATCGGTGACGCGTGCGGACAGACGGCTCACCAGCAACGCTACCAGCACAAAAGCCAGCAGGGTGACCGAGTTGGCCAAGCCATCCGCGGAATCCAGTTGCGGCCGCCGAGTGGTGAAGCCGGCATGGACCGCCAGAGCCGCGAGGGACACCACCACCGCCTGCCAGAATCCGCACAGCAACGCAGTGGGAACAACGACCAAAAGATAAAGCAGCAGAGCCACCGGAAGCAGCCACCCCGCCCAGTGCGCCAGTGCCGCTGTCAGGACGACGATAACCGTGCCTAGCGCACATTCCAGCGCGAACAGCAGAATACGCAGTCCGGAACCGTGAGTGCGCCTGGAGCTGAAGGCGGCAAAAACTGGACTGTAACTTCCTATCAACCAGCCTTCCTCCTTTCAAACCGGCTAAATTCCGTGAAAGCCCGCCACTTGTACCGATGAGTCCATGAGACTGCGGAACCGGCCAGCCGGCTCCATCTGCAATTGTGCTTCAAATCGCCGCCCGGCAGTCGTCGCAATTGGAGTAGCGGATGCCAGGCACAGCTTTGGACGCGTAAGAATCGTATGAGGATTTTAACATTTTCCTACTCGTCGTCCATTGCAGCGCCGCCCAATCGCCCCAAGCCGCCCCTTCTATCATCTTGTTTCCATTACATTTGCGCGACGCGAAGTAATTCAAGCCCCTGCGGCAAAGAGGATTTCTTTTTTCGATTCCTCATTTGTTCCTTATGAATTTTTTGCGTTACTAGCATTAATCGAAGCGACCGAACATATTAGCGCCGAACACCAGAGCATCCTGAAGATGAACATCCATGCGGGGTCTTTGCCCGCAAGTCTCTGAAGCTTTGGCCGGCGCACAGATGGCACTCCGCAGGGTGCTACCCGTTGCTTCCACTTTTGGCTGATTTCATTTCGAGTTATACGACAACCATTACTTTCTGGGAGGAACAGTAACGATGAGCCTGAATCCGAATCGCATACTGCAAACAGTGGCCGGAACCGCAATGGCCTTCGCCGTGATGGCTGGCGCACAAACGCCGGCTACGCCAGCCCCTGCACCTGCGCCCGCCGCTGCTCCCGCCGCTGCTCCCGCAGATGCGCCCACCCCGCTCTCTACCTTCGTTCTTACTGGTCCGCTGCAGTGGCTTCCGCCGGCTGTTTTCGATGCCGGTCCATTCGGCAAACTCTCCGTCAACGGCATCGTGACAGGTTTCTCGCAGTTCCAGAACAATCACGTTCCGGGAGATGACAGCGCGCAAGCAACCCTGAGCAACGGACAGATTTTCATTCAGAAAGCAGATGGAAAGGTTCAGTACTACATCCAGGCAGGTGTTTACACTATGCCGACTCTCGGGAATACATTTCTTTCAGCCGAGAAGACGGTTTCAGCCTTTTATGGTCCTGTTCCGGTCGCCTACCTGAAGCTGCCGGTCGGAAAGTCCACGCAGTTCCTCATCGGTTCTCTGCCCACCCTGATGGGCGCTGAGTCCACCTTTACGTACCAGAACTTCAACATCGAGCGCGGCATCGTTTGGAACCAGGAAAACGCCATCAATCGCGGCATTCAGGTAAACCAAGTACTGAATAAGTACCTTTCCGCCTCGGTCAGCTGGAACGACGGTTACTATTCCAACCGCTACTCGTGGCTCTCGGGCTCTGTGACTCTTACCAAGGGGCCGCATGTCTTGGTGTACGACGGGATGGGAAACCTGGGACAGACCGCCTATCAAACTTCGGCCACTCCGGTACAGAACAACGGCTACATGCACGCAGTGATCTATACGTACACCAAGGGCCCATGGATTGTTTCGCCTTACTTCCAGTATGGCAAGCTGCCAGCCAACGCCAAGGTTGGCGTCCCCACGGGCACATCCGCAACCGGCGGCGCGCTCAACGTGAGCCGCGCCTTCAAGAGCGGCTTCTCACTTCCGGCGCGCGTGGAATACCTCACGAGTTCGGGAAGTTCTACCGACGGATCGATCAACATGCTGGGCTTTGGAGCAGGTAGCAAGGGCTTTACTTTCACGGCGACGCCGACCTACCAAAAGGGAGGCATGTTCCTGCGCGGCGATCTCGGATTGGTGCATGTGTCCGACTACACACAGGGATCCGTCTTTGGCAAGTCGGGAACGGAAGCTAGCCAATTCCGTGGAGTTCTTGAGTTCGGCTTCATCTTCGGCAACAACCTCGCCGGAAAATAGAGTCGTCCAGGCACTGGAACGATATTCGGCTCCAGACAAGACCGTTTTACACCGCACCTTTCAGCCGTTCTGTCATGGGAGCAGGCACGGCTGAGGGCGTGTGGAAACAGACATGAGCAACATGCAGTTTTATCTCTTGCGTTTCTTCATTTCATCCTTATCCGCTGGTCACTAACATTCAGGTAATTCATCAGGCTTAGTCTTATCGGCCCGTACAGGGATCCGAATACGGGCAAGACCTACGAATAGCCCGAGGGGCACGCCGTCGGGAGCAGCCATACCACTTGTTTCACAGGAGATTGCACATGGCAGATCAAAAAGCACCACAGATGCAGGCTACCCTGGGACTTACCGGGCTGACCAGCAACGCGATGGCTCTCATCGCTCCCGGCGCGTTCCTATGGCTCACCTTCTTCATCCAGGCCACCACCGGAACCACAGCGCCAGCCATGTGGCTGGGCATCTTCGGAGCCCTGCTGCTCTGCTTGGCCACCGCCGTGGCTTACGCAGAAATCTCCAAGCTCTATCCCGGCACCGGCTCCAGTTACTACTACGCGGAGCAGGCGATGCTGTCGAAAGACGCCGCGTTCAAGTACGCACGCGTCGCCAAGTTCATCGTCGGCTGGGGTTCGCACCTCTACTACTGGGTCTATCCCGGCGTGATGGTGGCCACCACAGGCATCTTCATTGGCTACGTGGTTGGCTTCCTCTATCCCAACTTCATCAGCGGTGGCAACCCCGGCTGGCTCTTCATGGCTGCTGTAGCCGTTGTCTTCTCTTTCTTTGTCGGGTGGATTGCTTCCAAGGGCGCGGGAGCTTCGACGGCCGTCAACCTGGCCATCAACATCATTCAGATCTCCGCACTGCTCATCTTCAGCGTGCTGGCTCTGGGCTATCGCGCCAGTCACCCGGCCGGTGCCACGGGCTTCCAGTACGACGGACAGACGCAGGCCACTTACACCTACCAGTTCGCCTCCAAGCCCGACGGCTCCACCATCCGCGACGCCAGCGGCACGCCTCTGCCCCTGCTTGATGCAGCAGGCAAGCAGGTTCCCTACCAGATCACCTATCCGGAAAAGGATGCGAACGGCGCATTCCTGACGCACACTACAGCGGCTTCCGTTATTTCTCCGCATAAGTTCAGCTTCCTGTTCATTCAGGCTACCGTCGCCATTCTCATCCTGGTCGGCTTTGAATCGGTCACGTCGATGGGAGGAGAAGCTAAAAATCCAACCAAACACATACCCATCGCCGTCCTTGCCTCACTGCTGATTCAAGGACTGGTGTGCTATTTGATAGAGTATTTCGCTGCAAACTACTTCTTAAACTCCGGCTATACCATGCAAAGCGCGGCGGGGTCGGCGGCTCCGGTCGGCGACATGATGATCATCGTCGGCGACGCTCTGCTCGGCCAGGGCCACGGCAAGTGGTTCATGCTAGCCGAAGCCTTCACCGTCTTCCTGGCGCTGATCGGCACCACACTGAGTTGCATGAACACCGGCGCACGCGTCACCTACGCCATGGGCAAGGACGATGAAGCTCCGCAGCACTTCGGCGTACTCCACGCCGGCTCGCTCAGCCCGCGTCGCGCCATATGGACGCTGGCCGTCATCTCCGCGGTCATCGGCGTCGTCGCCACGTCACTGGTCTTCGCCGATGCCGGCGCGCCAACGGACGCGGCCATCGCAGCGCTGCCCCACGGCATCTTCTCCAGCTTTGGCTTCACTACCCATGATCAGATGGCAGCTCTGCCCAACTCGCTGCTGACCATCACGCTCACCTCCAACTTCGGCACCTTCATCCTCTACGCGCTCAGTTGCTTCCTGTGCATCGTGGCTTTCTGGAAGCGCCCCGACTTCAACGTTGTCCTCCACCTGCTCATCCCCGGCTTCGGCCTGCTCGCCAACCTGGTGTTAATGGCCTTCTACGTCATCAGCCCGGTATTCGGACTCGGAACCTTCAAGGAGCCGCTTCTGGCGCTGGGCATCTCGGCCATCTGGGGCATCTACGGAGCCATCTATTTCCTCCGTACCTCCAAGGCCAAGGGCAAGCCGGTGCTGCTGGAGTCCAGAAACGATATTTAGATAGGCCTATAACTTAACGGCAGCCTCTGGGTGGCCTCCGCGTCTCGATTTGGATTGCAAACCGAGACGCGGAGGCCACCCAGTGATACTTTCAAAGCAGTTGTTCTTCATTCTCACGCACCATCCTGCGTGCTGCGGGCGATGCGTCAAGCGGCGGCATCCATGTTAGATGTAGTGTTCGGCCAGGCCAGCGATTTCGGAAAAGTTCGCACCAACAATGAAGACGCCATGGGGTCATTCATTCCCATTTCGCGCCACCAGGCGCGCACGCATGGTTATTTGTTCGCGGTGGCCGACGGAGTGGGCGGCATGGACCTGGGCGAGGTGGCCTCAGCTACAGCCGTTAAAGTCCTGACAGAAGAGTTTCCCAAGGCGCAAGCCGGCACAATGCTGGTGAGCCTGCTGCCGCGACTGATCGCATTCGCCAATGCCGCGGTCCACGATTGCACCCTGGCACCCGAGTACCGAGGCAAGAGAATGGCCACCACCATCGTCGCCTGCGCCCTGCGCTACGATCGGGCCATCGTCTCTCATGTGGGCGACTCCCGCTGCTATTTGGTCCGCAACGGCCATGCCAGGCAGATTACCCAGGACCATACCTGGGTCAATGAGCAAAGAAAGATGGGACTGATCTCCGCCGCTGAAATGGCCGTGTCCGATTCGCGGCATATCCTGATCCGTTCGCTGGGGCCGGAGATGTTCGTCTCCCCAGACACGACCACCCTCACCCTGCAACCAGACGACGTGCTGGTGCTTTGCTCCGACGGCCTGCATGGCGAGATGAGCGATGAGGCGATCGCCGAGATTGTCTCGCAGAAAAAAGATATAAAGGAAGTGGCCCGTGAGTTGGTAGCCCGCGCCGTTGAAATCGACGGCGGCGACAACACCACCGCCCAGGTCATCCGCGTACGCGCAGTCGAGCAGATCGGCATGTACCGCGGCCGCCCCTACCGTCTTCCCTCCTAAGGCCTGCAGGAACTAGTGCTGGACACAACGAGGCGAATGGCGCGCCATTTGAAGCACCACTCGCCACCTGTTTTTTAAGCTGCAACACCAACGCCATCCAAGCTGGCGAGAGCATCGTCCGGTAGTTCCAGCGCGCCTGCCTTCAGGTTCTCGCGTAGGTGTTGGACCGACGATGTGCCTGGAATCAGCAGGATGTTCGGCGACCGCTGCAGCAGCCAGGCGAGCGCTACCTGCATGGGAGTGGCATTGAGTGAAGCGGCTACTTCATTGAGCGCCGAGGACTGGAGCGGCGAGAAGCCTCCCAGCGGGAAGTAAGGCACATAGGCGATACCCTGGGCAGCAAGAGCATCGATGAATCCGTCGTCGCCGCGCTGGGCAACGTTGTAGAAGTTCTGGATGCAGACAATCTCCGTAATGGTCTGGGCCTCGGCCAGCTGCCGCGGAGAGACGGTACTGAGGCCAATGTGCCGGATCAGGCCCTGCTGCTTGAGTTCGGCAAGCGCGGTGAGCGGCTCCTCGAACGGTTCGTCCGTCGGCCCGGTGAGGCCGCCGAGGCGAAGATTCACCACGTCCAGCGCATCCAGGCCGAGATTGCGCAAATTATCGTGTACGGCGTCGAGTATCTCCTGACGCGAGCGAGCATGAGGCCATGAGCCGTCGCTGCCGCGGCGCGCACCAACTTTGGTCACAATCACCAGATCGTCCCGGTAAGGATGAAGCGCCTGCTTGATCAGTTGATTGGTGACGTGCGGACCGTAAAAGTCGCTGGTATCGATGTGATTTACCCCAGATGCAATAGCCTCGTGGAGAACCGCGATTGCGCCGGGAAGATCGCGCGGCGGACCCCAGACTCGCTTCTCGCCATCCTGCCCGGCAAGCTGCATTGCGCCATAGCCGATGCGGTTCACGGTGATCGAAGTGTTGGGAAGGGTAAATGCGCCGCCCAGGTTCGGTTGTTGGTTCGATTGCTTCGTCATGCGTCTCCTCATGAGTAGTTGGTGATTGTGTGCAGAGTCGGAATTTACAATTACTTATTGGATGAAGAAACCTTCAGATTAGGAGTTCGCATTTGCAGAAGCGGTCGCAATCTACGTCGGAGCCTCGAAAATCGCCGGTTCAGGCACGTTCAACAGCGAGCGTGGAGGCGATTCTTATGGCAACGATTCAGGTTTTGCAGAAAGTCGGCAAAGAGAGCCTGACGACCACGCGTGTCGCAGCCCGCGCTGGAGTTTCGGTGGGTACGCTGTATCAGT
>Ga0255354_1001201_pt1 | contig 15242 bp, 13 predicted proteins | sample HBST50metaG_FD_189942 | JGI IMG/M metagenome (GOLD analysis project Ga0255354, IMG submission 189942) | Peat soil microbial communities from Stordalen Mire, Sweden - H.B.S.T50 | ecosystem: Environmental > Terrestrial > Soil > Wetlands > Peat | place: Sweden: Norrbotten County, Stordalen Mire...
ACCGGCTCCGCGCCCGAATGCAGCAAGTAGTGGATTTGCAGCGTGTCGGGATCTCGCCATCCGCCGACGTAGACTCCATCTGTCGCGTCAAACAGGCCGATCTTCTCGATGTCTTCGCGCGTTGCCCAGGTCGCGGAGCCATGCAGGTTCATCAGGCTGTCGGTGCTCTTTCGGTCACGGATGAGGGAGAGAAACCAGTAGGTGAAATACGCCAGAAAGAGACCGCCAACAATGGTCGCTCCAAGGGCAATCCAAAGGTCTTTGCGGACGCCAGAGCTGATAAGGCGGCTGCCAGCGTAATGCTTCCAGAGTACAAGGGCCGCGAAGGGCTGGAAGATGGCCGTGCCGCGGACCCAAAAGATGGGATTGCCCATCTCGACGGGATTGTTGAGTTGAATCGCAAGCCACTCAGTTGCGGCACTGGCGGCCATCGTGAATGCAACTGCCGCCCCGAAGACTGATTGAATATTCCAGCCGCCCTGCCAGCGCGGGCGGTTGGGGAGAACGTAGCCTGGAGGAGCGATTCTGCCGTTCTTCATGAAATGCCTCCTGGTTTTGAAGTGTACATTTCACTACTGATATTTGCAAAATCAGCACTCAGGTTTCAAGAGTTCGTGAATTGTCCTTCCGAGAGGTTTTTCGCCGGTCTATTAAACAAAACTGTGAACCTTGAGGATCATCGGCAAAAACACTGAGCAAGTGGTATGGCGATTTTGCGTCATTCCAGAAACCTCCAGTCGAGATGGGCGTTTATCGGGACGGAGCCTTGTTTTCCTCAACGGCCATTTGCTGTCCAAACAGCTCTCGGTTCTCCTTTCATTCCAAGCGTTATGCCGTCGCTTTCTTCTTGTCAGCACGTCTCGCGGTAATCTTCTGTCGCTTCTTATCGCGCCATGTATGGTAGGACTCAATTCCAAGATATATTTGCTGCGTGAAATCACAGATCTCCTGGATATCCTTTCGCATATAGACCCCTTCAGCCATTTTCTTTTTGTCGCCATAGATGTCAAACGGGGACTCGATGCGGTACTGCCCGAAGAGCTCTTTCCCTGTGAGCAAGAGGACAGGGTTGATCTGCTTGCCCACGTCTAGGCGTTTCCGTCCAGCGATGACAAGTCGGCTGAGTTCACGGATTTCGTAAGGAGAGAATGACTCGTTGAGCGTGCAGAAGCAGAGGATCGCGCCCGGAAAGAGCTTCGCGGCAGTTCGTGCTCTGGAAAAGTCCTCGGGCTTGAATCGGTTGAACGACTTGCATTCGCCGAGAAAGAGATGGGGTGTTGACGTGTGTTCGTATACGTTCGGCTTAGCGAAGAGGCCGAAGTCGGCCTCGAATGAGCTGCCGTCGGGGTGTTTCATCTCAAAGCTCGGAAGCCAAGTAGCGGTTCGGGCGATTCGTTCAGTGATAAACGCGAGAGAAGATGCAACGCAATAAGCGCCTTGAGCGTAATTACTCGCTGCGAAGGCACCGGAAACGCGATACACCCAAGCATCCTTGGCTGGTCCGGCTGATGGAAACGGAAACTTGGAAGAACAGCGGGGGCAGACCATCTCTTGGCTGATGTCTTCGAGACCAAACCAGCTTTTGTGCGAACAATGGTCGCAGATAAGCGCGATGCCCAGCTTCAGGATCTTCTTGTGTATCAACGCATCAAGGTGGTTTGTTCGGGCGATCTCCCAGTCTCCGTTCGAACGACGAATTGCCTCTAGAACCTTCTCTCTTGGAGCGAATGCTTTGGCAACCCGCTTTCGCTTTTCGGAGCCTTCTTTCCCCAGTTCAACTTCGACATCTTCGTGAGCCATTTGATCGAACAGCCGAATGAGATCACGGCTGCCGACGAGTCGCATCATTCGGAGGCTTCCGACCGACGCTATGATCTGTTCACAGGTTCTGCCCGCAGGTGAGAGAGACAACTCATAATCGACCGATTTCGCTACGGCGCTGAAGATGTTCAGCGCATTAGGCAACTGGATCTGAGTGCCGAAGGAAAAACGCCCCGCAAATGTGACGACACCCTCACGCGAGATCCATGTCTTCTCGTCGACAAAATTGTGTGTCAACGATGACGCGACACCACTCTTCCAAGGAATGACGGTAGAACCGCCCTCGACTTCGCCGAGTACGTTGGCGCAAGCATAGGTCTGTGCTGCATACTGATCATCCCTAGCGAACTCCGGAAGAACAGAGCGAAGATGCAGGCCCTTGCCGATCACGCTGGAATCAACATCGGCGGTTGCGTTCGACACAGTCTGAGGTTCTGCATGATCCGCGCTGCGTCCCCATTCCTCCCAGACACGCGGATAGTGGTTGCTGATGGATATGGCGTGCGACCCCGGCGAAGTTACCTTACGTACAAACGCCTGGAGTTCTTCTATCGGTCTGTGAGGTGCCGACTGAAACTGGACCATGTTGAACACGTTGGACGGCGGCGGGTACGGCCAGTACTCCTGTTTGACAAAGGCATTGCAGAAGTCGATCAGATCGGTTGCAAGCGGTATCGGCACTGGACGGATCTTCCATCCGAGCGCTCGCATATTCCAAAATTCGATCAGTTCGTGGGCTGAGAACGGGTCTATGTAGAACATGTGCGAACCCATGCTCCAACTGTTCCGGGTCGTCTCTAGTTCATGTACGGTCGCCCGCAACGGGAAGACGACATCGGTTTTGAATAAATCGGGAAAACTGGCAGGCGGTAACTCTTCGCGTTTTCCATCTAACGCTCCAAGGTAGAAACCTTCGACGTCCTTCAATAGCCCATCTTGCGGGAACCGGCCGAAGGCGGCTGCAAAGAACAAATTGTATCGCGGGTCGGTGCTGACCGGAATGACAACCTTGGGAGGATGGCGCTGAACGAACCGAAAGACCTCTTTATAGAGGACATTGCATACCGTTCGAAGATCGATCCCGTAGTTGCAGCCTCCGCGATCATCCCGAGACATGAGAGTGTCGATGGTGAGGAGCCGCTTTATCGGAAAATCAAGCTGGGCTGCGGATGCTTGGCCTGCCTCCGTCTCGACCAGAAAGTCAGGTTGGTACGCTTCCACCAGACCCTTCAGCATGGCCTTAGCCGACGGGAGATGATCGTAGGGCCTTTTGTAGTGAGCGGGAACCCTCTTGAATAGAGGAATGATGAAGTTGTAGCAGCCGCCCCACAGGACGGAGTTGATTTCAAAGACGGTCTGAAGACGAGCTTTATCGCGCGGGTCTACCAAGAATGCAAAGCGTAGTGGCCTGATCCTGACCTTCGAACTTTCCATGGGCTTGTCCTACCGTCTATCATGCCATTTCTGTCACCTTTGAGGAAAGGTACTTGCTCGAAATACGCGAATGCTTTCACCTGTGGACTGCAAACGGGAAGCCACGGTTTTGGTTAGTATGGTGAAGGAGCGCGAGACACCACACCAGATTCCGATCCGCAAGCCTGGAGGCCTGAATGTCGCTTAGGAGGCGGACAAACGAGAATTGATACCGAGATAAGTCGCCCAGTGTTCGCCGATCTGCCTGGGCTTCTCCCTCGGTTGTCGCCAACAGCCCGTTGCGCTCAGGGAGCTTCTCGCGGCGACAGATGGCCGTCGACGAGTGAACCGGGATTTGTATCATTCCAGAATTCATTCTGGCTACATCGGCGTTTGTCGCGACGAATCTTTCGGAGTTCCAAACCGCCGCCTTCTGACCATTGGTGAGGAATAGGGATTGCGATGATGCCAATGGAGTTAGTAGCGAGAGATGGTAGACTTGCGCATTATGGCGGATGAACAAGGTATTTCGTCTGGCGAATCCGAATCCGTTGCTCCCCCACGATCAAGCGGGGAGCCTGAACCTGCCCCGGTCCTTAAGCTTCCATCAGCGCTCCATGCGCTAGCGTGGTCAACTTCCGCAGCCGTGTTCCTTGGACTAGCTACGGCTCTTGGTAGAGCCCACGAGAATGGGGTCTATGATGCGCTCGGACTCACGGCTTTGACACCCCCGGCAATCGACCAGAGTCAGACCACCGGTGGAGTTCTCTTCGTGCTACGGGTCATCGTGTGTTGCATCGCGATCTCCGTGGTTGGTCGGGGTCTTTACCTGGGCTTCAAATGGGGGGTGAGCAGGTGGTGGCAGCGAAATATCCCTAACATCCTACTTCAGTGGATTCGCCAGAAGCGCTGGTGGTTCGCAATCCTATTGCTGATTGCCGATGCTGTCCTAATGAGTGCAGGGATCGTCCAACTCGCGAAATCGGCGGAGAACCTAATGTTCAAATCGACGTCTGAGATCGGCGACATCTGGACACGCGTGATTTTTGAGGACGATCATACGACTGCATCAAACTACGATCTGTTGTTTTATTTGGGTGTCACAGCCTTGGTGTGGCTCAGTTGGTGGCTTGCAAAATACCGGTTTAAGCATCTGATGCCACGAGTCGCGTTTACAACCTACGCGGTTGCGCAAGTTACTGTAATGATACTCTGGTTTGCATATCTACACGGGATTGCTGACACTGTCGAGGATTACCCGGTGGTTGCCTTCTCCGGCATGACACAAGAGGATCACCACTATTTGCCAATCCTTTTGGGCCAAGATGACAAAATGTTCGCACTCTTGATACTCCAACTGAACGACCAGAATGATGCCGTCCAGAGGCGCTACGTTCTGTATCTGCCCCGAACTGAACTCAAGTGGATGACTGTGATAAGGTTCATGCCTCTGTACCGGATTTCAAAGATCAACGACCTCAAGAAGCTCGTAGAGCAGGTGCAGAGAAGCAGCCAATGAGGGCGGGGAAATCTGTCACGTGGAGGGTCGGGCACCGATTACTCCCCAAATGTCGCCAGAACGACTGGGATCTTGTGGCCTTTCACCATGCCGGGGTACGAGAGGGCTCCCGGAGCCTGATGGTAGGGTCGAGGGCAGGCGCGGTATTCCTTAGGTCTGGCCTATCTGTTTCTCCCCGTTTCCTCTGGGAGTGCCTCATTAACCAAACCGTGAATCCGTTTCCAGCCCCCGCCACATCGCACCCAGCGTGCGGATTTGCCGCACTGGGCGCACCTGTTTGCTTCGTATCAAGGTTTATGGGGCCTATCTTGCTGGGGCGACTTTCGCGCTGGACCATCGACGAAGCTGGTAGTCGTTAAATAATCCCAGCCCGTCATACAGCCACTCGCTACTCCGCCGCTTCCAGGGAAAGCCGTTGCGCCCCCGGGCACGTTTCAGATGCTTCCGGATCTTCATTTCTACCCACTGTTTGACCTTTGAAAAACAGGAACTCGAATGACCGTACCGAAAGTAGTTCACCCAACCGCGTAGAACCGGATTGATTTTCGCAATCACAACCTCGACGGGCCAGCTGATATGGTGTCGGAAGATCTCCCTAAGCTTTTCATACAGCGCTGTCCGCTTCTTCAGCTTGGGCGCATAGTATGGCCGCCACTTCTGATTAAAGCTGAGTACACGCCGATACTCAAAACCCAGGAAAGTAAAGCTCTCTCCCTCTTTCAGGTTCACCATTCGACTCTTATCCTCATTAATCTCAACGCGTAGTTTCGCGAACTCCTCGCGCAGTCGTCTATTTATCGCCGTCACCAGCCAGTCACTCCGCCGTTCAGCGTCGATCAAGATCACCATGTCGTCAGCAAAACGTGCATACTGAACATTGGTTGACTTGCCCCTGCGCGTGGTATCCACTGCCTTTTCCAGCATCCGGTCTACCTCGTTCAGATAGAGGTTACTGAGAAGAGGTGAAATCACACCACCCTGGGGAACGCCTTTCTTCCCGCTCGCCTTCAGAATCATCTTGAGCAAATGCATGACCGCATCATCATGGACCCGCCGAGCCACTTTCTCTAACAGCAAAGAGTGCTGCACGTTATCGAAATAGGCGGTGAGGTCCAAATCAATGATGCGAGTCTTCTCTTCGACAATCGCTCTGGCTATACGGCTTCCCTGCTCCGCCGATTTCGCGACGGGACGAGGAGGGTTTCTCCAGTTGCTTAGCATGACCTTGTCACCGTGCTGTCCCTACCAACCCCGCCGAAGTGTTGCGCCGCAACAGTCCATGCAACGCTCCATGCTGCCTGAAAACGGGAGGCTCGGCCTTCGGACTTGTCCTTTCGAGGCCATATGGGTTCACTTGCGTTACGGCCCGGCGACTCGCTCACCATCCTTTTCAGATGGCTTCGTCAATAGGCTTCAGGATTTTCAGTTTCCTTCCTTCCTGCTATTCAAGCTACGGGGCTTGGACTTTTACCCCGGTGGGACTTGCATCCACTGTTCATGCCAGCCTTCGCTGGACGCACCGTTTTCGAGGAGTAATCCATGGTTGGGAGGTGTTTGTGCTATCCCAGGCTCCCAAAAGCGAGGGACCTCGGTACCCACCTTCAGTAATAGATCGAGATGTGGGTCACCTGCAGAGTCGTGGCCTGCTAGAGTAGAGTGTTGTATCTTGGCTGCAACATTCTTTGGAGGTAAATGTGCCGTTCCTGAAATCACTGCGTCTCGATGGGCTTCTATCGTTCCCTCCGGGTTCGGAGGCGATACCGCTGACGCCGCTGAACGTCCTGATCGGGCCCAACGGCTCGGGAAAGTCCAATCTGATTGAAGCAGTTGAGCTGCTCAGCGCCACAACCACCGGATTCGCGAGTGCCATCCGAGACGGCGGAGGTGTGCGCGAATGGCTCTGGAAGGGGAGCGAAATAAGCGGAACGGGCAGTATCGAATCTCTGATTGATTTGGACTACACCTCTCACCTGCATTCCCTCGGTGTCGACACCTCCGCTATGCTAGTTGCGGGTTCTAGCCACGCTCGGCCCGATATCCGATACAGGGTTGAATTCGCTGCGCTGGGTCAACGTATGGAGGTGACCGATGAGGTAATCGAGGACGCTCAGAAGACCAAAAGTACGGCGAAGGATGTGTATTTTTACTATCGTTTTCATGGCGGAAACCCTGTAGTCAACGTGAAAGGCGGCGTATCGCAACGTCAAACCGAACGTCACTTAGAGCGGAAGAGCCTCAAGCCCGACGAGTCTGTCCTGACCCAACTTAAAGATCCTTTTGTCTATCCAGAGCTAACCGAACTCGGAAAGCAGTTTGGGCGAATTCAAACTTTCCGAGAATGGAGTTTTGGACGTTACGGCCAACTTCGCCAACCCCAGCCAGCAGATTTGCCTGCTGACGTTCTTTCCCACGACGCGCGTAATCTTGGATTGATCCTCAACCAGCTGGAACACTCAGGGACATGGTCGGAATTCAACGGATACTTGAAGCGATTTTTGCCTCGATTTGACCGGTACAGTACGCGGATTGAGGGTGGAACCGTGCAGTTTTATCTGCATGAAATCGGGCTAAAGCAGCCAATTCCCGCCACTCGCCTTTCCGACGGCACTATCCGATTCATCGCTATCTTGGCGCAGTTACTTTCTCCAATGCCCCCACCGTTGATCTGCATGGAAGAACCCGAACTTGGTCTACATCCCGATGCGATCGTGCTCTTGGCTGGGTTGTTACAGGAAGCCTCGACCAGAACACAGTTGATCGTCACCACGCACTCGGATGCGTTGGTCTCCGCGCTCACCGAGGTTGCCGATTCGGTGCTGGTTTGCGAGAACCGCGGCGGCACGGTTCTCAAGCGAATTGAGTCGGAGAAACTGCGGTTCTGGCTGGACAAGTACAAACTGGGAGAAATCTGGCGCATCGGCGAAATCGGGGGCAACCTGTGACCGAAATCGTTGTGTATGTGGAAGGTGGCGGAGACAGGGTGGCGCTTCAAGTGGAGCTGCGCCAGGGATTCGATGCCTTGTTTGAGAAAGAAAAGTCGCTGGCCAAGGAAAAGCGGGGGAGTCTGCGATTCGTTTGCTGCGGCGGGAGAGAGCAAGCATACAGCGCCTTCAAGAATGCCCTGAAGGTCAATAGCGACCGCATCAATGCTCTTCTTGTAGATTCAGAATCCGCCATTGCCCCGCCTGACGCGGATGAGGCAAAGAACGGAATTGCTCGCGTGGCCCATCTCCGGCAAAAAGCGGGGATCGGTGTTCGAGGGCAAGGAGACGGTTGGGAGTTGTCGGATGATTTGGGCACACACGTTCATCTGATGGTCCAATGCATGGAATCGTGGATTGTGTCCGATCACGATGCTTTGGAAGGATTCTATAAACAAGGATTCAAGAAGAGCACCCTTCCAAAACGCATTGATATGGAGCAAGAGCCGAAGGCCGATTTATATGACAAGCTCAAGCGTGCAACGAAAGACACGCAAAAGGGCGAGTACGGCAAGATCAAACACGCCAGCAAGCTGCTGACGATGATAGATCCGGAAGAGATTGCAAAGCGCTGTTCCCGATTCACAATCTTTCGTGCCTGGCTTATCGATTCAATCGGATAGCCAACCTGTGGCGGGGCGGAGTTCCCGGCAGTCCTTTCCCTTGCTGCAGCAGAGTATCTGGAACTCTTAGCCGTGCGCCCCATCCTTTACGCATTTTTGCGAAGGATGGAAGAGCAGGAACCTCAACCTGGCTTTCGCTAAACTCTGATCTCGATAGGCACAAATCCCAGAGGCCTTCTTAATACACTTAATCGGTACCGATAAGTCTTTGGGCTGTATCTGGAGCGCCCACGCGTGGATGCGTCGGTGACTTGGCTTCCGGGTGGGCGCTCCAGATACAGCGACTTGAAGGAAGCCGCCCCCGCCGTCAGGCACCTATGTATATTGAATGGGCCACAGCTGCTGATCCGATGGGCACATGCCGTAATCGATGCTTGCGTCTGCCCTATCGGTGCATGGGGCTTGCGGAATCGGGTCGCCAAGAAGCGCCCAGTTGCAACTTCCAGCCTTGTAGGGGGTGGCTTGATCCGGCCGTGAGGCAGAGGTTTGCTGTTCATCCCGAAGGATGCCGACGAAGCGCGTTTTGGTAAGCCTGGTCATGTAGCGCACCTGACAGTCTGCGGTGGAGCACGGAGCCGGAGTTCGGCGGCTGAGATCCGTTCGACCATGTGCATGGTTCCACCACAGATCGGACACCGCCAGCACGAGTTGGGTTGAGTTGCGGATGGCGGTGCAATCGAAGGTCTGTTTTCAGTGGAGCGGCGCAGCAGTTGGAAGCACAACGGCAACAGAGCTGCACGGCGGCGGTTCGCAAGAAAGCCGAAGTTGCGAATGCGCACGAAGCCGCGAGGTAGCACATGCAAGAGGAAGCGGCGCAGGAACTCGTCGACGGGCAACGCCATCAGCTTTTTCTTGTTACCGTGCGCGGAGTCGCGCCATCGGAAGGTGACTTGGCCATCGCTGAGAGCCACTAGCCGATGGTTAGAGATGGCAACGCGGTGGGTGTATGCGCCCAGATAGCGCAATGCGTGTTCAGGGCCGCCGAAGGGGCGCTTGGCGTAGACGACCCAGTCTTGATGGAACAGAGTCCGCAACCACTCGAGAAAGGCGCGAGCGTCTGCCAGATGCTGGAGGGTTCCGTGGAAGTGGAGATCGCCTGTGTGAAAGGCGGTCTTCAGGCCGGCGACGAACTTTCCGCGGAAAACGCGGCTAAGAACCTTAATAGGCAGAAAGAAGCGGTGGGATGAGCCGATCCACGTGGTATGGTCCGGCGACAGCCCACCGGCTGCCAATATGCAGTGAGCATGCGGGTGGAACTGCAGGCGTTGATTCCACGTGTGCAGCACGCTGAAGAAACCGATCTCGGCTCCGAGATGGCGCGGATCGTGAGCAACCTCCAACAGCGTCTCAGCGCTGGAGTGAAACAGCAGGTTGAAGATGACCTTCTTGTTCTGCAGAGCCAGCGGCGCCAGTTCTCGCGGCAGCGTGAAGACCGCGTGTACATAGCGTGTCGGCAGCAGTTCGGCCTCCCGCGCTTGGAGCCAGCGCAGGCGGGCGTTGCCCTGGCAGCGTGGGCAATGCCGATTGCCACACGAGTTGTAAGAGATGGCGACGTGGCCACAGTCTGCGCAGCGGTCGCGATGCCCGCCGAGCACAGCCGTGCGACAACGCAGGATCGCATCAAGAACCTTGAGATGCTGCCAGGTGATCCAGCGCCGGCTAAGTTCCCGAAAGCTCTCTCCTGCATTGCGAATGATGTCGGCCATCTCAAGGGGCGGCCGGTTCATTCGTGTTTTGCTCGTTCCGCCTGTTCGCGGATGGTGAGCGCATCCAGAGGACTGGCCGTGACGCTGAGATGCTTGCTGGATAGATGCAGATAGATGGTTGTTTCTTCGAGGTCGCGATGACCGAGCAGCATCTGGATGGTGCGCAGGTCGGCGCCAGCCTCCAGAAGATGCGTTGCAAAGCAATGTCGAAGAAGGTGGGGGTAGATGCGCTTCTTATCCAGCCCGGCGCGTTCGGCGGCGCTCTGACAGGCTGTCCACATCACCTTGGTGGTTACTGGACGGCTGGAGGTGTGCCAGGCGTTGCCAGGAAAGAGCCACTCGGTTGGCCTGCGCCGGAGTCCTCGCCAATAATCGCGCAACGCGTCGAGCAGCTTGGAGCTCAGCATTACGTCGCGGTCGCGGTTGCCCTTGCCACCATGAATATGAACGACCATCCTGCGACTGTCGATGTCATGAACCTTCAAATGTGCCGCCTCGGCGCGACGTGCTCCGGTAGCATAAAGGGTCATCAACATGGCGCGATGAAACGCACTGTCGGCCGCGTCGATGAGTCGAGTTACCTCCTCAGGGCTGAGAATCTCCGGCAGCCGGATAACCTTCTTTGGATATGGCGTCTCGGCAACACTCCAGTTCCTCTTCAGCACCTTGATGTAGAAGAACCGCAAGGCGCCCAGACGCTGGATGACTGTGTTGGGGCTGTACTTCAGCTTGGAAAACAGCATCGCCTGATACTCGCGGATATGCTGCGGACCAAGCCGGTCGGGGCGTCGACCGAAATACTTGCTGAAGTGCTCGACTCCGTGGACGTAGGAGCGGATGGTTGACTCGGCGAAGTTGCGGCGCTGCAACTCCTCAATCATGATCTGACGTAGTTGGGTCACAGAGAACCTCCTTCTCTGTGACCAAATCTATGCCGTCAGCCAACCATGCCGGCTGAGGAACACGCGCAAGCGTCCGCCGCCGCAGCGGCTTCGTTCAAGTCGCCCAGTATTTACGAATTTGCTAGCTCCAGAAGGCAGAGGCAAAAAACCAGCCCGAGCGGTAAGGGGATTTGGTATGAAATAAGGTTTTGAATTGCGTTCCGTACCGGTCCCCAAATGCGAGGGACCGGTGGCACCCTCAGTTTGATTTGGAAGAGTATCGGGACCGTGGCCACCCGCCGACGGCTTCGGGCAACAGCGAGGGGAGTAGGGCAGCAGCTATCCTTCAACGAACTTCATCAAAATGGCAAGGAACGCAGGGTCATAATCCCTGTCAACAAAATCTGAATTCCAAAGACCCGACCTGCGAATCTTTTCCTCCGTAGAGAGCCGCCCCAGCCATCCAGCAGAGGGAAAATCCAGTGAAGGGTTTCGAAAATTGCTCAGCAGCCCTATGCTGTTCTTTTCTATGTAAGAGCGAAGGCTCTGCGCTCCCGCTGCATCATCCACGGCCACCCAAAGAAATGGCATTCGACCAATGTAGCCGCTAACCGCAATTTCAAGTGGCGCTTCGGCAGTTCGAACCTGTTTGAGAGCGGTTCCGCCAAGTCCCCAAGATTTGTGGATTTCCTGTGCGAAATCCTCCTTTTGCATCAGAGCCTGTCCAACACGCAATCGGAAGATGGAGCCTCGGTGATTGCCACCGCCGCTCTGACTTCCTCGATGCCCCCGTAGGCGATTCCATAACGTTGCCTTTGAGCCTTCGGATACGGCATGAGTTCCTACCCTGACTACCCTCGGGGTAACCCCATCATCTCGAAATTCTCCATCCTCGAAGAAGAAGTAGACTCCACGTTCCGGCCAGCCGTTCTTCCCATGACAATCGCGAAGCAGACGATGTCCGCCTACCCGTTGGCGCAGTTCTGCAAGCAATCGGTAAAACTTTTCGAGGTCATCACGGCGGTTCATATAGTTCGGCTCCCCTTCCTCATGAGCGCGAGGACTGTTTGAGGCGTCCGGTCGCAAAGAAGCTTGCTCCACATCTCTGGATCTCGCACAAGCCCCCTCGCCATTTGGAAGAACATCCTACCTTTCAATGTCCTATACGGGTCGTGGAATTCTTCTTTAGCTTCTTTTCCTGCTGGGACAATAACCACATCGGCACCGGGAACTTGACGGATTCGAGATGAGCCAAATGCAATCAGCTTTTGGCCGCCCAATGGGGCGAGAGGAGGTCGAACGCTGAGTAAGTAATCATCGCCGAGTAAGAGGAATACCACTACGTATCCGGTCAGAACCCGTCTGACCGAATCCGGGATGCCCAGCATCTCACCTCTTGCCCTTATGAGAGGCTTACTCATCCCCTGAAATGTGATGTCGTACGGTGCTATCGGGGTCTGCTCCTTGAGGAGACCGTATCCAGCAGAGACAATACCGACGTGACATGAGTTGTCCCCGAACCTCGCACGAAGAAGCTTGACGCCATCCATCATTTGGGTATGCTGTCTGCCCGTGTACATTTCGGCAGCAGGTCGAATCCACTTCGTTAGTACCTGTTCCCGAGCACGGAGCCGTCCCACTTCCCCAAAGTCAGCCTCTGTCAACCGAAGATTGACCGGACAGTCGTGATCCTGCTTGGACTTAGTGCAGCTTCCGATGACTAGCATTCTCATTATGGTTGCGGCTCTCTGCGTAGCGCTCAAAGTCAGTCTACTACTCATCCGAGGCCGGAATTAGCTCCAATTGGCGGGTGGCCCAGGCCTCGCTTTTGAGACATGGGAAGGCTCAAGAGCTTCATCCTTCACAGATTACTCCCCGAATGTCGCCAAGGCTCCGCCGATCAGCTTCCGTGGAATTCTGGATTTACGGTAACAGCCCGGTTCACTCACGGAACCACACTCGACGCCAGGTGGCCGTCGACGAGTGAATCGGCGATTTGGCGTCATTCCAGAATTAATTCTGGCCACAACGGCGTTTGCCGTGACTGATCCGCGCGGTTTTCAGAAAATCCGACTTGGTGGAGTTGGCTATCGTCGTTTAGGGAGCGATTCTGGTGGCAACCACGTCCTGCTTCGCCAGTACTCGTGGCTCAGAGTGGATTGTCTCAACTTCTCGGCCGCTGGAATGTTCTCGGCAAATCTTGGTTGCTTCGACAAGATGGGATCAGACTCAGGGTTCCACGCGTCTTTGGGTGGTTCGCCAGGTTGAGACCAGATGTCCTTCACGATGCCCGTCTTCGAAACCACTTCTTGGTGTGCGTGGGCCCACGTTCTACGATTCAATTCATCTACCGTCTTTAGGTCGACCGACTGGTAAAAGGGAAGATGCCTTCGGTGGGTGTAAACAATGAGGTGCTTTGGTGTAAGTGGCAGCGTAATCTCTACGTCGATTGTTGCCAGGCCGGGAGGGCGGTAGAACGGCGGGAGCTTGTATGCGTTCGGGTTAAACATCACGGCAGGATTGTCAGACGTAATGAAGCCAGTGGCGTCGTTCGTTATGAGTATCGACGAGACCATGTTGAAAAGCATCGGAGCTGAAGCCTCAATGGTGGATGTAGTGTAATAGGCAGCGTGGTTTCGGATGTATTCCGAAAGCTCTTCGGCCTGCTCCGGAGTGCCGGCCTTCTCGACGATCTCCTCCAATGGTTGAAGCTGTCTTCGGAGCGAATCACTTTGGACGGGCGCCCTGCCCATCATTGCGGCGGTGAAGACAGCAAGCTTTGCCCTGTGCGACGTTGACAGGTTCTGCCTATTGCGAACAGCTTGCAACACACCCTGGAAGTCACTCTCGATCCGTCCGAGATAGTTCTCAACATCGAGATTGCGTTCGCCATCTTTCAGATGGACCGTGTAACGGTCATTTGACGTGAAGCTTTTCGTGGGCGACTTCCGGCGAACCTCCTTGCTCTCTTTAGCAATAATGTGGATCGCAGCCATCTGACCGGCCGGCGTATATGGCTCTAGCCAACTGCGGAGGTAGACTCGAGGGATCGTGTGCTGATGCTTGTGTGTCTTCGTCATTGCTTATCCAGAACACATTAGCTTACCGCTGCTATGTAGGCGGAGGTGGAAATCTGTCAAGTTCACCTTCGCAACTCGTACAAAAGCGTCAATGAGGGCACCCATTCGACTCAGATACGGAACGGCCATCCTTTACGGCTTGGTCGGAACTGCCGAGCTTTAGTCCCGACAAGTCGCCAAGGCTTCGTCGATCTGCTTCAGAGTGATTCTGGGTTTACGAGAGCAGCCCATTGCGCTCGGCGAAAAGCCCTTCCCTTCATTGCCCTACTCCAAAGTAGGGTTGCTGATCGATGGCGGGTTGAGGCGGGCGGCTGTCCATTACTGGTACTGCCTGCTAACTACTCGATTTCGACGTTGTGCGTTCGCAACCAGTTGCGCAGCAATTCATCCAATAAATCGCTGAGTGTGCTTGAGGCCCGCTTGCGCGAACGCTTTTGCCTCTTCAATTCCCTTTCGACTGCATCGTAGACTCCTGGATCGATACGAGTGGTGCGCTTCTCTCGCATCGATTTATCTGTTGGAGGTTTCGGCAAGACTGCCGCGACCGGGCGCGCTGAAAAGACTTCCTGATCGCGTTCCGAAATCGTCTGGCTCGGCGGCGAGATGCGCAATTCTGCTGAACCGGTTGGTTTGGGTTCTGGAGAGGAATATCGTTCCGGCTCTGGATCGGGCCGATTTGCTCTAGCCGGCATTGTGGCGAGTGACGCGAAAGGACTGGCTTTACTCATGATCGGTCACCTGTTCTTTGGTTGTGGTGGTCTGCGCGAGAACGATGTCTTTTACTTCTTGGGCGAGAGCTTCGTAATCTCCCCATGCAACCACATTGTTGTCGTAGTCCCGCACCTGGTCAACCGTCACGCCGCGTTCTGAGGCTTTCTTGAATGCCTTCGCAGACCTGATCTGACACTTGAAAAGCGGCAGGTTCAATTCCTGCAACGCCTGTCGAGCATAGAGGCCGTCTTTCTGTGGAGAGGGCGGCACGTTGGTAAGCAGGACGCGATAGGAATTGGCCCCTAAGCCGTTGAGGATCTGCGCCGCATCGACCATCGTGTCGAGCGCCATGATTTCCGGGAAGCAAGGGATAATCAAGAGGTCGGAACCTCTGACGAGATTTTCGAGGTCCTCCTTGCCGGGAGCGGCTTTTGTGTCGATGACGATGTGAGTGTAGTTCCGGCCCTCACGGCCAAGAAGAAAATGGTCAATGACGCGAAATTTGAG
>Ga0255354_1001220_pt1 | contig 15128 bp, 11 predicted proteins | sample HBST50metaG_FD_189942 | JGI IMG/M metagenome (GOLD analysis project Ga0255354, IMG submission 189942) | Peat soil microbial communities from Stordalen Mire, Sweden - H.B.S.T50 | ecosystem: Environmental > Terrestrial > Soil > Wetlands > Peat | place: Sweden: Norrbotten County, Stordalen Mire...
AGGCCCAAGCATCCGCCCCAGCCCACAGCGGTCTGGATCAATCCACCCAAACCAGCCACCGCGACAGAGCCAAATCTACACTAAACTCTGACGAAACCTGTCTCAAAGTCGTTGACACGCTCCGGGCGCGCTCGGAAGGAAGCCCACAGCGTTTTTACAGTATGTCGTCGCGCATCCGGCAGGAGCGCGACGCATACTATGCGATCCTCGAACAGACACAGCAGGGCACAATGGATGTCACTCCATGGATGGATTGGTTCTTGGGCTGCATGGAGCGCGCAATCGAAGAGGCTCAGCATACACTGGCAGCAGTTTTGAGCAAGGCGCGATTCTGGGAATCGGTTTCAGGCCAGCAATTGAACGAGCGGCAACGTAAAGTGCTGAACTTGCTCTTCGATGATTTTGAAGGGAACTTGACCACATCGAAATGGGCAAAGTTGACCAAATGCTCCCAAGACACGGCCACGCGGGATATTGCGCATTTGATCGAGCAAGGAATCCTCGTCCGCAATCCCGGTGGAGGACGCAGCACCAGCTATGCGCTCAAAGAACAGTTTTCATGATCAATGTCGGCCAGTCTATAGAATCCGGCCAACTATGAATCATAGAGATGTAGAGACTGTGCCAGGCTGTCCGGTAATACGCTAAAGCGCATATTTACAAAATAAACGCCATAGCGTATAGTTCAAAAATATGCGCCAATCCGTATGGCGCGGAGCGTGCTCCGATGGATCAGATTACCCGCACTCCCAAACAACTCGGTACTGTGTTGCAGCGCTGCCGGAAAGCGACTGGCCTTTCCCAAGAGGCGCTTGCGGCGCGCATTCATTTGCGCCAGGCGACGATCTCGGCACTGGAGAATTCTACGACCAACGCACGTTTGGGTACGCTGTTCGACATACTAGCGGCGCTCGACTTGGAACTGGTTGTGCGTCCAAGGACCAAGGGATCGACGAAGGAAATTGAGGGGATCTTCTGATGGCCAGACAGCGTCGCTACGTTCCCTTGAATGTCTATTTGAACAGCCGACTTGTCGGCCAGCTTCGCCGCGATCTTGCTGGAGCCATTGCGTTTCAGTATGACGCTGACTGGTTGGCATGGGAGCACGCGCTGCCGGTTTCTCTTTCTTTGCCTCTGCGGGAAGACGGCTATACGGGTACGCCGGTTCTGGCGGTTTTTGAGAATCTGTTGCCGGATAATGGGGAACTTCGCCGGCGGATTGCCGCGCGTGCACAGGCAGAAGGCACTGACGCTTACAGCCTGCTGAATGCGATTGGACGCGACTGCGTTGGCGCATTGCAGTTTCTGCCTCCGGATGTCGATCCTGGACCGGCTGGTGCAATCGATGGAGCACCGATCAGCAAGGGCGAAATTTCGGCTTTGCTCGCGAATCTGGCTGCTTCGCCGTTGGGCATTGGGGAAGACGAAGATTTCCGCATCTCGATTGCCGGGGCACAGGAGAAGACTGCGCTGCTCTATTGGAACAAACGCTGGTATAAGCCTCACGGAACCACGGCGACAACTCACATCTTCAAGCCGTCTATTGGTCAACTGTCGAATGGCCTCGATTTGACCTACAGCGTAGAAAACGAATATCTGTGTCTGAAGTTGCTTGCCGCTCTCGGCTTGCCTGCGGCCAAAGCGCAGATGGCGACATATGGAGATCGTCGCGTGCTGATTGTCGAGCGCTTCGACCGCCTGTGGACACAGGATGGGCGGTTGTTGCGTTTGCCGCAAGAAGACTGCTGCCAGGCGCTTTCCGTCGTTCCGTCGCGCAAGTATCAGAGCGACGGCGGACCGGGCGTCGAGGCGATCCTTCAGTTGTTGCGCGGCAGCGATACGCCCACAGAGGATCAGCGGAGTTTTCTCAAGGCGGTAATTGCTTTTTGGCTGTTGGGAGCAACGGACGGGCACGCCAAAAACTTCAGCGTATTTTTGCTGCCTGGCGGCCGGTATCACATGACGCCTCTCTATGACGTGATTTCGGCACAGCCCAGCGTGGATAGCCGTCAGGTTCGACTCAACCAGTTTCGCCTGGCGATGGCGGTGGGCGACAACCGCCACTACATTATCAAGACAGTCGCCGCACGGCATTTCATTCAAACCGCAAATCGCGCCGGCATCGGCGAAGAACTCGTTATTTCGATATTCGATGAATTGCGCAATTCGGCAGAGGCAGCCATCAACCGGGAACTGGGAAAGCTTCCCAAAGACTTTCCCGAGGAAGTTGCGGACTCAATCGTTTCCGGAATGAAAAGGCGATTGCGCACGATATGAACCGCTCGCAATGTAATAGCTCTCCGGTTCGAGCATCGGTGCGGATAGCGCGCGCCGGTTGTGGCGATATTACGCAAAACGCGTAAACATATACGCATTTTGCGTATGAATGGCCCCCCATTGGGTCTCGAAAATCGCCCGAAAACACTGTGGAGACTGTTGTGGGTAGATCGTGGCAATACTGTGAATTGAGCAGCGCCACTAACCCTCATTTCGGGCGTGATTTTGGGACCATCCATCCCCAAGGCAGCGCGACAATATCGGCGTCAAGTGGACGTGCTTGGCCGCCATGCAACACTACCCCTCGTACGAAAGATGCTTTGCGCTTCAAATTATCTCTAAAGGCTCGAATTCCATTCGCGTCGCTTGATGTCACCTGACTGCCAGCCTTGATTTCCAACGCAACCAACTTGCCAGCTTCTTCCAAAATGAAATCCACTTCGTGCCCCGCGCGGTCACGCCAGTAGTGCAACTTGCGCTGTTGCGAATCAAGAGAGCGCCATGTTTCCAACGTCTGAAACAGAGTTTGCTCCAGCCAGAATCCTGCATCCATGCGGGGCATTACCTCGGCGGAGGATTTAATTCCGGCCAGCCAAGCGGCTAGGCCGCAATCGGTCCACAGCAGCTTTGGCGCTTTGACGAGTGCCGTCGAAGGATTGGTCGCCAGTGGGCGGATGCGCGCAATCATGCAACCGGTTTCAAGCAAGTTCAAGTACCGATGTGTGGTCGGGTGACTGAGCGCCGCGTCGCGGGCCAGGTCAGCTTGGTTCAGTAGTTTGCCGGTTCGTTGCGCGGCCAGCATCATCACGCGCTGAAAATCCGGCATGCTGGAGACGGCGCTTAATTGGCGCAAATCCCGCTCCAGATAGGTTTGCACATACGCGGCAAACCACAGGCCGCGATCTGCTTCCGACGCAATCTGCAAAGCGGGTGGGAAGCCCCCACGCAGCAGCCATTGCGGCCAGTCGCCCGCTTCATCCGGCCATTCGCGCCAATCAAAATCTGAGGCGAACAAACGATCCAGCGGCAACAATGCGTCCTTGCGTTCCTGCCACTCCGTGGGGCAAAACGGCCGGAGGTCCAGGTAGATCGCGCGACCAGCCAACGTCTCCGCCACTTGCTTCATCAGTAGCAGATTGGCGGAGCCGGTCAAAATGAAGTCTCCGGCACGCCGCTGTGTGTCCACGGCCCGTTTGACTGCGAGCAGGATTTGCGGTGCTCGCTGAACCTCGTCGAGAATGACGGGGCGCGTAGCCAACAGCGAATCGGGATTGCGCTCAGCCTGATCGAGAATGCCTACGTCATCGAGAGTGAAATACGTCCGTGCAGGCTCAATCGCTTGTGTGAGCGTGGTCTTGCCGGTCTGCCGTGCACCCGTCAGCACCGTGACGGGTAAGACCCGAAGGGCGGATTGGAGATTGCTGCCAAACCATCGAGGCTTAATTTCACTCATGTGATGCATTAAATCATTTCACGGCGTGAACTACAATAGAAAACTATACGCTTGAACATGCTTGGTCTTCCGGCGTGTGAAGCATCCCGAAAAGAGCGCTTCTTCCACGCATAACGCGTAAATTTAGTCGCGAAATGCGTTCTAAAACTGACGGAATCTAACTGAATTGAGGTGCGCAGGAACGGGTTTTGGGCCTGAAGTTCAGCGGCCTCTGCCGTTGATCGGCAGAGGATGAAATGGGGCCAAATTCAGGTCCAGTAACGGTTTCCAAGGGCTCCAAACGTGCCTCAGAGTGCCATCCATGCCGTTTGGTATCAGTTAGTTACAAGCTGTGAGCTCACTGTCACGGCAGAGGTCGCGGGTTCGAGCCCCGTCGTCCCCGCCATACAAAGCAAAGCACTTAAGCTTGTATGGCACCCACAGTGACAATCCACAATCCGATCCACAATTCACTGCACTAGACGACTTCCAAGTCCTACCGCGTCCAAAAAGGCACCCTGTGCGGCCTGCTTTTCGTCGCGGTCATCCTGCGTATAGAGGTTCAGGGTCGTGCGGATATCACTATGCCGCAACATACCCTGAACAGTCTTCGGATCCACCTTCCCCTTGTTCACCAGCCAGTTGCTCAAGCTGTGTCGCAGGTTGTGAAGCCCAAAGCGTTGTCCTTTCGCAAGTAGGACTCCAGCGCCTACCGCCGCCGGCCGCAAATAGTCCTTCACGAACATCGACGCCGAAATAGGCACCTTGCCGTCCTTGACCAGCGACGGAAAGGCAAAATCATCGACCTTCGAATAGGGACTTTGCGCGCGCCATTCCTTCAGATACTCCGCCAGCACCGGATGCATCGGCACATAGCCGTTCGAGGCTTCCGTCTTGGTCTCACCGTCCTCTCCCTTTGCCCATCGTTTCGATATGCGGATTTGCCCGTCGTTCCACAGGATGTCCGACCAGCGCAAGGAAACGATCTCAGATGCGCGAAGCGCCGTGGCGGCGCAGGTCAAGACGATTGTGTAATGCAACGGGTTCGTCAGCTTATTGAGGATGGCAAGGGTTTGCTGCGGGGTGATAACGACTGCCTTGTAAAGGGACTTCGACCGCGTCTCGACATGCTCCACAGGATTCTTGTCGACACGCTCATGCAGGATACCGACTTTATAGACCCGGTGCATGATTCCCCGGATCTTTGAGATGGTCGTCCAGGCCAGTCCATTTGCGGTGTGAAGCGACTTCAGCCAACGCTGAATTTCCAGCGGTCCGATGTCGCTCGCAAGGTCATTGCCCCAACGGGCAATGAGGTAGTCCCGAACGTAGTGCTCCACTATCGGGACGGTGTTGACCGACTTCGGACGGACTGCATCCTCGCCAAAATCGGCCTTCAGGTAGTATTCCGCGAGTGCGTTGAAGCGGATGCGAGTACTGGATTGTTCACTATTTATCCGAACGAGCAGACCGAGCCGGTCCACCTCGCGCCACGCGGCCTTCTCGGTCGGAAAATCCCTGAGAAGGCCTACCGGCAAGGTGTTCTCCTTGCGACTGCCATTCGACGTGTTGAGCCTGTACCGCAGCATCCAGACATCTCCGCTCTTGCGGGACACAATTCTGAGAGATCCCCTCTGATATGCCATAACGTCTCATTTCAGTGAGGAACGCCTAATGATTGGATGATACGCCCGCTCTCTTTCGGGCGGTCGCCGCTCGACCTGTTCGCCTCTCCTGCCAATGCAAGCGGCGAGTTCGGAAAGGCGGAATACCCATGTTTTCCGCACGTCGCCAGTTCCAATTGGGTAGGCACCAGATATTCCGCGACGGGCGAGTTCAATGAGAAAACGTCTGCTAATTCCGACGAACTTGGCGGCTTCCTGAGCAGATACGAATGCTTCTGGCACCATCACAATTCCTCCGGCGAGCGTCACCTCGTTAATAGGGAGCACGTGCGCAAACTCCGTGCGCCTCTCCATGATTTTGTGTGATGGCCTTTACGACGTCCAAGACTTTGCACCAATAGCACTATCGGTTTTATCTATGGCGTACTTTGCGAAGCGACAACAAGTGGGTACCTGAAGGTGCCCGATTGACAGTCTTGATTCATCCAAGGGAATCTAATTTTGTCGTTGATTTCCACAGGGGCCTGCGCGATGTGCTTCTGCCAAAACTCTCAGCCCAGGAGATCAAATCTATGTCGGACCTACTTGAATTCAGGCTTCTCAAGTTCATTGTCGCAATCGCGGAAGCGGCCAATTTTACGCGGGCTTCCGAGCGACTATTCCTGGCCCAACCCACACTCAGTCAGCAAATCATTGCGCTCGAAGAAGGGATCGGAGTTCAGATCTTTGTTCGACGGCGCGAAGGGGTCAGTCTGACACCGGCAGGACAGATGCTATACGCCTATGCGCTGGAGGCGCTGGAACTGCGAGACGAAGTTGTAGGTGCGGCTCGCGCGATGGATCGAGGCGAAATCCCGGTCCTACGCGTAGGCTTGTCGAGCTTTATCAACCCTGATTCCGTGCAATCACTACGGCAGGCGTATGCCCGCCTGTTTCCTGACAGTCCAATTCAAATGGCGGGCGGTCATCCGGTTCAACTACTCCACAGAATGGAAGAGAAGTCGCTCGACGCAGCGATTCTGCCGCTGCCTGTAACCGGAGCGAATTGGGTCGTCTCGCACGTTGCGTCCGATCCTCTCGTAGTCTGCATGAGAGCGGATGATTCCTTGGCGTCAAGCCGAGAGGTGCAACCATCGGAATTGGCTGGTCGGCTGAAGGTGTTTCGCGATCCGGAGACTCATCCTGCAGCGCACCATCGCCTGATGGAGATGCTGCTGGAAATCGGGGTTCGCCCAGAAGCATCCTGCCTCGCGGCGACGCCGGCAGACATTCAGATGATGGTTCAAAGCCGGTGTGGTTTGGCACTCATCGATGAGAGGACAGCATTACCTCCAGACCTCACGTCCAGACCGATTGCGGGAGCACGGTGGACGGCCGACACGGCATTCGTACATCATGCCAGCGCCAATCATATTGCCCTCTCAATTCTCCTTCGACATCTTCCCAAAGCCAAGCGGATGACCGCTCGAAAAATGCCCGCACAACAGCGCGCATTGAAACCGGTTCAACTGGAGTTGATGGCATAGCGAACTAACGGGCTAGATTGATGGTTGCCGATCCAGAACGCGCGAAGGAGTGATGGTCTCAAAGAGTGATTCGGGTTGATATCGCCGACTGAGAACCCTAAGGCAGGTTTCTTCCGACAGCCGACTTATTTAGAACAGACCGGAGTTCAGAGCAGAACGTCCGATCTAGAGTCGGACTCCCGGACCCTCAACGTCTATGATTGTTGCTGTCTCCCCTGACTTCCGCTGAGGTGCCCGTGAGAATCGACCTTCTTGAAATCACCAATTTCCGCAAACTAGAATCCACTCGAATCGAGCTCGACGCAGAGAAGACCGTCTTCGTCGGAGCGAACAACAGCGGAAAAACTTCTGCAATGGTGGCGTTGAGATATTTCCTCCTCGCCCCTGAACGACTCGCGCTTCGCGATGTCACGATTTCGCACTGGAGCAAGATCGACGCACTCGGCTCCGACTGGGAAAAAAACGAAGACGGCAAAGTTGATCTGGATTCTCTACTACCGGCGTTGGATGTCTGGCTTCAGGTGCCACTCTCAGAGATTCACCATGTCGTTCACATTCTGCCGACGCTGGATTGGAAGGGCGGCAAGCTAGGCGTCCGTCTGGCTTATGCCGTCAAAGACATCGCTCGGCTTAGAAAGGACTTCTTAGAGGCCCGTACATCTGCGAAGTCAGTCGCTGTTGGGAAGGAGGACGGCACGAACCCATCGTTGACGCTCTGGCCAACCAGTCTCTCTGCTTTTCTCGAACGAACATTGCGTTCACACGTTGAGCTGCGCGCCTACCCCCTCGATCCCAGCCACCTCAAGGATCCAGTTGACGGCAGAGCTGCACCCCAAGCGTTGCCCGCTTCCGCACTTCCACTTCAAAAGGCACCATTCGCCGGCCTAATAAAGGTGGATGAGATTGCAGCCCAGCGGGACTTCACCGACGCGGGAGAAGTTCCGACAGGCGCGGTTAGTGAAGGACCGCCGAGGAAGTTCAAAAGGCGCCTGTCAGAGCAGCTTCGGAACTACTATGACAAACATATCGATCCGCTGAAGATGCCCGGAGCCGACGATTTCGAAGCACTGAGAGCGATTCAGGCGGCGGAACGAAGCTTTGATAAAAAGCTCAGGACCGATTTCGAACCGGCAATCAAGGAGTTGGAAGATCTAGGTTATCCCGGAGTGACCAACCCAAAACTGAAGATTTCGACTCAATTGCGTGCCATCGATGGCATCAGGCACAGCACGGCCGTACAGTACGAAGTTGCTGACCCGTTCGGGGATGATTCTGCAACGCTCAGATTGCCTGAAGATTATTCAGGGCTCGGCTATCAGAATCTTGTTGCGATGGTATTCATGCTAATGAGCTATCGCGATGAGTGGATGCGTGTAGGCAAAGCCTCTAGGGAAAAGCCTGACAGCGAAACGATGCCTGTCGAACTCCTTCATCTCGTTCTTGTTGAAGAACCCGAAGCACACCTCCATGCCCAGGTACAACAGGTCTTCATCAACAAAGCGTTTGCGCTTCTGAGAAATCATAAAAGCCTCGGCGATAACAATAGGTTTTGCACGCAGTTGATTGTGAGCACGCATTCGAGTCACGTCGCGCATGAGGTAGACTTTGCGAGCCTTCGATATTTCCGAAGACGGCCCGCAGCACCAAAGAGCACCGCTCCCACCACAACCGTAGCCAATTTGAGCACTGTCTTTGGTGGAGATGGCGACACGGCACGTTTTGTTAAGCGTTATCTGAAAGCGACCCATTGCGATTTGTTCTTCGCCGACGGAATAGTCTTTGTCGAAGGTCAAGCCGAGCGGATTCTCGTCCCGCACTTCATCAGGATTCACTATCCGGCGCTTTGCAGACGTTACGTTACCCTGATCGATCTTGGTGGGAGCCACGCCCATCGCTTCCGGCAGTTGGTTGAAATACTCGGACTTGTCACGTTGGTTATCTCGGATTTGGACGCTACGGTGGCAACCAATAGAACGCGAAAAGATGGAACGAAAACCACCGTGTACGTGCCCGCTAAACCGGCGGTCGGATTAGGACAGAAGACCAGTAATCCTGTTTTGAAAGATTGGCTTCCTTGTAAGGAATCGATCGACGATCTGGTTCAATTGAAAGATGCTGACCGGGAGTTCCGGAGCAAGGACGGATACAGGCTTTATGTTTCCTACCAGATGCCATTCGAGTGGACCGAGACAGACGGTTCGAAGAGCACGCTGATTCCGCGTACATTCGAGGATGCCTTGGTCCTAGAAAACGTCGCACTCCTCAAAAACTTTTCAGAATCGAAGACCAGCAAAAAGATCAGCGACATTGTAGAAACATCCATGTCGGGGGATGAACTGGCAGATGCCTTGTTCGCTCTCTTGAAAACGGCGGAGAAGGCTGAGTTTGCCATCGACTGCCTGATGATGAAAGATGCGCGGAAGCTCCTTCCACCCAACTACATCCGCACTGGCCTGGACTGGTTTCAGAAGGAAGTGGACACAGAGTTCATTGCGGCCGAACCTCACGGGAACAAGGCATGACTAGCCAACTTGAACTTCTTCCACCGGAAGCTGATGACAACGTCGACGCGGAGATTCTGCAGTGCCTTGATCCATCGAAACCGCGGAGCTTCTTCCTCTATGCTGGCGCAGGGTCAGGAAAAACGCGCTCGCTGAAGAACGCGCTCGACGCATTTCGCAACAAATACGGCAGATCCTTCCGATCACTTGGGAAACAGATCGCCGTCATTACTTACACCAATGCAGCCACAGAAGAGATCGCGAAGAGGCTAGGGGAAGATTTGCTCTTCCCGGTGAAGACCATCCACAGCTTCTGCTGGGCACACATCAGTACGTATCACAGTGACATTCAGCGCTGGCTTCTCGAGGAGTTACCGAAAGAGTTCGACGAATTGCAGGAGCTGCAGTTGAAGGGCCAGAAGCGATTAACAAAGGCCTCTCAAGACCGATTGCGAGCGATGGAGGAGATCAAGCAGAGGCTGGAATGGCTAAAGGTACCTCGGCGCTTTGTTTACAACCCCGACGGAGACAATTTTGGCGCAGATTCCCTCTCGCACTCTGAAGTTCTTCAGATTACTGCGGCTTTCATCAAAGACAAGCCATCAATGCAGGAGGTCCTGGTCAATCGGTATCCATTCTTGCTGATCGATGAGAGCCAAGATACGAACAAGCATCTGATGAATGCTTTGTTTGCTCTAGCTGAGAGCCACAGTGAGCGTTTCGCCTTGGGACTTTTCGGCGATACGATGCAGCGTATTTACAACGACGGCTTGATTGGCCTCGGAAACACTCTGCCAAATGGCTGGGCTAATCCGGCTAAGAGGCTGAACCACCGCTCCGCCCGTCGTGTAATCAGTCTTGCTAATGCAATAAGGGCCGGGGCTGATGATCAACGGCAGGCTGCCCGTAACGACAGTGCGGAAGGGTACGTTCGTATTTTCCTTGCGACTGCGGGTATCGCTGTCGCTCGAATAGTTGAGGCCGAAGCCTGCAAACGGATGGCTGAGATCACGAACGACGAACAGTGGCTGGATCGGCGAGGTGCAGTTAAAACACTTACATTGGAACACCACATGGCTGCTGCAAGGGATGGTTTTCTACCAATGTTCCAAGCACTGGACAAGAACAAGGGCTTGAGCAATGGATTACGAAAAGGCGAACTTGCCGGGTTGAGGCTCTTTACTGAACGCGTTGCCCCTCTGATTGCGGCGAAGAGAGCTGGAGATGACTTCGCTGTCATGCAGATCCTACGAAGAACATCATCACCTCTGCTCAGGCCTGACAGGTTGTCCGATCCAGCCCAAATTGAAGATCCGCTTAGGCCTGCCCGCGTCGCAGTTAACAAGCTGTTCAAGCTTGTGAATGACGGCGATGCTACGTTCTTGCAGGTTTTGCAACGCGTAGCTAAGTGCAATCTTTTTGAAATTCCGCCAGCGCTGCGACCGTTCATTCGACGGGACGGAATATTCGAAGAACTATCTGCCGAAGATGCAAGTGGCACCGAAAATGGCAACGAGCCAAAGCCAGGCTCTTCCGAGCTTGAGGCCTGGCGTGACTTTCTAGAGACACCGTACAACCAGATTGATGCTTACGCTGCGCATGTGCGTGAGACTGGCCCCTTCGGCACTCACCAAGGAGTGAAAGGCCTTGAATTTGACCGCGTCATGGTCGTTTTGGATGACAAGACGGCCAGAGGCTTCCTCTTCTCCTACGAAAAGCTGCTCGCGGAGCCCGCCTCAAGATCGCTAGCCGACACTGCGGATGAAAAGTCCGAGTCAACGGTTGACAGAACTCGTCGTCTTCTTTACGTGACTTGTACGCGAGCCAAGCAATCTCTTGCCTTGGTTATGTATGCTTCCGCTCCGGATGCTCTCATACAGAACATCATCAATCACGGATGGTTCACTGCCGATGAGATCGTAAGACTTGACGGGATGACGCTTTAAGCGCGCGCCTAGGAAAGTCACGAAAAGAGCCCTTCTCGTCTGCAGTCACACTGGATTCGTGCAAAATCGCCGTAACCGGCCAATCGGTGCCCATTTTGATTCAGGTGGTGTGGAGTTTTCTTATCTCGGCGATGATCTTGATGAGGCGTTTGGAGAGCCGGAGGAGCCGATTGCGGGCGCTGCCGTTTGTGAGCGAGCGACGGAACATCTCCATGACATGTTGAGCGGCGATTAAGGCGTCGATGACACCGTCGAGGCCTGTATGTGCGGGTGCGGCGGATATTTTTGGCTGTGGAGCCAGATGCCTGGGTTTGGAGCGAGCCAGTTGGAACTCGCGCTCGAGATCGGTGAGGGCGACATCGACGTAGCGCATGGTCATACCCGGATCGACGTGGCCGAGTAACTTCATCAGGACGGGGAAGCTGACGCCGGAGCGAAGCATCTCCGTGGCGTAGGTGTGCCTGAACTGATGCGGGACGATAGCTGTGGGAAGTCCGAGAGAGTGGCAGACCTGATGCAGGTAATCGCGGAGCTGAACCAGGATGGCTATTTTGCTTCCGGGCCGTGCCAGGAGCCGCCCATCGGGAGGCAGCGGGTCGAGAGAACGGAAGAAGCGCAAGCGGTGAACGAGGTCACGGCCGAAGGTATCGATGGGGACCATGCGTTCGGTCTTGAGTTTGCCGAGGGGGACATGAATCGCCCATTGGTTCGGCCCCGTGGAGCGCAGACAGTTATAGGAGAGATCGACGCATTCGCCGATACGCATACCGGTCGAGCGCAGCAGGAGGAAGACATTTCCGCCCAGATCGTTGCGGCGCATGAACTCCTGCTGGAGGAGTTGATCCTGTTCGGGAGTGAGCGGCCGTGGCAGAGTGTGGGGCGAGCGTGGGATATCCTCGCGCAGCAGCAAGTGGGCCAGCTCAGCGCGATGGCTGGTACGTGCCAGCTCATGGAAAATGGTGCGTAGCGCGAAGAGCCGGCCGATGCAGGTTGTCGTGGCCAGAGGCGGATTTTGGGCGCGCAGGTGCGCCATCCATCCAAGGAGATGAGGATCGCGGCGCAGTTGTTCGAGACGATTAATCTTCGGATATTCTGCGCCCAGATAAACGAGGAAGCTACGCACTACGATGTCGTAGTTGCGTTTGCTGGAAGGTGTGAGTGCTGTCGACAGAGACTCGATCGCGTGCGCGAAGACCGGCGCCAGGGGATGCTGAAGCGGTGGGCGACGCCAGCGCATCACGAGATCCTCGGTTGAGGATGGATGCACTGCGCAGCCGCGCGGGCGTACTGCAGATAGACATCCTGCGGCGAGACCTTTACGTAGTGCATGGTGGTTTCGATGTCGGCGTGGCCCATCAACTGCATCAGTGCCGGCAGGCTGATGCCGGCGCGCACCATATCCGAGGCGAAGGTGTGTCGGAACCGGTGGGGATTGGCCAACTGGACGCCGGTGGTGCGGCGATGATGGCGGAACAGGGAGCGTAATCCCGCCGGTGTCATGCGTTGGCCGCGAGCGGGCCCTTTCAACACCACGAACAGGGCTGCCGAGCAGGGATCGGGGCGCTCCACGCGGAGATAGTGATCGAGCAGTTGCGTGGTTTCCGGCGCCAGGGGCAGCAAGCGTAGCTTGTTCCCCTTACCTCGCACCCGAAGCTGTCCTTCGGAGAACAGCACATCATCATGGTTCAAGGCCATCACTTCGGCGGAGCGGAGCCCCTGCATCAGCATCAGGCCGACGATGGCCAGGTCGCGAGCATTTCGAAAACTGGACCAGAAGCGCGCCACTTCATCGACCGAAAGAGGAACGACGTTGAGCTTGGGCTCCCGCACTCGGAGTCTGCTCAGCTCGAACCTGGGGCGTCCCAGGCCCATCGGCCTGCGGTGCAGGAAGGGTTGATGGAAGCCGTGCGCGACCTGGCAGGGAGCATCCGGGAACTGGTTGCGGATAGCACGATCGGCAGTGGCGGTGCGGTCGTTGATGGTGGATGCAGAAGGCGGAGGTCGCAAGCTCGACTGGAAGCGTACGTAATCGAACAGAGTCGACTCGGTGAGGTCCGCAACAGAGATTTCGCCCGTGTGATGGACGCTCTCCCACCAGCGTACGAAGTGCAACAGGCTGTGCGCGTAGCTGTAGAGGGACTTGTCTGCGAGGCGACGGACATACTCACGATCGAGGTACCGATTGATCCATGCAACACCGTTGCCGGTAGATTGCTCGACCACTTGAATCGGACTATGTGCGCCCGAAGAGGTCTTCTGGCAGATGACGCGGAACTTCATGGCTGCGCAGCCTCCAGCAGCGACTGGAACTGGTGTGCGTTTCCTCCCTGAACGAAGAAGGAGTTGGGATCATGCCCCTCAGGCAGGAGAACGTGACGTGCCGAGATACCGTGCACGACAAGACGCTGAGCCAGCTGCTCTGCAGCTTGCTGGCCGCTCTGATTCTCATCGACATCGAAGGTGACATACACAGTGCGCTGGCCTTCACAGAGTTGGCCGAACTGGGTGTCATTCAGATGCGTACCCAGCGAGCAGGTCACATTCGAAAAGCCGGCCTGACGCAACACCGTATAGTCGAACAGTCCTTCGACCAGGATCACTTCAGAGCAGTTGCGAACCTTCTCCCATGCATACAGGCCGCCCTTGCTCCCGGGCAGGAAGCGGTGGGCGAACGCAGAACCGATGCTGCGGCCGTAGAGGTTGACGATGTGCTCGCCCTGCCGCAACGGAAACATGATGCGCTGATAGAGAGCGTCCGCACCGCGAGCGTTAATGAGGCCGAGCCTTCGCAACACATCGAACGAATACCCCTGCGCGGTCAGATATCGCCGCAGGGCTCCACCGGGTGCGTAGCCGATGCCGAGTTCCCGGAGCAGTGCCACATCATGCACTCCGCGCCGGTGGAGATAGTCGAGTGCCTCGAGGCGACGATCTAGTTGCTGCTGATAAAACGTTGCGGCCTCCTTGAGCACAGCACTGGAATCAACTTCTGGAGCGATCTCCGGATCGAGACAAGCCAGGCTCTGGCGGAAGGATAGGCCGCGCGATAACTGGACGAAGCGAATCAGATCGCCGCCCCGCCCGCAGCCGTGACAGTAGAAGACATCTTTGCGTGTGTTGACATAGAACGACGGCCGGGTCTCTTCGTGCAACGGACAGAGACCGACGAACTCGGATCGACTCGCGGGATGACCAGTCCAGTTATGCTGCCGCAGATAATCCAGCAGCGGCAATCGCCGCTTGAGTGTTTCGACGTCTTCGCCCACAGTGCTTTTTCGCCTCCGGAGCCCAGCGTAGGAGAACCACGCCGGCGTTCCCAGGCAAGGATGGTGGGCAAAAGAATTTTTCTCAGAGACGCAACGGCCAGAGGTTTTTGAGAACCGGAGTGATCCAGTGCAACGGCCCCGCTTGGCCATCGGCCTGATGACTGCGCATCAGCCAATGAGCTACGCGGGAAACAGTCTGGCTGAGAAAGGAAGACGCCGGATCAGAACCGTCCAATCCGCTCGACCATCGCCGGACAGTGGACGGATCCGGCAACCGATCAGGATCCTGGAGCTTGGGCAATGCCTTCTCCCATGAGCACTGCTCCACAAAGCGTCGCAGCAACGCCTGGCAGCGTGCCAGAAGGCTGTAATGCGTGTAAGGGAGAGAGAACACCGGAAGGAATGTGAACGTCGTCCCGCAGCTTCCGCAACGGCCGCGGCGAATCCTGATCCAATCGTGATGCTCGTCGTGCGCCTGTTTGCGGCGGCGCCCGTGGCCAATGATCGAATCCTTTTCACAGACCGGGCAGCGGCGTAAGATGATCTCGTCCGAGT
>Ga0255354_1001222_pt1 | contig 15121 bp, 14 predicted proteins | sample HBST50metaG_FD_189942 | JGI IMG/M metagenome (GOLD analysis project Ga0255354, IMG submission 189942) | Peat soil microbial communities from Stordalen Mire, Sweden - H.B.S.T50 | ecosystem: Environmental > Terrestrial > Soil > Wetlands > Peat | place: Sweden: Norrbotten County, Stordalen Mire...
CGGCGCGATGAAGAACGATCTGCTCGCCGGGCCCTACGTTCAGGCCGACGAAACCTACGTTGGAGTGCAGACAGAAGAGAAAAAGGGAAAGAACCATACCGGGTATTTCTGGCAGTACAGCGCGCCCAGCAAGGGCGTGATATTCGACTTCAAGATGACGCGCAGCGGCGAGGTTCCCAGAGAGGTCTTCAAGAACTTCAGCGGCATCCTGCATACGGATGGATATGTCGGGTACGAAAAAGATGTTGGCGCCGAAGGCATGAAGCACGCGTGCTGTATTGCGCACTCAAGGCGCAAATTTATCGAGGCCATCAAGGTGCAGACCAAGGCCCGTGCCGCCGACGCAAAATTGGAACGCGTCGTCGCGCTCATGGATGAACTGTTTGCGATAGACCGCGAGGCGCGCGAACAGAAGTTGTCGCTGGAAGACCGCCATGCGCTGCGGCAAGAACATGTGCCCGCGATTCTTAAGGAACTGCAGGCGCTGCTGCTTGCGATGCAGGCTTCGGGGGCTATTCTGCCGAAGTCCATTGCGGGTAACGCGATCTCCTACACGCTGAAACGTTGGGAGAAGCTGACACTCTTCCTGAAGCATCCGGTCATCGAGCTATCGACGAACTGGGCCGAGAATTCGATGCGCCCGATTTCGATCGGAAGGCGCAACTGGCTGCATCTCGGAAGCAAGGAAGCGGGGCCAAAGATAGCCGCCATCTTTAGCATCGTGGAGAGCTGCCGCAGACTCGGCGTACCCATCCGCAAATACCTGCTCGACGTGCTGCCAGACCTGGCCGACCGCTCCATCCAATCTCTGGACGAACTCACCCCTGCCGCCTACGCCGCCAAGATGGCAAAATAGCCTATCCGCGCCTGACTGGAACCGTCAACCCATGGCGTTGCCCGGACGCCTACGGTTGACTGGTTCAGCCGCAGGGTTCTTGCCTGGCGGTTGTCGATCACCATGGAGGCTTCCTTCTGCATCGAAGCGGTGGAAGAGGCTCTTTCCAAGAATGAAAAGCCAGAGATATTCAACACCGATCAGGGCAGTCAGTTCACCAGCGATGACTTCACCGGGCTGCTAAGAAAGAACGGCATCGACATCAGCATGGACGGCAAAGGCCGCTGGCGCGACAACGTCTTCGTTGAGCGGATCTGGAAGTCGATCAAGTACGAGGAGGTCTATCTCCACGCATACGAGACGGTCCAAGAAGCCAGGACTTCCATCGGGAAATACCTGGAGTTCTACAACTCCACCCGGCCGCACTCCAGCCTGGATGGGTTCACGCCCGACCAGGTCTACTTCAACCGCTTGCCGGAATTCATGGCAGCCTGAACAAAAGCTTTGCTGGCCCAGTTCGTGGTCCAGTTGAAAGCCAAGAGCAAGGATGCCGCTCCGCGGCGGCTTGCTTGGTGAGTTTTTCAAGGCATGGGGAAATCTATCGATCCGATGTTGAAAGAAAAGGCCGGGAGCGGCAGTCGTACCCACTCCCGGCGCTCATCGGTGTCGATGAGTCTCCAGCCGGTTATTCCTTGGCGGGTTGCTCTCCAGCAGTGCCCGCCTCCGCTTCACCGACCGGCTTCAGAATGCGATAAAGTGGTTCTGTCGGTCAATCGATACGGGGACAATGGCAACATCGCCGACCCGGTCAACTTCAACCGCCTGCCAGAACGTCTGGCAGCCTAAACCGAAAAACAGACCTTCCACTTAAGAATCACCGAAAACTGTCCGAACAACCGGGACCACCGCAAGAAGATCGCCAATTTATCTCTCTACAGGTAGCAGGTGCTCGATCTATAAGGATGGAAGATTCGTGGAAATGTTCCTATAGACCCTTGAAGATACACGGTTTATACTTGGGGCATTGCAACCGGGGCGACAGTGCACTGAAAAGTGCAACCAGTTGGCGTGGGATACTTGGCTTTCGCTTCCTCATTGCAACCGGGGCGACAGTGCACTGAAAAGTGCAACAAGATCGTTAAGTATATTCGCCGTGAATGGAAACGGTTGCAACTGGGACGACAGTGCACTGAAAAGTGCAACTGTAGATGGAATAGGTTTTTGCGAAGCGGGAAAACATACGGCGCGTTGCGCCGTCAGGTCTCAACTCGTATTAAAATGCTTTCTGAATCAGCATGACTTTGGCTCTCAATCATAGAACAAGAAGTTGAGCCCCTCAAGAACGCTTCGCGTTCGTCGGAACTCAACCCTGGGCTTTCATCCCCGGCGTGAACGCCGGGGCATTCAACGGCCTAAAGCCGGTAAAACGTCCGGTATGCCGTCGTGTATCTTGCGCATTGGCCGTCGTAGTCCCACAGTCCGACCGCTGGAGTCCAGTTCTTCTCTTTGCTGCGTATTCCAAGTTTCACATCCATTTCAAAATTTACCTTTCTTTTGACATTTTCCGCACTTCTGCGGCGCAGGGCAGGGAAGCCCCCGCGCCGCGGTTCGACTCAGAGGCCACGGGTGCGCCTACTGTTCGGGTGAAACAGGCTTCAGCTTCTGGGCAAGGGGCCAGTAGGCCTTACCTTTGTTGCCTTCCTTGCCCACCACCACCACGTAGCTGACTGCCTTGCGCGGCGAGCCGACGCCGGCGCTGGTGTACAGGCTGGGAAACCTCTCGCGGTCGGGCAATTCGCCTGGTTGGACGACTTGGGCGATACCTCCGGTTTTTGTTTTTGTGGTGCCTTGTGCTTGTGACGCCCATTCAACCAAGGAATTGAGTTCGAGAGGCGGTTGTTGAACTGCTTGACTGCGATCTGCCATGGTTTCCTCTTTCTGATCTGCGCACACCCCATTTCCAGTAAGGGAGGGAAGTGGCGGCAAAGGGTGGAAGGCTTCGGGTGCCTGGCCCGGCCGCTCCTTATGTATAAGGATGCGCGTCGGCGGCCAGGATAGAGGGAATTGCCGCCAAGCGGCTGTACATACGCAACTCCAATGGATACTATGAGTCTGTCGCGGATAGCGATTTGTGGCGTAGGGCATGATCTTTCGTTGTAACTTGCAGTCTACTGATTGCCTGAATATTGTTGGCCAAGTTGGCCCGTGGCACAAGCGAGGGGAAGCCGCACAGGCTCTCCCGCCGCGTTTCAGGCTGCTGCGGCATCCATCCGGAGCGGAACATCTTCAGCAGGTTGGCAGTGGCGCAGACCAGCTTCCATTCGGCACATACCTTCTCCAGCCCGCGCAAGCTGAAGCGGCGGAAGGCTCTCTGCTCCTTGATCTGGCCGAAGACAGGTTCGTCGATAGCCTTTCGTTTCTTGTAAACGGCGTGATCGGCCTCGGTGCGGAGTTTGTGTTGCATGATCTGTTTGGGTGTGGCGGACGCCGGTGGCGCTTCGCTTCCGTTCGCGTTCGCGATGGTTTCGCCGTGTTTCACGCGGCCGGTGGCGATATAAAGATCGATGCCGGCGACGTTTTCATCTGTCGCGTTGGCCTCGCTCCAGTAGCCTGCATCGGCGCTGACCTTGTCTGGCATGCGGCCCATGTTCGTTTCCACCTGCTCTAACATCGGTATAAGTTGACGGCTATCATTGGCTTGCTGAGTTAGCTCCGCCGCTACGATCACTTGCGACGTATCATCGACGCCCACCTGCGCGTTATAGCCCTGCAGAAAGCTTCCCTTATTGACCCCGTCCGGCATGATCCGACTCTCTGAATAGGTGAAGTTCCGCTGCGCCTCGGCGTCGGGTTGAGCCTGTACTGGCGCTTGATTTTGTGGTTTGCGGCCAGGCTGCTTCTTGTCCGTCTGCGCTTTCTTTTCCTGGCGCGCGGCATGCTTGGCTTCGGCTGGGGCGCGCGCCTGCTCGGCCTTTTCCCTGGCTTCCTTCTCCAACTTCGCCTTGGCCTGCTGGATCTTCTTCAACCGGCTCTCGCGCCGCGATAACTCATCCGACAACTCGTCGCCACGCTTGTCCTTGCCATACAAGGCATCCTCAGCGGCGTCGGTCTGCTCGGCTTGCTTCAGCAACGCATCGATCTCAGCCTTCAACCGCTGCTCGGTCTCGCCCATGCGCTGGTAACTCATGGCCTTGTGCTTGCTGGCGTTCGCCTTGATCTTGCTCCCGTCGATGGCCACGTGGCCCAGCTTCACCAGACCAGCCTTGGCGCATAATTGCAAGGCCTGCGTAAACAACCCGGCCAGCACCTGCAAGTGCCGCTTGCGGAACTCCGCCAGCGTGCTGTGATCGGGATGCTCGTCGGCCGACAGAAAGCGGAACGCCACGTCGTCGTAGGTTTTGGCTTGGATCTTGCGCGAACTGTAAACCCCGGTCGCGTAGCCATAGAGCAAGACCCGCTCCATCATCAACGGCGCGTAAGCCGACAGGCCGCGGCCGTCCTTCTCGTCGTAAGACGCGTAGATCGCATCCAGGTCCAGCGCGTTGACCACATCCGCCACAAAGCGGGCCAGGTGATTGTCCGGAAGCCAATCATGCAACGATGGAGGAAAAAGCAGGGACTGGTTCAGATCGTCGGCGCGAAAGATCTTTCCCATATATCTCATTATAAACGAGATATACTAACAAATGCCACACTTTTTCCGCCCTCCGAAATCTACCCCCGACAGACTCCTAGCCACCGGGCAGGATTTTCCGGATAGGTTGCGCGTATTTCTTTACGCGCAACCTATAGGCGATACACGCAGGTTAATGTTGCGCGATCCCTCTATTATTGCGCTAATATGAAGTATATTGCGCGCATATTCTCTTCGCGCAATTAAAAGGAAGAATCCGTGCCCAAACGCATACCGGAAGAAGCTCTTTCAGCGATTCTGGCCACCGCGCAGCGCCATCCCGGAGGCGCAAGTCGGGTTGACATCGCTGAGATACTGATGCCGAAGCTCGCGCCGCGCACACTACAATTTCGGCTCAAGCATCTGGTCGATGTGGGTCGCCTCGTCAAAAAAGGTGAGGGCCGCGCGGCCAAATACGGTCTACCGGAGACGCAACAGGGCCGGGTTGCCGGCACTCCCGCAGCACGGGCCCGAGCGGAAGAGGTCGTCGTGCCTCTCGCCACGACAAGCGTGTCGGTCCGCCGTTATCTCAGTCAGCCCCCTGCGGCGCGAAAGCACGCAGGCTACAACCGTCAATTCCTCGATTCGTATCGTCCGAATGCCAGCTTCTACCTTTTGCCGACGGAACGCACTCGCCTTGCGGAGATTGGAAAGCTGAGTTTTGCGGCAGCGGCCCCAGGCACATACGCGGAACAGGTTCTCAACCGGCTCCTGATCGACTTGTCGTGGAACTCAAGCCGTCTTGAGGGAAATACGTATTCCCTGCTCGATACCAAACGCCTCATTGAGTTCGGGGAAGAAGCGCAAGGCCGGGACCGACTGGAAGCGCAGATGATCATGAACCACAAGGATGCGATCGAGTTTCTCGATAGCGCCGCAGATGAGATCGGCTTCAACCGCTACACAATCCTCAATCTGCATGGAATTCTCGCGCAAAACCTGTTGCAAGATGAGGGAGCAGCTGGGCGGCTAAGGCATATTGCAGTCGGAATCGAGAGATCTACCTTTCACCCGCTCGAAGTGCCACAGCTTATCGAGGAGTGTTTCAACCAGATACTGGCAGCGGCGGATGCCATTGACGATCCATTCGAGCAGGCGCTCTTCATCATGGTGCAGTTGCCGTACCTGCAACCGTTCGATGACGTCAACAAGCGTGTCTCCCGTCTTGCTGCCAATATTCCCTTCATCAAACGCAATCTATCGCCGCTGTCCTTCACCGATGTTCCGCAATCCCTCTATACAGACGCAATTCTGAGTGTGTGCGAACGGAATGAAGTCGATCTCCTGAAGGATGTGTTCATCTGGGCCTATGGGCGCTCGGCAGAACAATACGCCGCCGTCAGGCAGTCGCTCGGCGAGCCTGACCCCTTCCGGTTTAAGCACAGGGCGGCTCTGCGACAAATCGTCTCCGAGGTAGTGCGCGACTCCATGGATAGAAGGGCGGCGACCGCTCACATTGCTCACTGGGTCGAAGAGAATATTACGGCGGCCGAACGCGAGCGCTTCAGGGAGATGGCTGAGGCCGAACTCCTGAACCTACACGGAGGAAATTTTGCTCGCTACCTGATCGGACCGAGCGAATTTGCGGCTTGGGAGGTGGTCTGGCGGCCAAGGCGGTGAGTTGAGCACATACACGCGTGCAAAGCAAATGATGCGCTCACTGGGTAGTGGTGCAGTTTGAATTTTGCAGACAGAAACGCCCGACTTTTGAGGGCCGGGCATTTCATGCAGACTGGGAAATGGTGATACTTGGAGTTGTTCATTCGCTCTAGGCGATGGCTCCACTGTAAACCAGTTGACCTTGTGTGGCAAACTAAACTCTCTTCCAATACAAGATGAGCCTGAACGGGCGGTCATGCTGGGTAGTGAACATCCGCATGGTTCGAGCAGAAGAGTTGAGTGTGAAGGTACGGCCGGGGTAGCATCTTGACGAAGAGAAAACGCAGCGCCCCTCTGTGCCAACATCAGTGAGACAAGTTGCCCCTCAACAATTACTGTAGGGCGGGGAAAGAAATCTCACCTTGATAAGCATGAGCAAGTCCAGTTCTTCTTCCGTCTCACGCGGCGAATACGACGTACAAATCTTCACCCACGACCGCGAGAAGATGGGGGCGGCGCTGGGGCATGATGTTTCGCACATTGGTGAGGTCAAGTGAGTTCCTGATGCTCTTGCTCCCCCAAAAAACCTTGCACCCAGATAGGGCAGGAACACTTCGAGCGCCTGGCGGAGCTTTTGCAGTTCGCCTGATGCCTACGATACAGATTGAGCATGAAATGCTTGAGTACAAATCAGGTACAGAAGTTTACCGCATTCAATAAGTAGTTGATTCAAACATTAAATAATGGTGCCGGGAGGGGTCGAACCTTAGCCGCTGTTGTAAACACGCAAGTTGCTGATTTCAGAATCGCCAAAATCGCTCAAATCGCCAGAACCGACATCTTCGGGCACAATCTGGGCACAAACGAGTGGGGTGAACCTCTGAGGGGCCTTCGCCTTCGTCGTGCCGTTGACCTTTTCCATGGCATGGAAAGTGCACCTCGCAGGACACTGACGGTAAAGGAGTTATTAGCCGGTACGACCGTTAAAACCGACACGGCCGGCGCAAATTGACACCAAAGTGACACCAAATTGACACCAAAATCTCAAACCAATTGATCTCACCTGTGTTTGCTCCTCCAAAATCCGCTTTTCGAACGGCTGTACCAGAATGCCGCTTGCTGCATCCGGCTCAGCAATCGCAACGGCAATCGTTTCGGCATGGACATCCAAGCCTAAAAATCGCACTTTGTTTTTCATGACCGTCTTCCCTCCGCTTGTGGCTTTGATCTGTGATCCTGCTTGGCTCACAGCTTAACCCACGCCTAGCGCAGGGAGCCGGTCACTCCATGATGACTAGAATACTTGTTCATGCCGGTCGAGGAAGCGCCTCCGTCCAACTTCTAAACGTTGGTTTGTACATCGGTACAATTCAAACCCTTTCTTTCAATCTTGACATATCATGATTTGTCATGATAGCTTCAGGAGAACGATGGAGGTGTGCCATGACGGCTCAGGCCCGCGAGAAATTCGCTACCCAGGTCAATTCTGAAATCCTGCGCTCAGTGCGGTACATCGCTCAGAATGAAGGTCGACAACTTCAGGTCTTGATCGATGAGGCTCTGGCCGATCTGATTGAGAAGAAAAAGCAGAGCCGCCCGCGTGCCCATATCATGGCGGCCTACCAAGCCAGCCACGAGAAATTCGCGCCGCTCTACAAGAAGTTGGCTGAATGACTGACTATCTGACCGTCGTCGAGGTGCTGGCAATCCATGACGACCAAATCGAGCGTTATGGCGGCGCGTCCGGGGTGCGGGATCGCGGCTTGCTCGAAGCCGCCATTTTTCGGCCACAGACCGGCTATTATGCCGATCTGATTGAGGAAGCCGCCGCTCTCTGGGAAAGCTTGTCGCAAAACCACCCATTCATTGACGGCAACAAGCGCACTGCCTTCGCCGCAATGTACACCTTCCTTGCCATCAACGAGGTCCGACTGACCGCAAGCGCTGGCGAGACAGAAAACTTCGTGCTCAACCTGTATGTCATCGGCTCGTTCGATTTCGAGCATCTGTGCCAATGGCTGCGAAGCAATGTCTCGTTTTAGGGCCGGTTTCACGAGTTCATTGCTGCCCTGGCCTTTGACCCATGCAAGCCCTTGAAAACGCGGGGCGGCGATCATGGGTCAGAACTTACCCCTTGTGTCCCAAAGCCTGCATGGCAATGTGCGTGGCAAAGGACATTATCATGCTCGATTACGACGCGCCCGAACCGCTCAACTGTTCCGAATCCAGGTTGGGTATTTCTGACTTAAACCCCGAAAAGTGAATTGCTGTCCGGTCGATCCGATCACCACAGAACAGGCACCTGTGGCGCTGGCCGCGATCGCCAGGCGGTGGAAGAAGCGCTGGCGATGGGCGCTTCCAGCCTGAGCGCGATCCGCTATCTGCTCAGCGTGGACTGCCGGCCAGCAACGGCAGAAGCGCTGGCTGTGGAGGTCGGCGAATTGCACCGCTATGACCGTCCGCAACCCAGCATGGAAGCCTATGAACAACTGCGGCCGAACTGGACAGAGCCCCCACAGACAGAGTCAAGTTTACCGATTGCAGACTGGCCGGTGGCGACGGAGGTGGTTCAGTGAGCACACCCCTACCGATCGAACAAGCCGCCATTCAGCAGTATGCCCGGCAACTCTATCTGACCACCGTGGCCGACCAGTTTGCCCGTATGGCCGAAGACGCCGTCCGCAAAAAGCAATCGCACCTGAGTTATCTGGAAGCGCTGCTCGGCGCCGAGGTCGAGGAACGCGAGCGCCGGGCCGTGATCCGGCGCATCAAGGAGGCTCACTTCCCGGTCGCCAAGACGCTGGAAGAGTTCGACTTTCAAGCGGCGCCGCACATCTCCGCGGCACTGATAAAAAAGCTCAGCGAGGGCGAGTATCTCGAACGCAAGGAACCAGTCATTTTGTTAGGGGAAACAGTCACGGGTAAAAGTCACTTGGCCGTCGCTCTGGCCGTGGCCGCCTGCCGGCAACGCAAGCGGGTGCGCTTCACCACGGCGGCGGAGTTGGTGACGGAGATGATCGAGGCCCAGAGCCAGTTGCACCTCACTTTTCGGTGTCGGTTTTGGTGTCAGTTGGATTTGTATTTCGGTGCGTTTCTGTGCCCTCAAGTGCACATTTCCCACAGAAGGCAAGATCGGCGCCAAATAGAAAAGGGGCCCTGATAGGCCCCTGCATGTTGATTCTACTGATCTTATGGCGGAGAGGGGGAGATTCGAGCAGCATGTTCGCCAAATTGTTGATTCTATGAATGATACGCAGATAAGATCAATCCGTTACTACACTTAGCCAGCCCCTGTTACTAACAGTCGCTCACAGTCGCGAACTCTCAGCTACACCCATTATGGTCGAAAATAGTAACGAGTAGTAACAGGAATTCGCGTGCTGCCCATCCCCCGGCATCCTGTGACGCCCTTCTTCGCTTGGCCGGTACGCGGCAATAGAGGCCGTGATGCCCGGATTATACCGAGGAGAGGTCGTGTGAACAGGCTGTGGAATATATTCGTCTCCTGTTCGCCTATACGGGTTTTCATGACAAACCCGAACGACCGACACCGGGTGTACATGTCCTTCATTGACCGGCAGGGCTGGCAGTGCCAGTTCTTGGAGGCCTACCTCCAGACTCCCCTACCGAAGCGACTGTCCGCGGCGTTGGCAGCTTCGGAGCGTAGCGGAGAAGCTGCCAACGCCGCGGGCGCCCCAGCGCCTGGCTCCCGGCCACCGGTGCCCGATTCCGAAGTCATCGCCCGCCCTCGCCGGCGGAGCTGCACCGCAGAGTATAGGCGCTCCATCCTCGACCAGGCCGATGCGGCTCAGCGACTGTCTGTTTAGTCAAGGGAAAAATTTGTGGGAGGGTTATGGAAAAGACGGCGCAGGGGTGCCTCGGAAAACGATGGAGCCGTTTTCCGCTTTCCCACAACCCCGACTGCTGCGGGCTATTCAATTAAATTGTCACGCACTCCTGTCCGGGGTTACAGGCTTGCGCCAGCTCCAGTTGCTGGCGCACTTCCCGCGCCTTTGCGTTCAGCCGCACCAGGAGTTTGTGGGCCAGAGCGATGCGGATCACCTTGCGGGGCTTACCTGCAGATGTGAGCCGCTGTTGGAATTGGATGAAGTCTGGCTCGTAGCGTCCAACTACGCTGGCGACGATAAACAAGATCTCCCGCACCGAGGCCCGGCCACCCCGCACAGCGCGTTTTCCTTGGTGTTTGCCACTGTCCCGTGCCAGTGGCGCAACCCCGGCCAGCTTGGAAATGGTCTTGTTCGAGATCGAGCCGATCTCCGGCATCTCGGCCATCAGACGGGCGATCGTCCGATCCGCCACGCCTTTGATGGAGCGGAAGACAGGATCGAGTCTTTGCCACAGCGGATCGGCGAAGATCAGCCCGTGGATGCGCCTCTCCAACTCCTCCATCTGCTTGGCGAGCAACAACAGGATCTCGCGGAACGAAGTCTGCACAAACGGGTCGGTGACCAGACGGCACTGGTTGCGTTGCGCCGTGCGGATGGCGGTCAGTTGCTGCAGGCGAGTGACCAGTGCCCGCAACTGCTGCTGGCTGGCTGAGGGAAGATACGTCGGCTGGGAGTTCTTGACCTCGGCGAACCAGGCGATCATGGCTGCGTCCAGGGCATCGGTCTTTTCCAATCGCCCCATGCTGTCAGCGAAATGACGGACAGCGCGAGGGTTGAGGATCGCAACAGGCAGCCCCTGCGCAGAGATCTGCGTGAAGGCGGGCTTTTCATAGCCGCCGGTTGCTTCCATGGCCACCAACTCCACCTGATGGATCTGACAGAAAGCATAAAGAGCCTGGATGCCGGCAGCCGTGTTGGGGAACGAACCGGTCGCGCCATCGCGACCGATACGTACGTCCAGAGAAATTGAAGAAATATCCACTCCACAAATGATCCGGGTCACGGTAACCTTCCTTGTATGTGCGATTGAGAGTCATGCGACTGTTCGGTCGTACGTGACAAGGGCAGCGGTCCCTGTGCTGAGCATCGGTGGATGACCACCACAGGATGAACGGGAGCCGTCCGCCCGCGGGGGAACCGATGCCTCGGTTCCCCCACTGCGACAGTTTCTTATACTTTTTGTCGCTGTTCTAGAGATACAAGGATGCCGGCGCCGTGGGTCTTCTGCGGCGGCGCGAGGAGCTCTACTCTTCGCACCTGGCCACCTGGAGGCGGCAGCGGAAGCAGGGTGGGATTGACGCCCTCACGCCCAAGAAGCGCGGCCCCAAGGTGGTCGTCAGTCCTCTGGTCAAGCAGAACCGCGAACTGCAGGCCGCCAATGCCCGCCTGACCAAGAAACTGAAGAATGCCGAGCTGATCATCGAGGTCCAAAAAAAGTGGCTGCGCTGTTGGGCAACCCGATTCCGAACATCCAGATCGACGAGGAGAACTGATGAGCGCCGCCTTGGAACTGAGTGACAGGGTCGGCAAAGCGGTTGCCTGTCGCGCCCTCGGTGTGCCGCGTGCGTCACTGTATCGGTGCATGCTGCCAGGCCGCTCCGCGCAGGGTTCGCCCACGCCAGGGCGGGCTCTGGGTGCGGCTGAACGGCAGGTTGTGCTCGAGCATCTTCACTCGGAGCGCTTCTGCGACAAGGCTCCGGCAGAGGTCTTTGCCACGCTGCTGGACGAGGACATCTATCTCTGCTCGATCCGCACCATGCACCGCATACTGGCTCAGAACGGGGAGCTGAAGGAGCGCCGCAACCAGCTACGGCATCCGCAGTATACAAAGCCGGAACTGCTGGCCACCGGCCCCAATCAAGTCTGGTCCTGGGATATAACGAAGTTGCTGGGACCGGCCAAGTGGACTTATTTTCACCTCTACGTCATCTTGGATATCTTCAGCCGCTATGTGGTGGGCTGGATGGTGGCTCCCCGCGAAACCGCCGAACAGGCCAAGCGGCTGATCGCCGAGACATGCGCGAAACAGGGCATTGTTGCTGGCGATTTGACCATCCACGCCGACCGCGGAACCTCAATGACCTCCAAACCGCTGGCGCTGCTGCTGGCCGACCTGGGCGTGACAAAAACCCATAGCCGACCCCACGTCTCGGACGACAATCCGTACTCGGAGAGCCAGTTCAAGACCTTCAAATACATGCCCGAGTACCCCGACCGATTCGGTTCCATCGAGGATGCGCGCGCATACTGCCAAAGATTTTCCCTCTGGTACAACCAGGATCACCATCACAGCGGGATCGTCTTGCTGACTCCGGAGATGCTGCATTACGGCAGGGCCGGGCAGGTCATCGAACAGAGACAACAGGTTCTCGATGCATCCTATGCTCGCAACCCCGAACGGTTCACCCACGCCCGACCCAAGCATCCGCCCCAGCCCACCGCGGTCTGGATCAATCCACAAACACCACCGTCGTCGAAAGAAGAACTAGCCTAGTCGTAGGAACCACGTGGGCCGGCAGCGCCGGTCACCATGGTTCTTGTCGTTGCTTCAAAGTTGCCCGTCGCTGCCGGGGCGGTGGAAGAAGTGGGAATCCCGCCGCGCTTGCGGGATTTCCAAGCGAAGTGGAAAAGTCCCGTACTTGGACTTTTCCTCGGAGCGGCACATTCCACCGACCGATCCACCATATCCGCTTGAGAGCCAAGCCGTTCGACACTAAACTCTCACGCCACCTGTCTCAAAGTCGTTGACACGCTCCGCGCAGCCTTGCAACCTTCGATGTCTTTGGCGGAAAGCTTAGACGTAAGTTGAATCGTTGCACTTTTCAGGGCACTGTCATCCCTGTTGCGACGGAGGAGCTCATTTTACAAAACTGAAGGAGATTTTTGTTGCACTTTTCAGTGCACTGTCGTCTCTGTTGCGACGCCATCAGTATAAATCGTGTACCTTCAATGGTTTACTGAAACATCTCCGCGACTTTTCCATTCTTGGACCGAGCACTCGCTGCCGGTAGAGAGACAAATTGGCGATCTCCTTTCTTATCAATTGGGGATACGTTTCGTGAGCCTCCCGGCGTTTTGCCTGTTGCCTGAGGTTCTCGCAAGCTGGTGTTTATCGTCCATCCGGGAGGCTGCTTGTGCGCCCGGCAAGGCTTTAAAAACCGCAGCGCCTTTTGCTACCTGAAGGCGTTGGCGCGGTCGAGAATGGAGAACCGCCTGCGGCGCCGCGACGCAACCTATATCTCGCTCCACTCTCGCTCGGAAGCTGACTTGCGCCCCGCCGCGAGGACTGCAATCGAAGAACCGTGGGTGAGGCCGCTGGTAACCAGGGCGAATCGGACTTCCACCCGCGGACGCAACTTGAGCCCTCGCCCTCAATGAAGATGGGGGCGGCTGAAGTGATAGGAGGCGCCGACGGTAAAGCCCTGGGGGCCCGGAGTATGCCCAAAGAATTGAGGCCAATCCTGGTACTCATAGTCCGCCCGCGCCCACACGTTCCGATAGGCCCGGTACTCGAACCCGACGCCCGCGCTTAAGACCGTGCGGCTGTCATAGTTGTACGCCGGATAATTGGGAATGCGAAAATTGATAACTCCAAAACTCGCAATGCCTTTGCCGTAAGGGTGGAAGTTGCGAAAGTGACGCCAGACATAGATCGGCCCGCCTCCCGCAGTGGCTTCGCGAAAGTTCGACGGCTGCGAAGACGAAGGATCGAGGCTGATGTCGCGCGCTTCAGCTTCGATGCCGAGGCCGCGCAGGCGAGCCGGGAGCCAACCGGGAGTGTAGTCGGCCCACACCGTGGCGCCCAACATACGGCCATGCCCCCAATCCACGTCGTAGCTGGACAAGCCGCCGCCAATCGTCAGCGGTCGACTTCCATCCTTGGCCGCGGGAGCGGCCTGGGCCAGAAGAAAGTGTGCCGTACAAAACGGGAACGCTGCGACGATCAGGATGAGGAACGGCTTCAAACGCATTCAGCATCTCCTTTAATCTTGTTTGATGCGCTCCTCCCCCGAGGCGGTGCCCTTTGGCTTGAGTTTACATCCGCAAGGCGCAGAGCAGTATCCCAAGGCGCGAAAATGCACGCGCCCCCTACGCGTCACGGCAAATTCGCATTTTCAGGCTGGGGTTGCGGTACAGCAATTCACCGGCCTGGTCTTCAAGGTCGGCAATGAAAGAGCGAAGGGTCCTGACGCGGGGCGCAGCCTCATGTCCAGCGTTTTCAATGCCGAGCCATGGCGGGGATGCCTCCGGGCCCGGATGCAGGCCGCGACAGCCCCATTTCAGGAGGCCATGGTCACCGGCTCAGGCTTCGGCCAGCGGGGCGTGATGCGGAACATATCCAGCCCGCCCAAGCTCTCGACCAGAAAATCGGGGGCCAGGGCCATTGAGCGACAATCCCGCGAGCCGGCAATTCAACCGGCTCAAAGCCCTCCCCGGTCAGCCTGTCTGTTCCGGCGGCCGCGAACAGATACGCCAAGCCTTGCACAGCTTCGCCTTCGTCTTGCAGGCTGGTGCGGGTCCAGCTTTCAGCCGGATGCAGGCGCTCCACGCGAAAATACTCGACCTCCAGCAGGATCATGCGATCTTTGAGATCTTTGTCCGGAATCTTGCCCGCGCGGCTGGTCAAGCGCATCGCATCGAGAGATTTCTCCACGTGCAACTAATGTTCGTTCCCGGAGCTGGATAGCTCCACGTCCAGAGGTAGGTGAGAGAATATCTTCCGATTGACTGCCAACCTGATCGCGGGTTGCAGCGCCGCATACAGTGAACTCGATGCAGACTTGTATGGCTCTGCATCGAGTTCACTGGCTAACAGTCCGTGGTGCAAGTAGCTGAATTCCAGGAGTTACGGCATCGGGGTTTGATGGAGCGGTAGGTTCCGGTTGAGCTGAGAGCCAAAGGCGTGTGGGATTCAACCGTGCTGTTGAGTCGATTCTAGTGTAGGCCGCCGGAAATAGAGTCATTTACAATTGGCTCCAAATCGGCATCCAATCGCTGGGAACCGTTCCTCAGGGGCTTCTATGAGACGGCCGGGATTGTCAAGTCGTTTTTGCTTTTGTTTTTTTCATTCATGGCGTTTTGGTTTTTGCCTTTGTTGTTGCCGTT
>Ga0255354_1001226_pt1 | contig 15065 bp, 12 predicted proteins | sample HBST50metaG_FD_189942 | JGI IMG/M metagenome (GOLD analysis project Ga0255354, IMG submission 189942) | Peat soil microbial communities from Stordalen Mire, Sweden - H.B.S.T50 | ecosystem: Environmental > Terrestrial > Soil > Wetlands > Peat | place: Sweden: Norrbotten County, Stordalen Mire...
ACGCCGTCCACTTCACGGGAAGCAATTGTCAGTGCCACGGATATTCCTCCTTGTTGGTATTACGTTTATCACACTCTTGCAGTTCGCGTTGGTAGCAAACCCCAAGCCCGTCCGGCTACTGCTGGAAAACCGGCCTCCATCCGCCGCCGGAACCCTGCGCAAGTGCGTTATGTTTTTTCCGCAGCCGACGCCAGGTGCTTGATCAGCGTCAGCTCGGTTCCGGGATTCAGTTGTCGAAAGTGTACCTCATCCATGAAGGAACGAATCAGAAAGATGCCCCGGCCGCAGCCCCGCAACAGGTTTTCCGGCGCCAAAGGGTCGGGAAGCATATCCAGGTCCAGCCCCTTGCCCTCGTCGGCAATGGCAATCACCAGCGCTGACCCGGTGTTTTCAAAACTGGCTGCAATCCGCTTGGCAGGGTCGTATTCGTTGCCGTGCAAAACGGCGTTCAAGGCGGCCTCGCGCGCTGCCATGGTCACGTGGAAGCATTCGTCCTCGTCCAGGCCGGCCTCGGCAGCCAGCTTTTCAGCCGCAGCCTCCACCTCGCTGACGCTCTCCATGGTGGATGTCAGCGAAAAACTCAGCCGTCCTGACTTCGCTTCGCTCACCCGCCCTCTCTCCGCCGTTTCTGAAACGGCAAGGGCGCTTCCCTCTTTCGCGCCCGGTAGCCTAAAGGGCAGTTTCAGGTCTGACAAGGAGATATGTCAAGAAGCGGCGCACGCCAGGCATCCGCTCGGGGCATCGCATCCTCTCACGTTGCCCATCGATAAGCCCTTCTTGATGCGGCCTATGGCCCCTGCTCTGGACAAAAATTAAAGTTGAGTGAGAAGTCGCCGTCGACTGTTATCAGTTCTCCACTGGCGCGGCTGGCCCGTGAAGGAGTGAAACTCAATTCAATCGATGCCGTCCGCCAACATGCGAACTCGCCGCACTTGATCCAAAATTCTCTACCGGCCATTTTCTCAGGACGTTTGACTTGCAGCATGGCTGAAAGCCTGTTTTTTATCGAGATAGGAAAGAATGGCGGCTTATGGCCAAAGCAGAGGCCATTCTGGGCATGGTCGGGTCGCTGGCCTTGGAATGAGGGCACAATAGCGACCGCATGCTAAGGCCGTAAAGTGCTATAGTCCATCACAAGCTTACGAGCATTTTTAGCGGTGCTTGGCATAGGGTGCCGTTTCTTCAATACCGTTCCGGAAGACTGAATGCTTCCGCGGTTAGTGCATGGATTACACAACGTTTTTCTTCACGAACATCGCCTCGGTAACCGTGTTCACGGTGTCCTTCAGTCTGCTTGTGTGGTTCAATCGCCGCGTGACGGGAATCGCCTGGTTTGCGGGCGGCCTGATTGTGGGCCTGATCAAGCTGATTTTGCAGGGTTTGGAAGGGAAAGTTCCCAACGTGTTTGGCGGCATGTTGGCCAACGAACTTTACCTTGTTTCTTTCATCATGCAGCTGATGGGCCTGCGCTGGTTTGTGGTGCGCAAGCCGATGCTGGGCCGGTGGCCCTGGATTGCAACAGGGCTGGTGCTGGCGGCCTATACCGCCATGTTTCTCCTGAAAGTCACTTACTGCGGCAATGTTCTCAATATTCCCTTCGTCGTAGTTTGCGGCGCATCCGCGTGGATTCTGTTGAAATATGGGAGCGGGCCGTTTGTCCCGGTGTCGCGAGTATCCGCGGTCATTCTTTGCGCCGAGATGTGCGTGGCGGCGTACCGTGCCTTCGTGACAAACCTGAGCTATGTGCGGCCGTGGGAAACCAACCAAGCCCACTCTGACCCGCGCTGGCTCTATTCGCTGGCCGTCATGGCCGTCCTTGCCACCTTCATGGTGATGTGCGATTTGTGGTTCCTTGTGACGGAGCTGGAGAGAGAACTGACCGAGCAGGCGCGCACAGATCCCCTCACAGGAGCGATGAATCGCCGGGCAATGGAAGAAGCGGCCCTGCGTGAGGTGTCGAGAAGCGTGCGGCATGGCAGTCCGCTCAGCGCCATCATGATTGACATCGACCAGTTCAAGCGCCTGAATGACGCGCGAGGTCATGCCGCCGGTGACCGCGCGCTGCGGGAATTGGTGCGCCTCGTGAACACAGAATTGCGCAGCCCGGACCTGTTTGCGCGCGTGGGAGGTGAAGAGTTCACTATATTGCTGCCGGATACGCCTCTGTCCGCCGGCATCCTGACGGCTGAGCGGATGCGCTCGGCCATTGAAGCGCTCGAAACATCCTTCGAAACCGGGTCAATAAAATTTACCATCAGCGTGGGTGTCGCTCAGCTTGATCCGGAGCGTGGCGGCTGGGAAGAGATGATCAAGCGCGCGGATGCGGCGATGTATCAGGCCAAGGGACATGGCGGTAACTCGGTGGCCGCACAACTTCTGGAAGCCGCGGAGAACCCGGTAATTTGAACGCATCATAGTCTAGCTGACTTGTATGCTGCAGTCCTCATAAAGCCTCTTTTCTCCATCCGCCAGCAAGGGATTCACTGACTGACATCCCCAAATGAATTTCTGTGAAGCTTGCTAGTACAGCCCCCGATGCGCCTTGCAGCGTAAACTAACCGCAAAGCGATACACTCTCCTCATGGCTTCCCGCACTACAGTTCGCATCAGCCTGACGGCACTGCTCGGCACGCCGGTCACCGATGCCCAGGGTCACCTGCGCGGGCGCCTCAAGGACATCGCTGTGGCTACCGGCGAGGACGCCGGCAAAGTCGCCGGCCTGGTGCTCAAGACCCGCGACGGCCTCAGCATTGTGCCCTCGCAGGAGGTGATGGAGACGCCTGCTGGCACGCTCGAGTTGCGCTCCTCCGGCACGCTGGTTCCTCTCCAGGATCAGGGCAATTATCTCTATTTACGGCAGGACCTGGTTGACCGCCAGATCATTGACGTTCATGGCCGCAAGGTGGTGCGGGTCAACGACGTCGATCTGGAGTGGATGGGCCAGGGCGCGGCTCACCTGCTGCGCGTGGCCGAGGTCGAAGTGGGCTTGCGCGGAGCATTCCGCCGCGTCTTCAAAGGGCTGCTGCCGCGCGCTTCGTTGGAAAGGCTCTCGCGCAGGATCGCCGCCCGCGGAATTCCGTGGGAGTTCGTGGACGTGATCGAGGTCGATCCCGCCCGCCGCGTGAAGCTGCGCATCGAGTACGAGCGGCTGGCCGGGATTCACCCCTCTGATCTGGCGGATATTCTCGAAGATCTCGCCCCCGCCGAGCGCGAGGTCATCTTCACGTCTCTCGACGAAGAGGTGGCCGCCGAGACCCTCGAGGAGGTCGAGCCCAAGCTGCAGAAGGCGCTGCTCGAGAAACTCGACGAAGAGAGAATTGCGGACATCGTCGAGGAGATGGACCCCGGCGCAGCCGCCGATCTGCTGGCCGAGCTGCCCGAAGAGCAGTCCGACGCCATTCTCGAAGAGATGGAGCCAGAGGAGCGGCAAGAGGTCTCCGAGCTGCTCGAGTTCGACGAAGACTCCGCCGCTGGCTGCATGACCACTGACTTCGTTTCTCTGGGCAAGGACTCAACCGTTGGTCAGGCCGTCGAGGCGTTACGCAACTTCGACGGAGATCCGGAGAGCGTGACGGAAATCTACCTGCTCGACGAAAAGCGCGTGCTGCGCGGCGCCATCTCTCTCGCCCGGCTCGTCATGGCACAGCCGGGAACGCGTCTGGCCGCGCTGGCCGAGGCTCGCGTCCACTCCTGCCCCATCGCCCTGCATCAGAATCAGTTGGCCGAGCTCTTCGACAAATACAACCTCCATGCTCTGCCTGTAGTCGATCCCCTGGACCGCATGGTCGGGGTCGTTCAGGCCGACCATGTCATCAGCTTCCTGCGCGAAAACCTCTAGCCGGCCTTTAGAATCAACCAAACCCGGTTTTTTTGTGAGCAAGATTACTCACATTTCTTACCTTTAGTGTCCATGAATCGCAATAAAAGATGTTGACTCATCCTTATCTGTGAAACAATTTAGATATGATGCAGTTTCCCAAGATCATTCAGGGTGGCATGGGTGTGGGCGTCTCCAACTGGCGCCTCGCCAATGCGGTCTCCAAGCTCGGTCAGCTCGGCGTTGTCTCCGGCACAGCGCTTGATTCGCTCTTTGTCCGCCGACTCGCCGATGGCGATCCCGGCGGAGATATGCGCCGCGGCTTGGATGCCTTTCCGTTTCCGGAGATGGCCAAGCGCATTTGGGACGAGTACCACATTCCCGGCGGCAAAGCCGTGGGCGTGCCTTATCCGCTTCTGCCCATGCATCAGCGCCGCGACCTGCGCAAAGTGGTCGAACTGTGCATCGTGAGCAATTTTGTCGAGGTCTATCTGGCCCGTGAAGGCCACAAGAATCCTGTCGGCATCAACTTTTTGGAAAAAGTGCAGATGCCGCACTTGTCCTCCATTTACGGCGCAATGCTGGCCGGTGTCGGCTACGTGCTCATGGGCGCTGGCATTCCCGTGCATATCCCCGGCGTTCTTGACGCTCTCGCTGCCCAGCACCCGGCCGAGTATCGCCTGGCGGTTACCGGCGCGGCGCAGGGGCAGGACACGGCCATGAACTTCGATCCTTCCGATTATGCCGAAGGGCCGCTTCCATTACTCCACCGGCCCCAGTTCCTGGCCATTGTCAGTTCCAATACCCTCGCTACCTCCATTCTGCGCCGTGCCAACGGGCGCGTAGACGGCTTTGTCGTCGAGAGTCCCACGGCCGGCGGCCACAATGCGCCTCCACGCGGCAAGCTGCAGCTCAATGAAAATGGCGAGCCAATTTACGGTGTGCGCGATGAGGTTGATATTGCCGGCTTGCGCGCGTTGGGCGTGCCATTCTGGATGGCCGGGGGATACGGAAGCCCGCAAAAAGTGCGCGAAGCGCTCGATCAGGGTGCAGCGGGCGTGCAGGTAGGCACCGCCTTTGCATTCACCATCGAGTCCGGCTTGCGTCCCGATTTGAAAAATGCGCTTCTGGCCCAGGCCACTACCGGCACGGGTGAGGTCTTCACCGACCCCCTCGCTTCGCCCACTGGATTCCCATTCAAAGTGGCGCTCTTGCAAGGTTCGTATTCGGATCCCGAGGTAGCCGCCGCGCGGACACGGGTATGTGACATCGGTCTGCTGCGCGAGTCCTACGCTACGCCGGATGGCAAGATCGGCTATCGCTGTTCAGCCGAGCCGGTGGCAAATTACGTGGCCAAGGGCGGCAAGATCGAGGAAACGGTGGGGCGCAAGTGCCTGTGCAATTCCTTGATGGCCAACATCGGCCACCAGCAGACACGCAAGGATGGTTCTGTCGAGCCGGCCCTTGTCACTATCGGAGACGATCTGAACACCGTCGCGCAATTCCTGGCGCCTGGCCGCGAATCCTATAGCGCCGCCGACGTGGTCAAGTCTCTGCTCAGCCTGAATGCGGAAGCTGTCTCCGCCGAGCCGGCAGAGGAACCAATCTACGCCACCGCCTGACCGGGCTAACCCGCCGAACTCCGTGCCCCATCCATTTCGCGTTTTTTGCGAAATGGATGGGATAGCGCAAACCTCCGCCAAAACGCCCCCACACTACATACCTTTCACCGTTTCCGCTCCTTCAAATTGTGGCTGTCCGTGGCCTTCAGCGTCATCCCGTAGATCGCCTTGAACTGCTCGATCTCCTTCAGCGTTTGTGGAGAGAAGGGAACCAGCTTGCCTTCAAACGCATGAAGGACGATGCCCTCCAGCAAATCGCCGAGGGTCATTTCCTTCAGTTCGGCGACAGCCTTGAGCACCTTCAATAAGTGCTTTTCCATCCGCACGCCGGTCTGCACGCGCTCGACTTCTACTGGTTCGCGCTGTTGCTGTTCTTGTGTCATTTCAATCTCCCATGGTACGCGTGTACGAATGTACCAAGATAATCTCGCCCCGTCAACTCCTCTTTTGAAGCTTCTTTGCAGAACCGCGCCCGCCCGGCTTCGCACCCCGCCCCCCGGCCTGTTATGGTCAGGGAGGAAACTATGTAGATCAATCTCCAGTAGGAATCGGCCCCCATGTGGAAGCGCTGGCGAATCCGGATCATGCTGTTTTTGGCCGTCCTCGGCCCCGGATTCATTACCGCCAACGTCGATAACGATTCCGGCGGCATCCTCACTTACTCCCAGTCCGGCGCGCAATACGGTTACGCCCTTCTCTGGACCATCATTCCCATCACCATCGCGCTCATTGTGGTGCAGGAGATGTGTGCCCGCATGGGCGTGGTTACCGGCAAGGGCTTGAGCGATCTCATTCGCGAGGAGTTTGGCCTGCGGCTCACCGTTGTGCTCATGGTGCTGCTGGTGGTGGTCAATTACACCAACGTGGTCACCGAGTTCATCGGCATCGCCGGCTCCATGCACCTCTTCCACGTCACCAAGTTCATCAGTGTGCCTTTTTGCGCGTTTCTCGTCTGGTACATGGTGGTACGCGGCAGCTACAAGAGCACTGAAAAAATATTCATCATCGCCTCACTGGTTTATATCTCCTACATCTTTGCCGGCGTGCTCTCGCAGCCCAGTTGGCACGACGCGCTGTGGGCCACGGTCAAGCTGCCGCAAAAATCCGTTTGGAGCGACAAGGCATATATGTATATGGCCATCGGCGTGGTGGGTACCACCATTGCGCCATGGATGCAGTTCTACCTTCAGTCGTCCATTGTCGAAAAAGGCATTCGCGTTAAGGACTACGCGGCTTCGCGGCTCGACGTAATTGTCGGCAGCCTCTTCACGGATATTGTGGCCTGGTTCATCATCGTGGCCTGCGCGGCCACGCTCTTCGTCCATGGCATGGGCGCCATCCAAACAGCGGCGGACGCGGCTGAAGCCATGCGCCCCCTGGCCGGCGACTACGCCTTCATCCTCTTCGCCTTCGGGCTTTTCAACGCCTCACTCTTCGCCGCTTCAATTCTGCCTATCTCCACGGCATACACGGTCTGCGAGGGCCTTGGCGTCGAGTCTGGCGTGGACAAGCGTTTCAAGGAAGCACCCTTTTTCTACTGGCTCTACACGCTGCTGATCGTCGGCGGTGCGGCCACCGTGCTTTTCCTGCCCGATGCGCAGTTGATCAACGTAGCCATTCTTTCGCAGGTGCTCAACGGCGTTCTGCTCCCGGTGGTCATTATTCTGATGTTGCTGCTCATCAACCGCAAGGACTTGATGGGCGAGTACAGAAACTCGCGCCTCTGGAACCTGATCGCCTGGGGCACCAGTATTATCGTCATCGGCATGACGCTGGTAATGCTCTGGGGCATGATTCCGGGGCACTGAGGAGACTGCGCGTCCAACGAAACGCCCAGGCCCCGGAATCGAAACCTGGGCGTTCGGCAATGAACTGCGGAAGAAAGAAGCAACCTCTTCGTTGGGGACCCGAAGGCGGTCGATGCACGCGGTGTACGAGCTGCAGCTGATCGAACCCAGAGCTACAACGCAATGACCTTTGCGGCCAGGCTGGCGCCGACGGTTACCACCTGCGTGATGTTGTCGATGACCGTCTTTATATCGCCCAGTTGCTGGACCGCCGCCTTGAGTTGATCGTTCGCCGCATTGAGCTGTGTGGTCAGAGCTGCCACGGCCGGGTCGTCGTCATGAAAAGCCTTGTTGATGCAGGACCAATAGTTGGACCGTGCCGCAACATACTTGGTCGTCAGGGCGTCCCTCTGATCCTGTGTCTGGCAGGCGGCCAATAACATGCCGATCTTGGACTGTAGCGTGAAATAGGTTGTTTCCAACTCCGCAAGTGCGCTTTGCATACTGTGTCTCCTCATTTACTTTGCGTTCGCCGCGGCTGTTGTTTACGGGATCAATGTCGAGAATTGGGATGCCCACTTTTCGACATTGGCCAGGGTAATCGGGGGAATGCGAACCTCCATCGGCTTCTCGTCGGCGACCAGTTTGATGCGGTCGGACATCTGCCTGAGAGACTTCTCCATGTCGTTGGTGGCGCCTTTCTGGGACTCTTGAAGCGCTTGCGCCTTCTGGTCAACCTGTACCTCCGCGAGCTTTTCAAGCTTGCCCCTGAGCTTGTTGTCGGTTACCTCTGGAATCAAGCCGTAGGGGTCGAGCGCAACCTTGAAATAGCCGGACGGGTCGGTCTGCCCATTTTGAAGCAGGCTCTTCGCCAGCGAACTGGAGATGACTGCGTAGCCTTTGCCGATCGATTCATAGTCCGGCGCTTCTTTAGCGAAAAAGCCGTCGAGAGCCGTCGCGAACTGGCTGATGCCTTTGGCGGCCTCGCGCTCTTTATGCTCCTGGATCGCCGTGACCACCAACCCTATGGCTAACTTCATCACATTCTGCTCTTCGCTGCTCATCTTGAACTTGATCGGTTTGAGAGATTCCACTTCGGTTTCCAGCTTTGCCGCGGAGGCTGATGCATCCGTGGAAGCGGTGGAACCGGTTAACTTCGCGAAGGATTGTGCCAGATCGGTCAAACCCTTGGCCAGCGCCTCGCGCTTTTGAATCTCGGTCCTGGTGTCGGCGATCATGGCCTTGGTGGGCGCATCGTAGGGGATTTCGTATAAGACTACCTGCACCTCGTTCAACTGGTCCGTTTCCGCCAGAATGGTGTCGAGGGCGGAATAGTAGTCCGTGAGACATTTGGCTGTTGCGGTTAGCTGGGTTGCTGCTGCTGCTGCGTCGTCGGAGGTCTTGCACCCGCCGGCGAAGAAGAGGAAGGAAAGTAGCATGCTTGCGGCGATTGCCCGCCGCCTGGCCCGGAGAGATGTTATGGGGATGTTAGTCATCGGAGATCCCTTCATCGAGGTTGAGATCGACTGCCTATCTCGTTGCGCACAGCTTCGCACACCGTGTCGCAAATTGGAAGGAATTTCTTCGATTGGCCGCCGGGTTCACAGGGCAATCGCATGAATCCAGGTTGCTGACCAGCCTGGTTCTGATTTCTATCGCGCCGGAGTCAATGGTGGCTAGCCCCGCGCTTTAGAGCCTATCCGCAAATTGTAGCGCCGGTCTCCAGACCGGCTGTATTGGCGGCTTCCAAGCCGCCAGGGGCGGTGGGTGCAGGTCTGGAAACCTGCACGACAGCCGCTCTGGAGAGCGGCGCTACGAAATTTGCAATTTATGGATAAGCTTTTAGCCCATTCAATTGCCCTGCGGCGGAAGCCAACCGCCAACCGCGCCAATCGTCTATCCTGTTACTTGCAGCCTGATGCACAATTGGAACGCTCTTCGCCCAGCAACCTGGCTGTGGCCGCGGTTACCCTGTGCGGAGTGTGCGCGTTTCTTGAGATCTACATCACTCAACCGCTGCTGCCGCTGCTCACGCATCTTTTTCATGCATCCAAGACCGGCGTCGCTCTCACCGTTTCCGCCGCCACGCTGGGCGCGGCCGTCACGGCTCCCATCGTGGGCGCGTTCACGGAGCGGCTGCCTCGCAAGCGGGTCATTGTCGCCTGGATGGTTGCCAGTGCTGTGCCCACGCTGCTGGCCGCCACTTCGAACTCGCTCGCCGAACTTATCTTCTGGCGCTTTCTTCAGGGCATCGCGGTGCCCGGCATCGTCGCCGTAGTGGTCACCTACATTGGCGAGGAGTGGCCGCCCAACCGCGTCGCTTTCATCATGAGCTTCTACATCAGCGGAACCGCGCTGGGCGGCTTCCTGAGCCGGTATCTCGCCGGCATCCTGGCCGATTGGTTCAATTGGCGCGTGAGCTTTCTCGTGCTGGGAGTAGTCGCTCTGGTTGGGGCCGCAGCCGTCTACGCATGGCTTCCTCACGGTTGCCGCCGCGAGCCGGTGATGCTCGCCGATGCGCGCCCTTCGTTCTTTGCGCAAGTGCGCGATCTCTTTCGACATCGCCGCCTCGTGGCCACATACGCTGTCGGCTTCGACGTTCTCTTCACGTTGGTGGGCGTTTTTACCTGGATTACTTTCCACCTCAGCGCCGCGCCATTCAGCCTGTCAACGGCTGCCATCAGTTCGCTGTTTTTCGTTTACCTGGTAGGCCTTGTGGTCACGCCCACCGCGGGCTACATCATCACCCGCATCGGATTGCGTGCGGGCATCAGCGGGGCAATTGTCTGCACCATGGCCGGCGCTCTGATTACTCTGGCTCCGTCGCTACCCACCATCATCCTGGGACTGGCAATGGTTTCCACAGGCACCTTCATCGCGCAAACCGCCGCGCAGAGCCATCTGCGCGTGGCTGCGCCCGCCGAGGCTCGCGTGACCGCTGCCGGAGTTTACCTCACCTGCTATTACTTTGGAGGCACCGCCGCCGGAGTCGTTCCCGGAGCATTCTGGGCGCTGGGCAAGTGGCCGGCTTGCGTGGCCTTTATTGTCGCCATGCAGGTTGTGGCGCTGGTGATTGCGCTGGTGGGTTGGCGCAGACCCAAAGGCGGCGGGGAAGAAGACTTCGCGCATGCGGCAGGCCCTCACCTTGCCGCCGCCGGAGATTGATGAACCCCAAAGGCAGTCAAGAGAATCTAACTACATAGCAAGCCAAAGTTGAGATGCCTCCAGTGTTTTCCGACGCGAGGCTCTCGGTCAGCATCAACCTACATTAGCGCCGTGCTCCCACGGCAAGCAGTTTTTTCAAACCAAGCAGCCTGAACCAGCAGACAGGAGTAGTTCTTGTCCGATTTTCCGCCCCCATCACCAGGCCAGCCCGGCGCGCCGGAAGCGCCCGTGACCATGGAGATTCAGCAGCCCGGCCCCGGCACGCTTTGGAAACCCAGGGTCAACCCCTGGATTATTGCCGCGACCGTAGCACTGGCCGCATTCATGGAGGTGCTAGACACCTCCATCGCCAACGTAGCCCTGCCCCACATCGCCGGCTCGCTGGGCGCCAGCACCGATGAGGGCACTTGGGTATTGACCAGTTATCTGGTCTCGAACGCTATCGTGCTGCCCATGGGCGCATGGGCCTCGAGCGTGATGGGCCGGCGCAATTTCTTCGTGCTGTGCATCGTGATTTTTACCGTCTCCAGTTTCCTCTGCGGCGCTGCGCTGTCGCTGCCCATGCTGCTGCTCTTTCGCATCATTCAAGGAGCCGGCGGTGGCGGAATGCAGCCCATGGCCCAGGCCATCATGGCCGACAGCTTTGAGCCGCAAAAGCGCGGACAGGCTTTTGCCCTCTATGGCCTGGTCGCTGTGCTCGCGCCTTCCATTGGTCCTACGCTGGGCGGATGGATTACCGATAACTTCTCCTGGCGCTGGATTTTCTTCATCAACATTCCGGTGGGCATCCTGGCCTTTGTGCTAGTCACGCGGCTGGTGGAAGATCCCCCGTGGATCAAGGCCGACCGCTCCCGCCTGCGGCACATGGACTACGTGGGCCTGGGCTTCCTCACTGTCGCCATGGGCGGTATGCAGATCATGCTCGACAAGGGAGAAGAGAATGCCTGGTTCGCCTCCGGCTTCATCCGCTTCGTCGCCTTTCTGTTTGTCGGCGGCATGATCGCGCTGATCTGGTGGGAGTGGCGCCACAAGAATCCGCTCATCAACATCAAGCTTTTCCGCTACAAGAACTTCGCCATCTGCTGCTTCTTGATGATGCTGGTGGGCGGCGTGCTGAACGCCAACACCGTCTTGCAGCCGCAGTTCATGCAGCAACTGCTGGGCTGGACCGCAACCACTGCCGGCATGGCGTTGACCGCGGGCGGCATAGTGCTGCTGTTTGTCATGCCCATGGCCGGCTACGCCACCGGTAAGGTGGCCGCGCGTTATCTGGCCATGGCGGGCTTCATACTCTTTGTAATTACTTTCCGCTACGCTGCCAATGTGACCACTCTCGATATGTCGTTTCCTGCCGCCTCCTGGCTGCGCGTCATTCAGATGATGCCCATCCCCTTCTGCTTCATCTCCATCACCACGGCCGCTTACGTGGGTATGCCCAAAGAGCAGAGTAACCAGGTCTCCGGACTCATCAACTTCGCCCGCAATATCGGCGGCAGCATCCTGATCGCCGTCACCAACGCTCAGGTGACCAGCCGCACCATGTGGCACCAGCAGCATCTGCAAAGCGCCATGACCTCGGCCTCCAGCGCATTCCAGCAGCATGTGCAGACGCTCACCGGCTTCCTCGGTTCGAGCTTCGGTGCGCCCAACGGCAAAGCCATGGCGTTGGCAAACATTTATAACCAGCTCAACCGCCAGGCGCAGGTGCAAGGCTATCAGGATGTCTACATGGAGTTATCGTGGATGTCGGTGGGCCTTGTGGCGCTGGCCTTCATGTTGAGCAGGAACAAGCCCGGCGCGGGCGCGAAAGACGAAACTGCGCCAGTGCATTGAGCGGCCGCAGGGCAATCGCATGAATCCATATTGTTGACCAGAATGGTTCTGATTTAGATCGCGCCGGAGGCGCAATGGTGGTTAGCCCCGCGCCTCAGCGTGGGGAAAGGGACTGCGGCGCGTAACCTGCGAGGCCATGTTAACCTAGCCTTAATTCGATCCTTTCAAGAATTGCTGGCTCGTACGAGGAGCAGGTCACACATGAAAGAAGTTACGCGCGATTCCGGCTTGAATTTCTCGCAAGCCCGGGTCTGGAATATTTCACGCCGCCGCGCCGTCTGCGTCCTCGCCTTCTTTGTCCTCAATCTCTCCGTCTATCTCATTCGCATCGTCAGCGTCTGGCGCTATGGCGCGCTCTTCTGCGCCACAGCCGTCGAGTCTCCCATGATCGACTCCGTTTGGAGATGCATGCACCGTCGGCCTGTGTATACCTGGCCGTTCGCATTTCCATTTTCGCTTTCGATGTATAACTACCTCTTCTATTACACCTATGCCTCCGTACTCAGGCTGGTTGGCGCATGGGACGCCGCCATCCTGACTTGGGGACGACAGTTTACGCTGCTCTTTGCTCTCGCGGGCGCTCTCGCGCAGTGGCGCCTTGTGCGTTCTTTTCTCAAGCTCCGCGGCGCCGCCAGCGTGTTTTCTCTCGCGCTCTCGCTTGGCCTCTGGCTTTGCACGTCGCTCGTCAAGTATTGGGCGCTTAGTATCCGCCCAGACATGGCCGCCGCCGCTCTGGTGATGATTGCCCTTTGGGTCGTCGTGCGTCAGCCGCGCTTTTGTTTTGTGTATGCGGGCTTCCTCTTCTATCTCGCATGGGCCTTCAAGCAGTCAGTAGTTCTTGCCTTCGCCGGTCTCTGCCTCTGGCTGCTCTTGAATAAGCGATGGCGCAATCTCGCCGTGTTAATCACGGTCTTTGCCGCGCTGGTTGCCGTCACGCTTCTCGCCGGAACGCCCGAGTACCGCTTCAGCATCCTTGTCGCGCCGCAAATGGTTAAAGGATTCACCTTCGGCCTTCCTTGGATTCTGCACGCGCTCGGCACCGGACTTACTGCCGTATTCCTCAACCTATATTGGGTTGCCGCTCCCTTCGTTTTGCTGCGCGCCTCGGGCGGCATGAGAAAAGCCGATGCGAGAATCCACATGTTCGTCACCGTCTTTGCCGTCGCGTTGCTTGCTGGCGTGGCTGGTATGGGTAAAGTCGGCGGAACATCTAACTACCTATTCGAAGCATTCACCGCGGGTTCCACGCTGCTGCAAATAGCCTTCTTCACCGTGCCGGGAAGGTTGGTGACCTCACTCGTTCTCTTCGGCTGCATACAACCCGCAACCCAGATCGCTGGTGCTGCCATCGGCTATCATCACGCCGGTAAACGAGATATGGCGGCCATTGCCACGGCGTCGGATTACGCAAACGCAGTGGCGCTACGCAATCGCCTGGCAACCACGAAGCGGCCCATCTTTACTACCGATGGAGCATTCGAGTTGTCTTGGCTCTCCACGGATAACAATGCACCGGCATTAGTCATCGATCCCAACTTTCAAGATGCGGCGCGCTCGCGCGAGCTGAATGGCGGCATCGAAGGCATGTTACAAAGAGGTGAAATTCCCACCGTCATGTTAGCTCCTAGTGATCTCGTCTATATAAGGAGCTTGAATCCGAGCTATCGAAAAGTTGGTGAGTCTATTCAGCAGGGCATTACGTATAGCATCTATGTGATCAATCCCGCTACGCCAGCGCCGGACCATCCATGAACGGAATTGGGATGTTCCGCGCCCGCCTGTTCTAAAATTGAAGTACGAACCGAAGTTCCACACAATATCCCGGCAAAAGCAAAGCCGGAAATTGCACAGAAGGAGATTCCCCCATGGCATTGATGAAGACATCCAATCCGGCGCTGGGCGAGGACACGTTTCGCAATCTATCCGGGGCGCGGTATGGCGGCGTGATCGACGAAACCACCCGCATGACGCTGAACGGCACCGTAAACAAGACCGGCATCCTGCTGCTCTGCGCCATCGCGACGGCGGCCTGGACCTGGCATCTCTTCCTTCCCGAACAGGATATGTCCGCTGTAGCGCCCTTGATGCTCGTGGGCGGCATTGGCGGATTCATCATGGCCCTGGTCACCGTCTTCAAAAAAGAATGGTCTCCCGTCACAGCGCCCATCTACGCGCTGCTCGAAGGCCTCGTGCTCGGCGGCCTCTCGGCGCTGCTCAACCTTCGCTATCCCGGCATTGCCATGCAAGCCGTTGCGCTCACCTTCGGCACGCTTTTCGTGCTGCTGCTCGCCTATCGCTCAGGACTGATTCAGGTAACAGCGAAGTTTCGCCTGGGCGTGATCGCTGCCACCGGTGGCATCATGGTCTTTTACCTGCTCCAGATGTTGCTGGGTTTCTTCGGCTTCCAATTCACTTCCATCAACGGCTCCGGCTTTATTGGCATCGGCTTCAGCCTGATCGTCGTCGCTGTCGCGGCTCTCAATCTGGTGCTCGATTTCGATTTCATCGAGAGAGGCGTGCAGTACGGCGCTCCCAAATATATGGAATGGTATGGCGCCTTCGGCATCATGGTCACGATGGTCTGGCTCTATATCGAAATTCTCCGCCTGCTCTCCAAAATGCGCAGCAGAAACTAATTATTGATGTACTACGGGTGCCCCATCCATCGCGTTTTTTGCGGTGGGTGGGAAACATGAACATTCACATTCAAGCCGCCCACAAACTAAGACGCCAGAGACCGAAGTCTCTGGCGTCTTATTATGGCAAACTCGCAGGTTACTCAGACCATGCATCGTCCCCATTCAGCCCTGCGATCAGGCTCCGAGTCTCCTCGCAACCTGT
>Ga0255354_1001229_pt1 | contig 15035 bp, 3 predicted proteins | sample HBST50metaG_FD_189942 | JGI IMG/M metagenome (GOLD analysis project Ga0255354, IMG submission 189942) | Peat soil microbial communities from Stordalen Mire, Sweden - H.B.S.T50 | ecosystem: Environmental > Terrestrial > Soil > Wetlands > Peat | place: Sweden: Norrbotten County, Stordalen Mire...
TGACGGTGACCACCACGCCTTCCGCTGTTGGTCAGCGGTCGGCGGCATTGACCGTGGCTTTGCCGAGCGGAACGTGGGAGAATGCCTCCGCGACCATCAATCTGAATCAAACAGAAACCGGCTCGGTGTTGGTTTTTGACAACGCAATGCTGGGCGGCTCGTCCATCGCGCTTACTCCGAATGCGATCTTTAGTTCGATCACACCGGCAGCGGTGGCCGTGGATGGCGCGGGCAATGTCTACGCGGCCAGCGGCACAAACATCGTCGAGGCGATCGGTAGCGCGTATATCACTTTGTATTCGCTATCGCCTTCGTTGTCGGCGACGCCCAGCCAGATCGCGGTGGACCCGACCGGCAACATCTTCGCCGTGAACAGAAGCGTCTCGACGATCACGGAACTCGAAGTGTCTGCAGCGGGCGCACCCGCGACCTATACAGCGACTTCGGTTTCCTATACGCCTGCCAGTGGCACGGCTGCTCCGCAAGCGGTCGCCACGGATCAATTCGGCAACCTCTATGTTGCGGATTATCAAACGAGCGGCTCCTCTGTTTACCGGCTTTCCTGGTCGCCGCTTTCGCTGACCTATCAGAATCAGGTGACGGTTGCCAGCGGCCTGGAGAATCCGGTCTCGCTGGCCGTGGACCTCGCCGGGAATGTCTTTATCGCGGATAGGACCGCTGGATCAATTTCCGAGTATTCTCCGTCTATGGCTGTCACAACGACCACCCCGCTCCCGCTAGGAACATATTCGCTGGCGATTACGCACTCGATGACCGCGGAGGCCGTGGCCGTGGATGCCGGAGGCAACCTCTACGCGCAGAGCGGCTCTGACATCTATGAGATACCGGTCAACGGTTCGGAAGTCGCTGTTTATTCCGGACTGAGCACCCCCGTAGGCCTTGCGGTGGATGGCCTGGGCAACGTCTATAGCGCCGACGCGAGCAAGCCCAGCATCACGCAGATTGTGCGCAACGGCCTTACGTGCAACTTCGGCACGGAAACAACCGCCGGGCAGGCAACGTGCGGCGGCACACTGACCAACGCGGGCAATCAGGTAACCACAGGTTCTGTGGCGCCCTCCTTCTTCGTTTTGACGGGTTGTGGCGTGAACCTCAATCAGATTGAGGCATTGTCGGCAGGCGAGGCATGCGAGCTTTCCACGACCATGTCGGGTACCGCAACGACTCCATTCACCTTTTTACCGGCGGCTTCCACGATAGGTAGTGTGACGTTGGAAGGTACATTGACTGCTCCGCATTACGCTACGACCACGGCAATTACCGGTCCGACGGAGGCTACCCCAATCTATGCAGCCAGCGGGACGGAAGCAACCTTTACAGTGACTGTGGCTCCGGGCGCCTCTTCTGGATATGCCGGAACGGATGCGCCGTCCGGAGAGCCGACCGTAACGGTGTACTCGGGAACCAAGACGGTGGCTAGCTATACGCCCTCACTTTCCGCGAGCGGAACCAGCGGCATCGGTACCGTGTATGTGAGTGGCTTGGCAGCGGGCAACTATACGATCTCCGCGAATTATGGCGGCGGCTCGACAAACGGCACGGTCTTCGACAGCAGTGCGACCAGCACCGTAACAAGTTTCACGATTGGGCAGGTGGGCACCTCAGTGAGTGGCTGGACACCTAGCGTGACCTCACAGCAGGTGAGCGCGGCTCTCGGCACGAGCGGCGTGTTGAATGCAACTGCGACACCAAGCGGTGTTGCTGGAAACTTTGTCTACACGGCCACGTGTACGAGCGGCAGTGGCAACTGCACTCAATATTCGAACACTACAATTGATGCCGCGACCTACCTGCCCATGGGTACGTATACGCTGGGTGTGACCTTCGTTCCAACTGATTTGACCGACTACACCGCTTCGTCTTCCGTCACGATTACCGGCTACACGGTGACCCAAGCCAGCACAACTGCCGCGGTGGGCGCCTCCACCAACGTGGTGGCCTCCGACGGCAGCGGCAATTACACCACTCTGTCGGCTGCGCTAGCAGCTCTCCCGGTTACGGGCGGAACCATTTATCTGAAGCCCGGAACTTATAGCGGCCAGAACGCCATCAGCTATCCGAATGTTTATCTGCGAGGCTTGGGTGGCGATCCGACCAAGGTGATCCTTACAGGCGAGAACGGCGCCTTCTCCTCGCCGCCCACGGGCTTCACCCTCGGACCGGCAGGAAAAGGCGGCGATGAGGGATCGGCGACACTGGATGTGAGCAAGAACGGCTATATGGGCACTACGGCGGCGAGCGGTTCGTATTCGCCGTATGGGTTCTACGCAGATTACCTGACCATTCAAAACACCTACAACACCGATCTGACAACGACCTCCGTGAATAACGGAGTCACGAGCAGCGGCACATGCACGACTACTGCGGCAACCTCTCTGCAGACCCTATACAACTCCGGTACGGAATGCGGCTCGCAGGCGTTGGCGGTTTGGCTCGGTGCCGATCAGGCGATTTTGAATAATGTCAATCTGACCAGCCAGCAGGACACTCTTTATGCCGGCTATCAGGGAACCAGCGGCAGTACTTATGTTCCGGCCCGCCAATACATCTGGCAAGGATTGATTACCGGAGACGTGGATTATATCTTTGGTGATTCGGCGCTCGTTCTGGATCACACCAACATCTTCACAACCTGGCACGGCACCGCTGCCACGGGCACCGAAACCATCACGGCGCAAAGCAAGAGAGCCCAAACGGGCAGCGCCAGCGATTACCTGAGCGGGTACATCTGCAATGCCTGCACACTGATGTCGCAGACTTCTACCGCCAATGGCAGCGCTATGACCAAGCTGTACTATGGCCGTCCCTACGGCGTCTATTCGACCTTTATCCTGCTGAACTCCTACGCGGATCAGGTAAATCCGGCCGGTTGGGTAGGATGGGATGGTTTGGTGGAGTACCTCTCTACATCGACGTACGGCGAGTACAACACCCAGGCGTATGTCGACCCGGCGGTGGGAACAGCGCCGTATCCTTCGATCCTGTTCTATCTGACAACCGCAGCCGGCGGAGTGGTTCCGAGCGGCGGCAATATCGGCTATGGTGTCCTCTCGACAAGCACACCGGCTGCCGCGCGTGAATCGTATGCGCTGCAACTGACACCGGCGCAAGCGGTTCCATACTATCCGGTGAACTTCCTTTCTACCACCGTTTCGACGACGGGTGGTTATACCGGCATGCCTACCACATGGAACCCGGTGACGGCGCTGTCCGCGGCGGTTAACTTCTTCGCTCCAACTGGGAACATAACCTTGGCAGCGTTTAACAGCAGCGTGACGATCTTAGGTCGTCCGCAGACGCCGGGCGCTGGAATTATTCCCACCGGCAGTTATGCATTTTACGACAGCACGAGCGGCGCTACCTGCACGGCGGCAACTACTAACTGCACTCAGCTGCTCTCCAGCAATCTCGATGCAAGCGGTGAAGCATATCTTACGACGTCGACGCTGGCAGCGGGGGCCACTCATACCATCACTATGGTTTATGGCGGCGACTCGAACTTTGCGGGCAGCACTTCGGCAACCTTCACTATTACGGTTCCCTCGGCAACATTAACGGCAACAACCACTAATCTGACTATAAGTAATGCCAGCAGCACTTACGGCGGTACAATCTCGGGCATAGTCTCAGTTGCTCCCACCTCGGGAACGGGTACTCCTACCGGAACTGTGACTTTAAAGTCAGGCGGGACGACGCTCGGCACCTGTCAGTTGAGCGGCGGGTCATGCAGCTATGCACTCTCTAACGTAGCGTCGGGTAGTGGCCAGACCATGACCGCCAACTACTCAGGCGATGGAACCTTCGGCAGCAGCATCTCGAACGGAGTAGCCTTCAGTGTGGCTCCGGCCGTGTTAACTGTGACCGCAAACAACGCAACAATGGCTGTGGGTAGCGCACTGCCCACCTTCACCTACGTCATTACTGGCTACGTAAATCAGGATACGAGTAGTGTTGTGAGTGGTATACCTGCGTTAGCCACCACAGCTAGCTCTGCCAGCTCCGAAGGAAACTATCCTATTACGGTTTCTATCGGTACATTGTCAGCCAGCAACTATAGCTTCTCCTCCACTGGCGGTATTCTCACAGTTACTGGGATGCTAGCCGTAGCTACCGGTGATAGTCGCACCGTCACGGAGCCATCCTTCCCAGCGGTTTGTCAGCAGCTCAATGCAGCGATTACGTCAGTCAGCAACGATATTCCGACGTCGGTTGATGCAACCAATACCAATCCAGACGGCGCACGCATCCAAGCTGCGTTGACGAGCTGCGCTGGTAGTGGCAAGGCTGTTGAGCTCTCAGTTGACAGCACAGGCGTCTACAACGTATTTCTCAGCGGTCCGCTCTCCATGCCTGCGAATGTGACGCTGCTGGTTGATCCAGGTGTCACCCTTTACTTCTCACGCAACGCGCAAGATTATGACAAGGTCTCCGGTACACACACCTGTGGCACTATCAACACCGCAAGCGCTACCTCATCTTGCCTGCCGTTGATCGACGTTCCAAAGACTTCGACGAACGCTGGCATCATGGGTTTCGGAAAGGTGGACGGACGAGGCGGTGACCCACTGCTCAATGGCTTTGCGACCAGCGGCTATACGGAACCCTCTACCTATACGTGGTGGACATTGGCTTCGCAAGCAGACACCGATAATGGCAATCAGCAGAACCCGCGTTTTATTCAACTCGAAAACGGCGGGAGCAATTTCCAGCTATACAAGATAACGATTCTCAATTCACCAATGTTTCACGTCTCGACGGTCGGCTCGTTTGCCGGCTTTACCGCCTGGGACGTCAAGATCGTAACACCAACCGATGCACGCAATACGGATGGTATCGATCCTGACCAAGCGCAGAACTTCACGATTACCAACTCGTGGATTTCTGACGGAGACGATAACATAGCGGTCGGTGCGAGCGGTTCCAGTTCAAATGTTGCTAAGAATATCTCTGTTACCAACAACCACTTCTTTGCTGGTCATGGTGAGTCCATCGGCAGTTACACAAGCGCTGGAGTAAGCAACGTGCTGTTCGACAACAATATGCTGTGGGGAAATGGGAGTGTTGATGGCAACTCGACCGGCATCCGTATCAAGTCTGCCAACGATCGTGGTGGCGTCGTCTCCAACATTCAATACTCGAATTCTTGCTTCCAGGATCACAAGACTGAGATTCAGTTCACGCCACTCTATAATTCCAACTCTGGAAGCAAAACGCCTAATTTTAGCAATATTCTGTTGCAAAACCTAACCTTCCTCACTGCGGGCAAGGTGCAGTTCACGGGCGCTGTGAACGGAGCCACGACTAATCCGCTACAAGTCACGCTCGATAACGTGAGCTTCCCAAGCACATTTCCGGCTTCGGAGTTCATCAGTTCCGGAAGCGAAGGAACGGAGACGAACGCTCAGCTTACCTATGGACCAGGTGATGTTACGACATCATTTATTAACGACTGGACAACCTTTGCTGGATCCAATGGCGATACGGTGACCAACAACATTAAGGCCACAACACTGAATCCACCAACGTGCAACTTTACGGCCATTGCGCCGGAACTGACAGGACCTTCCGGCTTGCCGCAGACTATCATCTCCGGTCAAACAGCAACGGCTGTCGTGATTCTCACTCCTGCTGTTGGAGGAGCACCTTATCCCACCGGAACGGTCACACTAACCGACGCTCTTACCGGTACTACTTACCAGGGAAATCTCTCCGGAACCAGCGACACAATCGCTATTCCATTGTCCGGGTTGACGGTTGGCACCCATAGCTTCACCGCTACATACTCAGGTGACACTAACTACACTATCGCCAGTGGTCAGACTGTTTACTCCACAGCTGGCCCGTATGTCATCACTGTTGCACCGACCGCTCTAGTAAGCACCACAACGGCCTTGTCCGGCGTGCCCAGCACAACGACCTATGGTAATTCCTTCACTGCTACGGCCACTGTAACAGGAAACAATCTTGTTGGCACCGTTCAGTTCAATGTAAATGGCGTGGTCTATGCCTCTGTGTCGTTGGCCTCCGGACCAAACTATGGGACAGCATCGGTCAGCATGAACCTACCGGTCACCAGTGTCGCAAACAGCATCTACGCTGTCTTCTATAGCAGTGATACTGTGAATGCCGGTTCCACTTCGCCAACCTCCTTTGTAACCGTTGCTCCCGCGACGCAGACCATCAACTTTACTGCTCCCGCCTCTCCTGTTACCTATGGGGTTGCACCAATATCTCTGACTGCTACAGGCGGAGCTTCGGGCAATCCAGTCGTCTTTAGTGTCACTTCCGGTCCTGGCTCTATCAGCGGCAGCTCTCTAACAATTACTGGTGTTGGTCAGGTTGTAGTGGCTGCAAACCAGACAGCTAGCTCTAACTATCTTGCAGCTGCGCAGGTGACGCAGAGTATCGAAGTTGATCAGGCAGCGGCGGCAGTCGTGTTGAGCAACCTGGCTCGGACTTATACAGGACTGCCTCTTTCGGCGACTGCAACGACGACCCCAACCGGTCTGGTTGTGGCCTTGACTTACAACGGATCGTCGACCGCGCCGACAGTAGCTGGTAGCTATGCTGTTGTAGCAACCGTGAACGATCCAAACTATACCGGCTCTAATACCGGAACGCTGATAATAACGAAGGCGACCGTGGGAGCAAGCGTCTCATCCACTGCCAACCCTGTGCTGCTCCAGAACGCGGTCACATTCTCCGCAACACTGTCCTCGGCGGCAGGCATACCAACGGGTATCGTCGCGTTTATGGACGGTACAACGGTCTTAGGCACAAGTTCTCTCAATTCAAATGGCGCTGCGACTTTCACGATCTCAAGTCTCACTCTGGGATCGCACGCGGTTACCGCAGCCTACGAAGGAGATACCAACTTCGCCACAGGCACAAGCAACTCACTTACTCAACTGGTAGAGGACTTTAGCCTGACGAGTTCTGGCAGCAGTACGGCGACTGCGAAATCTGGTGCAGCGGCGACGTTCACCTTCACGCTGAGTCCGGTGGGTTCAACCACCTTGCCGGCAGTGGTCACCTTATCAGCCAGTGATTTACCTACGGGAGCCACCTACAGTTTTTCGCCCACATCGCTTGCGTCAGGGGCTAGTGCCACCACGGTTACGCTTACACTGCAATTGGCACAGAGTACAGCAATGAATGTGCGGCAAACTGGTCGTCCGCATCCGTCAAGGGCTTTAGAGGATGCACGAAATATGCACGGATCGAAGTTCCCAATTCTAGCTCTGGTGTTCATCCTGCTGCCGTTTGCAAGCAGAATGCGTCGTGCAGGAAGAAAACTGAGTCGATTCCTGACACTTCTTCTGGTTCTTATTGGAAGCTTTGTAACGGTCGTCGAGATCAGCGGTTGCGGAGGGTCATCCAAAAACTCACTGCCTCCATCCACCTATACCATCGTAGTAATAGGGACTTCTGGTTCTTTGAGCCACTCAACGGACGTTACTCTGACAGTTCAGTAATGAATGGAGTACGAGTGCAGAATGTGGCCACTGCCGCCGGTTAAGTTCCGGCGGCAGGCTCCTTGTCTCTAAGCTGCGTCGTTAAATAACCTAGCCATTCATTGGATAAACCTGTGAGGCCTGCTTGAGTTCGAGCAGGTAAAATCCGGGCAGATTACGCGAAAATCCAATATGTCGAAGTTTGCGTGAGGGATTATGATGCGTAAAATGTATGTTAAATCAATGACATACAGAAAGGTGAAGCGTAAAGTAACTTCCAAAACCTCACCTGATGAGCAGCGTATGAATTGAATGCAAAACGGAACTGCACTAATGCTGGGGTAATTCCAGGAACGTAAGATTTCCCTGGAAATGGTTGTTTTCTTATGTTATTGTGCTTTCACTCGAGTAGGCCCCTTTTTTAATATGGATACTCTCGGCATTTTTCTCGTGCTAGTGGCCATCGTAGGCACGGCCCTCCAGGGCGGTTCCTGCATGCTGAGCGAGGACAGGCCTTTGTCCGTTGGCTTCCTCGATCTTTGTCTTTGCATTCTAATCTCCTGCTTGGCAATCTTTTCCTGCTCTGGTGCATTGGTCATTGCCCCCGAATTTGGAATGATCATGGTGCAGGGTGAAGGAGCAACTTGGTTCCTGCGATTAGCTCTCGTGGTCGCCGGAATTCTTCCTATTCTGTGTTGGTGCCGCATAAGAGAGTTGAACCGCTCGTCTGTCAACCTGTGGCCCTACCTTGTTGTGGGCATCGGAATCGGAGTTTGGGCCGCCAGCCGCACGCATTTCTTGAACCCGCATGATCTTGTGCCCCTCCAGGTTCGCGTATACGACGTCTGGTGGCCTCCCTTAGTGGTGTGGTTTGTTTATTGCCTGGCTAACATCATGCTTGCGCTTGCAGCAACCAGAACCGGTACTCTGGCAGCTAGTCTTGGCCTTGGTGCTGCCATGGTCGCTCCGCTGGGACGATTTGCACTTGTTCATCAGGAGCTCTTCGATACACAGTCTCGAGCGTTTTGGACAATACTCGAACCGAGTTCTCTTCTGTTGGCAATTCTGTTTGTCGCGCGCAGATACTCCGATTTCGGTTTCGCGAAAAGGCGACCGAAACTGGCGCTTGCCGGTTTCCTCCTTATGGAAATCCTCGCCGGCATCTTATTTGTTCACGCTGGCGGTCTGACAAAGCTGATCATTGACCTTATTCTTCCGGTAGCACTTCTTAGTAGCAACTTCCTGGCTATCTTCGTCCTCATCTCCGGCTCTAATGAGACTGGGCAAGAAGAACCACCGCAAAAGAGGTTTATTGATCAGATCAAGCGTGTCCTGAGCCTCTTCACCAGTGGATATCGGCTCTCTGGGGTGATAGCGGCTGTTTCGGTCCTCATCATTCCAGCATGCCTCATTGACCTTTTATCCGTTGGCGTGTGGGGACGCGATCTGGAAATCGGTATACTGACCTTCTTCTGGCTGAGTTTTTCAGCTAAGCTGGCTTCAGGTGTCATCCATACGTTGCCACAACTCTTTCAGCATGGCGTCCTGCACTTGCCGGCTCTAGGCGCAGTTAGTGCAAAGGGCGCTGCGAGACTTCAGCGGTTTGGCATAGCGATCAAGAATGCCGGGGCGTCCTTCATTACTGGAAAAGCCTGGGATATAACAGCTCGCAGCATCGTTGTTACAGTCTTTGCGTTACTCGGATTGATTGCAGTGGGCGAGATACTGAATTATGGAAAGTTGGTTGTGGAACCGCTTCAGTGGAAGGGCGAGGGAGAGGATAAGACTAAGGTTGCAGACCGGGTAAGTGCGGGCGTAGTGAACACCTTGGGGGAGATGCGCCGAGAGTTGCTCCCTGTCCTTATGATCAGCACTCCGGCAGATCAGCATTCAAGCGGCAGCCGTGTTCAGCCGGCAGTGCTGGACAATGGCGCCATTGAGGGAGCGGTAGCCAAGGGAACCGATCTGAAGCTTTCATCAAATGTAGAAATTCCTTTGTCCCTGATAATGTCGCCGCTACAACGGATAATCCAATGGGCCTTCAATATTCGCGTAGTTAAGGGCAGCCTCCACATGACCGCAGACGGAAAGCACTATGTAGTTCTGATTGACTCCGACAAAGGGGATACATGGAAGGTGTATGGAGACGTCTCTGCCAGTCGCGATGAGGCATCATCGACTAGCAACAATACCGAATCTACTTTGAAAGAAAAAGACGTTGAGGCGCAAGGGCAAGATTCGAGCGACAAAGGGAAAGGGGCCAACGAAAAGCCTAGAGACAAAAAAGCTTGGATCGACAACACTCAGGCGAAGTCTGAAGACCCAGATAAAAAATCGGAAGAGGGTGTTACACAAGAGTCAGAAGGCGATGATGCCAAGTCGCAGTTCGATGGACTCGTATGTAAGGACGATCAGGACGACAGCAATGCAGATGCCCTAGATAAGTTGATTAACGAGGCGGCATTCCGAATTGCCAGCAGCGATCCGTCGTTTGTTGCAATGGGGTTGACCAAGAATTGGCAGGCTTACGAGTATTTTCATATTGGGCTACAGCGGTGGAACTGTTATCAGGCGTACAAGCATTGGACCGATTTGAGAACGGCGATTGATTTCTTCCGCAAGTCGGTTATGGAGGACAATACTTTCGCGCCCGCCGAATACCGCCTCGGCATCGCCATGCAGACTGCCGGCGAGCCAGATGGAGCTATACAGGCCTTCAAAGACAGTTTGGATGCGAGCCCGGCGTTAGTCGAATCAAGGACGGCGGAAGCACAGTCTCTGGCCTTCTACGACACTCCCTATTTCCCCCTTCCGGCTATTGCGGATTATCCCCAAAGACCCGACAGGAACGCCGAAGCGCGCAGGGTCCTAGCAGCTGTCGTTGTTCAAGATTTCACCCCTGCAAATCGATTGGATATCGTACAGGCATACTACGGCCTATGCTCAAACCGATACGAATCGGAAGATCAAGACTATAGAATTTATCAAAATAAGTATTACCTGATGTATTTCTTTTGCAGCCGCGCTCAAGCGCTTTATAACAGACTTCCACGTCTTGGCCGTGATGATTTGCCCCGAAAGAAACTTGAGGCTTCAATCCTGTTCTCACTTGGAGACGCGCTTAACAGCCACGATCCCGATGAAAGTTCCTTCCCTATACAAGAGCTCAGCAGCGCATCTAAAGGATCTTCGTCAGATCCAGAATCAACGCTTTGGGTTTGCTCCAGCACTGCTATTGATAATCTCGATCTTTACAAGAACGGCTATCCGACCCGATATGTCTTGCACGGTTCACGCCTTACTGGTCACGCTTTGCGCTATATTCGCGCAAGCCTTGCGGCTGTTCCAGATGACGACTACGTGCTCTGTGCTGAAGCCTCCGCAATTGCCTACCTGACTAAAGATCGCAAGTCGGTAATGAAGGCGATGCAGAAGCTCGAGAGTTCCGCTTCGGCCCATCTTCTTCTTGCTAGGGAGCTTGCTGACCTGGCTCACCGAAATGCGCACGGGCACATGGATTACTCCAGCGAGCCGGAGTTCCAATCTTATAGAGATGTGAATATGGGACTCGCGGAGTTCTATTACGAGAGCGCTGTGCGTGAATTCGCTTGGACCATTGGTTTATCTCCGACGGACCCGAATGCACTGAATGAATATGCGAATACTGTCTGGCAATGGTCATTGGATGAAAAGATTGGAAAAGCTGGAAAGTATCCGACGTCCTATCATTCAAACTCTTATCGTTGGGAAGCGGAGATCCATGCACGTGAAGCTATCAGGCAATACCGACTCCGCAATGACTATGTTGATCGGCTTGTGGCAACGGACACTCTGGGTGAAATCCTATTGACACAGGGACGGAACGAAGAAGCTGTCCACATGCTTCAGCAAGTCGGAGCAGCAAAATTTGATTTCTATGGCTACGACGAATTCCAATGGGACTTGGCTCAAGCATCAATTTGCGCTTCAAAAACTCCAGGTAGTTCAGACGCAGCAGAGAAACTTCAAGATGCTGAGAAGACATTGGCCGGAATACAGCAACATGAACTGAATCGTGAGATGCGAATGATCAGCACAACTCCGGGTGCTTTGGACCCGGTTCGTGGCCAGGACAGGTGCTACGACTCGCCGGATGCTTGGCCTAGCGTATACGATCACCTCTCGTATGATGGAGTCTCTTTTCACAGTCGGCCTGGCTGCTCGAGCATGGTTCTGGTTGAGGCCAGGATTGAAGGAGCCTTGCCCCCAGAAATTCTTCAAGGTGTCTCGCCCAACAATCTCGAACTGACACTTTACATTTGGGGGGATGGAGTGGAACAGGTTAACCACTTTGGGGGGCTAACAGCAGAATTGATGCCGCCTGCTCATGCGCACCGGTTCTACTTTGCCCAGCTTAGAGATTCCAGAAATTCGATCCAATCACCGGTTATCAGCTTCGACGCACCAGATGACAAGAACGATTCCGCTTGTCCGCACGGGCATATCATTTTGAATTTTAAGCCATCTTCCGTCCCATCCGTCCAGCGGTGACATGGGCCAGGTTCAGATTACTAAATTGGCAGTTATTGACTGACGACGCCACACGATGCTTAAACTCAAAGAGTTGTGGCGGAATCTTTTGTGCAGGATGACCATATATATGATAGACAAAGGCGATTCACATTGAGGAGATGAATTACATGTTCACGCAATTGCAACATGGAGTGGCTCCGAGAAGGGTGCAACGGTCTGGAAGAAGACTAAAAGGTTTCAAAAGTTACAGGTAGAATTTTCGAATGCGCACGTAGAAACCGGTTCTCCAAACCGAATGAATATTCTCCACCCATTCGCCTGTGAGCGTTCGCATCTATCTGTATTCACAAGAAAGCAATCGGTCGAGTTATTGTGCCGTTGTCGGTCTGAGGAATAGGGAACGCCCCATAATGAGACCCGCGACTCATTTTGCACTGAACCGCGCAGAGAATACGCCGATAGTAAAGCTGTAAGCAAGATTCCGCCCTTGCAAAGTGCAGACTGCCGCAGGTCTGCAGTGCGTTTTCCCTTTTGTTTCTCGATTGAAGAAGATGAGAGCTCGGGCGTTACGCAAGCGTGCAACTGTGCACGAAGCAAACGAACAGATGTCTTTGAATTTCATCGCAATATTTGGAATGTTGTGTGCACAGAGGGAGTAGATCGTGCCAATCGTTCTTGACGAGAGTGGAGGGATATCCCTGATTCGCCTCGAGGGGGACGTCAACATCGCCATGGCAGTGGAGATGAAAAGTCTTCTACTCAAGGCACTGGCGTCGGGAAACGAATTGCGTGTTGGGTTGGAAAGTGCAACTGAGTTGGACGTCACGGTCTTGCAGCTGCTCTATGCTGCTGAGCGAAATGCGGTTGGGGCAGGCATCAGATTCACGGTGGAAGGGCAGGTTCCCAAAGACATCTCTGTCGCGATGGCTGATGCAGGTTTCGACAAGTTTCCCATCCCAATGGAACCGCGATGAAAATCGAGAGCACAGACTTGCGAAATGAGAGTGTTATCGACAGGAACAAGCAGGCCTTCCAAGAGGAGGCTCGCGAGATTATTGTCGAATTGGAATCCTCTCTCCTTGAATTGAACGAGAACCCGACCGACAGCGAACTTGTCGGACGGGTCTTCCGTTCCATGCACACCATCAAGGGCTCGGGAGCCATGTTCGGTTTTGATGAGTTGGCTGCATTCACTCACCACCTCGAAACAGCCTTCGATGAAGTTCGCAATGGACGGCACAAAGTGACGTCTGAGCTTGTTGACCTCTCCCTTGCCGCACTTGACCGGATTAAGGCGATGGTAGACGAACCTTCCGGTCAGAGTTCAGAAGATAAGGCGATCGCGGCCGACATCGTGGCAAAGTTGCAGAATTTAACTGGAAACGCTCATACCCCAAGCACAAAAGTCGCGTCCCCCGCTCCGTCGGCTGCTCCTGTGGTCAACAAAGGAGCAACTCACGACTGGCTGATCCGCTTTTCGCCCGGACCGGACCTTATGCGCAACGGAACGAATCCTCTGCTTCTCTTACGCGAACTGAAGCAACTGGGGAATTTTCGGATTACAGCCAATCTGGCAGCGATTCCGGCCTTGAGCGAGCTGGATTCAGAACGTTGCTACGTAAGCTGGGAGATCATCCTTACAACCGCGGAGCCTCCTGAGACGATCCGTGATGTTTTCATCTTTGTTGAGGACTGCTGTGAGCTGAGCATCGAACCATCGGTGAAGCAAACTTCGGTTCTGCCAAGTGCATCTCCAAAGTCATTGGAAGACCAGCGCACTAATCCCGGGCGCCGTGATTACGACAAGCCAGATATTGCATCCAGCATTCGTGTGCCGGCGCTCAAGCTGGATCAGTTTGTCAACCTGGTTGGTGAGTTGGTCACCGTGCAAGCCCGGTTGGTTGAGATTGCCACACTGCGCGATGATCCAGACGTCTCGGCTGTGTCCGAAGAGATTGAGCGACTTACGTCAGCACTACGCGAGAATTCGATGAGCATTCGCATGCTTCCGATTCGAGCAACCTTCGAGCGATTCCGCCGACTGGTCCATGACTTAGGGCGAGACTTGCACAAGAATGTTGAACTCACCATCGAGGGCGCGGATACAGAGTTGGACAAGACGGTTATCGATCAGTTGAATGATCCCTTGATGCATTTGATCCGAAACAGCATGGATCATGGCATCGAGTCACCTGAGGCAAGGATCGCTGCCGGCAAGAACCCCATAGCAACAATTCATCTTTCCGCTCGGTACTCAGGCGCCAACGTGCTTATAGGAGTTGAGGACGACGGGCGTGGCATTGATGCAGGAGCGGTCCGTGAACGTGCAGTCAAGAACGGCCTGGTTACCGCGGATGCACAACTAACTGAGACAGAAATCTTCTCTTTCATTTTGATGCCCGGCTTCTCTACAGCGCGGCAGGTAACGGATGTTTCCGGCCGGGGCGTCGGGATGGACGTAGTTCATCAACGTGTGGAATCCCTGCGCGGAACCCTCGACATTGCGAGCGAATTCGGCAAAGGCTCAACAATTACTCTGCGCCTGCCTCTTACCCTGGCCATTATTGATGGACTGTTGGTGAGGGTTGAGCAGGAATATTTCGTTCTGCCGCTTGCCAATACGTTGGAATGTATCGAGCTGACGCGGCAAGATATTGAGAACTCCAATGGTAATCATGTCGCTAACGTGCGTGGAGAGATGATTCCGTATATCCGTCTCAGGGAGTTTTTCGATATACAAACTGAGCGTCCGGAGCGCGAACAGATTATGGTCGCCGAAACCGAGGATGGACGTTACGGGTTTGTCGTCGATGAGGTGCTTGGCGACCACCAGACGGTAATCAAGAACCTTGGACGGTTTTATCGGCATGTCCAGTTCATATCGGGAGCCACCATTCTCGGGAGCGGTTCTGTGGCATTGATTCTTGATCCGAATCGACTGGTCAAGGAAGTGATTAAGGAAACAAACCGGAACCCACGCGGGCGTCCGAACTCCTCTGTGCAGAAGTGCTGCGGGAAGGATGGCTTGCTGTCGAAGTCTCCTTGAAG
>Ga0255354_1001235_pt1 | contig 15023 bp, 17 predicted proteins | sample HBST50metaG_FD_189942 | JGI IMG/M metagenome (GOLD analysis project Ga0255354, IMG submission 189942) | Peat soil microbial communities from Stordalen Mire, Sweden - H.B.S.T50 | ecosystem: Environmental > Terrestrial > Soil > Wetlands > Peat | place: Sweden: Norrbotten County, Stordalen Mire...
CCGCTGCTACAATCGAAAAGGCTGAAAAGCCGCCATTTCAACAGCTTTACTGAACAAGTATGAGCAAGAATTCCGACCGATGACTCTCCGCCTTTTCAATACCCTTTCGGGACAAATGGACGAGCTGGTCCCCTCCGACGGCAAAGAGCTGCGCATGTACGCCTGCGGCCCCACGGTCTACGACTACGGGCACATCGGCAACTTTCGCACCTTTCTGCAAGTGGACGTGCTGCGCCGCTTTCTGAAGTTGACCGGGGTTAAAGTGCGCCACGTCATGAACATCACGGACGTGGACGACAAGATCATCCGCAATGCGGCGGCCGCCGGCGTCTCCATTGGCGAGTACACGGCGCGCTTTGAGCAGGCGTTTTTCGAGGATCTGGAATCTCTGCGGATCGAGCGGCCGGAACAGATTGCGCGGGCCACGGAGCACATTGGACGCATGGTCGAGCTGGTGCAGAAACTGGCCGCGGCCGGCGCTGCCTACCAGACGGAAGACGGATCGTGGTACTTCCGGCTCAAGTCTTTCCCGGAGTACGGCAAGCTGAGCAAGAAAGACTTGAGCGGGATGGAAGACGGCGCGCGCGTGGATGTGGACGAGTACGAAAAGGACTCGGCCCGCGACTTTGCGCTATGGAAGGCCGCCAAGCCCGGCGAAACCTCGTGGGATACGGCCATTGGACGCGGGCGGCCGGGCTGGCACATCGAGTGCTCGGCGATGGCCATGGAATACCTGGGCGAGAGCTTTGATCTGCACGCGGGCGGCGAAGACCTGATGTTCCCGCACCACGAAAACGAGATTGCGCAGAGCGAGAGCGTGACCCACAAGACGTTTGCGCGCCACTGGATGCATGTGCGCTTTCTGCTGGTGGACGGACGCAAGATGTCGAAGAGCGAGGGGAATTTTTATACCCTGAGGGACCTGTTGCTGAAGGGCTACAAGGCCTCGGCGATCCGGCTGGCGCTGATTTCAGTTCCCTACCGGCATCAGCTCAACTTCACCTTCGACGGGCTGATTGAAGCCACGGCGGCCATTGAGCGGCTGAGGACCTTCCACCGGCGGCTCACCTCGGGGACCTACGCGGCCGGCGAGAATGCCGCGCTGCAGGCAGCGGCCAAAAAGGCGCAAGCCGACTATATGGCAGCGCTCTCGAACGACCTGAACACAGCCGAAGCTCGTGCGCCGATTTTCGATCTGATTCGCGCCGCCAACACGGCGATCGACCAGGGACAGCTCCTGGCCGGCGACCGGGATGCGATTCTGGCCGTGCTGGCCAGCTTCGATGCGGTTTTCAATGTGATTCAGGACCACGACGCCGAGCCCACGCGGCGGGCTCTGGAATACGCGCAGCAGGCTGGACGACAGGGCGATGTGGCTCCGGAGTTGCTGGCCCGGCAAGGACTGACCGACGAGGCGATTGATGCGCTGGTCGTCGAGCGCACCACGGCCAAGAAACAGCGCAACTTTGCCCGCGCCGACCAGATCCGCAACGAACTGGCGGAAAAGGGTGTGGTGCTGGAAGACTCGAAGGACGGCGTGCGCTGGAAGCGGAAGTAGCTTTCACTCATGTCCTGAGCCTGAAGTTCGTTGAAGAATCGGGCCGTGAAAATGCAGGTCCTTCGACTCCGTTTGCCGCAAAGAACGCGGCAAACTACGCTCAGGATGACAGCGTTTCTGTTAAACCAATGAATGACTCAGAACACTAGAATCCCCTGACGAGAGGTTCCCCATGGAAGCCAACGAAGCCCAGGAATTGCAGGAACACGCCGAACACGCAGAGCACGAGAAGACGCTTCGGCCTGTCGCTTTCACGATGAGCGTGCTGGCCGTGCTGGTGGCGGTGACCACCGTGCTGGGCCACCGCACCCACACGGAGGCCGTGCTGGACCAGAACCGGGCCACCGACCAATGGAACTACTACCAGGCCCACAAGATTCGCGCCAACGACACGGCCCTGGCCGCCGACATTCTCAGCGTGGTCACTATTGCGGACAAGGACGCCGCGAAGAAGATCGCCAAGGGCTATGCGGATCACCAGGAAAAGTGGACCGAAAACCTGAAGGAAGAGCAGGAAAAGGCCGAAGGTCTGGAAGGCAAAGTGGAGCAGGCCGAAGCGCGCGCCGTGCGGTTTGATCTGGCCGAGGCACTGCTGGAGATCGGCCTGGTGATCACGTCGGTGACGCTGCTCACGCGCAGCCGCGCCTACTGGTACATGGGAATCGTCTTTTCGGCCATCGGCATCGCGTCGGCGATTTCGGTGCTGTTCCTGAAGTAAGCGAGCGCACCTCACTCCCCCGGCATCTCTTCCAGAGCTTCGAGGGTCTGCGGCCTGGGTTTGGCCTTGATCTGAGCCGTGGTCAGCAGGAAGACAGCCAGCAGAATCGCGGCCATGCCGGCAAACTCCGCAGGCTCGGGCCGCTCGTGGAGAAGGAAGATTCCCAGGAGCACGGCGACCACCGGGTTGACGTAGGCATAGGACGAGACCTTGGCCAGGGGCACATGCTCGATGAGGTACATGACGGACGTGTAGCCGAGAAGAGAGCCTCCGGTAATGAGGTAGGCGAGCGAGCCGACCGATGCGACGTTCACGTGGAACTGGGGCCACTGGCCGAGCGCCGTCCCCAGGAGAGTATTGAAAGCGCCCGCGGCCAGCATCTGCCAGGAAGCCGCGACAAAGCAGTTCACCGGCAGGCGGGAACGGCGAGAGACGAGGCTGCCGGCGGTCCAGAAGAGAGCCCCGACCAGGAGCACGCCCACAGCCACCAGGCGCGTGCTGTCGCCGGCCAGTCCGGAACGAAGAGAAGGCCAGACCAGCACGGCAAGGCCGGCAAAGCCCAGCAGCATCCCCAGCCACCCGCGCGCCGGTAGCGGCTCACCACCGGGTAGGATCATCTCCGCCAGAGCCACGCAGAGCGGCATGACGGCCAGCACCAGCGAGGCCAGTCCGCTGGAAACCGTCTTCTCCGCATAGACCAGAGCCACATTGTTGCCGCTCAGCAGCAACAGTCCAATCAGGGCCAATATGGCCATGGTTTTTCGCGGCCAGAACAGGCGCAGGCCGCGCCAGCGGCACCAGGCAAGGAGGATGGCGCCGGCGATGAGGAACCGCGTTCCCGCCAACAGGAGCGCGGGCATCTGGGTGACGCCGATGCGGATGGCCGTGTACGTGGAGCCCCAGAAAAAGTAGACGCTGGCAAAGGCCAGAGTGATGGACGCAGCTGATGCGTGCTTGCCGTGCGAGGGAGTGGTCTGGCTGGGCGAGTTTGTCATTCCGATTGTTCTATCGTAAAGCGGGAGCCACTGGCCGCGTCTCGTTCCCGTCAGGTTCGGCGAACGAATCATGCAGCAGGCGGCAGAAACCACCATGGTCATGCACGGTCAGTGCGTGCTATGCTCTGGCCAACGTGCTTTCTATGCATATGCGCGCTACTCGAGGATTGCTGCCCATGCCGGCCACACGCCGCTGGTCGCGGTCGCGCGCGCGCATCATCTGCCCGCGACGCCACCTGCGAGTGCTGCCTATCCGCACGCGACCTAGTCTCTTCGGCGGCGATTAGTCCGGGTCCGCCGAAGATCCGCCCTGTTTCTCGCCTGGAAAGGCGAGCAGAACTGGATGATCCCACCCCCCGGGATCCGTCGCCGCCTTGCATCCGTTCCGCGATGCCGCAGGCGGCGCACAACCGCATCCGTCGAGGAGAAAGCAAATGACCAAGCAAGAAATGCACGCGCAATACGGACCGAAGCTGGTCTGTCCGCTGCCCGGACCCAAGGCTCAGGCCGCCGTTGCCGCCGACACCCGTCTGATCTCGCCCAGCTACACGCGGTCGTATCCGCTGGTGGCGAAACGCGGGCGCGGGATTCGCGTGGAGGACACAGACGGGAACGAGTTTCTCGACTTCGCGGCCGGCATTGCCGTGGTTTCCACGGGCCATTGCCACCCCGAGGTGGTCGCCGCGATCCAGAAACAGGCGGCCGAGTTGATCCACATCTCCAGCACCGATTTTTACGACGAACACATCACCGACCTGGGCGACCGGCTTTCCGCCGTGGCACCCATGCCCGGCCCGCACAAGTTTTTCTATGGCAACTCCGGCGCGGAAGCGATCGAGTGCGCGCTGAAGCTGGCGCGTTATCACACCGGACGCCAGCAGGTGATCTCGTTCCTGGGCGCATTCCACGGACGGACCATGGGCGCGCTCTCGCTGACCGGGTCCAAGCCGCAGCAGAAACGGCGCTTCTCGCCGCTGGTTCCGGGCGTGACGCATGTGCGCTACCCCTATGCCTACCGGGGCTGCACAGGTGGGCCGCAGGAAGAAGAAGCTTTCAGCCTGGGCTGCGCGCGCTACATCGAAGAGAAACTCTTCAAGACCATCCTGGCGCCCGAGGAAGTGGCGGCCATCTTCATTGAACCGATACAGGGCGAAGGCGGCTACGTGGTGGCGCCCGACAACTTCCTGCGCGAACTGCGCGCGCTCTGCGACCGGCATGGCATTTTGCTGGTGGTAGACGAGGTGCAGTGCGGAGCTGGGAGAACCGGCAAATGGTGGGCTATCGAACACTCCGGGGTTGAGCCGGATATGGTCTGCATTGCCAAGGGCATCGCCAGCGGGATGCCGCTGGGGATTTGCATGACGCGCGCCGAAATCATGGATTGGGTGCCTGGGTCGCACGCCTCTACCTTTGGTGGGAACCCAGTTTCCGTGGCCGCCGCGCTGGCCACCATGGACATTATCGAGCGGGAAGCCATGGCCAATGCAGAACGTGTGGGCGGGCTGATGAAGACACGGCTGGAAGGCTGGAAAGAGACACACCCGATGGTGGGCGACGTGCGCGGACGCGGGCTGATGATCGGCGTGGAACTGGTGAAGGACAAAGCCACCCGAGAGCCCGCAACCGCCGTGCGCAACCGCATCGAGACACTGGCCTTCGAACGCGGGCTGATGGTGCTGGGATGCGGGGAGACCACACTGCGGCTTTGCCCTCCGCTCATCCTCAACGAGTACGAAGCTACGGTCGCTCTCGACATCCTGGAAGAGGCGCTGACGGTGGCGGAGAAGGAAGTCGCGCAGGGGTGAGGCGGGGCGGGGCTGGTGGGCCGGAAGTTCGACCCACTCACCAGCCCAGTTACGTTCAGAGACAAAGTACAGGAGCATGATCTCGAGCTGGAGCAATTCTCCTGTTGGTGAACGTGCAGCGTGGACCGGGAGGTCCACGCTACAGCCGACCAGGAGGTCGGCGTTACTGGTTCCTGCGGCGAGAGAATTTGCGCGTTCCGGGAATCCGGCGGAGAATGGTCTGCCATGGGATGGCTGGGACGAATGTGGTTGGGCCTGGAAGAGAGCGCGCTGAGCGGGTTGACGACAGTGGCGCGCCGACACGGCGGCGAGCGGGGACTGGCGGCGCATTTGGCCACCGGCATCGACGGCGAACGAGCGGCACTTTTCTACCTGCGGCGCAAAGGTTACTGCGTGGTGGCGCAACGGTGGTCGTCGAGCGAGTTGCCCGGCGACATCGACCTGATCGCCTGGCAGGGGCCGATGCTGTGCTTTGTGGAAGTGAAGACGCGTACCGCGCACGATCTCACATCCGCCGAGGTCGCGGTCGACGGGCACAAGCGGAAAACACTGCGGAAGCTGGCGCGGCGCTATGTGCGCCAACTGCCCCAGCCGGTCGGGCCTTCGGTGCGCTTCGATATTCTGAGCGTTTACCTGGTGCCGGGGGAAAAGAAGGAGTTTGTGCACTTTGAAGGCGCGTTCGGGTGGAGCGAGCGGCGGGAGGATGGATGGAGATGAAGCAAGAGGGCTGGCTAGCGAGTGCGCCCCTTTGAGAAACGCGTGGAGCGAAATATGACCAAGTTGGTCACGTCATGATAAGGTAGACACATGCGGACAGCAAAAATCAGCGAATTGAAGGCCAAACTCAGCGCCCATATCGAATTCGTCAAGAACGGCGAGGAGGTGCTGATTTTTGACCGGAATACGCCCGTTGCACGGCTGGTTTCCGTTGGGCCGGTCGAGGATGAAGATACCCAAATGCACCGTCTCATTGCCAAGGGTATCGTCAGCCCCCCGAAGATGCCGCGCCCGGAGAAATTCAAGTTGCCCGAACCTCCTGGCGTCCGATGCATTTCTCAGGAAGTGATGAATCAGGTTTGGCGTGAGGAGCGGGATTCCCGATGAGTCTGCCGCTTGCCTTTTGGGACTCAAGTGCACTGCTCCCACTTTGCGTAAAACAAACGCAGACGGCAAGGGCAAGGGCGCTTTTTGCAAAGCACGGGGTTGCGGTCTGGTGGTCCACTCCCGTTGAAATCATGAGTGGACTAACGCGTCTTGTGCGTATGCGCGAGATCGGCGACGAGGAGTTTCTCGCCGGAAAGCACCTGGCACAAATGATCGCCGCGAATTGGGTACCGGTCAGGCCCTCTGAAAATATCGCAGCCAAAGCATGTTCGTTGCTTGAACTTCATCCCCTGCGTGCAGCCGATGCCTTGCAACTTGCGGCGGCGCTGGCATGGTGCGAGGACAAACCCAAGGGTAAGATCTTCCTGACCTTCGATCAGCGACTGCGTGAAGTGGCAGGGTTGGCTGGCTTCTCTCTTGAGTAAATCCGCTCTACTCTTGCGCGTCGATGAATTCTTCATGCCAGGCCATCTGGATCGCCTCAAGGCGCGGCTCGTTGGACTTGGCCGGATCGTCGGCGAAGCCTTCGAGTTCGATGACATAGCGATGCAGGTCAGTGAAGCGCAATTTAAACGGGTCCTGGCCGGGAAACTTCTCCGCCAACTGAATGCCGATTTCCTCGGCGTCTGTCCACAGAATCTCACGGGGCATCTTGGGGCTCCTTATTTTCCTTCGGCCATGGCCAGAGGCTTGCCTTCAGCGACGTAATTGCGATTCCACTTGGGGATCTCGACGACATAGTCGCCGGGGCGCGTGATGACGGCCTGGCAACCGAGGCGCGAGTTCAACTGCTGATCGGCGGCCATATCGAGGCGGTCCAGTTCGTCGTCATCGGCCGGAGTGAGGCCGTTCTCGCCCTCCTTGGTCCACACGTGACAGGTGGAGCAGGCGCAGACGCCTCCGCAGGCATGGTCCAGGAAAATATCGTTGTTCTCCGCCACATCGAGAAATGACATTGGCTTGCCATGGTGCTGATAAGGCAAGGTGCCAAACTCGAACTCCACTGTCCTGCCTTCGGGCATGAAAGTGACGCGCACGAGCTTTTCGGCGGGAATGTTCTTTTCGGTTGCTTCACTCATAAGCTCAGACTCCTCGCACCGACTTGCTGACTCGCATTACTTGAACTCCGCGGGCGCCATGGCATGGGGAGCGGTGACGGCCTCGCCCAGGTCCTCGCCGGCCGAGTTCATGGTCTTCCCGCGCAGAGCTGTTGAGACGGCGGCTTCCATCATCAGTTCCGCAAAGCGCCGTGTGGCCTGATCGAGCGCCAGAGTGGCCGCGCGAATCAATGCGGAATCCTCACCCAGTTTGACGGCGTTGAGATGGTCGCGCGCAGAGGCAACGGCCGCTTGCTCTTCGCCGGTCAACTGCGCCCATGCGGGGCTCAGCGGCGCACGTTCGACCGCAGTGAGAATGGTTTCAGCCTCGTTGCGCGCTTCGATCAGGAGGCGCTTGGCAAAGTCGTCCTCGGCGTGATCGAAGGAGTCGAGAATCATGCTCTCGACCTGTTCGTCGGTGAGGCCGTAGGTGGGCTTGACCTCAATCTGCGCGGCTTTTCCGCTGCGCTGCTCGAGGGCTGTGACGTGCAGGATGCCGTCGGCGTCGATGAGGAAGCGGACCTCGATGCGCGGCAAGCCCGCGGACATGGGAGGAATGCCTTTGAGGTCGAAGCGCGCCAGGGAGCGGCAGTCGGCAGCCAGTTCGCGCTCGCCCTGCACCACGTGAATGGCGACGTTGGCCTGGCCATCGACGCCGGTGGTGAAGAACTCGGTGGCCGAGGCGGGAATGGTGGAGTTGCGCTGAATGATGCGCGCCACCGTGCCTCCCAGTGCCTCAATGCCGAGCGAGAGCGGCGTCACGTCCAGGAGCAGAAGCTCTTCCGTGCTTTTGGACGCACCGGCCAGAATGTCGGCCTGGACCGCGGCGCCGAGCGCCACCACTTCGTCGGGATTCAACTCGATATGCGGCTTTTTGCCGCGCGCTGCAAGGTGAAAGAGATCGTCCACCAGCTGACGGACCGCGGGGATGCGTGTGGATCCGCCCACCATCACCACTTCGTCGATTTCTTCCGGCGTAATGCCGGCGTCGGCCATGGCCTGCTTGCAGGGGCCGGCGGTGCGCTCCAGCACTGGCTCGATCAACTGCTCGAAGACCTCGCGCGGAATCTCGCGCTGGTAGCGGTCGCCATTGGGCAGCTCGATATCGAAGTGCGCCATTGGCTCGGTGGAGAGCTTGATCTTGGCTTCAATGGCGGCCTTGCGCACGGCTTGCACGGCACTGGGATGGGCGCGCATATCGACACCATGCTCGGCGTGAATCTCGTCGAGAGCGATGGCCAACAGCAGGTTGTCGATGTCGTCGCCGCCCAAGTGCGTATCGCCGTTGGTGGACTGCACTTCGAAGATGCCGTCGCGCAACTTGAGAATGGAAATGTCGAAGGTGCCGCCGCCGAGGTCGTAGACGGCGATGGTTCCAACATTGGAGCGGTCGAGGCCATAGGCCAGCGCAGCCGCGGTGGGCTCATTGACGAGGCGCAGCACATCGAGCCCGGCCATGCGGCCTGCGTCCTTGGTGGCCTGGCGCTGCGCGTCGTTGAAGTAGGCGGGCACGGTAATGACTGCCTGCGTGACCGGAGCGCCAAAGAAGCGTTCGGCGTTGCGCTTGAGCTGACGCAGCACGTAGGCCGAAATCTCCGGCGGCGTGAAGCGGAGCTTGCCCAACTGAATGCGCGGAACTTCGCCGGCTTCCACGTCCCCGGCGAGGTGGAAAGGAAACAGCTTGAGCTCGGACTGAATCTCTTCAAGCCCGCGGCCCATCAGCCGCTTCACGGAATAAATGACACGCTCGGGCGTCTCGATGAGAGCCTTGCGCGCGCTGTTGCCAACGGTGACTGTGGGCCTGCCGCCGGTGGCTGGAATGGGATCCAGAGCCACTACCGAAGGCACAAGATTGGAGCCGTCCACGCCGGGAATGACCACCGGCGCGTCGCCCTCCATATAAGCCACCAGGGAATTCGTTGTTCCCAGGTCAATTCCTACTACGCGTCCATCCGCCATGTCGTTTGATCAAGCTCCAAGAATTTCGGTCACGTCGCGAACCAGATTGCTGAGGTAGCGGCGCCGGTCGATCATCGCCACCATTCTTTTTTCAGAGGCGCTGCGCGCGGCCTCGTCGCCCTCGTCCCACAGCTTCCACTCGATGCGCAGATCGCGGTCCACAGCCTCGACCAGGCCATCAAATTTCTTTTTGGCCTCGGAGAGGCTGGCTTCAAGCACGGGGTCCGACTCGCCCATGTTGCGGGCCATGCGCATCTCTTCAAGCTGCAGGTTCAGATCGAAGACCTCTTCCAGCAGGTCGGCGGGAACGCGGGAAGGATCCTTGCGGCCCTTGCCGCTGAACTCCTCGCCAATCTCCGCGCCTTCAAGCTTCAACAGGTACTCGGTGCGGCGCAGAGGATCCTTCAGAGTGCGATAGGCGTCGTTGAGCAGAGCGGTGTCCGCCAGACTCCATTGTTTTTCAATATCTTCAGCGCGGGCAAAACGGTCGGGGTGCAGCCTGCGGCTCAGGCGGTGGAACTCCTGCTCCAGGGCCGGCAAATCCAGATTGAGCTTTGGCTCCAAACTGAATACGGAAAAATAATCACCTCCGGGCGGAGGCTGAATCTTGCTGCAATGCGGACAGAAAAGTGTGGAGTCATTGTGGCCGATGGAACAGGACCAACAAGCAATCGGTACCGCGGAATCTATCACCTTGAACATAAGCGACCCTTGCGATTTGCCCAAAAAGCGAATCTTGAAGGGGACGGGATTCAGTCCGTCCGTGAACAAAAAATCTCAACTCGCGGCTCCAGCCGCCGAGGGAATGCAAGGACCAGCGCAACAACCCAAATCGGCTGAACGGGCTGCGTGAAGCGGCTTGAACCCAGGCGAAGCGCCCGAGAGAACTAGCCGCAGGGGCTAAAGCCTTCGTTATTTCTTCAGCTACTTGCGGCACGATTCAAGTCGCGCCCTAACACAAGAATCCCGCCATGAAAGCTCTGCCACAGCCTACGACGAGAAAGAGGAACCGCAGCCGCAGGAACGCGTCGAGTTGGGATTGATGAAATTGAAACCCTGCCGCATCAGCGTCTCTTCGTAGTCCAGCGTCATGCCATGCAAATAGAGGAACGACTTGGGATCGACAAAGACACGCACGCCGTCGAACTCGTAAATGCGGTCGCGCTCGCGGGGGCGCGTATCGAACTTGATGGAGTAGGAAAGGCCCGAACAGCCGCCGCCCATCACGCCCAGCCGCAGTCCGCCCTCTTCGGGCGAAATGCCTTCCTTGGCCATCGCAATGCGAATGCGCTTGACCGCCCGCTCCGTCACCTGCAAGCCCTGCACAGGAGCCGCAGGTGCGGGTGCCTGCGGGGGCGCCGCAAAGGGGGCTTGCGAAGGCTTGGTTTCGATCGTCACCATGTTCGACATACTTGCTCCATGAATCTGTCGCGTGTTTTGAAAGGGCCGGACTCAAGCCGCGCCCTTTCAAAACATCGCGATAAACCTACTTACTTTGCTACTGCTGCGGCTTCCACGGTTTCCGGAGCGCCGTTCTTCTTTTTCCAGTCGCCAATCGCCGCGCGAATCGCGTCCTCAGCCAGCACCGAACAGTGAATCTTCACCGGAGGAAGCGAAAGCTCCTTCACGATGTCGGTGTTCTTGATGGCCAAGGCGTCGTCGACCGTGCGGCCCTTGATCCACTCGGTGGCCAGCGATGAGCTGGCAATTGCGGAGCCGCAGCCGAAGGTTTTGAACTTGGCTTCTTCGATAACCTGCGTCTCGGGGTTTACGCGAATCTGCAGCCGCATCACGTCGCCACACTCTGGCGCGCCTACCAGACCGGTGCCGACTTCCGTCGAGCTCTTGTCCAGTTGGCCCACGTTGCGGGGGTTGTTGTAGTGGTCGATGACCTTGTCGCTGTATGCCATTGTTCGAATCCTTCTGCGGGGGAAGCCGCGGTATTTGTTGTTGGATTCGGCAACCGTGCCCGCCGAGTCAAAAAACTTGCGATCGCTCACGCCCAGAGGGACAATCAGCCCCTAGTGCGCGGCCCACTGAATCTTGGTCAAGTCGATGCCTTCCTGCACCATCTCGTAGAGCGGCGAAAGCTGACGCAGCTTCTTGACCACGTCGATCACTTTGGCGGCCACATAGTCCACTTCGCCCTGGGTGTTGAAGCGGCCCAATCCGAAGCGAATGGAACTGTGCGCCACATCGTCGCCGAGTCCCAAGGCCTTCAATACATACGATGGTTCCAGCGTGGCAGAGGTGCAGGCCGAACCGCTGGAAACTGCAATGTCGTTGATGCCCATCAGCAGCGACTCGCCTTCAACGTAGACAAAGCTCATGTTCAGATTGCCGGGCAACCGGTGTTCCATGGAGCCGTTAACGTGGACATAGTCGAGTTCCGCTTCGAGCTTGGCCTTGAGGCTGTCACGCAGTCCGCGCAGGTAAGCCGCTTCGCTGTCCATTTCTTCCATGGCGATCTCGCAGGCCTTGCCCAGGCCCACAATGCCGGGGACATTCAAGGTGCCGGAACGCATGCCGCGCTCGTGGCCGCCGCCGTCAATCTGCGCAGCGATCTGCACGCGCGGGTTACGCCGGCGCACATAGAGCGCGCCCACGCCCTTGGGCCCGTAAATCTTGTGTCCGGAGAGCGAGAGCACATCGATGTTGTCATCGATCACGTTCACCGGAATCTTGCCCACGGCCTGCACCGCATCGGTATGGAAGATGATGCCCTTTTCATGACAGAGCTTGCCGATTTCGCGGATGGGCTGCAGGACGCCGATTTCGTTGTTGGCCGCCATGATGGAGACCAGGATGGTCTTGTCGTCCATGGCCCGCTTCAGGTCGTCCATGTCGATCAGGCCATCGGCTTTCACCGGGAGATAGGTGACGCGATAGCCGTATTTCTCCAGGCGCTTGCAGGTGTCCAGAATCGCCTTGTGCTCGGTGACCTGGGTGATGATGTGGTTGCCGCGCTCGCGATACATCTCCGCGATGCCCTTGATGGCCAGATTGTTGCTCTCCGTGGCGCCAGAGGTGAAGATGATCTCCTTGGCGGTGGCTCCAATGAGCTTTGCAATCTGCTCGCGCGCCGTCTCCACGGCCTTTTCCGCCTCCCACCCGAAAGAGTGGTTGCGGCTGGCCGCATTGCCGAACTTGGTGGTGAAGTACGGCATCATCGCTTCCAGTACGCGCTCGTCCAGCGGGCTGGTGGCGTGATTGTCCATATAAATCGGCAGATGTACGCCTGCCGGCACTTCAACATGGCTGTCAACTGTGTTCATCCTGAGTCTCCATCCTCAACGCTCGGCCGCTTGCCGCGGCGCCAAAACATCCGTTACAGAGTCAATGCAACCAACGCTTGCGCCTCGCGTACCCGGGCCGGGTGTTCGTGCTCCGCAAGGTCCTGAATGCTGATGCTTTTCAAAACGCCGGCGATGGTCTCGTTGACCCGCGCCAGCGGCTCCTTGATGGTGCAGCTCGGGGTCAGTTCGCAGCCCGTCTTGCCCTTGGTGCAGGAGGTGATGAAAAACGGCCCGTCGATGGCCAGAATCACCTCGAAGGCCGAAATCTCGCGCGCGTCCTTGGCCAGTACATAGCCACCGTTCATCCCGGCTTGGGAGCGCAAGAGGCCGGATTTGGTCAACTGCTGCAGGATTTTGGCCAGCAATTGCGCCGGAATGCCATAGGCGTCTGCGACGTCTTTGGCGCTCAACGCAGGCTTCTCGGGGTGCTCGGCAAGGAACTTGAGCGCCATCAATCCGTAATCCGCTTTTTTGGTCAGCTTGAGCATTGAATATCCGACTTCTTCGGTCCGTGTTCAGTATACGACCGTTTCTGTCGGAATTTCAAGAGACGCGCCCGAAACCGTTTCGGGACCCGTCCCGGAAGCGGCTGGCCAGGCACTTGAAATTTGTATGGATTGCAACGATTGAACAAATATCGGTTTGAAAATGCCGGAAAGACAGTTACAATCTGGCGGAAAGAGTACTTAAATTCACCGAAACCACGAGCGATGGCAACCGCCTGCAGACACCCAAGGGTCCGAATCGTCTCCCGCCACGACGACACTGAATATGTCGAGTGCCTGGAGTGTGGCGAGGTCTTTGACTCCGAAGAATTCCGCGATATGGAGATCGAAGACACCGCTGAGCCTGAAACCAGCTTGGAAGAATCCTGAAGATAACCAGCCCTGCGCACCCTCTCGACTCACCCATGCGATGAGCGAAGGAGTGTGTTTTCCAGTCTCGCTTCGTGAGAGGCAAGGTACGTGGCGCTCAACTACTTTGCGCGTTGTCCGCTGGCCGGCGCAGTGCCGAGTCTGCGCGAAGCCGCCCAGGCATAATGGAGGCCGGAAATCACGGTCAGCGCCATGGTGGCGTAGAGCGCCCATGTCTCGGAAACCACGATCCAGTGGGCCGCGATCAACTGGTGGAGCAGCACCACTGCTACGGCAGAGACCTGGGCCACGGTGTTGGCCTTGCCGAAGAAGCTGGGGTTGAACTCCCGCCGGCCGACCGCCGCATAGAGGATGGCAGCCACGACGAGGATTCCCACGTCCCTGCCGAAGACCAGCACTGTCACCCGCGCCGGAATCAGCCCCTTGTGCATGAGTACCAGAAACAGCGTGCTCAGCAGCAGTTTGTCGGCAACCGGATCAAGATATTGGCCCAGCATGGTGCGCTGCTTGAGGAGGCGAGCCAACATGCCGTCCAGCGCGTCGGTCAGTCCTGCCGCTACAAACAGGACAAAGCTCAGCCCGTAGCGATTCTCGAGGATGGCGGCCACGAGAAATGGCGCCAGACAGATACGCGAGAGCGTGAGCAGGTTAGGTGCGGTGCGGAATCGGTTCAGTGACGTGCTTCGAGCGTCGTCCATAGTGGCATCGGGAGGCAAGACTTCCTGCCGGCCTCTTCGATCGGGAAACCTCCCGGTCTGAGGGGGCGTTTGCCAGAGAATGATGGTACAGCATGAAAGTTGGAGTCGCCCACCTTTCCTCGCAGCGCCGATCCTGCTAAACTGAATTTGATCAGTTGCAGGCGCGTAGCTCAGTTGGTTAGAGCGCTTCCTTGACACGGAAGAGGTCGCTGGTTCGAATCCAGTCGTGCCTACCATTTAATTCTTTTAGAATCAATGGTATTGATTGCATCCTCCACTCCCTGCTCCACTCCATTTCACCCAAGAATTACCCAAAGCCTATTGAATTGCGTTTCCAGATGCTCCGAAGATGGCGTCCACCATCATCTGTTGAGCCGCCATCAGCTCGTCTGTGTCCGTCTGTGTGTACCGGCTGAGCGTAAAAGCGGCGTTGCTCTGCCGGAGGGTGGTTTGCGCCGTTTTGGGGTCAACCTTCTTCTTGGTCGTCAGGAAACTGGACAGGCTGTGGCGGAACTGATGGAACCCGAACCGCTTTACCCGCTCGCCCTTCCGATCAAAGTAGACTGTTCTCTCCCCCTCCATCGCTTTACCCGTCTTCCGGTCAATCCACGTTTCGTGCTTTTTGGACTCCGCCAGAACACCGGCCTTAACCGCTGCCGGGTATAGGTAGTCGCGCACGAGCATGTTGCCAACCCGTGGCGTGGCCCCTTTCGTTCTGACGCTGGCAAAGATCCAGTCCTCTACCTTTGAGTACGTGGTCTCCTGACGCCAGGCCAAAAGATACGCGGCAAGAATATCCGACATGACAACTGGGGCTTTTGAAGCCTTCGTTTTGGGAGCGTCAATGTTGTTTCGAATCCAACGGCGTTGGATTTGGATGCTCTTGTCTTCCCAATCGACATCTTTCCACCGAAGGCC
>Ga0255354_1001258_pt1 | contig 14892 bp, 9 predicted proteins | sample HBST50metaG_FD_189942 | JGI IMG/M metagenome (GOLD analysis project Ga0255354, IMG submission 189942) | Peat soil microbial communities from Stordalen Mire, Sweden - H.B.S.T50 | ecosystem: Environmental > Terrestrial > Soil > Wetlands > Peat | place: Sweden: Norrbotten County, Stordalen Mire...
GCGATAAAGTCTTCTTGCCGAATGACGCTCATGGTGTGCTCCTCTGATCCATCTAGGGTAATTGAATCAGAGGTAAGGGGTCAGTGATGAGTGGCCAGTGTGGCGTCGGCGAGGGGGTGTTTTCTGGAGATTGGCACCGCTGTCCGCTGGTCTTGGTGGGCCGGCAGAGCTGGTACTCGGGTACCCCCACCCATATTTTGTAGGGAAATTCCTTGTTTTCTTTAGTTTACGGGTAGGGTTGCGCTGTAAAATCGTCAAAACAAAGGAGTTGCCTGCAAAATAGTCCAGGATAAGGAGTTACGGGAGGTTTCGGCCTCTGTTGGCAGCTTCCGGCTCAAAAAGCGACGCGAAGAGGACATGCCGGAACGATGATTTGATGGAAGGCTTCTCAGGATCATTGTGCGACGAAGTGGGGAAATAATCTGCACTGAAACAGTCGTTAGTGGTTAGTGGTTAGTGGTCAGGGAACTACGAAGCAGGCCGTCCGGGCAGAGACGCTTCGCGCATGGAGTTCGTGGTCTCCCAGGTCCCCAAATGCGAGGCACCTGGGGCACCCGGCAAATAATTACCTGCAGGGTTTTGAAAATATAAATAGGGGGGTAGGGGGGGTGCCTTTTCTCCGGAGGACGATTGGGGCGATTTCTCTCTCGCCTCTACTCCTTGTCAGTATGTATGAACGGGAAGGTATTTTCTGCAAATCGTAAGCGCAATCTGATGAGCGCGTCTGGCCATGTGCCAGGGCTGATCGGAAGTCATTCTTCCCCCACAGGGGCAGAGGATTCTGGGTGGAACGCATTCCCCGGATTGCGCTACATCACCCCAACGACGAAGACCTGCTCCTCCACTCCAGCGAGCAAAGACCGCTCGCCGGGGACCCCGAATCCGCTGGGGACCCCGGTACGCTCCATCCGGGGCTACTTTCACCGCCTCCCTCCGGGACCACTTGCGGTGGGGCCAACTGCCTTCGGCAAGGCGAGTTGAGGTTCATCGTCTCCCACATCTCAGAATCGAGATGTGCGCCGCCGCCCGCTCATCGCGATAAGACCGCGATGAACGGGGCACAGCCTTCTCATAACTCATGGTGATTCTTCAGGACTGATGTGCGGGCCACCTGCCAGTTGGATTCACGTCGCGTCAGTTCTCCTATGAGCTGGCATGCTGGTAACCACGACTTCCTGTGTCGATTCGTCCCAGAAGTAATAAATGCGAAGGCAGCGGACGGGATCGCGAGTATTGCCCCCATTTTTGATATGCCACTCAACCTCGTGTGTATTCGATTGCCATTCAATCTTGTATACATCGGAACCGCAATGTGCGTTAATAACGCCAGTTGCAACTGTTACATCTCGTAGTGTTCCTGATGAATCTTCCATTTTGGCTATCCTGTACTCATTTGCGAGCCACAATAAACATCGGGCAGCCAACTCGATGTCATCAAATACAGGCGAGCGCAGTCCTCGACGAGCCTGTGGCGTGAGTATCACTCGCCCTGCAAGGTGGATGTCGCACCAGTTTGCGAAGTCTTCCCACTTCCGCGGTAGTTCGATTTTTTCATCTGGCGATGCGCCTGCCGCCTTGAACTGGTCAAGAAGTTGTTGAATTCTATAGGTTGCTGCCCGAAGTTGTGTTTCCGCAGATTCGGCACGCTCCTCTGCTATTTCGTGAAGACTTGAGAATTCCTGTTGATATTTCTCGGACTCATTGACTTGTTCTCTTAGAAAATCGATCTGCTTTCTAGCTGCGTCGAGTTGTTCTCTTTCCGTAGCCCCTGCGTCCCGAAGTTCTGCTTGCTGACGCTCCAATCCATGTACCTTAAGTGAGGCAAAGGACATTACATCAGCGCCTAGCTGCAGGCGTCGCACGCTCCCGTTCGCTGCGATCCAGCGTAATCGCGTCAAGGCTTCCGCTGCCCCTTCTGCGGTTTGAAGCCGATCTGGCAGGACTAGTTCATGTCCGCCAAAGGGGTTGGCATCCTCTGTAAATCCCGGGAGATAAACACGCGCGGCCCCCTCATATACAGAGAGTCGTTTGCCGAATCTCTCTGTCAATTTCCAACAGAGTTCCGAGGGCAGAATCGCAACAATTGCCAGTCCTGCACAAGACTCCGCGAGAGTTTTAGCATCGAACACCGGGGTGCATGGATCTGCGGAGGCAATGGCGACGCTAAGAACGATTATGGGAAGCTTCCGGTTAGGATCTAGTAATGCATCGACCAGAAGATTTAGTCCCGTTACAGATCGAATAATAAGGGGCTTGTCAGTAAGCTTGTAGCGTCCTGACATAATGCCCGGGGTCTGAATAAGTTGCCTTACTATGCCGGGAACATGTGGCTGGATGTCTAATCTGATCTCAGGCGTTCCGGCCAGCAGTCTTAAGGTGAACTTAGATTGACCGTTCAATCTGTCAAAACAGACTGTAATCTCGGTCGCCCAGGCTCTGCGTGCGACGGTCTTGTCAGGATCTTCAATTCTCAATGACCATACATCGGCGCTTTCGTCTTCGATTCTTACGCCTGAGCAATTCCGCCCGCTTGATAGATGTTCAAAACTCGTACCATTCCATGCTTTGTCTGGCAAAGTGCCAATAACTTTATTCTTTGCCCAGCTTAGGACTTGTGATCTTACGTTATGCGCTGTCTCAATAAGTTCTCCCTTACACAAGTTAGCAGAAATGCGTAGTATTTCCTGCTCTCTTACTCGTTGGGAGGCGGTTGCTAATGGGATTTGCGGCATTCTATCTAAGGTCAAGTTAACCATTTGTCTTCCCGCTTATCTTATACATGGATTTCAATGATACGTTGATAATTGTCCCCGTCCATGCGCGTTCATAGCGCATGGACGGGGTGTTGATTGCTGACGACGGACGCACCGCACCGCAGGTGCCTATTCCTCCTCTTCCTCCACGGGGCGTTTGGCGTTGGCTAGGATTTTGTCGGCTACTAACTGCGGAACGATGTCGTAGTGGTCCATCTCCATGCGGTAACTGCCCTTGCCCTGAGTCATGGAAGTTAGAAGGGTTCCATAAGTGAGCATCTCGGACATGGGGACCTGGGCGTTGATGATTGTGGTGCGGCCCTTGGAATCGGTGCCTTGCACGCGGCCACGGCGGCTGCTGAGGTCGCCCATGAGGGTTCCGGCGAATTCGTCCGGCGATTCGATTTCGACCTTCATGATGGGTTCGAGGAGGCACGGCTTGGCTGTTTCCATGGCCTTGCGGAAGGCGAGGCGTCCAGCCATCTTAAAACTCATTTCATTCGAGTCAACGTCGTGATACGAGCCGTCGTAAACGACAGCGCGGAAGTCGACGACCGGGTAACCGGCGAGATAGCCGCGGGCGGCTGACTCGACGATGCCTTTTTCGATGGCGGGAATGAAGTTGCGAGGGATGGCGCCGCCGAAGACTTCACTGGCGAACTCGAAGCCTGCGCCGCGAGGCATGGGCTCCATGCGGATTTTGCAGTCGCCGAATTGGCCGTGGCCGCCGGTTTGCTTTTTGTGGCGTCCCGGCGCCTCGACTGTGGCGCGGATGGTTTCGCGATAGGGAACCTTGGGCGCCTTGAGGTGAACTTCAGCGTGGTAACGCTTTTTTAGGCGGCTGACGATGGCTTCAATGTGCGGCTGGCCTGCGCCGGCTATCAAAAACTCATTGGTCTGCGGGTCGCGGAAGAACTTGATGAGCAGGTCCTCTTCCATGAGCTTGTGAATGGCGGGGGCGAGCTTGTCTTCGTCGGCGCGGGACTTGGGCTCGATGGCGTAGGTCATGGCCGGCTCGGGGAGCGGCTGGAGATCGATTTGTATCTCCGCGCCCTTTTGGCCGAGGGTGTCGCCGGTGAGGGTTTCGCGGAGCTTGGCCACGGCGCCGATGTCGCCCGCGTGCAGCTCGGGGACGTCGATGGCCTTGCGGCCCTGCATGACGCTGAGATGGGCGAGGCGTTCCTGGCCGCGGCGGGTGTAGTTTTCGACGGTGGCGTCGTTTTTGACTACGCCGCTGATGACCTTGAAGAAGCTGATGCGGCCGGAGAATGGATCGGACATGGTCTTGAAGACCATCATGGCCAGCGGCTCGCTGTCAGCGATTTTACGGGTAGGCGCGCTGGCCTCGGCCTCGGTTTCGATGGTGGGGGTGCGGATGGGCATGGGCGCGCGCTCGATGGGCGAGGGCGTGTATTCCTTGATGAAGTCGAGCAGGTGATCGAGGGCCATGTTGGTGAGGCCGCTGGAAAAGAGCACGGGGAAGATGCGGTCTTCGCGGATGGCCTCGTGGAGGGCGGCGATGAGGTGCTCTTCGGCGATGGTGCCCTTCTCGAAGTACTCCTCCATGAGCTCGTCTTTGCCTTCGGCGACCAGCTCGACCAGCGCCTCGTGGCGGGTCTTGGCGTCGGCTGCCACGCTGGCGGGAATTTCGCCGGTGGCCTTGCCGCGGCCATCACCGCCGGCGGTGTAATAAAAGGCCTGCATGGTGACGAGATCGACTACGCCGTGAAAGCCCTCGGCGTCAGAGATGGGAAGCTGGACGGGCACGCAGTTGCGGCCCCAGCGGCCAACGAGATCGTCGATGAGGGCGCTCAAACCGCCGCCGCCGCCGGCTTTGGGATGGTCCATCTGATTGATCACGACGATGCGAGGGATGCCGGCTTCGTCGGCGTAGCGCCAGACGCGCTCGGTGACCGGCTCGATGCCATGCTGGGCGTTCACCAGCACGATGGCGGATTCAACAGGCAACAAGGCCGCGCGCGCCTCGTGGGTGAACATATGAAAGCCGGGAGTATCAATGAGATTGATTTTCACGCCTTGCCACTCGGCAAAGGCGACCGCGTTCTGCATGGTTGCGCCGCGGGCTACTTCTTCCTCGTCATAGGCGGTTACGGCCGTGCCATCTTCCACGCGGCCCTGGGTTGGGGTCATCTTGGCGGCATGCAGCAGAGCGGCGACGAGGGTGGTTTTGCCACTGTGCGCATGCCCCACTACAGCTACGTTCCGGATCTCACTTCCCTGGTACGTTTTCATGGTGTTCTCCTGTGATTTGCGTATTTGTGCAACAGATCGGGCGGGAAAAGGCCGAAACGCAGATCCTTCGACTCCGCTGCGCTTCGCTCAGGATGACAGTGAATTTTAGGGGGAGGGACAGGGAAACCGGTGGGACGCGCCTGAGGGCGTCCAGGTGGCCGAATTGGAGGGCCACAGGTCCCGGTCTGCCGTCTACCTCGTCCATCATTGGGAGGGTCTCGGGCCAGCGCCTTGCGGAGGGTTGGAGGATGCGGCCGCAGGCGCTTTTTGCTAAGAAATGGGATGCTATCACACGCGGAGTGTGAATGTCCTGTGAACGCCAGCACACCACCTGCGGTGGGACCAACTGCCCGCGGCGGAGTGGCGCGCCTGTGGCCTTATGGGCGACAATCGCTTTCGTGATGACCAAACTTACTCGCCGGGGATTTCTGATGACCGCTTCCGCCGCCACACTCACCGCTGCCGCTTCCGCTTCTCTTGCCGCGCCTGTTTCTGCTTCATCGGGCCGCAAAAGAGTCTTTGCCGGCTCCAACAGGCCAGAGGGGATTCTGGCATTCGACTGGAACCCTGCGACGGGCGAACTGACGGCTGCGGGCGTGGCCGCGAAGCTTGAGAACGCGGATTGGATTACGTATTCGCCGGGCCGCGAATTTCTTTACGCGTCTTCGGAGGTGGACTCGTTCAACGGCAAGCCGACCGGCGTGGTGGCCAGCTTTCGCGTGGCGAAGGGCGAATTGCAACCGCTTTCGGCGCAGAACTCGGCCAGCAAGGGGACCTGCCACGTGGCTCTGGACCGGACGGGTCGCGTGCTGCTGGCGGCGGATTACGGCGGCGGGTCAGCGGCCAGCTTTCTGGTGAGCGACGGGCGGCTGAGCCCCGCCGTGTGGACCGAGCACTATACCGGCCACGGGCCGAACAAGGACAGGCAGCAGAGCGCTCACGCGCATTTTGCTTCGTTCTCGCCCGATAACCGCTTTGCGTACTTCAACGACTTGGGCGAAGACTGCATCCATATTTATTGGCTGAATGCGGAGACGGCGACGCTAACCCCGGTAGGGAGTTACAAAGCCAAGCCTGGCGCGGGGCCGAGGACGCTGCACTTTCATCCCAACGGGCACACGGCTTACTCGATCAACGAACTGGATTCGACGGTGGACGTGCTGGAGTTGGACGAAGCGCACGGAAGCCTGACGCTGGTGAAGCGCATTGAGTTGCTGCCCGCCGGTTACACGGGCGATACGCACGGATGCGACACGGTGATTTCAAAGGATGGAAAGTGTGTGTACTTTGCGAATCGCGGCGATAACTCGATTTACTTTTTCCATGCCGATGAGAAGACTGGAAGCCTGACGCGGGAAGGACGCTTCGACTGCGGCGGGAAGACGCCGCGCAGTTTTGTGCTGGACCCGACAGAGCGCTGGATGCTGGTGGCCAATCAAAGCTCGAACCAGATCAGCATCTTCGCGCGGAACCCGGAGACGGGCACGCTGGCTGCGGAAGGCAAGAGCATTCCGGTGGCCGAGCCGATGTGCATTTTGTTTTGAGGAAGACAGAGAATAGGGAACAGGGAATAGAAAAGAAACTGAAAAATTAGTTGCATCAATGCTCTCCAGCCAGTGAGGGAATGTCCCCCAGGGGCTAAAGCCCTTTATTTTCCTGCCCGTATCGGCACGACTGAAGTCGTGCCCTGACACAGAACCGATTATCGAACCAATTCTAGCTTCAAGCGCTCATCAGGGATGGGCTCTCGAATACCGCGGCCGCTGCGGTTGGCAGATTCTCCTCAGATGGCGCTGTCTCCATCGGCACATGAGCCATCTCCCATGTGGAGCGGTCCTTGATGAGACGCGAAACCAGTGCCGAGTGCATGGCATGGCCAGCGCGCTCGGCAACAACGTGACCCTCGATGCGGCGTCCGGCAAGAGCGAGATCGCCAATCAGGTCAAGGACTTTGTGGCGCACATACTCATCGGGAGAGCGCAGCGGGCCGTTCTCCGGGCCTTTTGCACCGAGAATGATGATGCTTTCAGGGCCAGCGCCGCGGATGAGGCCCATGTTGCGTAGCTTCTGCTCGTCAACCTTGTAGCCAAAGGTGCGCGCCGGGGCGATGAGCTGACCGTAAGTCTCGGCGGCCAAGTCAATGCAGGCGCTCTGGTGGCCGACAGGCGCGGGAAAATCGATCGTGTATTCAATGCTGTAGCCGGTACCGGGATAGAGGCCGATGAATTTGTTCCCCTCGCGCACCTCGATCGGGCTGAGCACGCGAATGGTCTCGCGGCGGCGGCGCTGTGTGCGAATGCCCACGCGGAGAAAAGCCTCGACGTAAGGCAGGGCGCTGCCATCCAGAATGGGCAGTTCCAGGTTGTCGAGCTCGGCAATCACGTTGTCCACTCCCATGCCGATGAGCGAGGAGAGCAGATGCTCGGTGGTCTGAATCAGGACGCCTTGTCGCATCAAGCTGGTGGCGTAACTGACCTTGGCCACGTAGCGGCCCGTGGCGGGAATCTCAAAGTTATCAAGATCGGTGCGGCGGAAGACGATGCCCGAGCCGGCAGGAGCGGGGAGCAGACGCAACGTGACGGGCGCGCCAGAGTGCAGCCCCACGCCGGTGAACTCGATAGGCGCGACGATCGTCTGTTCCAGATGGGCCGGATTGGCCAGAAATTCCCTCTTCTGCGGTGGAAAAACTGCGCGTAGTCACAAGAATAGGTGCAAAAGGCTATCTCTGTCCTGTGGCATTTTTGCCACACTTTGCGCCAGATAGACCAATTTACTGACCGAAATGCCGCTGCCGACCCATGGTTAACCGTCGTAGAATCAGAAAATCTCCAACCCGTCTGGAATAGTATGTTCCTGAATGAGCACGCACAGCCGAGGAGGAGCGTAGGTGCATTCTGACAGCTGGCACTGGTTCTTGAAGGCTCTGGTGAAGTTTGTTCTATTCGGTGTACCTGCGGTCGCAGCGCTAGTGTTTTGGAAACGGCGCGGTGTGCAAAGTAGAGTCCTTTACCGCATTAGCCTGATAAATTCAGTTGGCTACTTGGTGTGGCTACCCGCATGTATTGGCGTTGTCTTTCTCGGGAGTTCTCCCATTTATCGCGGTTCATTCATTTATCGATGGATAGATCAGCTCTCGATTCCCCAAGACCTGTATCTCTTCCTTCCATTCTTTTTGTTTTTGGACTCATTTTTCATGTGTTTGCTCTGCCGAATAGCAAAAGAGGGAGAGCGCGGATTTGTTGTCCTGGTAAATGGGCTTACGCTGATTTTGTGGGCATCCAATCTAGTTGCGCCGAATTGACGAGCAGTTATTACTCCTTGAAATGAAGGATTCACGAATGCCCGCACGAACCGATCCTCCCGTCCCCATGCGCGCGCTGCTGGCTGGCGCGCGGCGCAAAGAGCCTGCCCTGCTTGATCTGATCGAGCAACTGGTGCGGGCTGAATCGCCTTCCGACGTCAAAGTGGCCGTGGATGGCTGTGTGGCGCTGGCGGCGGCGCACGCAAAGACTTTGGGCGGACGCGTGAAGATTCATCGGCAAAAGGGGTTTGGCAATCTGCTGGAGGCACGCTTCGGAGGAAAGTCCAAAACTGGAGCTGCGGGGCGAACGCTGCTGCTGGGCCATTTGGATACGGTTTGGCCGATCGGCACGCTGAAGACCATGCCTTGCAAGGTGAGCGAAGGACGGATGTGGGGCCCCGGCACGCTGGACATGAAAGCTGGCGTGGCGATGGCCTTTACCGCCATCGAGATGCTGAGCGAAGCGGGGTTGCTGAATCGAGAGATCGTGCTGCTGCTTACGGGCGATGAGGAGATTGGCAGCCCGGCGTCGCAGCCTGTGATTGAGCGTGTTGCCGTGGAGTGCGGTCGAGTCTTCGTTCTGGAACCGGCGCAGGGATTGGCCTACAAGACCGCACGCAAGGGCACCGGCGACTTTCGCATGGAGGTGACGGGGGTGGCCGCGCACGCAGGGTTAGATTTCGAGAAGGGCGCGAGCGCAATCCGCGAATTGGCACGCGTGATTGAAACGGTGTCCGGATGGACGGACCTCAAGAAGGGAGTGACGGTGAGCGTGGGCGTTGTGGGCGGCGGGACGAAGAGCAATGTGATTGCCGCAGAGGCATGGGCAGAAGTGGATTTGCGCATTGTGCGCAAGGCAGACGGCTCACGCATGGAGCGGAAATTTGCCGCGCTCAAGCCGGTGGACAAGCGCTGCAAGCTGACCGTCACTGGCGGCATCAATCGCCCGCCGATGATGCGCACCCGCGGTACGGTAAAGCTCTACCGGCAAGCCAGGGCGCTGGCCGTCGAGCTGGATTTCACGCTGGAAGAGGCGATGAGTGGCGGCGGCTCGGACGGCAACTTTACTTCGGCGCTTGGCATTCCTACACTGGACGGCATGGGCGCGGTGGGCGAAGGCGCGCACGCACGGCACGAATCCATCGTGGTGGAGGATTTGGCCGTGAGAACCGCCCTGCTGGCTGGATTGCTGGCGGGGTGCAACAGTGCGGGAGCGCCTGATAAACTTCCCAGAAGAACGACCCGGAGTTAGAAAACGCCATGAAACACGCAGCTTTGATTTTGTTGTTAGCGGCCAGCACCATAGCCGCAAGCGCCCAAACACCCGCCAAACCGGCAAGCGTAGCAAAACCTGCCACAACCGCCAAACCGGCGGCGGCCGCAAAGCCCGCAGCCACTGCCGAGAAGCTGCCCCCCGGTGTGCCCGTGGTTAAGACCGTCAAGAAGACCCTCTTCTCGCTGCGCTATCAGGAGATCAAGACCGGCACAGGCGCAGAGGTTGAGCCGGGCAAGATGTACAAGGTTCTGTACACCGGCAGGTTCGGCGTGAACGGACGCGCGGACGACTGGAAAAAGTTCGACTCGACCGACGACCATCCGCGCCAGCCGGTGCTGGACAAGGACGGGAAGCCGGTGCTGGGCGACGACGGCAAGCCCAAGCAGAGCCCTCCGCAGCCGATCAGCTTTCCTCAAGGCTATGGCCGCGCGATTCCGGGCTTCGATCAGGGATTTGCCGGCATGAAGGTTGGCGGCCAGCGCCGCATCTTCATACCGTGGCAACTGGCTTACGGCGCGAAGGGGCGGCCCGGTCCGGATGCCGCTCATCCGGGAATTCCGGAAAAGTCCGACCTGATCTTCGATGTGGAGCTGGTGGATGTGAGTGACATTGTGATGCCTCCCGGACATCCCGGCATGGCGCCCGGCATGCACCCTATGCCCGGCGGCTCTCCGCACCCTGGGATGCCTGCTGCGCCAGCGGCTCCGAACGCGGCACCTAAGCCGGCTGCTCCGGCAACCGCACCAACAGCACCCGTAACTTCACCGGCTCCTGCAACTGCACCGGCGGCAACTCCGAATGCGGCTCCAGCAGCAGCGCCAACGGCTCCTGCCACACCTCCGGCTGCGCCAGCCGCTCCGGCGACGCCGCCTCAGCCACAGGCGAAGTAGTGTAAAAAGCGGGCTCCCATTCCTGTCGCGTTCTTGTTCTTGCGGTGAGGATGGGGGCCTGTTTCATTCCAAAGAGGTAAGGGCAAACCTTGGGGATCTCTGAGCAAACTCTCGTAGCTAATTCAGCATTTCCTCAGGGGCTAAAGCCCGCGTTGATTTTGCGGCATTTACGGCACGACTAAAGTCGTGCCCTGACACAATGCGGCCTTCTGAAACAGCTTCTACGCGTTTTTCCGCAGCCTGTAAAGCCATGCCCTTTCAAAACATCGGCTTATTCAGAGGTTCCCTAACTCTGGAGAAGCTTCTTTGTTAATGGAAGATTAAATTGCTAACTGCGGTAACTGCGAGCAGGGCCGGCATGGGCAAGAGTAACCTTTGTTAGAATTCTGTGAATTAGTCAAATATTTACCTGAGTTATTCAAATATTCATCTTCCTCTGCGAATCTTGAAAACGGAAGCGGCCCGGTGAAGTTCCGTTTACGCGGATTCACTTTCCGGCCGTAGACGCAAATCTCGCATACCCGTCGTAAACAGGACTTGGTTTCGTGTCAAAAGTCTTCGGGCGCGGGAGTTGAGGGCGCTCGACGAGCGAAGACGAGCGCAGCCACGATTCAACCCGATTCGAAAGGAAAAATGAGAGGCCCCATGAATTTCAGACTCAAGATCGCTGCCGCAGCAATGCTGGCGGCCAGTTTTGTTGCTTCCTATGGGCAGACAAGCGAAGCTAAACCTCCTGTGAAGAAGCACGCGGCAACCAAAGCGGCGAAGGCGCCTGCGCCGACAGTCGCAGAGCAGATCCAGGCGCTGAAAGAACAGTTGGAGGGCCAGATCAACGGCCTGAAGACCGACCTGGCCGTAAAAGACGCGCAGTTGCAGAAGGCGCAGCAGGCCGCGGCTGATGCACAGGCCTCAGCAGCGAAAGCGGAAGCTGCAGTTTCTTCCCAGCAGCAGGCAGTGACGGAGAATAACTCAGCTGTCACCACGCTGCAATCCGCTGTTACCGATCTGAAGGGCAGTCAGGCATCGCTGGCAACCACCGTCTCAGACGAAACCTCCGCTATCAAGAAGAGCCTCGCGGCGCCAACCGCGCTTCACTACAAGGGCATCAACCTTACTCCAGGCGGCTTCGTGGCGGGTGAAACTGTGTGGCGCGCCAAGGCGACGGGCGGCGACATTCCCACCGCTTTCAGCTCGATTCCTTACGAGGGCGCGGACGCCTACTCGTTGAGCGAATTCTTCGGCAGCACCCGCCAGTCGCGCCTCTCGCTGATGGCCGAAGGCAAGACCAACTGGGGCACGCTGCGCGGCTATTACGAGGCTGACTTCCTGGGCACCGGCATTAGCTCCAACAATAACCAGAGCAACAGCTACGTGCTGCGCCAGCGCGTGCTTTGGGCGCAGGCTGAGACTAACAACCATTGGGCCTTCACGGGCGGTCAGTTGTGGTCGCTGGCCACCGAAGACAAGAAGGGCATCTCGAATATCTCCGGCGATATCATGACACCGCAGACCATAGACCCGAATTACGTTACGGGCTTTGTGTGGGCCCGCCAGTACGGCTTCCGCGTGACGAAGACCTTCAACCACGCTGCCTTCGGCATCGCGGCTGAAAATCCGCAGTTGCTGTACTCTGCGGCCCTGGCAGGCAGCACGCCTTATGCGGTCCTAGGTTCGGCCGGCGCCAATGGCGGCAACTACAACGCCGCAGTGAGCACCGTTTCATCGACAACCTACGTCAAGAGCTACTCCAACCTGAGCAGCTATGATCCGGTTTCCGGCGGCAAGATCAACTCTTATGTGCCGACCTACGCCACGATCACGGCCAACTCCAATGTCGCCAACCTGTCGTTCAACCAAGCGCCCGACCTGATCTTCAAGGCAGCCTTCGATCCTGGCTTCGGCCACTATGAAGTCTTTGGCATCGCAGGCTTCGCGCACGAGACGGTCTATCCCAATGTGACGCAGAACTCGGTCAAGTACGGCGGCAGCACGCAGCTCGATATCTATGGCTTCAACTGCGGCACCGTTGCCATCGCGAACTGCGGCGGCGTCGCTGCCGGCTCGACTGGCAACGGCACTCCCAATACGGCAGTCTGGTCCGGTTCCTCCACCTCGGGCTACTACACCAGCAGCATCATCGTGGGCGGTTTCGGCGGCAGCGCGCGCGTGCCGGTCATCAAGGATAAGCTGACCTTTGGTGTCAAGGGCCTCTACGGACCCGGCGTGGGCCGCTACGGCGACTCGACGCTCTCCGACGTGACCAACAATGCCAACGGTGAGTTGCGGCCGATTCACAACGCCAGCGGCCTGTTCACGCTGGAAGCCACGCCCACGCCGCGCCTGCTGATCTACCTCAATTACGGCGGCGACTACGCGGGGCGCGCCGACTACGCAACTACCGCCATCACGCTGGCCGATCCCAAGCCTTACTTCTGCCAGACCGGCACCACGGCTGGCAACGCCTCCGGTAACTGCGGCACGTCGTCAACGGCTCTTGCTGCTGCTAACGGCGGAACATGGGGTTCGCACTGGACCGCTGCACCCGCGATCACCGCCATCGGTTACGGCTCGCGCTACGCCAGCGTTTCGGCCACCTGCGCCGCAGCACCGGGTACGCCTGGATACCAATCCGGTTCGACCGGCTACCTGCCCGGCGGCACTGGATGCGGAAACAACACTCGTAGCGTGCAGGAAGCCACCGCCGGGTACTGGTATGACATCTACAAAGGCGACAAAGGCCGCCTGCGCCAGAGCTTCCAGTACGGCTACGCGGTTCGCGAAGGCTGGTCGGGCACCGGCACGGCAGGCGCTCTCTCCACTCCTTTGAATGGCGCCAAGGGCATCGACAATATGTTCTGGACCAGCTTCCGCTACTATCTGCCGTAAACCGCAAACCTGCGAGAACGGCAGTACGACAAGAGGCAGCCCGCACTTCCGGGCTGCCTCTTCTTCTTTTGCGGCGGAGATGCTAGGGTTCTTACAGGTTGCGGAGATGCTCTTGGATTTGAAAGCGCGATGAAGGAAGCGACGAAACAACTGGAGCTGATTGGCGCGCTGCTGCGAGAAGAGACAACGCTTTCGCTAGCGACGAACAGCGAAAACGGCGAGGCTTCGGTGGCACCGCTTTTCTATATTGCCGATGAGGAGCTCTCGTTGTACTGGCTATCTTCCGAGAGCAGTTTGCACAGCCTGAACCTCAAGAGAAATCCGCGAGCCGCCGCTACCGTCTACCGCAGCGCCAAAAGCTGGAGGGAGATTTGCGGCGTGCAACTGCGCGGAACGGTGAGCAGAGTTACCGAGCCGGAACGCCGCGCTGCGCTGGTCAAAGCATACTGTGAGCGATTCAAGCTGGGGCGAGTTTTCCGGCTGGCCATTCGTCAGAGCGGCTTGTATTCCCTCCGGCCGGAGTTTTTTCGTTACATCGACAATGCGCGGGGCTTCGGCTACAAGTTTGAACTGACGCGGCAGTTGGAAGGCTGGAGTCTTACGCGGCCAAAGACCTGAGCACGGCCACAATATACAACTTTCCCGAATTGGCCGACCGGCTGGTAAGTTGCAAAGTGGGAACCGCTTCTTAGATTTCATGAACCTTAAACATGCTTTCCCTGGCGCCACTCTCTAGACTGACCTCATCCAGCGTTGAACGGCAGGTACGCATGGTCGTCAAGACACAAAGCATGGGACGCGGAGTTATCGGACTGCATATAGGCGTGAACAATGTCCGGCGCTACTTTCCCAAACACATTGCGAGCATCGAGTTGCAATTGGATCATCTCCAGATTGAATGCGGTCTCAAGCCTGATTTCTGGGCAGGCGAGCCGGATATTTTTGATCCACGGTTGTGCGCGTGGCTCGAGTCCCGGCACATACATGGAAGACTGGATCGAACACCCATTCCGCTGGCGATGATCCCGGAAGGAAAGAACTCTTTCCGGCTGCGGCCGGTCCGGCTGAATGGACAGGCACGCGCCAAGCTGCATCCTGACGGGCAGCCTGAGGTGAAAGCGCGCGGGAATCCTGGCTGAGGGGCTGAAGCACGCAGAAATTTCGGCAATGTTGCAAGCCAAACAACCTGAAGGAATGGCGGGCAGAGTATTTTGGATCAAGTGCGGCGAGTTCGCCTCCGCTGCGCGGAGTTAGCGAGTTCGCGAGTTGGCGGGCGGCATCGGTCAACTCGAGTTTCGTTCCTTCGCGGGCCGGCGAAGCCGGTGAACGACTGACACAAGGCCGTACCATTCTCACATTTGTCTGGCGACGCCCAATCGGACGCGCCTGTTGCCTGCTCCCTGTCTCTTGATAAACTCGGGATGCGATGACCCTTTCTCAACTGCAAAGCGCAATCGAGCGACATTTCGCCGCTGGCCCCGGCGCAATCGGCGACGAGACTGCGATGACAATGTTCCTGGAGCTCAGAGCGGC
>Ga0255354_1001268_pt1 | contig 14822 bp, 12 predicted proteins | sample HBST50metaG_FD_189942 | JGI IMG/M metagenome (GOLD analysis project Ga0255354, IMG submission 189942) | Peat soil microbial communities from Stordalen Mire, Sweden - H.B.S.T50 | ecosystem: Environmental > Terrestrial > Soil > Wetlands > Peat | place: Sweden: Norrbotten County, Stordalen Mire...
TCTAAACGAAATGAGCCGCTTCCACCTTGCATTGGATGCGCTGAAGCACATACCCCGTCTTCGTCAACAAGCGGAGAATGCGATCAACTTCTTCAACCTGGAATTGCAGCGCCACCACGACTATATCCGTGAGCATCTGGAGGATATGCCGGAGATCAGGAACTGGCAATGGACGAAGGACTTCAGTGATGCCACCGCCCCAGCTCCGCTTGCCAAGGGACATCCAGAGAAGGCAATGTTCACCGACAGTTAAAGGTGGTCGAGCTGAAATCGAGGTGGAGGCCAGGCTATCGCAAGCGGTTTGGGATAGCCGCCTCCGCTTCTTGGGGTCTGGCATTTAAAAGGAGATGCTGATGGCCAATCTCGGAATCATGGAACGGGCGCGGAAACTCCTGAATGCAGCAGGTCCTCGCGCCTGGAAGCAAGAGGTAAAAAATGGGCGTGCCGCAGGAGCATTCAACGCGAAGCACAGTAACGACACCGCGCAATCTATTGCTCTACCAATCTGGATGGAGACTGAGGCCAGAGTTACCGAGTGCCATCGTGAGCTTTCCAGAGTTAGGAAGTTGCCTCTGCGAGTCACCAAAGACCCTGACGAGGTGATCGTTTCCTTTACCTATTACGCCCACGCACAAATCTACTACGACGAATTCAGATCGTCAGTTGCAAGGACGCAAGGTGAAACCTTCTCTGTCTACTACAATGCCCTAAATCCGAGACAAAACACCCTCTCGCCATCAGAGCTCGTCAACCAACGCGCACTCTCGGATACCATCATCCTCGGCATCATACTCATGTCGATCCTCGTTCTCAACTTGGTGCGGGGGTAGAGCTGGCATGCGAAACCTTGCGCATCGCAACAGTAGCGCTTCATTTCGCGTTAGATCCACAAAAGCCAGTACACGGAGCGATACATGGACCCCCATCGGAAATCCGCCGACTCCTACAATGCCGCCGCCGAGGGCACAAGCGCAAGTCTTGCGTACCCGCTGGGTCCAACGCTAACTGCGGCCGGCGTGAACTTCAGTATCTTCTCAGCCCATGCCACTCAGGTCGAGATCTTGTTCTTCGATCACGCCGACGCTCAGCAACCGGCCAGAGTCACAAAGCTCGATTCGACGATCAATCGCACTTCTCATTACTGGCACATCTTTGTACCCGGAATCGTGGCTGGGCAACTCTACGGATACCGCGTCGATGGTCCAGGCGAAGCATCCGACGGAAACCGGTTTGACCGCCTCAAGGTTCTGGTTGATCCATATGGCAAAAGCGTTTCCGTGAGCAAACACTATGATCGTTCTGCTGCGAGTCACCCCGGAGACAATGCAGCGACCTCCATGAAGAGCGTTGTTGCTGATTTGAGTACTTTCGACTGGGAAGGAGATCGGCCGCTCAAGCATCCGTTTCGCGCGACAGTGATCTACGAAATGCACGTGGCCGGGTTTACCCGCCACTTAAACTCCGGCGTTACCGAGACCAAGAGAGGAACGTATCTCGGACTCGTCGAAAAGATCCCTTATCTCCAGTATCTCGGGATCACGGCCGTCGAACTCTTGCCAGTGTTCCAGTTCGATATTCAAGACGCCGCACCCGGACTCGATAACTACTGGGGTTATGGGCCAGTATCTTTTTTTGCGCCGCATCTCGGTTACAGCACCTGCAACGATCCACTCGTCTGTCTGGATGAGTTTCGAACCATGGTGAAAGCGTTGCATCGGGCCGGCATCGAAGTAATTCTGGACGTTGTGTACAACCACACCGGAGAGGGAGACGAGAATGGACCGACACTCTGCTTCCGCGGACTCGAAAACAGCTTCTACTACATACTGGAGAGGGATAGGACCAAATATGCGAACTATACCGGTGCGGGCAACACTCTCAAGGCCAATCATTCCGTTGTGAAGCGCCTCATTCTCGACAGTCTAAAATACTGGGCTTCGGAGATGCACGTCGACGGTTTCCGCTTCGATCTCGCATCAGTTTTCTCGCGCGATGAGTCGGGCAAACCGATGCTGAACCCTCCGATCATTTGGGAGATTGACTCTGATCCAGTGCTGGCAGGCACAAAACTGATCGCTGAAGCATGGGACTCAGGCGGTTTATATCAGGTTGGTAGTTTTGGTCACGATAAATGGAAGGAGTGGAATGGGAAATATCGTGATGACATCCGTAGCTTTGTCAAGGGTGGCGAGAATACGACTCTAAAGCTCCGAGAGCGAATCTCGGGAAGCCCTGATTTGTATCAAGAATACGATCAGCATGCCGGACAGAGCATAAACTTCGTGACTTGTCATGACGGATTTACGCTTAACGATCTTGTTTCATACGATGCGAAGCATAATGAGGCAAATCGCGAGTCGAACAAGGATGGCACAAATGCGAACCTGAGCTGGAACTGCGGTATCGAAGGCCCGACAGCCAATGACGGCATCGAGCACTTGCGGATGCAGCAGATCAGGAATCTTCTCGCGCTCACTCTGCTCTCCGTCGGGACGCCGATGTTGCTCATGGGAGATGAAGTGTGCCGAACCCAGCTCGGGAACAACAATGCATATTGCCAGAATAACGAAACCAGTTGGTTCGATTGGAGCCTTTGTCAGACCAACGCCGACGTTCTACGCTTTGTGCGGCAGATCATTCATCTGCGCCTCCACTTCGTTGAGAAGGGAAAACGTGGACAAACGACACTCGAGGACTACCTGAGCAAAAGCCGTATCGAGTGGCATGGCGTCAAGATTGGAATGCCAGACTGGGGTCGTAGCTCTCATAGCCTCGCCTTGTCCCTGCATAATCTCGCCGGCACCCAGGTGCGTTACATCGCCATTAACGCATACTGGGAACCGTTGGAATTTGCGCTTCCGCCCGTCGCTGACAGCGCAAATGGGGGCTGGCGTCGCGCTATGGATACCTCTCTCCCCACTCCGGACGACATTGCCGAAGGAGCAAAAGGGTCTCGCGTGGGAGGGCCGAGCTACCGCGTCAATCCCCGGTCGATCATCATGCTGCACTCTGATTGCGGAAAATAATGGTGAGGCTCAGATTGATTTCAATCTCAACCCTGCTCTCATGATGAGTGCCTCAAGCCCGTGCCAGACAGTCTCTGAATGAGCCGCTGCACTTTCGATGACCGGGCGCCGAAGGCGGCGAAGATGTCATTCGGGCTGCTTGAGCAGTTCGATCTCGGCCTGTTGCAAAGAGATGTCACCGGGAAGTGGCTGGAACCGCGAGAGCACGTCGTCCCCGTTCTGGGAGATGTTCTTGAAGAGCAACGCGTGGCCCTGGATATGTACATGGGTCTGGGTAATCTGCCAGACCGACTTGCCGGTTTCGCGCCGCTCGACATCGAAGGTACCGCCGGCCTTCAGATCGCCGAACACCCCGAAGACGAACTTGACGTCGTGAATGAGGCGGCCCTTGAGGCTGACGATGCGGTGCTGCGTGTTGTCGACCATCATGTCCCCTTCCATGGCGGCGAAAACGCGGGTTTCCCAATCGGGCGGTTGAAAATCGGGGTCCGGGCGGAAGTGCAGTGTAGTGTCGCTTGCGTTCCTGACGGTGATGGTCCACACGAAGGCATTGGGCAATAGCCTCAGCATCTCCGCCGCCTGCTTGTCGTCATGCCGGCCGGCTTTGCGCTGCTTGGCCTGCGCCTGCGCATTCTGGATAAAGCGATCAATAAGGCGTTGCTGTGCGGGCAGTGAGAGGGAGATGCCATTCTGCCGGAGCACACGCCGCAGGTTGCCGTCGCTCGTCTCAGCCACCCACTGCGTAACCGATGCGGAGGGTACTTCGTAATACAGCCAGTGGGAGTGGTCGTCGCGGCTCGCGGCCAACTCGGTCTAGACAGCCTGCCCTACGATGTCCTTCGCATCCTGTCCTCTGGCGGCAACAGAAAAACCAGCCAGGAGCGCCAACACCAGCCACTGTCTACGAATGCGCATGAGCCTACCTCCATTTTGCGAGCCGCTCCTAATCATGTGGTTCTCAATGGCCGCGCAGCTGGCTATTGAACGCTTTGTACCTTTACTCCGGAGGGTTGGCGACTGCCTCCGGCGGTAGCTCGTCGGGAACGTCGAGGCGCGCCGCGCCAATCCGGTTGTCTGCCATCCCGTAGTAGACGTCGAAGCGATCTGGAGTTCCGAGATCGTCGCGCCGGTCGATACCCGTTGGGAACACGACATTGGCAACCGTACCATCGCGTTCCTGCGGAAGCACCGGTGTCAACACCGGATCAACCGAGCGATAGCGGATCACGCGCGGATGCTGCTGTGAGAGCACCATCACACCGGCCGAGTAGCAAAGATGATGGCCATCGCCACCCGCACCGGTCACTTCGCTAACGCCGTGGTAAACAATCAGCCAGCCGTGCCTGGTGAGAGTGGGCGGCGTACCTGCGCCGATCTTAAGCCGCTCCCAGGGTGACACCGGAGTCGCCAGCCGGTGATGAGATGTGAACCGGCCCAGACGCTCAGGTTCAGAGCCATTTGGCGCGGGTTGACAATAGGAAATCCAGATACTCTCGTGATCAAGGTCCACATCACGTGATGCATGTTGGATTGCAATTTCCTCTGGACGAGTGCCTGGAAAGAGCGGACGGTGGAGCATACCCAGCTCGCGGTGCCCGGATGAATTAGGGATCGCGACCGGGAAGAGACTCGCGTCCTTGTCGTCCACGTGAGCCAATTCGATGCCGTGCCAATGAGCATATGTTGCGAGCCCCAGCCGCTTCCAGCGGAAGAGATCCTCGGATTCCGCCATCGCGATCCTTGGTCCGTGTGGTGAAAATGCCGCGTAGGTCATGATGTAGCGTTTGAGCGGCTCAACGAACGTGACGCGAGGGTCCTCGCAGCCACCGCCGCCGTCGGGCCGCAATTCATAATCGGCCTCAGGCTCCAGCGCGATGCCAAGCCTGTCCACGCCCGTCGGATCGCCGGCTTCATTGAACCGCACTCGCGCTATCCCTATGCGCGAGTAATTTCCCTTCGCAACCAGCCGCGGGAAAAGGTAGAGTTCGCCATCGGGACCGCGCGCGACTCCCGGATTCAGAACCCCTTCCGCTTCATGTGGGTTCCCCGGCTCAGGCTCCATAATTATGCCCAGGCGTTGCAACTTGAAGCCGCTCATCGAATCTCCTCACCCGCTTACTGGATTTGCCAAGCTCACTTCTCGCCAAGACAAGCAAGGATAGTCTTGATTACAAGGTTGGTATCGTCAGGCCCTTTTACAGGGATTGAAACAACCCCCGCCTTTTCCGCCGGGTAGTCGTTTCCGCCTGGAAACAACGCATCTCCGATGAAGACCATCTGTTTCAATGAAAGGTGGAGAGTATCCCGCAGCTTACCTATGCCGTAGGCTTTGTCAATGCCCGGCTTGGTCACATCAATTGACGTTGCACCACCCATGCGGATGGAAAACTCTGGGATAAGAGTCTGCAGGATCGCTGTGATCTTCTTCCGTTTGGCAAAATCGGGATCCCACTTTTCCTTTTCTGCCAAAGGCGCTTGCTGACCTAACGCGGAGAATGTCACCTGGCTTCCCCGGTCCTCAATCACCTCTCCCCAGACCTTCTTGGCGCGATAGCCTGCCTCTCCCGCCGCCTTATCCAGGGAGTCGATGATCTTCTTTCTTTGCTCCGCCGAAAGATCCTCTGAATAAAGCTCCGTCCACTTCCCTTCGTATTGGAGGAATTTTGTCCCACAAGTTGGAAGCAGGGACAAGTTTGCGAGGAGACTGCCTTGGGGAAGATCGGTGAGAAGCTGCTTTTCGAATTGGGTCCACGCGCCTCCGGAGATCACTGCCACTTTAATGATGCATAAAAGGTCATGCAGCAGCGCCGCAGTCTGCGGAGCGAGAGACGACTTGCTGGGTGCAAGGGTGCCGTCCAAATCGAACACGATGAGCTTTTTCATTCATCTCCTAGCCTTAGATTCCGCGAAATCAACTTGGCTTTTCGCTGTTTATCCTGTTACAAGGACGATCTTCTTGCACGATCAAGGGATTGCGATCTCCAGCAGAGTTACTTCTCCGCTGGGTTGAAACGCACACGCTCCGGCCTCGGCCGGCAGGAGCCAAACATCTCCCTTGCCTACCGCGTACGGAGTTCCTTCGTGCGTTACCTGACCTGAGCCTTCGATACAAACCAACACCCGCGGCTCTGCTGTGGCTCCAACAGGGAACGGCTCCTGGCCAAGCAATCGCCACAGCAAGAATGCAGGACAATCAAAAAGTCTCTCGCGCTCAACAGGTACGGTAGTCTCCACGCGGGCCGCGACCAAGCCACCATCGCTCGCTCCAAAATCTATGCAGGCAAAAGCCTGATCGACTTGTAGCGGCCGCGGTTTTTTGGTCTTCGAGTCGACATGGCCCCAATCGTAAAGCCGGAATGTCACATCGCTGTCTTGCTGGACCTCGAAAACCACAATATCATTGCCCAGAGTGTGAACCGTTCCCGCGGGGATGAATACGGCATCGCCCGGCTTCGGGGCTATGCATACGAGGTGGTCCGCAATGGTCTCGTCGTCAAGAGACTTCCGCAGAGTGCCGGCAGTTGTGTCCGATCTCAGGCCAGCGTAGATATGGCTTCCTTTTTCAGCTTTGATTACAACCCATGCTTCGGTCTTTGCCGTATCTCCGGCTGGAATCAACTCCGGGTGCGCATCGCTGGGATGAACCTGCACGGAGAGCATCTCGTGTGCGTCCAGAAACTTGAGCAGCAGTGGAAAACGGATGAAGCGCGAAGCGAGCTTGCCCATCAACTGTTCTCGGAACTGCCCCATCAATTGACCGATAGACTGCTCCTTGAGCGGTCCATTCGCAACCAGGCTTTGATGGTCAGATCGATCGCTCAGCAACCACGCTTCGCCGATAGGTCCATCGCCCGGAAGCGGCGTGGAGAGCAGATTGGCCAAGTGACGCCCGCCCCACAGACGGTACTGATAGATCGGGTCGAACCGCAGAGGATACAACCGTGTTTGACTCATCCTTTATCTTCCAACTCTCAGTTGCATGCCGGTATTTGGATGCCTCCGGTCAACTCTGTTCCATCGCCTGGGAGTACTCGCCGCGGCGGGCAGCCTGATTGCAGCGTGCGCGGTGATAGAGTGCCTGTTGCGCAGCCGAGACATTGGCCTCCTGGCCCTTCCAGAGCTCCAGGGCCGGTTGCTGAATGGCGCGGGCAAACGAGAATGCCAACGCCCAAGGCAACCGCGACTTGAATCTCGCGTTCATCGCATTCAAACGAGCCGAGGCCAGTTCCGGTGATTGGCCGCCTGACAAGAACGCAATCGCAGGAACGGCAGCGGGAACAGCTCGCAAGAGACAATTCACCGTCGCGTCGGCGACTTCATCCAGAGCTTCTTGTTTGGGGCAGGCCGATCCTGGAAGCACCATATTGGGCTTCAGAATCATTCCCTCCAGCATCACTCGTTGTGTGTAAAGCTGGCAGAAAACCTCGCGCAGAACCTTCTCTGTGACCTCGTAGCACCGCTCCAGCGCGTGATCGCCATCCATGAGTACTTCAGGTTCAACGACCGGAACTAGTTCAGCTTCTTGGCACAGTGCTGCGTAACGAGCCAATGCCTGCGCGTTGGCCTCAATGCAGCCTTGGCTCGGGATGCCGTCGCCGATGGCAATGACTGCGCGCCATTTGGCAAACCGGGCGCCCATGCGAACGTATTCAGTAAGGCGGTCGCGCAATCCATCCAGGCCCTCGGTCACCTTTTCACCGGGACGTCCGGCCAGTTCCTTAGCACCCGTGTCCACCTTGATGCCGGGAGTGATACCCGCCTCAATGAGTACCTTGATGAAGGGAGTGCCGTCGCTCGTCTTCTGGCGGATTGTCTCGTCGAAGAGGATCGCGCCACCGATGCACTCACCGAGCCTCGGGGTTGTGACAATCAACTCGCGATAGGCGCGCCGAGCTTCGACGGTCTGTGGAATTCCCAAACTGGCAAAGCGTTTGTTACAGGTAGGAGTGCTCTCGTCCATCGCAAGCAGGCCCTTGTCGCCTGCGACGAGGGCTTGCGCGGTATCTCTCAGCATTTGCAAATTCATTTGAGCCTGCTCGTTCCCTGTTCCGGCTTCGGATATGGAGTCCGCCTGCTTAGGGATTATCGCCTCGGAAGGCTATTGGGCCGGGTTCGTCAGCAACTGCTTGAGCGCGTTGATCGCCTTTTGCGCTTCTGCAAGTTGAGCCTCAGCTTGATCCCGCGTCGCCTTCGACATCGGCGCCTGCACTTGAGCTTGTTTCCCCGGCATTGGCCCCGCTTGCCCGGGCGCTGTCCCAAACAACGAGGCGAGTGCCTCGTCGAGCGTAGGCTCCATGACGACCTTGTCTCCCGTCGCAACGATCACCCGCTTCAGTTGAGGGAAGTTCGTGCCTTCAGCCTTCAGATACAGAGGAACGACATAGAGGAAGGAGTTCTCAATCGGGATCACAATGAGCTTTCCGCGAATTACGCCCGATCCCTTTTGATCCCATAACGTGAGTTGTTGCGAAATGGTCGTGCTCTGATCGATCATGGCGCTGATCTGGTTTGGTCCGTAGATCAGCTTGTCTTTAGGGAGTTCGTAGAACAACATCTTGCCATAGTCGGGGAAGTCGCACCGCGCGGCCAGCCACGCAATCATGTTGTCTCGCTTCTGCGGTGTGAAGGGAGTCATGACGAGGTACTCAAGCTGTCCGCTTGCAGGAAGCTTCATCAGCATGTAGTACGGGTCCATTGGGTTAACCGCCCCTTCGTATTTTTCCTGCGGCGGAACCCAAAGATCCTCGCGGTTGTAGAAGACTTGCGGGTCGGTCATATGGAAGGTTTCATACTGAGTCGATTGGATTCCGAACAGGTCTTCTGGGTACCGCAGGTGGGCCTTGAGATCCGCTGGGAGCTCACTCAGATCTTTGAACACACCCGGAAACGCGCGCTTGTACATGCCAAGAACAGGATCCTTCGGATCCATCACATAAAGTGATACCGTTCCGTCATACATGTCCACAACTGCCTTTACGGAGTTGCGGATGTAGTTCATTCCCTGAGCCGAACCACTTGTCTGCGGGTTTGAATAGGGGAAGCGATCCGAGATCGTATACGCGTCCTGAATCCAATACAGCTTCCCTTCGCTCAACACCGCATACGGATCCTTGTCCAGAAGCAGGAAGGGAGCGACCTGTGAAACGCGCTCTTGAACACTTCTCCATATCTGAATTCTGCTTTGCGGTTTAAGATAGCCGGTCAGCAGAATGTTGATGTCTTTCTGCGTCCATGCAAACAGAAGCCTCTTCCAAATGCTGTCGAGCGGAATTCCGCCCTTTCCCTGGTAGCTCGCATAAACGTTCTCATTGCCTTTGGGATAGTCGAACTCTTTAATCCCGGTTGAAACAATCTTGTACCCGGGCGCGACTTCTCCGAAATAGATAGCTGGCTGACTGATATTTATACCGTACTGCGATTCGGAGGGAATGTTTTCAAGAAGATATTGCGGCAGCCCTCCTCCGGTTGCCGTCGAGACGAAGTTCATCACTAGCCCTTCGCCATGCGTGAACTCAAGGTTCTGGTTCACCCAGGTCTGCGCCTGTGCGGGAAGCTGCGACGCGAGTTCCCTGGATGCAAGCATCACCTGGTGGTAGCCATCCGCCAGATGGTATCGATCGACATCCACGTTATAAAACTCGTAGTAAAGGCGAATCGCCTGAGTCTGCTGATAAGTTTGAAGCAACGGTCGTGAATCCCATAGGCGTATGTTCTGGATCGTAGCCTGATTTCTTGCAATCACTTCAGGAGTTAGATCCGAGAGAGCTGGATAAGCGGTTTCCTGGATACCGTCCAGCTTATAAGCCTTGCGCGTGAAGTCGATGTAGTGGCTCAGATAGGGCGTCTCGAGGCTTAGCTCATTCGGTTTTACGACGAATGTCTGAAAGAGATAAGGTAGCGCTACCACTCCAACCAGATACAGCGCTACGTAAGTCACAATGCCGGTGACCACTTGCTTCTTTCGCGGACGGAAGAAACCGAATGCCAAAAGCACGCACGCCAGCGCCGAGGCGCCGGTCATCACCCAGAGAGCGACTCTCGTGACGTGCGCCGCCGCATAGCCTGCCCCGTGAACAACGCCGAGGGTCGAATAGACCAACTCGTAGTGATCCAGAATGAAGCCCCATCCGAAGTTGGCCACGAGTATGAAGAGCAGCACGATAAAGTGCCGAGCGATGCCATCGCGCAGAGTGATCTTCCCCGTGAACTTGGACTGCCGCATTCCGAATAGCGTGCAAAGACTGAGGATCGCGAGGGCCCCGATCGTTAAGATCGTGATACTTCCCTGGAGCATTTCATAGAACGGAAGGCGGAAAACGTAAAACCCCAAGTCGACGCCAAAAAGCGGGTCCGCAACTCCGAACGATCCGCCGTAGCGAAAGCGAAGATACTTGTCCCACTGGCCCGAAACACTAAGCGCGATCAGTAACGAGAGGACCACGGTGGCTGCGTCGATAGCAAATGCCAGCATCTTGGAGCTGACTTCGATATTGATTGTCCTGCTGGCGTCGGCGGGGTGCCTAAACGCTCTGCTGAAGAAGCTGCTTCCATCCGACATATCGATGTTCGTCGCCGCGAAGCGCCGATTGATCCCTAGATAGAGAATTGAGACGAATAACGCTACACCAAAGAGTCCCCACTGGACAGACAGGAGGGTCCAGAATATGCCTTCGTAGTTGAGTTGCCGCATCCAAAGCCACTTTTGTACCAGGCCGAGAACGAGCGACAGAACGATGGCAATTGCGATCAGGGCAAAGAGGCCCCACCTCACCAGAAACCCGATGGATGGCGGAAGCGCCCGGCGTACGTGGTTGGATGGCTCAGTTTCCGGAGGCGTAATTCTTTCAACGGCCGATGCGTTCATAGTCCACTCCTCAGCGCGCCCAGACTTGGCAGGCTGACGCGGGGCTGCTATGAGTACTATCCAAAAGAAGGCGCCGGGGAGTCCGGTCAATTATGAACAGAGTCCAATCTCGTTCATTGTCTAGAATTCGAGGACAATGAACATAGATATAGATGAAGACGGCGCACAAGAAGCCGTTCAGCAACGAGCGGGCGCAAACAACCCGCGAACACGCCCGCGATCCAACGGGGCTCGAAGCAAGATGAAACGAGGCCGAGCGGAGATGCGCATCCTGATGGCACTTGTGCTGCTACTGGCTGCACTTTTCGGCATGCGCGCCCAGGCATATTCCCTCCTTACCCACGAGGAGCTCATCGATCTCAACTGGCAGAATTCCATTGTTCCGCTCTTGCTCAGCCGCTATCCCAACCTGACGCCGGCTCAACTGGAGGAGGCGCGGGCTTATGCGTACGGCGGCTGCGTTATCCAGGACATGGGTTACTATCCGTTTGGCGAGAAGGCTTTTTCAAACCTGACCCACTACGTGCGCTCGGGCGATTTCGTGGTGAATCTCTTTCGCAATGCGCACAACGCCGATGAACTCGCCTTCGCAGTAGGTGCGCTGTCTCACTACGTGGGCGACTCGATCGGCCACCCTGAAGCGACCAATCTCTGTGTCCCCGTGGAGTTCCCCGGACTGCGTGCGAAATACGGTCGCGAGGTGAGCTACGCCGAGGGCGAGCATCAGCACGTACAAACCGAGTTCGCCTTTGACATTGACCAGATCGCGCATCACCGCATGGCGCCGGTCCGCTTCCTTCGCCACATTGGGCTCAAGGTGCCGGTGAAGCAGCTTGCGCTTGCTTACTACCAGACCTACGGACTGAGCGACGAGTTCTCACCCGGGCGGCAGCGCTTTAATGTTCGTGAATACCGTTTCGTGGTGCATACCTTCATCCCGCGCGTAGCGTACGCCATCACGCTCCTGCATCGTCGCCACGAGCCAGCAGAACTGGAGACGCCGGATGCGGCGGAGATCGACAGGGAAGTGGCCGTGATGGCCACGGAAAACGACTGGCAGAAATATGGTCGTCATGCGGGAATCGGAACCTATGTGCTGGCCGGTTTCCTGTTTATCCTGCCCAAGTTCGGCTCATTGAAACTGATCGATGTGAAAGGGCCAACCCCGGCAACAGAGGCCCAATACCTGCACAGCGTGGTGGAGTCTGCGACGATCATGCACCGAATGCTCGCGCGGTTTACAGCTCCCCCGACTCCGTTCCCGTCTACAACCCGAGCAGACGATTCTGTTTCCGCGAATCAATCTCCGCAAGCGATTCCGGCAATCATAAGCGCCGGCCTGAACTTGCTTTTGCGATCACACGACCCGAGTCATCCGCTGCCCAATCGCGACCTCGATACAGGTCGAGTGGTACAGCCCGGCGGCTATCCGCTCACCGACTCAACATACGCCGATCTCCTCCACCGACTCACGCGCCGACCCACGCGGCCTATCCCGCCTGGCATCAAGCAGGACATCCAGGCCTACTACGCAGACCCGAGCGCGCCCATCACGACGAAGCAGGACCCGCCGCAGTGGGCCCAGGTGCAAACCGATCTCGCAATCCTCGCTGCCATGACCACGAGTACTGAGCCGCAGCCGTATCCCACCTATGGCGATGATGCACCCGCCAGCGCGGAGTCGGCGCTGTGGGTGCATCAGGTCCCGACTCTGGTATCTGGGATTGCACGAACCTCATACCGACTCTTGCGCTAAAAGAGTGAAGGAGCCAAGTTGGGGACGTAGGGAAGTATAAAGTATCGTTCCGTTTAACTCTTCAACCCGCTGACTCGTTCAGATCCAACAGAGAGGTTATGTTCATGGTGTCTTTGCTCGTATTGGTTTTGAATAGTGGTTCATCTTCCATCAAGTTCTCAGTGTATGAAGTCGGCGACGGCGAACCGAGTAAACTCCACGACGGCGCGGTCGACGGCATCGGCACCGATCAGGGCGAGTTCTGGATCAAGGATGCCAAAGGTAAGAAAGTGGTCGATGAGACCCCGGCCCTTCCTACCCGGGCCGCCGCCTTCAAATTGGTGGCGGATGCGCTGCACTCGAAGGACTTTCCCGCACCGGGGGCCATCGGTCACCGCATGGTTTCTGGCGGTCCTACTGTTCAGACAAACCGGCGCATCACCCCTGCACTGATCGAAGAAATGGATCGCTACAAGGCCTTCGCGCCACTGCACACACCCATCGCCGTCTATATCATGCACGAGGCTATGCGCTTGTTCCCCGGCATTCCCAACTTCGTTTGCCTGGACACCTACTTTCATCGCCACATGCCCGAAGTCGTCACCCGCTTGCCGATTCCGGAGGAGTATGCCGCGATGGGTATACGCCGCTACGGCGCGCACGGCCTGTCTTACGAATCGATCGTTTATCAACTGGAACCCCACGTGCCGGGGAAACTTGTAGTTGCCCATCTTGGAAATGGCGCATCCATCGCGGCCATCCGGAACGGACAGGGCCTTGATACTTCGATGGGCCTCACGCCGCTTGGCGGCATCATAAGCGGCACTCGTACCGGCGATATCGATCCTGGAGTGCTGCTGTTTATCCTGCGCAAGATCGCGGAGACAACCAAAGATGCAACCGACGCCGCCGACCTGTTGGAGGTCGTTGTCAGCAAGAAATCCGGTCTGCTGGGCATGAGTGAACTTTCAAGCGACATGCGCGATCTGCGCGCCGCCATCGCGCACGGCAACGCGAAGGCGCGGCTTGCCGTAGAGAAGTTTAACTGGACAATCACCAAGTGGATCGGCGGTTACGTGGCCGAGTTAGGTGGGCTGGACATGCTAGTCTTCACCGGCGGCATCGGGGAGAACGACATTGCCTCCCGTGCGGAGATCTGCGCTGGACTGGGCGCGTTAGGCATCACGCTCGACGCGGGGCGCAACAACGTTCATGGCGCAGCGGTGATTTCGGCAGAACACTCAGCCGTGATAGTGCGCGTCATTCCGCCCGCCGAGGACCTGATGATCGTCAACCATGTGGTGCGATTGCTGGCGGAGTGATCTCCCACCATGTTGTGCGGATCCACGGCCCACGGAATCTTGCCCAATAAACGCAACGATTCCTGGATTTCTTTTAGACTGTGGCTGGCTGAATCCAGGGAGACACCCCTACTTCACATTTGCATCCCGCAAGAGCTTGGCCCGCCGTTCTTCATACTCCTCGCTTGTGATCTCCCCGGCGGCATATCTTCTTTGCAAGAGCTGCAGAGGCGATTGCATTCCCCGGTAAGTAGTTCGCCGCATGGGCATCATAAAGGAAAAGAACAAAACCCAGAGAAGAACCCAGAAAAACCACCAGAACCAATGCATTCCCCAGAAATAGTAGTACATCGTTCAACTTTTATGCTGTGCGGTTGATCGGTTTTCGGCTGGTGCTAGCGAGTCAGGAAACATCTTCACCGGATAGCGCGAGCCTAGTGCCGACACCTCGGTATGACGAATTGCCTTCCAACGGAGGAACCTGTAATAGGTTCGGAGCGACGCGACACCGAGTGAGATCGATCTACGACTGGCGGCCATGATCTTGCTGTCTACAATTGACCAGGGCACGCGGCTAATGCGCGGGTGGTGTCCACAACGGATTGTGGCTCTGCCACTCTCTCGTGCAGCCTCAAGCGCACTTTGCTTGCATTCTGAATTTTGATGCAATGGGGCAGCCTGGCAGCGATGTATACGATTGCTCAGCGCCTTCAAATGCAAAGTGGAAAACTGCAAATGCAACAGACAGAATGCTTCCTGAAAAATGGAGGACACAATGCCCCAGAGCAAAGATGACAATGCCGCAGACCTGCATATCTACGCAGCCCACGCCCACACCGCCGCCGCAGCGGCACACCACCGTGGCGATCATGAAGCCGCAGAGGAGCTGAGCTCAA
>Ga0255354_1001269_pt1 | contig 14822 bp, 12 predicted proteins | sample HBST50metaG_FD_189942 | JGI IMG/M metagenome (GOLD analysis project Ga0255354, IMG submission 189942) | Peat soil microbial communities from Stordalen Mire, Sweden - H.B.S.T50 | ecosystem: Environmental > Terrestrial > Soil > Wetlands > Peat | place: Sweden: Norrbotten County, Stordalen Mire...
AAAGCAGGAAACTTTTCTCCAACAGTAAGCATTCATAACTCCTTCGTGTTGATCGGTTTGCTGTTCTCTGAAAGCCCTCGGCACGGTCCGGGGCAAGGAAACATTTAGGAAGCCGTCACTCAAAAGTTGTGAGCCGGCTCACTTATTTGTTTATTGGATTCCGAAATGTTCCGGAAGATTCAGAGCGGCGAGGGTGGGACGGAATACTTCTGAAAGCAGGACTGAAAGGATTGGGAGATGGGCCGAATACAGGTTCGAGGGTTCCCACCCTTTCGCCAGAAAAAAGGCGAAAGGATGGGGCACGGAAGATGGTGCAGGAACATGCGTTCAGAGAACCAGGTCTCTGAACGGATGAAGAAGCTCCATTGAGTCCGTGCTTTCCCAGTGATGGTACAGGAACATGCGTTCAGAGAACTAATTGGGACGGCCGCCGGAGGCGGAACGGCGATGGAAGCGCGCGTCGAGGGGCTGGCGGCCCTGGACGCCGGCTTCCGCAGTGTGCCAGTACTCGATGGCGGGCTCATGCGCCAGCAAAGAAGAACAACCTCGTCGTCGAGCCGGCAGGGGAAGTCCAGCAGCCCGGTATCCAGATCCTTGACCTGCACGCCGATGGAATCGATTTCGCTCAGGCTCTCGCGCGCAATCTGCAAGTGCGCATCCATCTCCGCGCGCTGCTTGGCGACGGCGGACACATCCACCTTCATGCCCCCGGACAGGTAAATGCGCCGCGCCAGATTCGTAAGCCATGAGTCGGACTGATCGGCTACCAGCTTGGCGTCCAAGGCGCGTTTGAGCAGCGCTTCGAGCACCGGAAGCAGAGATTGCGCCTCGTCGAGAGTGAAGGTCTTCATAGGTAAATGCCTTGCTTCAAGAATACGACGGAATGGGCAAAAGCACATGCATCAGGAGGCACGCCGCTCTACCAGCTATGGAGCCACCCCTCTTCACGGCCAATCCGCACCGGAGTGTTGAAGAGTTCGCTGAGGCGGGGCTCGGTCAGAAACTCCTCGCGCGGACCGTCGCCCACAATCCGTCCGCCGCGCATGAGAATGACACGCTTGATTTCCGGCAGAATGTCGCCCAGGGCGTGAGTAACCAGCACGAGGCCAGTGCCTTCCCGCGCCAGTTTGCGGAGAGCTTCGCGGAGCCCGTGCTGCGCGGCCAGGTCGAGGGCGTTGGAGGGCTCGTCGAGCAGCAGTTGCCGGGGTCGGTGGACGAGGGCACGGGCAATCAGGATGCGGCGCTTTTGCCCGGCAGACATGGCTCCGACCATCTGATTGGCCAGCGGCAGGGCGTCCATGCGATCCAGAGCCTCGCGGGCCCGTTCACGCATTCCGGCCGTGACATGCAGGTTGGGCCACAGGCTGGAGGCGGAAAAGAAGCCGGCAATCACAGCGTCAAGGCCGGTGGTGACCGCGGTGCGCTCTCCGGGCATGTCCGTTCCCACCACGCCGAAGTGCTGGCGCAACTGCGTCAGATCCCAGCGCTCACGGCCAAAGATGCGGACGCGCATTCCGGGCCGGACCATGGGGTAGATCTGGCAGGTGCAGGTGAGGATGAGCGTCGATTTTCCACAGCCGTTCGGTCCCAGAATCGCCACATGCTCGCCGGCGCGAATCTTCAGGTTGATGTTATGCAAGACCACGCGATCGCCGCGCGCCACGCTTACCTGACGCAGGTCAAGAAAGTCGGCTCCGCCAAGATCTTCTTCCGCAGGAGGCTCGACGCCGCGAGATTTCGTTGGCTTGATTTGGGATGTTTCGGCCCGGTCAGATTGATTGTTTTCCGTTATTTCTGCGTTTTTCACTGCTTTCAGCTTAGCGGAAAGCACGACACAGACTGAAATCCGCTGCCCCGGTCAGGCATTCTCCGGGAGGGCAATTTCAGGAAAAGCGGTTCAGGTTCGTTCCGCCCCTACGGGGCGGAGTGGTTTGGTTGGAATCTTTCCCAGGATTGCGCTGCGCTCCATCCTGGGCTATTTTCGGCTCCTCCCTCCGGGAGGAAATGCAGCAGTGGACCGGCGAGAAATGAGGAAAGGAAGCGGTACGACAACAAAATATTGATCCGGCACGATTGGATTGCGACATAAGAGAAGAAAAACAAATGCAGGTCCTTCGACTCCGCTGCGCTTCGCTCCTGATGACACGAAACTTAAACCCAATAGAATCAGTGGAAATTCTGGCGTCATTTTCTCGCCGTAACTCGCACCGCGAGTCATGCTGCTCAGGATGACAGCTCTTTGGTTATGTCTTTGGTTATGAAATCGTTTTGTGCCGGATCAATGAGTTCACACAAATGTCGTGCCTTCTATGGCAATGGAACAGCCCCGGCCCTGCGTCACCTGATAAATTATGTTCTTACGCCATGAGCGATCTCTCGAAATTCATCATTCCCCGCGGCTTCCGTTTCGGCGCGGCCAAGGCAGGCCTCAAAGCCAGCGGCCGTACCGATTTTGCCCTCATCGTCGCCGACGCGCCGGCCAGCGCCGCAGCGTCTTTCACCAGCAATCGCGTCACCGCCGCACCGCTGACCGTGGACAAGCTGCATCTGACAGCCACCGGGGGCAAGGTGCGCGTGGTGGCCATCAACGCGGGCAACGCCAACTGCGCCACGGGACAGGCCGGGCTGGACGCCGCCAAGGCGACCTGCTATGCCGCCGCCAATACCTTCGGCTGCGCACCAGAAGAGGTTTTTCCGTCCTCGACCGGCGTCATCGGCACGCCGCTGCCGGTGGAAAAGCTCATCGCCGCGCTGCCTGATGCGGTTGCCTCGCTTGGCTCCAACTCCGAGCACTTTCTCAAGGCTGCGCAGGCCATCATGACTACAGACACGGTGGACAAGACCGCCTTCACCCACATCGAGATTGAGGGCGCGGGACTGGACGGCACGCCGCAGGAGATTCGCATTGCCGCGCTGTGCAAGGGCTCCGGAATGATCCATCCGCAACTGGTGCCTCACGCCACCATGCTGGTCTACATTCTCACGGACGCCGCCGTGGAGCCCGCCGTTCTGAGCAGCTATCTGACCCCGGCCATCGAAACCAGCTTCAACCGCATTTCGGTAGACGGCGACACTTCAACCAACGACACGGTGCTGCTGCTGGCCTCCGGCGCAAGCGACGTTTCAATTGGCGCGGGCAACTCCGCCTTTGCCGCAGCGATCAAGCAGGTCTGCACCTCGCTGGCACGGCAGATCGTGGCCGACGGCGAGGGCGTTTCGCACGTGGTGGAGTTGCGCATTGCAGGCGCGGCCAACGATGCGGAAGCGCTGCGCGTGGCTAAGGCAATTGCCCACTCCCCGCTGGTGAAAACCGCCTGGGCAGGCTGCGACCCGAACTGGGGACGCCTGGCCTGCGCCATCGGCTACTCCGGCGCGCAAATCGATCCGGACCGCATCAACATTTCCTTCGGCGAGCTTCCCATTTGCCGCGACGGGGGCCGTGCCGCCGAGTTTGACGAGGCCGCAGCACATACCTACGTCAGCCGGCGCGAGTTCTCGATTTCGATTGATCTGCATCAGGGGTCCGGAGCTTGTACCTTCTGGACCACAGACCTGACGCACCAGTACATCCACATCAACGCCGACTACTCCACGTAGTGCTACATGTGCGTCGCTTCCTGGGGGGAGAAAGGCAAAGGCCCGGGCCTGAAGGCCCTGCATTTATGCAGACTTTTTTTGAGAGGGCTGAAGCCCTCTGCTCCCTCCGGAACCGTTATCTGCAACGGTAGTGCTCGATTTGTGGCTGTGTGTGTTTTTGTTCTTGGTGAGGAAAGGGGCGTGCTATCCCAGGTCTGAAAATCCAGACCTGGGGCACCCACTGTCCTTGATACAACGACAAGCGGTTAGAGACTTGGTTTTCTGTTCCCTGTTCCCTACCCCCTGTTCCCTGCCTTTTTTCAGATTTCCAACATGCGGTCCAGGGCGACACGGGCCAAGCGCGTGACTTCGGGGCTAACCTGGATGCGGTTGACGACGCGGCCTGCGACCAGATTTTCAAGAACCCAGGCCAGGCTTTGCGGACTGATGCGGTACATGGTGGAGCAGAGGCAGCCGGTGGCTCCCAGCGTGATGATCTTTTTGCCTTCGGGGGCAAAGCGGCGGGCCAAGCGGTTGACGAGGTGAATCTCCGTGCCGATGGCGAAGATTGCACCACGGGGGGCCTGTTCGACCAAGGCGATGAGACGTTCGGTGGAACCGAGAGCGTCGGCCTTCTGGCAAACCTCAAAGCTGCACTCGGGGTGCACGATGACCTGGATGCCGGGATACTTGGCGCGAACCTGATCAACCTGCTCGGGGAGAAAGCTCTGATGGACGCTACAGTGGCCCTTCCAGAGCAGGATGCGCGCGGAGGCAAGTTTTTCTTTTGTCTGGCCGCCCTGGATGACCCACGGGTCCCAAACCGGCATCTCGCCGAGCGAAATGCCCATGGAATGCCCGGTGTTGCGGCCCAGGTGCTGGTCGGGCATGAAGAGGATGCGGCGACCGCGGGCCAATGCCCACTCGAAGGCCGCGCGGGCATTCGACGAGGTACAAACCAAGCCGCCGTGCGCGCCGCAGAAAGCCTTGATGGCAGCAGTGGAGTTCATGTAGGTCAGCGGCACACACTCGTCCGTAAGGCCGAGGCGCGCGAGCGCTTCCCAACAGGCTTCGACCTGGGAGATTTCCGCCATATCGGCCATGGAACAGCCCGCGTTCAGGTCTGGCAGGATGACCTGCTGGCCCGAGTCACTGAGCACGTCGGCGCTTTCCGCCATGAAATGCACGCCGCAGAAGACGATGTACCTTGCACGGGTTGCGGCGGCGGCTTTTGAGAGCTTGTAGCTGTCGCCGGTGAAGTCGGCAAAGCGGACAACTTCATCGCGCTGATAGTGATGCCCGAGCAGAACAGCGGTGGAACCAAGCCGGGCGCGCGCTTCGGCGATGCGACTGTCCATGGAGTTGTCAGGAAGAGCCAGGTAATCTTCAAGGTTGCAGGCACTGCCATTCTGCGGCGTGTCTGCCGTTGCTTCGTCAGAAATCAGAGTCACCTTATTCCGCCTTCAGTCCAGCCTGTCCCATGCGGGACGGCGGACGGGGATGTTGAAAGCCAACAGGGACCGCAGTGGATGCACTGACAACACAGAAGCCATCGGCGCTGCCGCCAAAGGCTTCTGGCCGCCCCCATCCACGGGGTTGTTGCAGCCCTTTCAATAAAACGGATGCAGCCGAACGCTTGCTGCTCCATCTCTGATTAGTTTAACGCATCTGTAATATTGATCCGGCACGATCAACAGACCGACTCGGCACGAAAACGAATCATCGCGGAAAAATCGCCTGCGGGAAAGCAAAAAAACAGGGAAGAACGCGCTCCACGGCCTGCCCGGGAGCCAGGGCTGTTTGTGAGCGCCGCGCACGGGCAGGTATCATTGTCGTGCATGGGAATTCCTCTGACAATTGAGACCGCCAGCCTGGGCATGGCCAATTCATTGATTCTGATGGTCATGGCGCTGGTCGTCTTCGGGCCGCGACGACTGCCGGAAATGGGCCGCAAACTGGGCAAGCTGATGTACGAGTTCCGCAAGGCCTCGAACGACTTCAAGTTCCAGATGGAAGAGGAGTTGCGCAACGCCGAGGAGGCCGACCGTCGAAAGCGGGAAGAGGCCGAACGGTTGCAAACCCTGACGCTGGCGCCGCCCGAGCCCGCTCCCACCGCCGAGCCCGAATCGGCTGCCAATGTTCACGTTCTGGAAGCAGGGACGGATACGCCCGGCGAAGTTGCCACGACGACCACCGAAAGCCCCTATCCCTACGAAGGCGCATATCCCAAATTGAACGACCAGGAGACAGCGGCGGAAGAAACTTCCGCACAGATTCATCCCGAAGAGCCGGTTGCTGCTGCTCCAGAAACCGCTGAAAATGCGGCTCCGATAACAGATTTGGCTACGCCGGAAACAGATGTGAAGCAAGCGTCAGAGACAGACGCCGCAGTGAACACGGCTGTCGCGCAGATTCCCGCAGAGAAAGAAACCACAGTGGCAGAAGCCAACGCTCCAGCGGAATCGGCGGTCCACAATGGTTGATCCCGTGGACGTAATCGATAAGGCGCGGCAGGCTGTGACGGAGCGCGCGGAACTGCCCGGCATGAGCCTGATGGAGCACTTGGAGGAGTTGCGCAAACGCATTGTCAACTCCGCCATCTTCCTTATCGTGGGCTTTTTCGTGGCCTGGATTTTTCACGACCAACTGTTCGCACTGGTGCAGGCGCCACTGACCCACATCGGCAAAACGCTGGTGTTTACGCACCCGATGGACCCGCTCAACATCTACATGCAGGTATCGCTGATCGGCGGAGCGATTCTGGCCTCGCCCTTCATCCTCTATCAGGTGTGGATGTTCATTGCGCCGGGGCTTTACCAGAAAGAGCGGCGGTTTGTTGTTCCTTTCATGGCTGCCACCGTGGGACTGTTTCTTATCGGCGCAGCCTTCGGCTACTTTTATGTACTGCCGGGCGCGTTGAAGATCCTGATTGTGCAGTTCGGGCACAACTTCACAGCCATGGTCACCATCGAGGAATACTCGGGCTTCTTTTTGTCGATTATCCTGGGGCTGGGCATCAGCTTTGAACTGCCGATTCTCATCTTCTTCCTGGCTATGTTCGGCATCGTGAGCCCGCGCTTCCTATGGAAGAACATTCGCTACGCGATTCTCGCGGTGTTCCTGGTGGCGGCCATTCTCTGCCCCAGCCCCGATCCGTGGACCATGTGCGTCTATGCCGTACCGATGCTGACGCTTTACATGGTGGGCATCGGGGTGGCGTGGTGGGTGCATCCCTCGCGGCGCAAAGCCAAGGCCGCCAAAAAAGCACTGAAGGCCCAAAAGGCCAAGGAAGCAAAAGAGGCTAAGGAAAAGGCGCAATGATTTTTTCCTCAATTTTCTCCTCATTCTGGAAGAACGCGGCGGTGGGGCTGATTCTGCTGGCACCCCTGCCGGTCCAGGCACAGGCGCACTTTGACGGCGGCAAGGCGTACGAGTACGCGCGGCAGTTTGCGGCCATCGGCCCGCGCTGGCCCACCAGCCAGGGACACGTGAAGGCCGAGGCGTTTCTGCGCAATCACTTTTTGCACGACCAGCGCGAAGAAGATACGTTCACGGCCAGCACGCCCATCGGTTCGGTGCCAATGCGCAACTTCATCGTGCGCTTCCCCGGCAAAAAGAACGGCGCCATCGTGCTGGCAACGCATTACGAAACCAACTACCCGCTCAGGAACATCAATTTTGTGGGCGCCAACGACGGCGCTTCGACAACCGGGCTGCTGATGGCTATCGGCGACCGGCTGCGCGTGGCCACGGCGCATGGAAAGAAGCTGGACGGCTACTCGGTGTGGCTGGTGTTCTTCGACGGCGAGGAAGCGATACGGTGCCTTCAGTGCTGGTCGAACTCCGACTCGACCTACGGCAGCAGGCACTTGGCCGCGCGCTGGGGCAGGGATGGAACGCTGGGACAGATCAAGGCCTTTATGCTGGCCGACATGATCGGCGACAAGGACTTGGACATTCAGCGCGACACCCAATCCACAGGATGGTTGATCGGGCTGGTCAGCCAGGCGGCGAAACGCTTCGGCTACGGGCGCTACTTCTTCCAGCGCGAAACGACAGTCTCGGACGATCACCTGCCATTCCTGGAGCGCGGCGTGCCGTCCATCGACGTGATCGACATCGACTACGGGCCGAATGACAGCTACCACCACACGGCCCAGGACACCTTGGACAAGATCAGCGCGCGCAGCCTGACCATCGACGGCGACGTGTTCATGGAGACGATCCGGCTGATCGGACAGCGGTAAATAAGGCAGGGACTAGGGACTAAGGGACCAGGGACTAGCCTATCAACGCCTGCGCGTGTCGGCCTGTTCCCTGGTCCCTTTAGTTCCCTTGGTCCCTGCTCTTCTGCAACCTGCCTTTATACTTATTGGGTTGGCAAAAGGCTGGCGCGGGCTTGAATCCGGCGCTTGAGAAAAGAAGGAGCAGGACATTGGCGGAAGCGAAGATTGGCATTATCGGAGGCAGCGGGCTGTATTCGATGCCCGGATTCACGAACGTGCGCGAAGTGCGCGTGGAAACGCCGTTTGGCGAGCCTTCCGACGCCTTTCAACTGGGCGAGCTGGCGGGACGCAAAGTGGCCTTCCTGGCGCGGCATGGACGCGGCCACCGCATCATGCCCTCGGAGCTGAACTTCCGCGCCAATATCTACGCCATGAAGAAGCTCGGCGTCGAGCAGATTCTGTCGATTTCTGCCGTGGGCTCGCTCAAAGAAGAGCACAAACCCGGCGACTTCGTGATTCCCGACCAGTTCATCGACCGCACATCCAAGCGCATCTCCACCTTCTTCGGCGAAGGGATTGTGGGCCACGTGGGCTTTGGCGATCCGGTCTGCGCCACGGTGGCAAAAGCCGCTGCCGATGCCTGCGCAACGGTGGGCGTCGCGGGGCACCTGGGTGGCACGTATGTTTGCATGGAAGGCCCGCAGTTTTCCACCCGCGCGGAGTCGAATCTTTACCGCAGCTGGGGCGCGGACGTGGTCGGCATGACCAACTTACAGGAAGCCAAACTGGCTCGCGAAGCGGAGATTTGCTACGCCACCATCGCCATGGTCACCGACTACGATTGCTGGCGCGTGGGACACGACGCGGTAACTGTCGAGCAGATTATTGCCGTCTCGCACCAGAACGCAGAGAACGCGGCCAAGGTAGTGAAGGCGGCTGTGGCGGCGATTCCGCACGAACGGAAATGCGCCTGCGCCTCAGCGGCGAAGTACGCCGTGATGACACAGCCGGACGCTATTCCCGCGGCGGCGAAAGAAAAGCTGAAGTTGCTGCTTGGGAAGTACCTGGGAAGTTAGCGGCGAGTCAGCGCGGCTGCGCCGCAAGCAAGTCAGCAAGTCAGCACCCGCATTAGCAGGATAGCTGACTGCCGATAACTGGCAACTGATAACTGGCAACTGATAACTGGCAACTACAACATTTTCGGAATTGGTGTAGACCGAAAGCACAAAGCTAGAGCATTTTCGGAAATGGTGTAGGCCCAAATTTCATTGGTATCCCACCCTTTCCGCAGAAAAAAGCGGAAAGGATGGGGCACGGAAGCATTAGCAGGATAGCTGACTGCCGATAACTGGCAGCTAAAGCGGAAGAGGACATTGAATGGCGATTACCGTAGTGGGCAGCGTGGCCTACGATACGATCGAAACACCGGCGGGGCGGCGCGAACGCTGCCTGGGCGGAGCGGCGACTTACTTTTCGCTGGCGGCCAGTTACTTCACCGACGTGCGCGTAATCGCCGTGGTAGGCGAAGACTTTGGGCGGAGGCAGGAAGCGGTTTTCACCGCGCGCAATATCGACACGCGCGGCATTGAGCGGGCCAAGGGCAAGAGCTTTTTCTGGGAAGGTTCGTACATGAAGGACCTGAACGAGGCCCAGACCCAGCAGACGGATCTGAATGTCTTCGCGTCCTTCGAGCCAAAGATTCCCGAGGCCTACCGCGACTCCGAGTTTCTGTTTCTGGCCAACATCGATCCGGTGCTGCAGCGGCGCGTGCGCGAAGAGATGCCCGGCGTGAAGCTGGTGGCTGGCGACACCATGAATTACTGGATCAACGACCATCGCCCGGCGCTGCTGGAAGTGCTGAAGGGGCTGGATCTGCTGCTGATCAACGACGCCGAAGTGCGCACGCTGGGCGGCAACAGCAACCTGCTGAAATCGGCGCGGGCGGTGATGGCGTTAGGCCCGAAATCGCTGGTGGTGAAACACGGCGAGTACGGAGCCACGCTCTTCCACGGATCGACTCCAAAGAGTGAAGAGCCGGAGGCGTTCAGGGCTCCGGCCATGCTGCTGGAAGAAGTCATCGATCCGACGGGCGCGGGCGATAGCTTTGCCGGAGGCTTTTTCGGCTATCTGGCTTCCGTTCCGGAAATCACCCCGGCGACTTACCGGCGCGCCATGTTTTACGGCAGCGTGATGGGATCGTTTGCGTGCGAGCGCTTCGGCACAGAGCGGACACAGCAACTTTCACGCAAGGAGATCGACAACCGTTTCGAGCTTTTCCGCAGGTTGACGCACCTTGACTGATCGTTCCACCGACCGCGTAACGAAGATCGAGTGGTTGGCAGTGCTGGCCTGCTCGGCGGTGGCGTCGCTGGCGGCCGTCGCGTGGAGCTGGCGGCACGGAGCCATGCTGAACTATGGCGATGCCGTGGCTCACCTGCATATTGCGCGGAGGGTTTTCGACTCGCACCAGCCGCGCCTTTCGCAATTGGGTTCGGTGTGGCTGCCGCTGCCGCATATTCTGATGCTTCCGTTTGTTCAGGTGTATAGCTGGTGGGCCAACGGAATTGCGGGCCTGATTCCGTCGGTGCTGGCGTACCTGGCTGCGTGCGTGGGGATTTACCGGCTGGCGCGGCACTGGCTGAAACCCTCTGCCGCCGCCGTGGCGCTGACCTTTTTCGCCATCAATCCGAACATGCTGTATCTGCAAACGACGGCGATGACCGAGCCGCTGTTTCTCTGCGAGATGATCTGGATGGCGGTATGGATGGTGGAGGGGCGCGCGTATCTGGACGAAGACCCGCAGAAAGCCCGCCGCCTGCTCATCTGGATTGCCGCGGTGCTGGTGGCCGCAATCTTCACGCGCTACGACGGATGGATCATGGCGCTGCTGGCGTGGACCGGCATCGGCGTTGCACTGCTCAAGCACGGACGATTGCGCTCGCGCACCTTCTGGCTGGCGAGCATTGTGGTGGTGGCCGCGCCGATTGCGTGGTTCATTTACAACGCTGTTTCGTTTGGCGACTGGCTGGAATTTTCGCGCGGACCGTACTCGGCCAGGGCAATCGAGATACGCACGGCCTCGCATGGCGCAGGTCCGCCGCATCCGGGCTGGCACAATCCGTGGGTCTCACTGCTGTTTTTTGCCAAGGCGGCGGAGATGGACGCAGCCGCAGCGGCGTGGGGCAATGTGCTGCTGACGGTGAGCGCGCTGGGAACAGCGTGGGCATGCATGACGGTGCGCCACAAGAGATTTCTGTGGGCGCTGTTGCTGTGGCTGCCACTTCCCTTCTACGCGTATTCAGTGTCGTACGGATCGGTGCCGATCTTTTTGCCGCCCTGGTGGCCGCACTCCTGGTACAACACGCGCTACGGCATGGAACTGCTGCCAGCGCTGGCGCTGGGCGTGGGCTTTGCGGCGCAGTTTGCGATTGCGGCGGCGCGTGAGTTCAAACCGCAATTGGCAAAATATGCGGCGGGCGCGCTGTTCGCGCTGATCGCCTTGAATGCGTGGCAGTTGGTGCGCGAACGGCCGCTGGTTTACGTCGAAGGCACAAAGAATATTGCCGCGCACAGGCCCTATCAGGTGCAGATTGCGCCGGTACTGCGGGAGCTTGCCGCCCAGTATCCGGGACGCCCGATTCTGATGGAAACATCGGTCGATCCGGAGATTGTGGCGCTGAGCGGAATTCGGCTGCGGCAGACGATCAACGAAGCCGATTTGGCGATATGGGACACGGCGCTGAAAGCTCCGGCCGCGCACGCCGCCATCGTACTGGCTTTCGACGGCGACGCAGTGGACCGCGCGGTGAAGGCACATCCGGAAGGACTGAAGGCGCTCCGCCGGTTTACCGCCAACGGACAGCCTTCGGGAACCCTTTATATCTCCGACACGCCCGGGGCTGAATAGGTTCAGCACGCGGCGCAAGCGGTGGTAGCATCGGGCAAGGCAATCCTATGAGCACTCCATTGGCACAGCTCGCGCAACCGTTTGACTTTGACCGGCTGCAGCAAATCGTGGTGGTGAACGGCGCCATCGGGCGGCTGCTCGGTACGTCGGCCATCGACTCGCTCCACACATTCCGCAATCTGGAGGAAGATTGATTCCCTTTACCAAGGCACATGCGTGCGGCAACGATTTTCTGATTGTGACGGAAGAGGCGGCTGGCGACCGTGCCGAGCTGACGCGGCATTTGTGCGCGCGCAACACTGGCGTAGGCGCGGACGGCGTCGAGTTTTTTGCGTGGACCGGGCCGAAGTCGGGGCGCATCCAGTTGCACAACGCGGACGGCTCGATTGCAGAGATCAGCGGCAACGGAACGCGCTGCGTGGCCACGTGGATGGCCGAAGCGCGCGGTCTGGCTGCGGGTGACGATCTGGAGATTATGACCGACGCCGGTTTGCGCATCTGCCACGTGAACAGCATCAACAAGAAGGACGGATTCACCGCGGAGATGACCGCAGGAATGGGCGTGCCAACGTTCGCGCCGAAGTCCGTGACGCTGGCGGACGGCACGGTAATTCCCGGCGTGGAAATTTCCATGGGCAATCCACAATTCGTCATCGTGGTCGACAATACGGAGTTCGCGGTCGCGGGAAAAGCCTGGCAGGCTGTCGGCGCGGAGATTTGCGTACATTCCGACTTTCCCCATCAGACGAACGTGGCCTTCATACGTATCGTCAACGAGCACAAGATTGAGGTTCGTATCTTCGAGCGCGGCGTGGGACCGACGACCTCGTCGGGTACGGGCAGCTCGGCTTCAGCCACGGCGGCGCTGGCGCTGAACGGATGCGTTTCTCCGCTCACGGTTGTGGCGCAAGGCGGCGCGCAAACCATTGCATGGAACGGGGCGGGCACGGAACTGTTTTTGACGGGACCGGCGACGCTGATTGCGCGCGGCGAGGCTTGGTAAGGATGGATCGTCTGCTGAAGCCGCAAGCCGTAAAAACAGATGCAGGGGTGAGCTTGATTGCTCCAGCTTCGTTTGCGCAGCAGGAGCGGGTGGAACGCGGAATGGAGGCGTTGCGCGCGCTGGGTTTTGCGCCCACGCTCAGCGAATATGCACGGGAAAGCGGACCACTGTATTTTTCCGGAACCGTTGAGCAGCGGCTGAGAGATTTTCATGCGGCCTTTGCCGACGAAACGACCAGCGCGATTGTGTGCCTGCGGGGCGGGTACGGCTCCAACTATTTGCTCGAAGGGCTCGATCTGGAGCTGATCAGCCAGCATCCGAAACCATTGTTCGCGTACAGCGACCTAACCGGCGTGCAACTGTGGCTGCTGGATGGGCTGGGATTGCCCGCGTTTTACGGACCGATGGCCGCGGCGGATTTCTGCCTTGCCGACGGGATTCACTTGGAAAGCTTTTGTGCCACATTGAAAGGCGAGCCGTACAGCGTGGGAACGGCAGAGGGCTTGCGCACGCTGAAGCCGGGAACGGCGCGGGGCACGCTATATGGCGGCTGCCTGAGCATTCTGGTTTCGCTGCTAAGCACGCCCTTTGAACCGCGGACCGAGGGCAAACTGCTGTTCCTGGAAGATGTGGGCGAAAAGCCCTACCAGGTGGACCGCATGTTGTGGCAACTGCGGCAGGCGGGCAAGTTTGAAGGCGTGCAGGGCATTGTGTTTGGCGAGATGCTGGATTGCGCTTCGCCAGGCGCTGCGCCGGAGTTGCTGGAAGAGGCGATTCTGAACGCGCTCGACGGACTGCGCATCCCTATCGCTATTGGGCTGCGCAGCGGGCACGTGTCGCGGCAGAATGTGACGCTGACGTTTGGCGTGAAAGCCGAATTACAACTTGGAAGGGAAACGCAATTGCGCTTATTGGAAGCGGCAGTGGAAAGATAGGGACCAGGGAGCAGGGACTAGGGACTAAGGACCTAGGGACTAGAAAAACAGGAGCGGCGTTGTGAGTGGATTGCCTCGACATATACATCTAAGTGGAATTTGCGGAACAGCGATGGCTTCGCTGGCGGGACTGTTGCAACTTGAAGGGCACAGCATCACAGGCTCGGACAAGGCGGCGTATCCGCCCATGAGCGATCTGCTGCACGGGCTGGGGATTCCGATCATGGAGCCTTACGCGGAGACGAATCTGGAACCCGCGCCGGATCTGGTCGTGATTGGCAATGCGCTGTCGCGGGGCAACCCCGAAGTGGAACGCGTGCTGGATGAGCGGATTCCCTTCACCTCGATGGCGGCTCTGCTGCACCAGGAGTTCTTGAAGGGACGCCAGTCGCTGGTGGTGGCCGGGACACACGGCAAAACCACAACGACCAGCATGTTGGCGTGGATTTACCAGTTCGCCTCGCAAAAGAATCCGGCGCTGGAGCCATCGTTTCTGATCGGCGGCGTGGCGGAAAACTTTGGAACGAGCTTCCAGTTGCGGCCCACGCGGACGTTTATTCTGGAAGGCGACGAGTACGATACGGCCTTCTTCGACAAGGGGCCGAAGTTCCTGCACTACTTCCCCGACGCGCTGATTCTGACCCACGTGGAGTTCGATCACGCGGACATTTACGCCGATCTGGGGGCGGTGAAAACGGCCTTCAAGCGGCTGGTGAATCTGGTGCCGCGGCGGGGCCTGATTGTGGCCTACGACGGCAACGCCAATGTGACCGAGTGCGTGGCAAAAGCGTTGTGCCGCGTGGAGCGCTACGGATTTTCAGACAGCGCGGACTGGCGCTTGCAAAACCTGCGCCACGAGAACGGCCTGACGCGCTGGGAAGTTTGGCACGAAGGCAAGCTCTGGGCTGAATTGGAGATGAGCCTCGCCGGTGAGCACAATGCGCTGAACGCGACGGCTGCGGCGGCGCTGGCTTCGGGACAGGGCCTCGGCAAAGAAGCGATCCGCGCGGCGCTGGCGACCTTCAAGAGCGTGAAGCGGCGGCTGGAAGTGCGCGCTGAAATCGGCGGCATCACGGTGATCGAGGACTTTGCGCACCACCCGACGGCCATTCGCGAAACGCTACGCGCACTGCGCTCGGTTTATCCCGGCGCGCGGTTGTGGGCGGTTCTGGAGC
>Ga0255354_1001270_pt1 | contig 14807 bp, 11 predicted proteins | sample HBST50metaG_FD_189942 | JGI IMG/M metagenome (GOLD analysis project Ga0255354, IMG submission 189942) | Peat soil microbial communities from Stordalen Mire, Sweden - H.B.S.T50 | ecosystem: Environmental > Terrestrial > Soil > Wetlands > Peat | place: Sweden: Norrbotten County, Stordalen Mire...
ACGCCTTGCAAGCGGTTTGGCGGCGCGTTATATTTCCTGATGGAAGCAGCCTTTCGCTCGGCGGCTTTGAAGGGGACGACAGCACTGGCGCAGCAGGGTTTCGAGACCAAGTGAATAACCACTGGGGCCGAATCCTTTCAGGCGCTCTGCTCACGTCGCTTTTCTCTGCCGGGATCGAGGTGAGCCAGGGGACGAACTCCTCGGTTTTGCAATCACCCAGCGTCGGCCAGACGGTGGGCCAGGCGGTCGGTCAGCAGGTCGGCCAACTGGGAGTCGAGGTAACGCGCCGGAACCTGAACATTCAGCCGACGATTGTCGTTAGGACGGGTTACAGGTTCTTTGTAAGGGTTGAGAAGGATATTCCGTTCAACGGCCCTTACTCTCCGGCGAGGGACTCATTGCCGAGAGCAGAAAGTGGGTCTCGACAGAGATCAGAATTCAGCCTTGGAAGGGTATACAGTGGCAGTCAAGAAGGCGGCAAAGAAAGCAGTGCGGAAAGTGAATCGCGAGGGGCAGCGGTGGACGGACGACCGTCCGGGAATGACGCTGCGCCTCCCCATTGACCTGCGCGAAGCAGTCACCGAAGAGTCTCGCGTAAAGGGCGATCTGGCCAAGATCGTCCTTTTTGCTTTGAGCCACGTTGACCGCGAAAAAGTAGACATCATGCAGACCCGCAAGGCAGGCATGGAACTTTCCAACCCGCAGCTCCTCCACGTCGGCGCTGAAGCCCGGCTCAAGCTCAAAGAGTGGGCCGAAACCGAAGGCGTTAGCGTGAATGCGATTGTGGTCAGCGTCCTCGAAGAGTTCTTCAAGCACCTCAAGAAGAGCAAGGCGCTGCGGGAAGAACTGCGCCTGGAGATTCGCGCGCACCGTGGATTTATGCCCAGTTGATGAGGATGTGGGCTTATTACAGCATGCCCGTTTCCTATTTCTGTCCATTCGTTTACGTCCAAGTCACTATCAATGAGTAGTGAGGTGGCAAATCTACCGAACGAGCTATTTCAGTGGGGAAAGAAGACGATATGGCATTTCAAGTTCCAATCACGGCTAAAGAGGCCATCTCCAAAATCCATTCAAAGACGTATCTGCTTCCTGCAATTCAACGTGAAGTGGTGTGGGATACCGCGCAGATAGAGCGTCTTTTCGATTCGCTGATGCGAGATTATCCGATCGGCTCGTTCCTGTTCTGGATGGTAAAGCGGAAACAAACAGGAAAGTATCAATTCTACGAGTTCATCCGCGATTATCATGAACGCGACCACAGGCACAATCCAAAGGCTAACGCCTCCGGCGAGGAAGACATTGTCGGCATTCTCGATGGGCAGCAGCGCCTGACGGCGCTCTACGTCGGTCTACGAGGATCTTTCGCATTCAAAGAACCTCGCAAGCGATGGGACAATCCGCAGGCTTTTCCGAAGAGGCATCTCTATCTCAACCTGCGAGGAGCGTCGAAGGACGAAAGCCGCGACCTGTTATACGATTTCCGGTTCCTCACGACAAAAGAGGTTGAAGATGCTGGGGAAGATTGTTTTTGGTATCGCGTCGGCAACGTTCTCGACCTTAAGACAGAATATGAGGTCAACAACTACCTGATCGAGAAGGGATTGATGGAGGACCGGAAGACCGGTCAATTTGCCAACCAAACACTATTCAAGCTGTGGACTGTTATTCACAAATCCCAAGTCATCAACTACTTCTTGGAAGAAGACGAACAACTCGATAAAGTTCTCAACATTTTCATACGAGTGAACAGCGGCGGAACAATCTTAAGCTACTCGGACCTTCTTCTTTCCATTGCTGCTGCCCAGTGGACAAAATTAGATGCTCGCGAGACAATTACCGCTTTCGTTGACGAGCTGAATGGAATCGGCAACGGTTTCAATTTCAATAAGGATTGGGTACTGAAGAGCTGCCTTGTTCTGGGCGACTTTACGGATATAGCGTTCAAAGTTGATAACTTCAATAAGGCCAACATGCTCCGGATTGAAAAGTCCTGGGACGAAATCTCCAAGGCTCTTCGGAACGCTGTGCTCCTTATCTCGGCGTTCGGTTACAGCCGCGAAACGCTTACGTCGAACAATGCTGTTATTCCCATTGCTTACCACTTGCTTCAGAGGGGACTTCCTAACAATTTCGATCAGGCAGGTAAGTACTCGACGGACAGAAAACGAATTCAGCATTGGCTGACTTCGTCACTGCTGAAACGTGTTTTCGGCGGTCAACCGGACAGCGTGCTTCGCCCGATCAGAGAGGTTTTGAAGGGCAAGTCCGAAGAATTTCCTCTTACGGGTATTCGAAACAAGTTCAAGGGCACAACAAAATCCCTGACATTCACGAAAGAAGATATCGATTCGCTGCTTGAGAATCGGTATGGACAGGGCTACGCCTTTTCGGTACTGGCACTTCTCTATCCGACTCTCGATTTTCGGAACACATTTCACATTGATCACATTCACCCGAGATCACAGTTCACTAAAGCGAGGCTCGCTAAGCGGAGCATCTCTGGAGATGACGCAACGTTTTACATAGAGAACGTTGATTTGCTTCCCAATCTCCAACTACTTGAAGGTATCCCAAATCAGGAGAAGAGCGACTCTGATTTCGACGAATGGTTGAGCGGCACATTCAAGAGCAAACAGGCTCGGCAAGCTTTCATGGATAGGAACTACATCCCTGACGACGTCGATCTCGAATTCGACAACTTTCGAGAGTTTTTTGATGAGCGAAGACAACGAATGTTTGATGCTCTCTCAAAGCTACTCAAGCCTGAAGATGAGTAACACCTTGCTTTCGGCAAGGTGTTCAAACCCGTCGGGTGGGCCAAACAAAGCCTGGCGCGAAGCGACAGCACATCAAAGGGCGGGAAGACGGGCGAAAAAAGAGGGGCCTGCGTCGGCAGACCCCGTTTGAAAGGCTTGGAAATTGAGAGCTACGCTGCTTTGGCCTTTTTGGCTGCGGTGAGCTTCGATGGTTTTGGCTGGGCCTTCGCGGCCGTCTTCTTGGCGGATTGCGCCTTCTCTTTCGCGACAAACTCCGCTCTGACCTTTTGCGCGATGGCATCGGTGTCCACCTTGTAGTGCTGGGCGGCGTCTTTGAGCGCCTTGCCAGTCTCCGTTTGCGTCCGGGCTGCGTGGAGAATGACGGTCTCGACGAGAAGCTGTCCGAGTTCGCCTTCCTCGGCTTTGCGAATGTAAGCGCCCATGAGTTTTCCGATGCTGTCGGCGGCTTGCGCCTTTTTAATGCCACGATTCCGGGCGAGAACCTCGATGCGCCGCTCCTCCAACTGGGGAAGCAAACGTTCGACAATGAAAACGAGGTCGCGCTTGGTGAGACGCACCGGTACAGCATCAACGATGGCGGAAAGGACGCGCAAGCCTACGGCGTTGGCAATCGCCTCCTCGCGGCGCTGCTTCTCCTGCTCGGCTTTGATGCGCTCATCTCCGACTGGCCGCTGCTTCTTTGGGCGGTGGACAGGGCATTCGGGGTCAGCGCAGATTTTCCTAACCTCGCCTTTCTCTGTGCCCTCGGTGACAATGGCCTCGGTCATGGATTTGCAGGTCTGGTACTCCGGCCAATCCCTGTGCTTCTTCGCGTTGGGGTCTTGCGGCTTGATTTCGATGTAGTTGTTGCGGGGGAGGGCCGCGCTGCCGCTGTTGGTGGCAGATGCCGGTCCATAGGCAGAAGAGATTTGTACCAGCTTGGGTTTGGCCGCGATGGTCTGCGCGACAAAGCCGTCCAGTTTGGACTGGTAGCAAGCCGGATCGGTACAAGCGTCTTCGGCAATATCAGCGAAAAGAAGCGCGTTGCCGCCGGTGCGCTTGGGGCAATCGACACAGGCTCCGGCGGCGGGGTTAACGCTGGGGTCAGTTTTTGAGAACGGCGCGTCTTTCAGAATGAGCAAGATGTTCTGCTCAATCCACTGGTGGAGATGCCGGACAGGGAGCAGGATGCGCTTGGCCTTGCCCTGGCCGCCGTTCCAATCCTCGCGGAAGCAAGCGGAGAGGGCCTGTTCCTGCTCGGCTGGCTGTAGCTTTGCCAAAAGCAGGGCGTGGCCTACGCCGATTTCGTCTTTGGCAAATGCCTCAGTGACGGCGGCGGTAAGCTCGGTCAACTTGATGCGCTGGGCGCAATAGGCGGCTGATTTTCCAGTCTTGGCGCTGATCTGCTCAATGGAGTATTTCGGCTCGTCAAGATTGAGCAGTGCGCGGAATCCCTGCGCTTCCTCCAACGGGTGAACGTCGCGGCGTTGCAGGTTTTCGATAAGCTGTGCCTCCAATGCCTCGGCATCGGTGAGGTTGACAATGCGGACGGGCACGGTCTCGGCCTCGGCAAGCTGGGCGGCGCGGTAGCGTCTGGCCCCGGCGACAATCTCGAAGCTGCGCTCGGTCAGAGGACGTACAAGCAAGGGCGAGAGAACGCCCTGGCTGCGTATGCTCTCGGCCAGTTCCTTGAGTGCTTCATGGTCATAGATTCGGCGCGGGTTGGTCGCGGATTCTATTAGGTTAGACAGTGGCAGGTCGCGGTATTCGGTGCTGTTTGGGTTCTTCATGGATGCTCTCCTTTTGAGCGGGTTTCAAATAAGGCGGTGACGGTCTGCGCGGACAGGGACGGTCGCCCTGTCCGCAGATTGGCGGTGGACAGAGGCGGCTAAGCCGCCTCTTCCGTGGGCTGTGTGGCTGTTTCATTTGTGGCTTGCTCTTCCAGTGCTGCGAGAATCACGGCGGAAGTGCGCTGGATGACTTCAAGGCTCTCCGCCAGCAAAGCCGCGTTGCCGTGGTAAAGCTGGATGTAATCGGCGGAAGCGGTGCCGGTCTGGAGTCCGATTGCTTTGCCCACGATAAAAGCGATGGACTCAGCTTCGGTCTCCCGCACAACTTTGGTTGTCGCTGTGCGCCGGTCGGCCTTGTGCAACATTTCGTGGCCAAGCTCATGGACTAAAGTTGCGAAAGTTTCCGCCTTCGACTGCCCCGGCAAAAGTACGATCTTGCCGCCGTAGCTTGCGCCCTGCGCTGGCGCAATGCGCTCGTTGTATTCAAGCTCGACGCCCTGCTGCTGTACGAATTCGACAAGCCGGTCAAGGTGCGCTCCGGCTTCGCCGGTGACTGCGGCGGGTGCGGGAAGCTCGGCTCCATCAGTCTGTGCAACATCGAAGACATAGACGGCGCGAAAACCGACCAAAATGGATGCGCTCTTTTCATCCCGATTCTGCTCGGTCTCCTCCTGCTTCTTGCGGTTCTTGCCGATCATGGGCGCAAAGATCTGAATGCCTTTCTCGCCCTTCTTCACGCGGCGTCCAAGCTGGTTCCATGTGTACATTCCGGCAACGTTGGTTGCATCGGGGCGCTGCCGGGCGATCTGAAGAATGTTGCCGAAACTGTAGTTGTGGAACCGGGCCATTGCGTCGAGGTATGTGGTCAGTGCATCGCTCTTGCCCGCTTCAAGCTGGGCAATGAGGGCCTTTACGTTCTCGGCAATCAGGTCTTTGGCCGTGGGGCGCTGCTGCTGTTTGGGCTGATAGGTGGACGACTGAACGGGGTTGTTGATAGTGGCGACTGCGCTGCTCATGGGTGCTTCCTCCTTGGTTTTTGCTCTTGCCGTTGGATTGGCAGTGGCATGTGACATACATGCCGAACGCCTCCTGGCGAAGGTGGGGGGTAGCAAGTGCAAGGGGAGGGGTATCTCCCACCCTTGAAGCGCAGCGGAGAGGGCGAAGGGCTGCACAAGCGGAGCGCGGAAGCCTGGGGAAACCCCTTGCGGGCGCGAGGGGGAAACACCCCTTAGCTGCTGTTGCTTTTGTTGTTGCTGTTGCTTTTCAACCAATCAGGGAGGGGCGTTGCGGGGAAGGAACGGACCCGCTGAGGTGGGTGGCGGAGGACGTGCATTTGCGGCCGCAGACAGGGAGGATGCCTCCTCCCAACAAAGATCGGCCTTTATGGGAAAGAACCGGACTTGTGAATTGAAGAAAATTAGATCAGAGAAGATTCAGCATTATCGAAATAAAATAGGGGAAACAAGGCGATTTTCATTGAAATGTACACACCACTACGATATACAAGATAGCAACGGGATATTGAAATAATCATCCTGACAGTAGCGATACACATTTCACAGGAGAGGTGAGAAGCTCAAAATGAAGACTGTTGAAGAGACTTTGACCAGGCAGTATGGACCCTTGCTCAGCATTACCCAATTGGCAACCCTGCTGGATCGCTCCCCGGACTGCTTGCGCATCACGCTTCGATCTTCGGGAGAGTGGGTCAGCAAAATCAACGCAACCCGCCTACGACTCAGACGCCGCGTTTACTTTCGTACGACTGAAGTTGCCGATGTACTTGGAATCCGGTAAATCAACGAGTGGGTTCAGAACTCACATCCGTAAGGTCGATTCTCGGATTGAATGCGATCTCGTCTGCTGATCGGCTGTCGCCAGCATCGCGGGTTAACGCGGCTGGCTCCTCATCGCGTTCAAGCGATGAATCGAACGCAAATCATCGCCCTGGCAGGAGCCAGAAACAAGGTATTGTCTCCCGGCGACCTCGTCCCCTGCTATCGATCGTGCAGGCCTTTCCCATCGAGAGCGCCGTCGATGCCGGCGCTCTCGGCTTCATGGCAAAGTTTCTTGTCCAAACTACTCTTCCGCACAGTGAGCAAACCGGCACTCAATTTGTCCGCACTGACGGCAATCTCACACTTCGCATCTCTGATGTCGGCGGGACTGGTCTGCCATACGGCAGCTATCCACGTCTGATACTCATCTGGATGACAACCGAGGCCGTCCGAACTGGAAATCGAGAGCTGGAGCTTGGCTCCTCGCTTTCGAGCTTCATGGCGCAACTGGGACTCCAAGCTACAGGCGGCCACTGGGGAACCATACCGCGCTTCCGCGATCAGATGCAACGTCTGGTCGGCGCTGCAATATCGACCCGTTGGTCGAGTGATGCCAACAGGCAGAATCACTCCAGTGGAGAGAATCTGCTTGTGGCAGACAGATTCCATCTTTGGTGGACGCCGCAGAAGTTGCCGGTCGAACGTCCTGAAAGGTCTTCAGTTACCCTGTCGGCGAACTTTTTTGAGCAGCTTGTTGCCGCTCCTGTGCCGCTCGACTTGAGGGCCGTCAAGGCCCTCAAGAAGTCCCCTCTGGCGCTCGATCTCTACGCCTGGGCGACGCGCCGGGTCAGCTACCTGTCGCGGCCCACGCTGATTGCCTGGGAGTCGCTGCGCCGTAGCTTCGGGGCCGGGTACGCCGATACGCCGCAAGGCCGCTCATGCTTTCGAGCAAAAGCGGTCGAAGCATTCCGAAGAATAGTCATGGTCTACCCCGAATTGAAGATGGAAGACCATGAGAATGGCCTACTGCTTCGCCCTTCAGGTCCGCACATCCCCAAAGTTCTTCGCTAGTTTTTGATGCTTGTCCTTTCCCCCGTGAGGGGGCGGAGGTTCTTGTCTCATCGCGCACCTGCACATTTCCACAAAGTGCGGCTCCTACTACAGGCTATCCATATAGGAATACATAAAGGTACTACAGGGCATTGCTGAAGCCTTTTGTATTCAATCTCATGCAGACACTTCGTACACCGTTTATGCGTAGATGTACACCGTTTATGCGTGGAAAACCGCCCTGGATACACCGTTTATGCGTAAACAGGTACACCGTTTATGCGTGGAAAACTTGCGGGATTCACGCTGGAATGTGGATTTCGCTGTCTAACTTCGGCGACTGTTCCGTCTGAACTTCGGTGGAGCAGGCGGCGGCAAGGGCAAGGCCGCAACGGCCAATATAAAATGCCCGCGCCGGTGATTGCCGGCGCGGGCTTGCCCAGCTAATACTCACTGGGCAGGTGAATCACTTTGTTGGCGAAGTAGAGCTTCACTTCGTCAAGCGGGAAGTCCGTGAAGGGAATCTCCTGCGTGTAAACCAGATTTCCATTGCCGTCGTCGCAGTACACGGTCGCGCTACGGTCGGGGTGAACCTTCAAGTTCCAGACTTGGAACTCTTCGCCGGTAACGCGGGCGTCATGTTGCTGGGCGATGGCGATGATGTCGAGCAGCCAGTAAGCGCCGCCCTGGTCGGCAAGAAACTTTGCGCTATCGGTAAACAGAACTGCGCGATTGATGCCGTGGCGATACCAGTTTTCGGAGCCGGTGAACTCCTGCTCGTCGCGGCTGGCGAAAGATTGGATCTCCAGGTTCGCCAGCATGCGCTCAACTTCGCGGTCAGAAAGCTGGCTCCCCTCAATGCGCGTTGAAGATCCGATGCTGTCGATAGTCGCAACGCGGCGCAAGGCGCTGAGCCGTTCCGGCGCAAGCGTTCCGAACGCCCGCCATGCTCCCTTGAACTCGTCGATCTCCCCGATCAGGGAGAGAACCTCGGGCGAAATCCGGATGTTGGCCGTCTCGAACATTGTGGGCTTCAAACCTATATACACCCACACACACCCATATAACCAGCAAATTACGTTTCCATATAGAAACCCATAATCGCCTATATCTGAATAGATTCGTCAATGCCTCGAAGGCACGGACAGTTTCGCCATGAGCTGCTTTAGGACACAACGTCCTCGTCGGGCGTTGTGATCGATGTCGGGCTCGGCATCCTTTCGTTGATTTCTTCGTAACGAAAGGATAGTGCGTTATCGTTTCGCTAAAAATCCCGAAAAAATCTGAAGGGTATAGATTATGGTATAGATTCGAATCCAAATTCCAGCATTGTGCTCATTCTATTTAACTTATATGCGTATTCGAATCCCCCTCTCCCAGTGATTTATATAAGCCCTTTGTAATCAACAAAAAATTAACGGAATGAGCGATTTATGGTAATGCCATTTGTTCCCTCAATCCACACGGATAGACCCTAATATCGCTCTGATGCCTGTTTTCTATCACTGAGCGCAAATTACATTACCAAGAGGTCTCGACCGACGGCTTCCCGCGACATTCTGAGCAAGCTCAGGCACATTGGAGAGCAAGCCACAACGTCGCCTCCGCGATTGCAACAATCTTCGCACTCCGCCGCTTGAGTCTCCTGCTATTTTCCCTATCCCGAGCAGGAACGAACTGACGATACCGCAGACCCCAGGCAAACGTAGATCCTTCGCAGAGAAGGGACCAAGGCGGCGCTGTGGCCTTCCCGAGTGCCGGACATCACTGAAATGCAAGCTTGATAGCTGTACGCCTTAGCTGTAACTTGGCGAATGGCGGGAGCCGAACGTGGGTTCATGTCCGATCGCCCTGCGATGAACAGGCTCGGCTCGCATCGGCCGCACAAGGCGCTCCCTTCCCATGACCGAGCCCGCAACAGGCAACGGGTTCACCGGAGGACTCCCTATGAATACATTGGACGGCGCTAGCCGGCGGAGTTTTCTGAAGCAGGTACTTTCCGGAGCCGCGTTGCTGAGCGCCTGCGGCGGGAGAAAACTGCTGGCGGCAGAGCCGGGAGAGACGGCGGCGAAATCCAGGGTGGTGGTAGCACGCGACGTGCAGTTGCGCGGTACAGGTTCCACGGTGGAATCGGGGCGGATGCTGAAGCTGCTGGATCGCGCGATGCAGGCACAATTTGACCGCGACAAGCCGGTTGAAGCGTGGAGACGGGTGGTTCTTCCGGGACAGACTGTGGGCGTCAAGGTCAATACATTGGGAGGTCGTGGTATCGCCAGCAACCTGCAACTTGTTGAGGCAATTTGCGAGCGGCTGCAGGAAGCAGGAATCAAGGCCAGCGATATTGTGGTTTTGGATGGCGACAGCGAGGAGATGGAGCATGGCGGATTCCTCGTGGCAATGGGCGGAGATCGCGTGCAATGTTACGGTACGGATCGCACCGGTTACGAACAGGAACTGGTTGAGCAGGGCAGCGTGGGCAGCCAGTTATCGAAGATACTGACCCGGCGCTGCAATGTGCTGATCAATGTGCCAGTGCTGAAGGACTACGATGGAGCGGGCATTACATGCGCATTGAAGAACATGTATGGGGTAATTCATAACCTCAACAAGTACCACCCCAACGGCTGCAATCCGTACATCGCAGACTTGAACATGCTGCCGGAGATTCGAACCAAGATGCGTTTGACGATCTGCGATGCGACTACGGTTATCTACGAAGGCGGGCCGGGATACAAGCCGGAACACAGTTGGAAGCATAATGCCCTACTGGTAGCACAGGACCCCGTTGCGCTGGATTCCGTCGGCTGGCAGATCATTGAGCGTAAGCGGGCAGAGATGGGATTAAAGTCGCTGGAGAGTGAGAACCGTGCGCTGCGCTACATAGCGACGGCCGCCGACCTGGAGCATCGTCTGGGAACAAACGATCCACGGAGAATCATCAAGGTCGAAGTGTAGCCGGGACGCGATGGAAGAGGTTAATGATGTTTGGCGAACACGATTTGCAGGCAGCCGAAAGTCGTACGATGCGCGGTGAGCGAAACACGCTGGACAGGCGCTGGTTCATGAAATGCGCTGTGGCGTCTGGGGCGGCCCTGGGCACGAGCGGCAAGCCCGCAGCCGAGATAAGTTCAGGGGGCAGTATGCAGAAGCAGGACGATGCGCGCTTCGTTGTGGAGGCCAAGTTCTACCAGAAGTTGGCGAACAAGAAGATCAAGTGCAAGCTGTGCCCGCGCGAGTGTGCGGTGGGCGACCGGGAGCGCGGCTATTGCGGGGTGCGGGAAAATCGCGATGGCACTTACTACACGCTGGTGCATTCGCGAGTATGTGCGGCGCACGTCGATCCCATTGAGAAGAAGCCGCTGTTCCACTACCTGCCCGGCACAGAGGCTTTCTCACTGGGTACGGCTGGGTGTAACGTCAACTGCAAGTTTTGCCAGAACTGGGACATTTCGCAGGCGCGGCCAGAGCAGATTGCTGCCGAGTATGCACCGCCGCAGCGCGTTGCCGAGTTAGCAAAGCAAAATAACTGTCCTACCATCGCCTACACTTACAATGAGCCAGTCATCTATTCGGAGTATCTGATGGATACTGCCGACGCCGGGCACGCTGCCGGCCTCCGCAGCATTGTGGTTTCGAACGGCTATATACAGGAAGAAGCGCTGCGCGCGGCATACGGCAAGATGGACGCGGTGAAGATCGATTTGAAGTCCTTCTCCGAGTCGTATTACCGGAACGTAGTGACAGGTCAGTTGAAGCCAGTTCTGGATACGCTGGTCACTCTGCGCAAGATGGGCAAGTGGACAGAGATTGTGTATCTGGTGCTGCCCACGCTGAACGACAGCGATGCGGAATTCCGCAGCCTGGCTAGCTGGATCAAGACCTACCTGGGCGTGGATGTGCCGCTGCACTTTACGCAGTATCATCCCGAATACCTTTTGAAGAATCTGCCCATTACACCCGTGGCTACACTGGAGCGCGCCAAGGCAATTGCCGACGCCGAGGGGCTGCACTATGTGTACATTGGCAATGTGCCGGGGCATCCCGCGCAAAACACCTACTGCCCAAAGTGCCGCAAGCTGCTGGTGGAGCGCGTAGGGTTCACGGCCAGCAAGATGCAGATCCGCAAGGATGGTTCCTGCCCATTCTGCAAGCACCCGATTCCAGGAGTGTGGCATGTATAACGGCGCAGAGGAGGTTGATCAAATGAAGAACAATATCAACGCAGCAAGATATTGGCTGGCTGCTCAAGTAATCGGCTTGCTGGCGGTTACACCTTTGCAGCAAGCCTGCAAAGCCAGTCAACCGAAGGTGAGAGAGGCGGGAGTTGCGGGCAGTTTTTATCCGGCCGATCCGGCGGCGCTGAACGCGATAATGGACGGCATGCTTGCGGGCACCGCGCAGCCGCCGATCAAGGATCCGATTCTAGCTGTTGTTGCGCCGCACGCAGGCTATCAGTACTCCGGCCCCGTGGCGGCTTACACGTACGGAGCTTTGAAGGGGCGTAAGTACTCGCGTGTGGTGGTGATTGCACCTTCGCACTTTGAGAGCTTCGATTTCACGTCGATCTACGACGGCGATGCGTATGCGACGCCGCTGGGAACCGTGCATGTGGACAAGACTTTTGCCGCTCAGTTGGTGAAGATGAGTTCGACCATGCAGCTTTCCGGTCATGGACACGTACCCACTTCAGCCGGCGCGGAGCATGCCATTGAGGTGCAGTTGCCGTGGTTGCAGCACGTACTGGGAAGCTTTGAACTAGTTCCCATTGTGATGGGAGATCAGAGCTACGAAAACAGCCGCGCGTTGGGTGTAGCGCTGGCGAAATTGATTCAGGATGGCGATACATTGATTGTGGCTAGTTCCGACCTGTCTCACTATCATCCCTATGATGAAGCAGTAAAGATCGACCACAAGACGTTGCACGCGCTGGAAGCACGGGACTATTTCAGCATGTCGCGCAACTTTCAGACGAGGGTTTGGGAAGCCTGCGGTGGCGCGCCAATTGTTGCGGCCATGATTGCCGCCGAACATATGGGTGCAAACCGGGCGCAGGTCCTGGAGTACGCGAACTCCGGCGACACCGCGGGCGACCACTCGCGCGTGGTGGGATACAGCGCGGACGTGTTTGTGAAGACACAGAGCGATAAGTCAGTGGAGACGCCGTTCTCGCTAAGCGACCGCGAGAAGGATGAGTTGCTAGCCCTGGCGCGCAAGTCAGTGGAGCATGCGGTAACGAACAGGAAGCCCTATGAACCACCCGTAAGCTCAAACGAAGCGCTTAACCAGGAGCGCGGCGCGTTTGTGACCTTGAAGAAAGCGGGGGAGCTGCGCGGATGCATCGGCTATACGTCGGCGATGGAACCTCTCTACCGGACAGTGCGGGATACAGCCACGCTGGCCGCACTGCGCGATCCGCGCTTCCCGCCAGTTTCAGTTGCGGAGTTGCCGCAGTTGCAGTACGAAATCTCAGTGCTGTCGCCGCTGAGGCGCGCGGTGGACGTTCACCAGATCATAGTAGGCAAGCACGGCTTGCTGATGAAGAATGGCGACAATGAAGGACTGCTGCTTCCGCAGGTGCCGGTGGAACAAAAGTGGGACCGGGAGACCTTCCTTGAGGAGACCTGCCGCAAGGCTGGGTTGAACTCCAACTGCTGGAAGAGTGAGGACACAGACATCTTCATGTTTACTGCGGCAGTCTTTGGCGAGCACAAGCCGTAGTAGCTTCAATCAGTCGAGGATATTCTTTCCTTCAGACTGACCCACAGGGCCAGCAGTGCGGGCGCAAGGTTGACGGCCGCTGTGAGTCCTGTGGTGCGCCAAAACCCGAAGACGGGAATGAGGTAAGCGCTCAATAGGAGTGCGCCCACGCATCCGCCCAGCAGATCGAGGGCGTAGAGTGTCCCCAGCTGTGACCGTCCGCTGTCGCCGCGCAAATAGATCTGCACTGCTGTGCAGAATTGATAACCTCCCAGCACTCCGCACAATGCAGCCAAGGCAGGGAATGCGCATTGCGCAGCGAGCCAGACTGCTGCAACAGAAGATGGATTGGTTAGCCCAATCAGGGAGGCTCCCCGGCTCTGCCCTTTCAATTACCCATAATTCCGGCAGGTCATGCGGCGTTTACGGATGAGATTCGGTCGCAAGCGAGGTACTTTTCAGAGGGTACTACTGGGCATTGAACTGTAGTCATGGAAGTAACAGCAAAACAGGCAATCGCACCGGAGACTTGTATCGGCCAGTGGGTCGAGCAGGAATTGTCAGCCTCGAAGTTACCCGATGCGCGGCTGGAGAAGAGGTTGTAGCATCTGGTGGAGCAGAAGTCCGCAGTGGGACTGATCAGCAAAAAGTCCGTGCGCAAAGACGCGCAAGGACACCCCGTGTACTTCACCACCTGCGGAATCAACCTGCACTCCAGTTTGGCAGTAACTCTGGAAGGTCTGCCGCTGTGCTTGACTGCCGTCAAGTTCTGGAGCCGCAAGGCATTCAAAGGCCGGAAGGCAAACAGAAAGGCTCATCGCGCTCCGATCGAGGAAAGTCTTCGCTGGCTGGAGAACTTGCGCGCCTCGACTGAGTTGCTCGGACCGCCGCAACGTTGTGTGCATGTCGGCGATCAAGAGAGCGATATTTTCGATCTGTTCGGCACGGCGCAACAGTTGGGAACGCACTTTCTGGTACGCACACGCGGCGACCGTCTGGCCGATGGCGGACCGGAAACCGTCGCCAAGGCTATCGGGCAAAGTCCACGCCAGGGTCTGTATCGCATCGCTGTATGGAGCCGTAAAGGCGAGGAGTCGGAGGCAGTGTTGGAAATCCGCTACCGGCGCTTACGCATTGCGCCCGATGCCGATCCAGGAATGGTCTTTACGGATCTGGAACTGCGCATCCTGGAGCGATTGGTCGCCGACAAGCCCAATGCCCATTCACGACCACACACACTCTCGCATTATCTGATCAAGCTGGCGCGGCTGGGCGGCTATCTGGCGTGCAACTCGGACCCGCCTCCCGGTAACGAAACGGTCTGGAGAGGATTAACTCGCCTCGTTGATATTCAACTGGGTGTCTGCTTCGGTGCTGAATTTGTGGGTAATTGAAAGGGCTCTTGAATCGACGGACGTGGATGAGCGCGGCAAGAAGGCTCCTGCTTGCTGCATCCTAATCTGGAGGAGGTCAGCCTGGACTGGCTAAATCCGCTCCGCAAGGCACCAATCGCACTGGCAAACATGAGATTCAGCGCGCCCTGCGCGAGGTAGTTGAGTCCCGTCCAGATGCGTCTGGAATCTGAGCCTGCTGACAAGCCATACCGTTTGAGCGACGCAAATAGCCTTTTTCTCTGGGGGACTTCCGCTGGAGAAAAGTTGAGGTGGGCGTGCTCATCTCCGAGGTTTCGGTCCTCCTACTTGCTCGGATTCCATTAACTAGAGTATTATAAG
>Ga0255354_1001272_pt1 | contig 14783 bp, 13 predicted proteins | sample HBST50metaG_FD_189942 | JGI IMG/M metagenome (GOLD analysis project Ga0255354, IMG submission 189942) | Peat soil microbial communities from Stordalen Mire, Sweden - H.B.S.T50 | ecosystem: Environmental > Terrestrial > Soil > Wetlands > Peat | place: Sweden: Norrbotten County, Stordalen Mire...
CTTCGGCGGTGCCGCCAATTTCGCCGATCATGATGATCGCTTCGGTCTCGGGGTCGTCGTTCAGCAGGCGCAGCGCATCGATATGCGTGGTGCCGATGATCGGGTCGCCGCCGATTCCGATCGCTGTTGACTGGCCGATTCCGCGCTGGGTTAACTGATGAACGGCTTCATAAGTCAATGTCCCGGAGCGGGAGACGATGCCCACCGAGCCCTCTTTATGGATGTTGCCGGGCATGATGCCGATCTTTGCTTTTCCCGGAGAAATCACACCGGGGCAGTTTGGGCCGATGAGCCGCGACTTCGAGTTCTTGAGCTTGGCCCACACCTTGATCATGTCGAGCGTCGGAATGCCCTCAGTGATGCAGACAATGAGGGGAATCCCCGCGTCTTCCGCCTCGAGAATGGCATCGGCGGCAAACGGCGGCGGGACGAAAATCATGGTCGCGTTGGCGCCGGACTTTTCCACTGCGTCGGAAACCGTGTTGAACACCGGCCAGCCCTCGTGCATGGTGCCGCCTTTGCCCGGAGTGACGCCGCCGACTACGCGTGTGCCATATTCCGCGCAACCCATGGCGTGGAAGGTGCCTTCTTTGCCGGTAATTCCCTGCACAATAAGTCGTGTTTCTTTTGTTACAAGCACCGCCATTGCACTAGCTCCTAGCCTCTAGCTTCGAGCCTCTGGCTTTTAAAGACTGGATGAGTGCGCCGAGCATCTTGGAAGTCTCAATGCAGAGCGCTTCCGCTTTGCGCAGCAATCCTTCATCACACATCTTCAACTGCCTGGCTACTAGAAGTTGCGTTTGCACTTCGTATGTTGAACCTTGCGCGACGCTCAGAAATTTCCGGAACTCGCCCTCGGTGACTCTTCCTCGCCCCTCGGCAATATTGCTGGCCACCGAAACGCTGGCGCGGCGCAATTGCGAGGTCAACCCGTACAACTCATCCTTTGGAAACCCTTTTGTAAGGCCGTAGACACAGCACGTCATCTCCATGGCCCGCTGCCAAACGGTAAGATCTTGGAATGCTTGCGCCAAGTTGCATCTCCGTTCCGGTGCTTTTCAAGCTAGGAGCTAGAGGCTAGCAGCTAGAAGCTGCCTTTACCACTAACTCCGCAGCTTCCTTCATTGTTGCGCCCACCTGGAAGTTGAGGCCGGATTCCCGGAGGATTCTGCGGCCTTCCTCGACGTTGGTGCCTTCGAGGCGCAAGACGATGGGCACAGTGACGTGCAGATTGCGCGCCGCTGCGACCACGCCGGTGGCCAATCGGTCCACGCGCAAAATGCCGCCGAAGATATTAATGAAGATGGCCTTCACATTGGCGTCGGAGAGCAGGATTTCAAAGGCGTGTTCAATCTGCTCCTGGGTTGCGCCGCCGCCCACATCGAGGAAATTCGCAGGGCTGCCGCCGGCGTACTGAATGATGTCCATGGTCGCCATGGCCAGGCCGGCGCCGTTGACCATGCAGGCGATGGAGCCGTCGAGCTTGATGTAGTTCAGCGAGTACTTCGAGGCCTCGACTTCGAGCGGATCTTCTTCGGCCGTGTCGCGCAGAGCCTTGATGTCGGCGTGGCGGAACAGGGCGTTGTCGTCGAAGGTAATCTTGGCGTCCAGGGCGAAGAGCTTGTCGTCCGTGGTGGTGATGAAGGGATTGATCTCTACCAGTGAAGCATCAGTATCGATGAATGCCCTGTAAAGACTTTGCAGGAAGGCGACGGCTGCTGTGAGCTGCGTCGGTTTGAGGCCCAGGGCAAAAGCCAGCTTGCGCGCCTGCCATGCGCCAAAGCCGATTGCCGGGTCGATGGCTTCCTTGAAGATGGCCTCGGGTGTCTTGGCGGCCACTTCCTCAATCTCCATGCCGCCGGCCTGCGAAGCCATGAAGACCAGCTTGCCCGTCGCCCGGTCGAGCACGATGCCCAGATACAGCTCGCGGTCGATGTTGGCGGTTTCCTCAATGAGAAGCCGCTGGACCTTTTGCCCCTGGGGGCCGGTCTGGTGAGTCACCAGGGTCATGCCGAGGATGTTTTTGGCGTGGAACTCAGCATCCTCGCGTGTGCGGGCGACTTTGACGCCGCCTCCCTTACCGCGGCCTCCAGCGTGAATCTGCGCCTTGACTACCACCCCCGAGGCGCCCTCGGCTAACAGTTTGCGGGCCACCGCCGATGCTTCTTCGAGCGTGTTGGCCACTTCGCCCCTGGGCACGGCAACGCCGTATCTTGCCAGGATTTCCTTTGCCTGATACTCGTGAATTTTCATGTCGTAGGGGACCGCCCAACCGCTGCTTCTGGGGGAATTCGTGGCCAGCCCGGTTGCGGCTGTGCCGGCGAGACCTTGCCAGCGGTAGGAAAATACTATCCTGCCCCCCGAAGGACCGGCAAACGGGGGCTGGCAGCCGACAAAAATGCGGCAGTGCCGGGCGCGCTATTACCATCAAGATATGGCTTCTTTGAAGGAGTACCTCAAACCGCTGGCGGAAGACGGCACGGCATTGACCCGCGAACAGGCGGCCCACGTCCTGGAAGAAATACTGACCGGCGAAGTGCCGGAGGTGGAGACGGCGGCGCTGCTGACCGTGCTGGCCACGCGCGGCGAACAGGCCCCGGAATTGGCCGGCTTTGTGCAGGCGATGCGGGAGCGGGCGACGCCCCTGCATCTGACGGCCGAGGAGCGCGAGCAATTGGTGGACGTGGTGGGCACCGGCGGCGGTGGACCGTTGACCTTCAACATCTCTTCCGGCGCCGCGCTGGTGGCTGCCGCCGCCGGCGCCAAGGTCGCCAAGCACGGCAATCGAGCCGTCACCTCGCTGTGCGGCGCGGCAGACGTGCTGGAGGCGCTGGGCGTGCCCATCACGCTTGGCCCTGAACTAGCGGCCGAGTGCCTGCGCGAGACCGGATTCATGTTCCTCTATGCGCCGCTCTACCACCCGGCAATGAAGGTGGTCGGACCGCTTCGCCGCGCGTTGGGCTTCCGGACGATCTTCAACCTGTGCGGACCGCTCACCAACCCGGCTGGGGCGCGAGCGCAGGTGATCGGCGTGCTGGCGCCCAGCAAGGTCCTGCTGGTGGGCCGCACCCTGGCGGCTTTGGGGGCGAAGAGGGCCTTCGTGGTGCACGGAACCGATGGAATCGACGAACTGACGACCACCGGCGAATCCATCGTGGCGCGCATTGAAGAGAAGATTGGCGAGTCGGGAGCGGTCGAGTACGCGCTGAAGGGCGCCCGCGTGACGCCGGAGATGGCGGGACTGACGCGCACCACGCTCGACCAGTTCACCGGCGGCGATGTCGAGACCAACAAGGCCTTGCTCTATGACGTGCTGACAGGCATTCCCGGCGCCCGCCGCGACATTGTGCTGCTGAACGCCGCCGCGGCGCTGGTGGCGGCAGGGCTGGCCGGCGATCTGAAGGAGGGTGTTCAACTCGGCGCTGAAGCCATCGACTCCGGCCAGGCCGCGGCGACGTTGGCCAAACTGCGGCAGTTTGGCGAGAAGCACGCACGCCCTTAGTAACACTGTGGCAGATTGCCATTTCGGAGGGAGCAGGGGGATTTTATCCCCCCGGACAAACCGCACAGATCTCAGGCCTTCCGGCTCGCATTGATGCGATCCGACGCGCCATCCACGTGATTTTTTCGCCGGCGGCAGCCCGGTTCAGCGGCCTACCGCTGGCTGGCCTCGCCTGCTTGCACGCGCCGGTTGAACTCTTCCGACTTTCCGCGCGGGACGGTCAGCGGCTTCCATGCGCCGTGATTCAAGTGCTTGGCCAGGAACACAATCTGCCCGCAATGGTAGGAGTAATGCGCCACTTGGCGATTGATGGCCTGCATCACGGAGTGGGCTTCTCCGCGAATGAAGATCGTCCGCGCCAAGTCTTCCTCCGACAACGGTTCGAGGGCGCTGAACACCGCGTCCCACCCCGCTTCCCACGCCGCCAGCAGCGCCGCGCGGGTGGCCGGCGGGTCCACAAACTCAAGGTCCCGCTGCCGGTCCGGCTTCTCTCCATCACTGACAAGAAAGTCCACCCAGCGCGAGCGCATGTTGCCCGTCATGTGTTTCACCAGCACGGCGATGGAATTGGCTTCCTCGTCCAGCACAGCGACCAGTTGTTCTTCAGTCAGTTGCGCCATCGCTCGTTCCGCCAGCTTTTTGTAGTGGTGGAAGATGGCCAGCGAATCCTTGAGATAGGAATGGGTGAATTCCAGCGCCATATGGCAACCTCCTGCTGCGGCTCAAAGGACGGCGCTCCTCGACCACGCAGTCTCAAGCCTCTTTCGAGTGCGTCTAAGTCTTCGCCACTTCCACCAGCACGGAATAGAACGTGGCCGCCGCGCCCAGGTCCGTGAGTCGCTCGCTGGTGAGGGCGTTTACGTTGGCGCCGTCAGGGTTCATCTTGGCCCAGTCCATGCGCGCCGCCACCACGCCGGCCGGAACGCTGCCATTGACCAAGGCCGTCAAATTGAGCGAGCCGCGGTCGTTCCAGACGCGCACCGGATCGCCATCGGCAATGCCGCGGGCCTTCGCGTCGGCCGTATGCATCTCCAGTCGCTGGCTGGTCCGTGCTTCCATCTTGCGGTGGCCGTCCAGGTTGGCGAAGGTCGAGTTCATGTAGTTATCGGCCTTGCGGCTCAAAAACTCGAGCGGAAAGCGGTCCGCGCCCTTGCCCCAACGGGATTCAACCGGCGGAACAAAGGCGGGCAGAGGATCGAGTCCCGCGGCAGCCAGAGTCTCAGAATAAAACTCGATCTTGCCGGACGGCGTCGGCAACGTCCCCGTGGTGTAAGGCTGAAACGGCTCCTTCTCCGGGGTCCGATGAAAGCTGACCGGAATGTGTCCCTGCTCTTTCAAATCGTCAAAGGTGATGTGCTCCATGCCCGCGTTGGTTGAGTGCCCATCCTCGCCCACCCCGAGTGCCTGCCGGATGATCTGCTCCGGCGTATCGCGGAAGCAGTCTTCCTCAAAGCCCATGCGCTGCGCCAGTTGGCTGAACAGCCAAACGTTGGACCGCGCCTCGCCCGGCGGCTCAATGGCCTGGTTCGAAAGCTGCACAAAATAGTGCCCGTACGCGCCCTGAATGTCGGTGTGCTCCAGAAATGTGGTCGCCGGCAGAATATAGTCCGCGTAATCGGTCGTGTCCGTGAAGAACAGCTCGTGAACCACGGTGAACAGGTCCGTCCGTTCCATCCCTCGCCGCACGGCGTTCTGGTTCGGCGCCACGGCAGCGGGGTTCGAGTTATAAACAAACAGCGCATGAACGCCGGACCCGCTTTCCGGCCGAGTCTCCGCGTTTTCTGATCCCTGTTCCCTGGTCCCTGTTCCCTGCTTCAATGCCATTCCCAGTTGCGACATATTCACCGTGCGCGCCAGCCGTCCCAGGGGCGAAGCCAGCGCCAGGTCGGGCCGCTCCACAGACTTTTTGTTCCATGGGAAAGCGCCCGAGGTCGAAAGCTGCCCGCCTCCGCCGCGATGCTTCCACGCGCCGGTCAGTGCTGGCAGCATGGCGATGGCCCGCGCCGCCGTTCCGCCATTTTCGCTGCGCTGTACGCCATAGTTCATGCGGATCGCTGCCGGCCGCGTGGTTGCGTACTCGCGCGCCAACTGCTCAATCTCCGCCGCCGTCAGCCCCGTCCAGGCGGCCACGCGTTCCGGCGTGTACTCTTGTGCCCGCGCCGCTAATTCATCGATGCCGTGGGTCATTTCCGCAATAAAGGCGCGGTCCTCGAGGCCCTCGTCGAGAATCACGTGCATCAACCCCAGCGCCAGCGCCGCGTCCGTGCCCGGACGGATGGCAATGTGCCAGTCGGCCAACGCGGCCGTCCTTGTCCGGTAGGGGTCGATTACGATCAGCCGCGCTCCGTTGCGTCGCGCCTGCTCGATCATGGGCCACAGGTGGATGTTATTGCCGTGGATGTTCGCGCCCCAGGCCAGCACCAGCTTTGCCAGCCGGAAGTCCTCGGTCGGCGTGCTGAGCTTTTTGCCATAGACCAGGTTCCACGCCACCCCGCCGGCTTCTGCGCAGATCGTCCGGTCCAGTTGACTCGCGCCCAGCCGATGAAAGAATCGCCGATCCATGGACCCGTAACCCAGCACGCCGATGGTTCCGGCGTAGCTGTAGGGCAGAATCGACTCCGGTCCGAAACGCTCGGCTGTCTCCTTGAGCCGCGCGGCAATCGAGTCCAGCGCCTCGTCCCAGCTCACGCGCTCGAAAGCTTCGTGTTCGCGCCCACGCACCAGCGGTCCCTTGGCGATGCCCGCCTTGCGCTTGAGCGGATAAAGAATTCTGTCCGGCGCGTACACGCGATCCAGATATTTCGCCACCTTGCCGCACAGAAATCCCTGCGTCACTGGCTGCGACGGGTCGCCCTGCACCTTGACTGCGCGGCCTTCGTCATTCACCGTCACCAGCACGGCGCAGGAGTCCGGGCAGTCGTGCGAACAGACCGTGTGGACAACGCGAAAAGGTGCGGTTGGGGAGCCCGCGGACATGGTGTCATTGTAAGCTGAACCCGGAGGAGAGTGAATGAGAAGCTACTTGCTGGTTTTGGCCCTGATTTTTGCGGGGTTGGTCGCCGTTCCGCCCGCATCCGCGCAGGCTCCTGCGGGCGACGAGGCAGCCATCCGCGCGGCTCTCGGCGCGCAGGCCGCCGCCTGGAACCGCGCCGACGTCCCTGGCTTCATGAAGTTCTATGAAGACTCGCCCGATACCACCTTCATCGGCGCCACCCTGCGCAAGGGCTACGGCACCATTCTGGAGCGCTACACCAAGTCCTACTCGACGCCGGAGCAGATGGGCGCGCTCACCTTCAGCGATCTCGATATCCGCCTGCTCCCCAGTTCCTGCGGCACGGTCGAGTTTGCGGCAGTGACCGGCACGTTTCACCTGGAACGCACCGCCAAAGGCGAAGCCAAAAAGGACGACGGCATCTTTTCTCTCGTCTGGCGCAAGGGCCCGCAAGGCTGGAAAATCCTGCTCGACCATACAAGCTAATAAGAACAAATGCAGAAAGTCGCTTCCACCTGGGCGCATGAAGCGCAGCACAAAATCCTTTCAACTTTTTTTGGGCACCGTGAGTGAATAGGGAACCTTTCGTCGCTTTAGAGAGTGGCGGCCTTTCTGAAAGAAGCCGCTTCAGACCACTCCGAGAGGAAATTCCCCATGCTTTTCGCCACTCCCCAAGCGACCGCCGCCCGTGTTTCCGTGCGGCGTGCCTCGTTCATTGCCCCAGCCCTGACCTTGCTCACCCTTGCCCTGCCACTGACGAGCCGCGCCGCCGACAAGCCTTTTCTTCCTCCTCCGCCGCCCACGGTGTCTACCGCGCCCCTCAACGGCGATGTGAATCCCTACGGCACGGCCTTTGTTCCCTACCTGCTATCCGACCGCGATGGCCGCGCAGAAGGCGACGACTCCCTGCCCAACTCCATCCTGCGCCGGGGCGATTTGCTGGTGTCCAACTTCAACAATGCCCAGAATCTGCAAGGCACCGGCACGACCATCGTCCGCATCGACAAGAGCGGCCAGTCGTCCCTCTTCTTTCAGGGCTCTACCAACTACGCCGGCCTTTCCGGCGCCCTTGGCGTTCTCAACAATGGCATTGTCATGGTTGGCAATCTGCGCACTGCTGACGGCACGCCGGCCACCGCTCAAGCGGGCGCGCTGCAGATCATCAGCCCCTCGGGAAAGCTGCTGAATGTCATTGCCGACCCCGCCATCATCAACGGGCCGTGGGGCTTGGCCGTGAGTGAGCACGAGCGTCACGTCGATGTCTTCGTCTCCAACGTGCTCAATGGCACCATTACGCGTCTCACCTTCCGCCGCCTCGGCGAGTGGGGCATTCAACTCGAAAAGTCCACCGTGATTGCCACCGGCCTCAACCATCGCGGGGATCCGGCCGCCCTTGAACTCGGTCCTTCAGGACTGCTGTACGACGCCGCGCACGATGTTCTGCTTTTCGCGTCCTCACTAGACGACGCGATCTACGCGATTCAGAATGCCTCGACCGTGGACGCCGACCAGGCCACGCCGATCCTTTTCGTTCAGGACAACGTTCATCTGCATGGCCCGCTCGACCTGGCGCTTGCCCACAACGGTCATCTGCTGGTAGCCAACAGCGACGGAAACAATGTGGATCCCAATCAGCCCAGCGAGATCGTCGAATACGCGCCCGACGGCGCCTTCGTTTCCCAGTTCTCCGTCGACCCCAACAATGGCGGGGCCTTCGGCATCGCCACGCAACAGATCGGGTCCTTTACCCGCCTTTCCGCGGTCGACGACAACACGGTAACCGTGACGACTTACACCAAGCTCGATCGGTAGAAGTCGGAGCAGCAAAACTTGCGAACGAGTTTCCCTCTCTTTATTCGCGTGTTGCCAAACCAAACCAGTTGCTGGACCCCACCCTTGCGGCGTCTCTGTTTTTGTCGCCAGGGTGGGATGCCGGGGTCCCCACAGACAGGTCTTCGTCTGTGGGGTGAAGTGCCGAGCATCACTCCTGTACACTGATTCCGTTATGAGCTGTCTCTTTTGCAAGATCGTTGAAGGAAGCATTCCCTCCGCCCCCGTCTACCAGGACGAGCTCTGTTACGCCTTTGCAGACATTCATCCGCAGGCTCCGGTGCATGTGCTGGTGGTGCCGCGGGAGCACATCGTTTCACTTGTCGACGCCACCGAAGACGACCGTGCCCTGCTCGGTCACCTCGTCTGGGCCGCGGGAGAAATCGCCCGCGCCAAGGGGCTGCCCAAGGGCTATCGACTGGTGATCAATACCGGCGAAGACGGCGGTCAGACCGTCGACCACCTGCACGTTCACCTGCTCGGCGGCCGTTCGCTCACCTGGCCTCCGGGATAGGCCGTAAAACCTGCCAGGTTCTCTCTCAAAAAAAGGGCGCTTCCCTCTGCGGGAAGCGCCCTTTCGTCATGAAATCCAAACAGCCCTACGCCGGCTGCTGGCTGTAATCTTCTTCCTCTTCCACGCCATAGCGACGCAGCAGGTTGGGCAGGCTCTGCGAAAAAGCCGAACGCGGCATGACCGTGTCGCACCCCGCATCGATGGCCTTGGCTTTCAACTCACCCTGCAGGTGGTTGAGGAACCCGATGATCGATGTAGCCTTTTTGAGCTTGGTCTTGAGCTTGGGAATCAGCGACATGGGCTTGGCGCCCACGTTGTTCAGATCGAAGACCACCAGCTTGGGACGCTCGGCTTCCGGCAGATCGGTCAGTTTGGCCACCGACTCCTTGTCGCCCTTCACAAACTCCACCTTCACGCCCAGCTTGCGCGCCGTCTCCTGGATCTTGGCCAGGAAGAACAGATCTTCGATGAAGCAGAAGATGCGGGTCGGTGCGTCCTCACGGACGGCAACCGTGGGCTGCGGCGCAAAATCGTCCTGATAATAGCCGCTGTGTCCGCTGTTACTGCCGAGTTGAATGGTCGAGGGAGGCCCGTCGGCTATGTTCCCATTGACGATACGGTAGCTGTGGTCCATGGGACCCACAAACTCGCGCGGACCCTTCTGCCGTCCCTTGCTGCGCTTGTTCTGCGGAGGGCCGGCAATGCTGTTGCCCGGCTGCGGCGCAGTGGACGAGCCCTTTTGGAAGAACTTCTTCTTGCGGGGCTGGTTCTGATTCTGACGCCCACCGCCTTGATGCCCATTGGCGTGCGCGGGCGCTGACCTTGGCGGCGCCGGCTGCTGGAGCTGCGGCGGCGGGGCCTGAGGCGGCGCTTGAGGTTGGACCTGCGCCAGTGGCTGTTGCGCGGGGGGTGCGCCTGCGCCTGTGGTCTTGTTCTTGCGGCGGCGCCGGCGGCGCCGATGCCCCTGCGACTGCCCCTGGCCGTTGGCCGGGACCGACCCCACTTCAGACTGGGGTTGCGTTAGTTCTGTCGTCATGCGTGAGCTTCCTGATGCATTGCATTTTGTTGCATTGGGTTTCTTGGTTCAGCCTTTTTCTGCTGGGTGCTGAATTTTCCTTGCCCGCCGCCCAAGCCGGGACAGCAAGCACGACGAACAGCGAAAATCGTCGCGGGATTTCCTGCAAACTGCACCGGAGACGCACTCCGCAAGCAACATGCCATGATTCCCAGGGGTCTGGAGCGTTTTCACAGTTTCCTGCTGGATCCGGGTTCTTCAAAAGCCGCCGCGCCCTGTTGGGTCGCGCGCCGACTCAGCCTCTGTGTCCCTGCAAAATGACCTCTGTGAAAATGCTATTGCCGCCCCGCGCGCAGGAGTCAGACAAGAACAACTCCATCCGGTTGTCAGGATCGTGACGGTGCGGCCGGTGCCTTTCTCAGGTAATACGCTTCCTATGGGGAGCTTTCGCCGTCTGCAGACCGCTATGAAATGAACTGCTCGGCGAAGATTCCTTGCTTTGCGGCGAGCCAGCTCTCCCCATTTCGGGTGTCTCGCGTCAGCCGCTTGATAGGCAAGTCCGATAGTACAGCGAAGTCTCGTGTCTGGCAAGTGAACTTTGCGGTCCCCGAAGGGCAATCGCATTTGGGACTCTCAGAGCGCTCCCATCGATTTGTCATCCTGAGGAGCGCAGCGACGAATGGATCTGCGCTTGCCTTTCGGCTTATTTCCGGCAAAATGAACGTCTTGGCTTCTCCAACCTTTACCGCAAAGCAGGAAAAACACCCGCAGATCCTTCACTACGTTCAGGATGACAAACGTTGCAAGCAAAGAGGTTTGAAATGTGACTGCACTTGCGGCCTCCGCATTCCGCCTCCGAAAAGAGAGCGTATCCCCGCGGAGAGTCCCTTGTCAGCCAAACGCACGAAACGCCACCCCGTAGAGTGGCGTTTCCATGTCTCGCACAGGCCACTGGCCTCCAGAAGTATTGTGTGGACGGTGGATTACCACCGTACCTACTGCAGGCTTTCCCGGCCGGATTGTCCCTTTTGAGGGCGGCTCGTTGGCGTTTGCTCTTGCCGGGTGTCTGCTGTTCTCTTTGGCTGACTGAAGTGTTCCCAGCAGCCGGTACATCACTGGCGCTTATCTAATAGCAATCCTGGGGCCGTTTGTGAGAGCGTGCAGTTTCAGCAGTTTACGAATATCGCAGTGCGGTAAATGTGTTGTTTCTGGAAGAGAAATTGCTGGAAAACTTCTAAAAACCATAGAAAACCCTTACGCCTGGCATTGCGGGCAGTAGTGGGTTCCCCGTCCTGCGACCACAATCCGCCGAATCGGCGTCTCACAGCGGAGGCAGGGAAGCCCGGTGCGCATGTAGACGCAATGCTCCAGTTGGAAAAAGCCGCGCATCCCGTTCGCGTCCACATAGTCACTGACCGAGGACCCGCCCAGCCGGATAGCGTGCTGGAGGACTTCGCGCAGGGCCAGCCGCAACCGTTCGAGCTCGGCCCTGGTCAAGCGCCCGGAACCCCGCCGCGGCCGGATGCCGGCACGAAAAAGACTTTCATCGGCGTAGATGTTGCCCACGCCCGAGAGCAGCTTCTGGTTAAGCAGGGCCGCTTTGATGGCCAGCCGCCGTCCATGGAACAAGGCGGCAAACGCAGCGGCTTCGATGGTCAGCGGCTCCGCGCCCGTGGCACTGAAGCCGTCTGCGCGGCCCAGGTCGCGGAACTCCAGCCGCCCGAACCGGCGCGGATCCACAAAACGCAGCTCTCGCCCGCTCGCCAGAGTCAATCGCGCGTGGGTGTGCGCGGCGAGCGGAGCGTCGGGAGTAGTCACCAGCAATCTGCCGGTCATCCCAAGGTGCACAATCCATTGGGCTACAGGCGGAGTGTCCGGGTGCTTGCAGCGCCGGGCCGGAGTTTCTTCCGCCGGGCCCAATTCGCACACGATGTGCTTTCCGGTGCGATGAACACTCAGAATCCTGCGTCCCGCGAGACCCTTTGCCTGGCGCGCAGGCGGGTTTTTGAAGGGCTGCGGGTAGGAGCTGAACCAGGCCTCGACAATGAGGTCCCCGCGCACGCGCTCGTCCACGCCATTTGCAATGGTCTCCACCTCAGGCAGTTCCGGCATGAGCCAATTGTAGAGCTTCTGTACCCTCAAAACGACGTGGGGCCGCCCGCCAGCTAAGGGCGGAAGGACGCGTTTCGGCGACCTACGCCTCCACCGGCAACTCCGCTGACAGAATGTTCATGGGCGTCAGCCCTCGCTGGCGCAGGGCGCGCAGGCTGAGCGAGTCATGGCGCTTGGCCAGGCGGCGGCCGTTGTGGTCCACCACCAGCCGGCAATGGAACCAGTGCGGGCTGGCAAAACCCAGCGCGCGGTTGAGCAGAATCTGCCGCGCCGTGGACTTGAGCAGGTCGGCGCCGCGCACCACTTCCGTAATGCCCATGGCGTCGTCGTCGGCCACGCAGGCAAGCTGGTAACTCGGCCCACCATCGCGCCGCCACACCACGAAATCGCCGAAGTCGCGCCCGGCAACAAACCGCTGCGGCCCCAGGTTCCGGTCTTCAAATTCGACCACTTCGCCGTCACGCACGCGAAACCGCCAGTTGGTGTCTCCGGGGATCTCGATCTGCTCCGAGGTTGGGCCGGGCAGTTGCGGAATGTTGCCCTGAAAGCGCCGGCAGGTGCCGGGATAGATGGGCTCGTCGTCCAGCGGCTCCAGTTTTCCGTTGCTTTCGGGCGCGCCCGGCGAAGTACGTTCATGCGGCGCGGCCAGTGAGGCCTCAAGGTCCTTGCGCGAACAGCGGCAGGGAAAGAGCAATCCGCGTCGCAGCAGCTTGCGCCACGCATCCAGATAAATCGTCCGCCGACGGCTCTGCACATAGGGCGCAAACGGCCCGCCGCGGTCAGGACCCTCTTGCCAGCGAATCCCCAGCCAGCGCAAGTCTTCCATGGCGGCTTCGGCGTAGGCGGCCCTGCTGCGGTCCGCATCCAGGTCTTCCATGCGCAACACCAACGTGCCACCCGCGTCGCGCGCCCGCTGCCAGGCTGTCCAAAAGGTGCGCGCGTGGCCCACGTGCAGATAGCCGGTGGGCGAAGGCGCAAGCCGGCCGCGATAACTTGATGTCGGCGTTGGAGGGAGGCTGGCCATGCTGAATTTGAGTGTAGCGGCGTCTCTTCGCGCTGGATATGAAGAGTTTGGTTCCCGCCGCGGCGCGACGAATCACTCGTCCCTGCGAGACAGAATGCTTTTTCGCCCTCTATTGATCCGCAGCAAAAGCAATATCGGAATCAAAGAAGATCCAGAAACTCCTCGACCGTCAGGCCGGAAACGCGAATTAGCGCGCGCAGTGTTCCTGTAGATAGCTCGGAGTGCAGCGGAACCGTGAGATTTGCCCGGACACCTGTTTTGGTAAGCACCAAATGGCTTCCAGCTTGACCACGAGCAAGCCAACCTGCTTTTTCAAAAGCCTTTGCCGCATCTCGCCCAGAGATATTGCCGAGCTTTCCCATGATTTCGAGCCTCTTACCCTGCATATAAGTCTATGTGCACAACATTCGGTGCAGGTTTGTGGATTTCCGGGGATACCTGTGGACAATACGGACTACATTTGAGAATGCTATGGACGAATATCGGAAGCTCCAAGCGAGCTCTTAAACCGCAACAAGCACCGGCATTTGCCCCAGTGGCAGCGCGTCGGCGGCTTTCTGATCTTCAGCCCAGAGCCAGCCAGTGATGGCCTCCCGGATATTGACGAGCGCTTCCTTTTCGTCCTTCCCCTGGCTCACGCAGCCAGGCAAAGCGGGGCACTCGGCCACAACATAACCGTCTTCTTCGGGGTGCAAGACCACATGAAACATCATGGCAAAGCTCCTCAGCCACCAGAATTGTGCAGCTCAAACAAGCGTCGAGTTGCACGCAAAACGATTGTACGGTCACTTTGCAGCCAGTGCCAGTCCGCCAACGGCAAACGTTTAGACTAAAGACAATATGAGCACCCTGAAAGCCGTTCGCGGCACACGCGACTTGTTGCCGCCGGAAACGGCGCTTTGGAATCGGATCGAAGCCACCGCCCGGGACGTCTTTGCCCGCTACAACTTCGGCGAGATTCGCACCCCTGTCTTTGAAGACACCTCACTGTTTGCCCGAGGCGTGGGCGAAGAAACCGACATCGTCTCGAAAGAGATGTACACGTGGGAAGACCGCGCCCGGGCTCAGTCCGAAAAGCCGCAGTCACTGACCCTCCGCCCTGAAAACACCGCCGGCGTGGTTCGCGCCTACATCGAGCACAAACTGGGCGAGACCGGCCAGTTGCAGAAGCTCTATTACATCGGCCCGCAGTTTCGCCGCGAACGCCCGCAGAAGGGCCGCTACCGCCAGTTTTCGCAGATCGGCGCCGAGGTCATCGGACCGGTTTCCGCAGGCAGTGAAAGCCCGCTGCGCGACGCCGAAGTCTTGGAAATGCTGGCCACGCTGCTCGACGAGCTGGGCATCACGGGCTGGACGCTGGAGCTGAATTCCGTTGGCTCCTCGGCCGACCGCGCCCGCTATAACGAGGCGCTCAAGGCTGCTCTCGTTCCCGTCGTTTCGCAGATGTGTGTGGATTGTCAGCGCCGCGCCGTCACCAATCCGCTGCGCGTGCTGGACTGCAAGGTCCCCGCCGACCAGCCGATTATCGACACGCTGCCGGTGATCGCCGATTCGCTGGATGAAGAGTCAAAGGCCCACTTTGCCGCGGTTACGGCGGCTTTGGATGCGGCCGGCGTGCCGTACACCCGCAACCACCGCCTGGTGCGCGGGCTGGATTATTACACCCGAACGACTTTCGAGTTCACCCACGGCGGTCTGGGCGCGCAGAACGCTCTGCTTGGCGGCGGGCGCTATGACGGCCTGAGCGAAGCCATTGGCGGACCCAAGGCGCCCGGCATCGGCTTCGCCATGGGC
>Ga0255354_1001273_pt1 | contig 14775 bp, 13 predicted proteins | sample HBST50metaG_FD_189942 | JGI IMG/M metagenome (GOLD analysis project Ga0255354, IMG submission 189942) | Peat soil microbial communities from Stordalen Mire, Sweden - H.B.S.T50 | ecosystem: Environmental > Terrestrial > Soil > Wetlands > Peat | place: Sweden: Norrbotten County, Stordalen Mire...
GGTTAAAAATACAATAGACAGAAGGAAATAGCGCACCGGCCCAAAATCACACTCTGCTCGAACCCTTTTCTCCGTTGCACCACCAATGAACCGCCTGAATGTTTTCCGGATGGTCGTCTCTCCATGCCCCGCCCATGCCGCGAGGACAGATGTGGTCGGGGACGATGTCGCCGTAGTCGGTGAATGTTTCCTTGCAGAGGGTGCATATGCCATTCTGGGCGACGATCTTCCGGTCGAGGAGTTTCCGCATTTCGCCGTTGGACCGAAGTTCCCGGTATCCCCTGGGATGATGCGGATCTTCAATACGCCGAACGCCCATCTGGCGCTGACGTTTTTCTCTTGGTATTGCCTCTCTTCCGCAGCAGAAGAGGGAGTGGTGAAGCGGGCACAGTTGATTACGACGGAGTCTCACGAGGTTCTCCTGATTTGTTTGGGAGCAATGGTTTGATTGGAATTGGCAGGAAATGAGATTGTCTGTTTCAGCCACCGGAGGCGCATTTGGCGAGCACCTCGGCTTATTTGTATGTCTGGTCTGGAGCAAGATGTCGCGCTCGCTGCCCCGTTTATCGCCGTCTGGCGACGTGGCCGGCGCGCCAGGCGACCCGGTTCAAGATCCAGCCGATGCAGTTCTTATGGAGTCCGCATGGATACTCAAGGTTGAAAGGGAGAAAATTGGAGGGTATCGATTCTGTAAAGCAGCTGGCTGGCTATGCGCCGTTGTCGTAAGCAATCTAAAAAACGACCTCTACAGTTGCACGGCAGAGGTCTTGGCCAGAGTCTTAAGATTTAATGCAATTGAGGGTGTTCAAGAGGGTGCTGAAAAGCCTCTCGCGGGCTAAAGAAATGATGGCGCTATGGCGACATTCAGCACTGATTTGCTTTTGACGAGTGATTTGGTGATTTTGCGTAAAGCCAGAATCCATTCTCGGACACTGCGGCGTTTTTCCGGGAGTGATCCGGCTGACCTCTACCGTGGCAGTTAGACCTATGGTCGTAACCTGTTGATTCTAGGAGCATCGGTGGCACCGAAAAGCATTTATAGTAACCCAAAAATAAAGTTCCGTACCGTCGTATGTACCGTCCGACTAGCGCCACAATTCTCGCCCGGTCAGAAGCTCTTCGCCAGACCTCGTTTTCCCGGAGCTGGTCGCCGGGGTTCCTTGTGAGGGTAATGGTTTGTCGGGTGCAAGCGACCGCCCTTTGGACCATCCAACCCAGGCATATGACATGCACTGACGTGTGCGCCACATTCGCAGCGCAAATCATCTTCCAGAGCAAGTCTTCCATCTTGCTCTGCCTTCTCCGCGCGTGCAAGACTCTCGGCTGTGAGTGGTTTCGAGCAATGATCCGGTGCCATAAATTTCTCCTGCGTCTAAGGCTCTCGGCCCTTGACTATTGACTTATTCTCCTGCCGTCCTTCGCGAAAATCAACTGCGGACCGAAGGCGCAGTGCCCACAGGCCCACTGCCCGCTATATTGGCCGTGCCGGGCATCCTCGCAAATGTCTGCTCCATGCGCTTTCATCGCTACACCGTTTGGGCCTGTTCGTGCTGTCTAGATATTTCTTTGAGGATTGCGACAAGCGAGACGCACACAACTTTTTCCCGCGCCATCCCGAGCAGATTTACATGAGTCATGGCCCATTCCAACACGCAAGTGTGAAGGACTCCAGGCAGCTTTTGCGACCGTGGCTCGATGAAACTCGCATCATTGGGAAATTCGATTCTCAAGTACGGCTCCAAGCAGAAACCATTTGGATGCGAACGCTCGCTTAGATAGCTGTATTCGTCATCCACGTTCTCTGCCCCAAATTCTTGAGTACGGTGTTCTTTGTATGCCTTCACAGAGTGCTTGATACGAATTGAGCCTTCCACCTCTTCGGCAGGAAACTCAGGCACGTATTTTGTGCCGTGGTCTTTGACCCAATTGTTGCCTCCACTGACGCGGAGGAAAAATTTCCATGCTGCCTCAAGGTCAGTGGCGTCCAAGTTTGTCTTGAATGCCTCATACACATAGCGGGTCTGCATGTTCCATTCATAGAGATGACGGCACAGCACGATGACCGCTGGTTCAATTCCGGCGTCTGCCAAAAGTAGTGTGCCTCTTAGTACCGTCCGCATGTGCGCAAGCTGCGCATACGCAAACTTCGCTATGCCCCACTCCACCAGCTCTTTTGTAGTGGGCGCATTGGGTGGGATTGGCGGGCGCGATAATGTAGGGAGCTGGATTTTGTCGAGCGCCTCACTAATAAGCCTTGCCGGAGACACAGAGTTTTCTCGCATAGTCAAAGGATAGCTCTGATTTATCGCGTGCGGGGTGGCGGATATACTACTTGACATGCGGTCGGCAAAGCCTGAGGCGAAACCAATGTTGGAAGCAGGCCTCACGGTTCTTTCACGGGTTTTCAGGAAAACCGATCAGATTGCGACACAGCCAGCAAAATAGCCGCTGGCGGAGCCGGAAACTATGGCAAAGGGCACTCCAGTAAGCCCAGCTCCGGCTGAGCGCACGATTGACGACATTGCAGAGGCGATGAGCTCGCACGGCGCAACTCCGAGGCACTGCTCCGTGCTCCTTGGAGCAGGATGCTCGATCAGCGCAGGCATACCCTCAGCATCCGACATAGTTCGCCACATTAAGACACATTTCCCAGCCGCCTATGCGCGGGTGTCCTCCCCCGATTATCCCGACTGTATGGCCGCGCTTGAGCGCGGTGTCAGGCGGGACCTGATTGGAACTTATATCGACAAGGCCAAGATCAATTGGGCTCATCTTGCACTTGCGCAACTCATAGATGGGGGCTATATCGACCGCGTCTTGACGACGAACTTCGATCCGCTCGTTTCGCGGGCGTGTGCTCTCGTAAACTGCTTTCCCGCCGTCTATGATTTCGCGGCCTCGCGTATTTTCAATCCTGATCAAATCAGTGAAAAAGCTATTTTTCACTTACATGGGCAGCGTGATGGCTTCGTTTTGCTCAATACGCGGGCCGAGGTGACAAAGCACCGAGGTCACATTCAGCCGGTCTTTGAGGATGCTCACAAGGGCCGGATCTGGATCGTGGTGGGTTATAGCGGCGAGAACGATCCGGTATTCGATCTGCTCGCGAAGGTCAAAACCTTCGAGTATGGCCTCTACTGGATAGGCTATGGTCCAAAGCCGCCAAAGCACGTCGAAGACAAGCTGCTTGGGGAGAATCGCGGTGCTCACTTTATAGGTGGATGGGATGCGGACGACTTCTTTGTCACGCTCGCTCAAAAGCTTCAGTGCTTTCCGCCGCGATTCGTCACGCAGCCTTTCTCACATTTAAAGGCAACGTTCTCGATGTTGACCGACTACAGCGCTCCCCGGAACGACAGCGACGACGCGCCTGATTTCAGGCAGAGCCGCTTTGATGTGGCTTCGGTCGTTCGGCCCCAACTGGACAACCTCATCCGGAGCCGGGAGCAGTCCCTCTCTGCGGAGTATTTCTTCCTCTCGGGCGAATATGAGCGTGCCGTCGCATCGTTTGGGAAAAAGCCTCTGAAGACACTCTCACCCAGCGATGCTGACACCTACGGATGGTCCCTCCTGATGCTCGGCGACCGATTGCATTCCGCTGCTAGGGTCGATGACGACAAGACAAAATACCGGACTGCCATCAAGCACTTTAAAGTGGCTGCCAAGATTCCCAGCACGTCATCCGATGCGCTCTACAACTGGGCCAATGCCTTGTTCGATCTTTCGATGGCAGCGAGGAACGGCGCTCCCGAAATGATGACGAGGTCGGCAGAGCAGTTCATGCTCAGGGCCGTCGCCAAGTATCGTGAAGCCATAGCCATAGATCCTGTCTTTGCAGACGCGCACAACAATCTCGCCAATGCGCTTTCCGACCTCGCCCGCGCTGGCTATCCGCGCGAGGACAATGGCATGTTACGGGAAGCGTTTCGTCACTATGAGAAGGCGATCAAGAAAACAGAAACGCCCCATATCGTTCATAACAACTACGCCAAGGCCCTTCATGATCTCGCCAGAATTACGAAAGACCTGCGGCTTTATAAGAAGTCGTTGGTTCATTTCGACATCGCAGCGAAGTGCAATCCCGACTACTACAGCGTGTTCCTCAGTTGGGGACATGCGCTGTCTGATTTGGCGCGAATAACCGGATCGGCCAAGGACTATGCGGCAGCGGTCGAGAAGTACCGTCGCGCCGCAGAGATTGATCCGGCGGACACGGCAGCTCATCACAGCTGGTACTACACGCTGCTATCACTGGCCGACATGTCTATGAAATCAAAGAAAGAAGCATTTCTTGACCAAGCCAAAGCAGTGTCTCGCGAACGGAAGCGTAGGCGGGCACTGCTACTAAAGAACCAGTGAATTTGAGAAGCCCTCTGTGGAGCGAAATATGCCCATCAAAGAGTTGATCCCTACTATCTCTGACTTAGTGCAGGATTCGTATCGACAAACCCTGTTGATTGTATCCAATAGGCGAACTGGTCGGCGTTGTCAGTATTGATCAACAGGTGACTAGCGTTGCGGCCATTGAGGATTAGTCCTCATAAGTCTCCAAGGCTCCGCCGATCAGCTTCCGTAGCATTCTGGGTTTACGGTTTACAGCCCGTTGCACTCAGGGAGCTTGCCTCGGTGACAGCTGCCCGTTGAAGAGTGAACAGGCGATTTTGCGGAAATCCAGAATCCATTCTCTCTACATAGCCGTTTCAGGAGACCTGTTGTCAAGCAGTTGATCACTTGTGATCTCGGTTGCTACGGTTTCGCAGTAGGCGGCGCAATGTTATGCCTTTTGATGATCTCTCGCCGCATTTTCTCTTTCATTTGATTCGCCAATCCTCTGTTCCGAACAAGTTCCGCATCCAAATTGAGACGCGCTTCATAGTCTCCGAACACAAGCTTTTCCAACATAGACACCGTCAGAAGCAACGTGAATGTCTCCGGTTCCCACAGGCCATCTTCGACTCCTGTATAGTTCATCTGATAGTGGATGTCCTTGTCAGTTTCGGTAATCTTAAAACGGCTGACAATGGCCAGCGGCGTTGAGTGTGCGCCGGTCTCGGAAAGCCGGCCCCAATTCTCATAAAGCTCCGGCAATCCTTTGAAAAGCTTGGCCTTCTTGTCCTTTTCAAAGGCTAGACTGAAATCCTTCCCGGCTTGCGGACTGTCGTCTTTGCTGAACCAGATCTTCTGAAGGTCGGGATCGTCGTGCATATAGTGAGCGAATACTGCGGTCTCGATCGCGTCCCGCAAGATTGACCTGGCTTCTTCCATGCATTTGGCGAATGCCAATTCCATGCTGATGCGGATCTTCGCATGAGCATTAAAGTACAGCGCCAGCGGAAACATGCGGTTGGGGTCATGAGCCGTCCCCATGTCCTGGAACTCAGTCAACAAGATCTTGTCGAGCAATTGAAAGTAACGCCATAGGTCAGGCGCCCCTTGGATGCTGGCAAAGAGGTTGTTCCTCTTGATCTCGTAATAAGGACGATAATGTTCCGGAACCGCCTTTTGTTCAAAGGGCAGGAGAAGATCGGTTTGCGAATTGGAGGTGGTCATGCAGTCTCCATGAATGAATCGTTCCGTCTGCCGAGAGGTACTTGGTCTGCTCACCCTCAGCGCGAGGAGGCCGTCGGCGAGTTAACCGGGGGATTTGGCGTAAACGGAGATCGTTTATGTTTGCAAGCCGCAACAACTATTAGTTGTCCGAATTCGATAAGCGCAATCGTAATGCGCCATCTTCTCGTTTGTAATATGGCGTGAGCTTGTCGAAAATGAGGTTAAGCGATGCTGCGATCTCATTATTAAACTCAACGAGTTCCTTCTTTTTAAACCAGAGAATCTCAAAAATGGTGTCTTTGATATGCTCTTGGATGTTGGATGAATTATGGTTAGGCGAAATCTTCCCCCATCGCTCTAGAATGAAAAACAAATCCAAGCGACGCAGAGCATTTTCTTTTATCGAATGGTGATGAATGATTTCATTACGCACGCCTGCGTATCGCTCAAGGAGCTTTCTTAGCTTCTTGATGGGCTCAGGAATATCGGAAACCTGAACCTTTACATTCTGTATCACGACATCATACCGGCAGTTTTTCGGAGCGTTTAGCAGGTGGAAGACAGCATCGACGAGCTTCAAAGTGCGATCCAAAACACTCTGGGTACGTATCAAGTAGTTCTCGATGTGGTAGACGATCATCGAATGTCTATTGATTCCAGCCTTGTCCATTGTGGCTGTCTGACGATGATTCGCGAGTAGGACTGGAATCTGACTAAGTTGGTGGCAGCAGTTGAGAAGTTCAGCCATGGCGATAGCGACTCCAATCAAAAAGAACTCGTGCTCGTCAGGTTCACGGGTATACTCCGGAACGACATTGGCACGTGCGCGATTACCTAGTAACTTCTCGACAGCGGAGGCCCTTTTAAGAACATCTTGGGCGAACGAATGCATTTCCAGTTCCGTGAGATCACTCATTTGGCAAGCCAGATATAGCTACCTTTCACTCATTTACTGTGCTTCAATTCTAGTCCGCGAACGTTGCAAAGGAAAGATTCAAGCTGCTGGTAACCCTGAAACTTTCCTTTCAACTGTTGACAACAGCCCGTTGCGCTGAGGGAGCTTCACTCGCCACCAGATGGCCGTCGGCGAGTGAACCGGCGATTTGGCAACATTTGACCTGCTACCAACGACGCAAAATCGGTGGTCATCGTATGGCCGCTTTTAAGTGACCCCCAAGGCCGGTCTGTGTTCCGACTGCGCCGTTCCGCTACGTGCTAGGACGCAGCGCAGCTCTTCGCGAATCTTCGAGGAGGATGCACTCAGGTTGATTGTGGCAAAGCTCAGGGTGTGTCCTTGGATCACGGCGTGCTCGAATACAAACTCATCCACTGCCGGGTGAAGGAGCATCCCATCTGCAACGTATTCGGACGCGCCCTCCCGCGAACGGACATAGGTGTAAATCTGGTAGATGTATTGACTCTTGAGGCGGTCACTGCCATAGCGGTTTGCGGCATAGATCGAGGTGAACTTGGTGTCGACGATCAGTTGTCGGCCTCCAGAAGGTGGGATGAGGAGGATGTCCGTCACCATCTTGGGAAGAATGGCAGCAAGTCCATCCGTAGCGGAAGAGATTTGCCAATTGAGTTGGCCGCCGCCACTCACCTTCCATCCAAGGGGCTCGAACTCCACTTGCGCAAACCCCAGAACAGCCTTCTCAAAAAGCCTTCGTACCCACTGTTCCTCTCGCTCTGGTGAGACCATCGGGGTTAATCCGGCCGACTCGGTAGGTAGAGCTAGGTCAAACGCCAGTTGAGCGAGTGCCATCATAAATCTGTCTTCGGAGTTGTTGCGGCCAAACTGTTCAAGAGCGAGTTCCGCCCGCGTAGGTCGGCCCCCACGAACCCCAAGTTGCGTCAGGGATGATGCCAGAGAACGGGATCGCCGAGCCAGGTCCCTGCTGCGCACGAACTGGGCCATTCTTTCCAGGGCCGCACGGACGAAGCGATTGCGTGGGGTGTCGATGCTCAGCTCATGAAAGCGGCAGGCTACCTCGCCTTTCGTCAGCAACTGGTTTGCTTCTGTCCTCAGCAGGTCGATCCGGCCACGGACGCGAGTCAGCACTGCGCTGCGTTCGCGATAGTCGTGGGTAAGGTTTCGGTTCAACCTGTAATCAACCGCCCTGGCCAGCAACTCCGCTACCATGTCGGGCAGATCTTCGCTGTCGCTCTCCAGAAGGATATTCATGCGATCACGGAAGCGGGTGAGTTCCGAGGCATAAAGCATTAGGAGCCACAGGTTTCTTACCGGGATTCGCCCGATCATGTTCCCGCCGGTATTGGAAGCCTCCGCCACTACGCCAATCCTGCTAGCAGCTTGTCTTTCTCACCGGTGGCGTGTTCGGGGGAGTCGTACCAGTATTCGTCGAGCAGCGGAGCGATCTCGCTTTCAACCCTGGCGCGATACCATGAGGCGCTGTCTTCAATGCGTTCCTTCGGACCTGGCGTCACATAGGAATGGCCGAGTCGAAATTGCTTACCCAGGGACGGAGCCGAAGAGATGGTATCGTTCAATGCTGAAACCCGTGTTTCGATCATCGAGACGAACTCTGTAGCCATACCGCGCTGGGTACACCAATCCCTCCATGCCTGACCAAGAGCGGGTTCCAAGTCCACAAAGGCAAATCGCCTGCGCAGGGCGAGATCCACAATGGCCAGCGAGCGATCAGCAATATTCATCGTTCCAATGACGAACAGATTCTCAGGGATGTGGATGCGCTCATTCCCCTTGCTGTAAGCGAGTTCAATCGCCTCCGCCTTGTTTCTCTTGGTATCTTCGAGCAGTGTGAGCATCTCTCCGAAGATCTGAGCAGGGTTACCACGATTGATCTCCTCGATCACCAGCACGAATGGCATGTCGGGTTCGCTCAGCGCAGCATCGATGCACTGCATCAGTATTCCATCCTGCAGCATGAGCTTGCCGTCTCCATTGGGGCGCCACCCGCGCACAAAGTCCTCATAAGCGAGGGATGGGTGAAACTGAACGATGCGCAGCCTGGATCGAGTCGCTTCGCGATCACTGGAGCCAACCATGGCAAAGCCCAGCCGCTTTGCCAGCCACGTTTTGCCGGTACCTGGAGGCCCCTGGAGAATCAGGTTCTTCTTGATTTTCCAGCGCTTCAGCATCTGCTGGAGTGCTGGCACAGGCAGAAAACATCCGTCCCCAACAATGCTTTCTACAGTGTAGGTCGTTTCCTCTTCTGCCTCGACGCCTTCTTCGACCACCGCCGTGAGAGGGGTTTCCAAACCGCCTATGACATGACTATCCCCACCGTATTTCGCCACCCAGTAGGGCTGCTTGAGAAACCACGCGTAATCCTGTGGCCTGCCTCCGAAAGCAAAGTCAATGAGCTTCTGCGCGTCTGGGCGTTCTGTATCCACTCGCACTAAAGTCGTGCGATAGGTAAAGAAATACCAGTCACGCGGCTGGTAATTGCGATCCCAGGCGACTCTGATTCTCTTGCCATCCCCAAGGTTCTCCAGGACCGTTCCAGCAGCCTTGATCTTCATCACGGAAACGGACTTTCCTCCAACATCGAAGGGGAGGTTATGCTTCCGTACAAACGAAGACTTGATGGCTATCCGATCGCCAGGCTGAATGCTCTTAACCAGATCAAAAAGTTCCTTGTCGTACCCGTTTTCCCAAATCCCCTCGTCAAGAAATCGCGGCAGTTGGTCTTCAGTCCAGTTCCATAAGGCACCAGCAAGCCAATAGGAGATCTCAATATCCGCATCACCCTCAGATACGGGAGCAACAGTCGTTTCTTCTTCAGGAGATGGGGCAGAGCGATTGGCATCTCTCACCTGAACATAGAGATCCCAAGTTGTCTCCTGCGTCAGGTGGGTCTGGAAGCCTGTTTCGGTGAGTCCCCAGTAGCCACGCTTGGAGGAATCGATCAGCTTTGCCTTGGCGAGATAGAAGCGAGCCCAATGAACATCGTTTTCAAAGATGGACTGCTTGCCGTTCTCAATGAACCTGCTGAGGTCTTCGGAGTCCACCTCGATCTTTGATCGAATCCACGCCTGGGCTTCTGGTGGACGCACCGGCTGGGGATACTTGGAACGTAGTGCATCAAGCAGCAACGGCAGGTACTTGAGGAATCTGTTCTTCCCTTCGGTCATCTCCTCGTCTCCTATTCCATTTCTAACGATACTCAGGCGGGCATCCGGGTGGCTTCCGCCTTTGCTCTCAACGCCTTGTACAACTGGCCTGGCCCGAGCAGGATTTCCAGCAACTACCGTTGTATTTCTTCGATTCCAGGTCCTACCTACTCATCATGGAGTGTGCGTCATCGGCAACCATGATAGCACCGAGGAACTGATCAGCCCGGAAGTTCAGTCTCATCTGAGCAAGGGCAGGATTGTAAGCTGTTGACTGATCAATCCGGAAGTAAGCCTCAACTGTTGCCCGATGCACTCAGGGAGCTTCCCTCTGCGACAGGTGGGCGTCAATGAGTTCACCGGCGATTTTGCGTGAAATGACATCGATGAAGATAGGACAGTCGTGAGCGCAGTGCCTTCAGCACTGCTTCGGCTTGCGTCCAGTAATTCCCCAAACAAGCCGCACCCACGGGTCGGGCTGAGTTTTGCGGAAATCAACCCAAGTGAACATATTGAGGAACAGTGGGAGCTTGGGTTCCACTCCAGCATCCTTCAACAAAACGGGGATCACTGGACAACCTCGTTTTACGAACTCCTGCAAAAAGGCTTGCAACTCAAGATTCTGCCATGGTCCTTGGCCTTGCCGTCCGACCACGACTGCAACGGATTTGATCTGGGGGATTGTTGTCTCGAGTTCGCGCTGCCACGGTACACCCGGCCTCAGATGCTCCTCATCGAACCAAGGATTCAGACCGCGCCCCCTCAACTCTTGATATAGCAGGCGAACGCCATCCTTGTCCTCGCTATTGTGGCATAGGAATACGTCGAAGTCGCTGGGCACATCAGGCCCCATGGAGACTTCGCTACGGAGTCCCTGCACACCGCGAGTGTCCACGTTACTTTGCCCCTCTCCGAATGCTCTGTTTGCAAAATTGCGCATTCGTTTGTTATAGGCAGCGGCACGCTCAATAGCAGTGTTTATAGATGGCCGGAATAGCTCGATAAAAACCCAAGCCGGTGAGGATTCTTCGGGCGAATAACGTCCCTTTGATCGAACGTACTCTTGCACAGTGCTAAGGAACTGCTCAGCGTCAGGGGCTACCATGTCTACCCAATCTACGTCCCGTACGGTTGACGGATACAAATCCGGAAATGTCGGCTCAAAAGTTGCTGGAAAGTCCCGTAGGTTGTCGTGATTCGAGAGCAAGTTCTTTAGGTTGCTAATCGTCCACAGGTACGACTCATTTAGCTCGAGATCGAGTGCCCTGCACCAGGTTGCAGTCGAAATGACGCTCTCAAGGATTGTGTAGTAGGTCTGAGCAAGCATGAAAAGCAGATTGAGAGCGGAGATTCGGCGATCCTCTGCTGGCATCTTGAACTTGTCTAACTCATCTTCATTCCCGGTTTTCTGATGATCGCTCCCGATCTCGCCCATACATTCTTTGTCGGGAGCGACTGCTTCACCTAAAGAGCAGGGGCTGATCCGAGCAGCCCACCCTTGGGCTCTTCGCGCGTAATGGGCACGTGTCATCGTCTCTGGCGAAGGCGGTGGATCGTATATGAATCGATCCGGGTCGTCGTACTGATCCAGATCGTCAAGGGCCTCATCAAAAAGGATTTGTTCGTCCGGCTCGACCTCGGCGATGCATTTCAGAAAGAAGCCCGAATCCGATAGATCAGGGGAGTATTCCTTGGCAAAGAGTCGACAAAGAGTCTTCGCTCGCTCAAGCCCTGAAACGCGATAGAAGACATTGCCGCTGCTAACGGTCGAGGAGAGTGAAAAGCCTGTATACAGGTAGAAATCCTGTTCCGGTCTCGTCGCGGATTTTGTAGGAACGTCTTTCATGCTTGCTTCCGCATTTTACGCTTGTCGCCAATGGGCCTCAACTAGCCAGGAGTCTCGAGCCTTGGGAGTCGCTAAGCTCCGGCTAGTGGAACCACTATTGGGGTCAACTATTGCCCAATGCGCTCGTTGACCTCGTTTGGGCCGCGTTTCGAGGATCGGTCCCAATAAATTCCGTTGTTTTAAACAATCCGAACAGACCTCCGTCTTTGCACGGCAAAGGTCTTGGCCTGAATTCCAAGCTTTGGTGCAATTGAGGGTGCTCAATAGGGTGCTGAGCAGATGCCGGATAATTGATCACGCTATGCCGTTTCAGGACTAATCTACCTTCGCGGCCCACCCCGTTCTCAATTCAGGGCACACCTTTCATTCTTGCTTTTAGAAATTGTCTAGTGGCTAACGGCGCACTATGACGATTCTCGCAGCTGAGAAATTGTCACGTCAATATCACGCTTCGCGTTAGGTGTGGCCACTACGTGAGCTAAGAGGCGGAAGTGAGTGCTGATGGGATCAAGAACAATGGCAAATTGCAAAATTGATGGACGAAAGTCTCTGTGCCGGTAGTCTCTGTGTCACCGAAGCAAGACTCATAGTCGCCTCCCCAGTCAGACTAGAAACGATTTCGAATTCTATACCCCAACGCTTGCTTGCTCACCCGAAACTTTTTCGCAAGCTCTTCTATAGGCCCCTCGTCGTCTATGTCGAAATTTTTTCCAGCCAACGCTTGCCCGATCAGGGTGCTAGGCATCAATAGTTCTGCTGCAAATTGATTAGCTTGAATTTCAAGCAGTTCTGTTCCCTTTGCCGATTTTGGATCACGCATTAGAACAGGGAAATTCTTATCGACGTGAACCTCGCCAGTGATCAATTGTCGATGGAGTTCGAGATGTCCCAATTCATGGGCAATTGTGTAGCGTTGGCGATTCGGGTGATGCAGCGAGTTGACGCCAATGATAGGCACTCCATCCTTTATGTAAATCATTCCCGACAGCTCCTCGTCGAATGGCGAGAACCGCACATGAGCGCCCAGTGCTTTGGCGATTTTCTCAACGGGCGTAGGCGCGGACTGAATTCCAAGGCGGGCGAGAAGTTGCTCTGCCCGGACGTATGGGTTATCGGCTCGTAGGTTAGGCACGGTTGTTCCTCCTCTCTTTGAGTTGAACGGTGTCTACTTGCTCAAACAAGCGGGTAATCTGTTCCTTCTGTTGCGCCTTTAGATCACCAGGTAACGGCAATTCAGTGGGCTCGGTTCGCAATTGAACGAATGAAGATGGTGGCAAGAGATCAAAAGGCGTCAACTGGAGTGCGGCTGCGAACTTGTAGAGCTGATGAACCAGGATGCTCTGTCGTCCAGTCTCGACATTGGCAAGCGACCCCCTCGAAATGCTCAGCAGACCGGCGAGCGTCTCCTGTTTCATGTTGAGTGTCTTGCGTCGGGACTTGATCACCGCGCCAATGTCCTTATAGATCGTGTCGACCATCGCTATTGGTACTTATACGAGTCAGCATGATAAATGTCAAGATTACACGCATTGTGCTTTATGCACGCATTTATTATGCGTGTATAAATTGACATTGGGAGATCCAAGCGGTAAGCTGATTTCAAATCTTCGCAGGTTGTTGGCTGCATATCTTTTTTATAAGGCGCGAGGGGGCTGTAGCCTGCGCGGGAAGGGAATCAATGGCAGACAAGATCAAGATCGACATCAGCGCGAGAACAATGGAGGGGTTGCCAGCAAGCGATCCCGACGTCACAATTACGATCAGCGAAGTTACTCCTCCCAACCAGGAAGTTGCCGTAGTAAGGCTGAAGGATTTCAACGGCAGTGAGACAATCGAGATCGATGCGCCAGACACTTTTCCAACGTGGCAGGTAGATGCGACATTTTCGCGGTTTGATGCAGGATCTGGATTCTTTTTCATGCCAAGAGGAAATCCGAACCCAGCTCATGATTTTCTTGTGTCGCGTCTTCCAAATAAATGGACCCCTGCGTTCACCAAGCTTGCCGAACTGCCTTCACCCCGGTTCGATCCCTTCAAGCAAGCCCTGAGTCAGAGCACGGACGTTGACCTGAAAACTGGACCGGCTGTTGGTGACCTGAACGCAAAGTACGACTCGCTCTCCGGAACTCCACAGATTCTTGCTAAAACCGCACTTTTGAATCTGTTCGCTGTCCTTTCTGACGAGGTGGATCCAGTCTCGGGAGCCCCGTGGTTTACTTTCGTGCGAAGATTCGTGCGCTTGGACCAGGAACGCTTCTTGGCCGAGATTGATCCAGCATTGTTCGAGAATGTTCAGACAATTGTTAACGAACTCTCCAGCACCTACAAGGCACAAGGGTTCTTCACCGAACCAGCAGCTGACCTGCCGCTCCACATTCCGAATATTCCAACGAAGTACCACAGTGACGCGAATCTCGTTCAAATCCTCACACTCAAGAAGGATTACGAACAGGGAAACGTCCAATTGACAGTTTCATTTCTGCGCGTCAATGGCGATGCGGTCCATCTTCTTGACTGCGATATGGACGAACACCGCAATATCGTGCTTCACAGCTTCGACATCGTCAACCATATGGTCACTGGAGGAACCAATCCAATCTCAATGCACGAATATGTTGTCAGAGATTCGGCGCAAGCGGCTGCAAATGGAATCGCTCAAATTGATCTTGGGTACCAGCTTTCATGAACGCTGTAATGCATATGTCTCGTCAGATCTATCGTTGTTCTAACGACCGAAGGTATTTGCGGGGGAACTCACATGCAGATTGATTTTCATCACACGGCTACTTACGCTGTGGCACGGTTGGCTGGATTCACACACAACGAGGCGTCAACCATCGCCTATGCATCGCAGTATGTTGATGATTCGACGAACAAAGGCACAATCCATTTTGATAATGGGAAGACCTATGAGCGAATCGCATCTGCACATAAGGTCTTTGACGTTGCTAACAACTGCGTAAACATCGAAGACTATCAAGTGTGGGTTCCTTTTCATTTTCTTCCCGGCAACAACGGCGCGCTTGCGAATGCGTCGCACACCACACAGCTTTATCAACGTCTCTTGTGCACGCCAGACAGTCCCTTATCGCAGGATATGTGGGATGAGTGCCGGAACAGGAAAGGGGATGCGAATGGTCTCCACCGATTAGGGATTACGGCCCATGTGTACTGCGACACCTTTTCACATCAGATGTTTGCAGGCTTTCGGCATCATGTGAACCACGTTGCTCGCATCGAGCACATTTTGCCGGCAGACTCCGGCGTGATGGAGAGAATAA
>Ga0255354_1001275_pt1 | contig 14747 bp, 13 predicted proteins | sample HBST50metaG_FD_189942 | JGI IMG/M metagenome (GOLD analysis project Ga0255354, IMG submission 189942) | Peat soil microbial communities from Stordalen Mire, Sweden - H.B.S.T50 | ecosystem: Environmental > Terrestrial > Soil > Wetlands > Peat | place: Sweden: Norrbotten County, Stordalen Mire...
AGTAGTTTCAGGATTTCGCGTTGGCATGGGCGGCGCGCAGGGCTATTTCAAAGTTAAGCCGGACATTACTGTGCTGGGAAAATGCCTGACCGGAGGTTACCCGATGGCTGGCGGTATCGGGGGAAGGCGCGATGTGATGATGCTGCTGGTTGGCGGCATCGGGACCACCTCGAAACGTGCCTTTGTGGGGGGCACCCTTTCGGCCAATCCACTCTCCTGTGCAGCGGGCTATTTTGCCATTCAGGAGATGCGGCGCACGGATGCCGCCGTGAAGGCAGGGCGTGCGGGAGATCGGTTGCGGAAGGGGCTCGACGAAATCATTCGCCGTCTGGGATTGCCGTATGTCACCTACAACATGGGTGCGATCGTCCACCTGCAAACCTCGGGCGTCATGCTCATGAGTATGCGCAATCCACTCAAGGTACTGAGAGAATCCGGCCCCCGCAAACACATGATGGAAGAAATGGGAGCGGCTTTCAGCGCACATGGAATCATTACTCTCGCGGGCAGCCGCATCTATACCGGGCTTGCCGATACCGATGCGGTGATCGACGATGCGCTGAATCGCTTCGAGGACGTGCTGAAACTCGTTTAATTCGGGGGGGACCGTGCAGCGGATGCAGTTTGAAACGCAATTGCTGGAAGGATGCCGGCGTCTTGCCGGTAAGGGATTTTTCAACACCCCAGGGGACAGTTTTTCCATGCGGATTCCCGGAAGCACGGAAATGATTCTAACTTCCGGGCACGAAGATTGGCGGCAGATTGGAATCGCCGATCTCCATACGGTCTCCCTTCTCTGCAAAGAGGGCTTGGACGGACTGCATGCATCGATTTACCAGGAGCGTGCCGATGCCGGTGCAGTGGCGATTTCGAGTCCCAAGGGGGCGCGCCTACTTGCCAGGTTTGGCGGCCTGTTGCCGCCAATCTTTGACGAGCAGGTGAGGCATATCGGTTCATCCATTGGACCGCTGCAGGACGAGGAGAATGCGCACGAGGACGTGGTCAGGAAGACATTCAGACGAGGGGCCAATGCCGCATTGCTCGGCGAGCGGCTGTTATGTCTGGGAATGACCTGCGAACGCGTTCTTTTGAATACCGAGCTTTATGAGAAATGCGCACAAGCATACGTCATAGCCAAAGCATCCGGCAGCCGGATAGGGGTCATACCGGTATGGGTTCGACTGATCGCAAACCGCCGCCTATTGAGAGACGAACGCCGCGCCGCCGCAAGTTATCGCAATGGTTGTATCCCTGAAGGCATAAATGCATATTGAGTTGGGCCGCAAACGCAGCGCTAAAATTCACGAAAGTGAATAGGCCGTTGAGAAATGCATAAGGCGAAGGCTCAGGCGGCTAAATTGTACTGTTGGTACAGATAGCCGAGAGAGCGATAAACCCAGGGACCGGTTCGAGCAAGGAGGATAGAAAGATGCTCACGACAATGGCAGGGAACGCGTATGACGTTGCCCTGGAAAATTTTGACTCGGCAGTAGACACAATGGGTCTCGACAACAATATTCGAGAGATGATCAAATATCCCGAACGTGTTCTGACAGTGACTGTGCCGGTGCGCATGGACGACGGGCGCATTCACCGCTTTGAGGGCTACCGCGTACAGCACAGCATGGTGCGCGGACCGGCAAAGGGCGGCATCCGGTTCCACCCACAGGTCACACTGGATGAGGTGAAGGCGCTGGCGACCTGGATGACGTGGAAGTGCGCGGTGGTGAATATTCCGTTTGGTGGCGCCAAGGGCGGAATTACCTGTGACCCGAAACATATGTCTCCCGGCGAACTGGAGCGGATGACGCGCCGCTACACGAGCGCGATTCTTCCGTTGATTGGGCCGGAGAGAGACATACCGGCGCCGGATGTGTACACGAACTCGCAGACCATGGCGTGGATTATGGACACGTACAGCATGACCAAGGGATATCCGGTTCCAGGCGTGGTGACCGGGAAACCGATCAGCCTGGGCGGATCGCTGGGGCGCAACGAAGCAACCGGGCGCGGCGTGTTCTACACAATCCAGAGTTCGTGCGACCATCTGCGGCTGCCCTTGAAGGGCGCGACGGTAGTGGTGCAGGGCTTTGGGAATGCCGGTTCGGTTGCAGCGCAATTGCTGCACGAAGCGGGTGCAAAAGTAATCGCCGCGAGTGATTCAACTGGCTGCGTTTACAACAAAGACGGATTGGACATCCCCGAACTGATTCACATGAAGGCCTGCTGTGGGCACGTAAAAGGTTTTCCGGAAAGCGAGGCGATTACTCCCAGTGAGTTGCTGGCATTGGAGTGCGACATTTTGGTGCCAGCGGCGCTGGAGAACGCGGTCCATGTGGAAAATGCATCCTGTGTGCGCGCCAAAATTGTCGCCGAAGCGGCAAACGGACCTCTTACGTCGGCGGCAGACAGGATTCTGGAGAGCAAAGGAGTGTTTGTGATTCCGGATATTCTATGTAATGCCGGCGGAGTAACAGTCTCATATTTTGAGTGGGTGCAGGATGAGCAGCACCTGTTTTGGGAGACGCAGGATGTCTACAATCACCTGGAACACGTGATGAAGACAGCTTTCCGGGATGTGCTCAAGATACATCTGGAACGGAAGGTCTCGACGCGCATTGCCGCAAACATGCTCGGCATTGGGCGCGTGGCGGAGGCTGTACTGCTCCGCGGCATCTATCCATAAATGGTAATGAAGTCAAAGGCCGGGGCGGCGCCCGGAGTGGCGCGCTGTTGTTGCAATCGCGCGTTACCTCGGCGGGTCAGCCATGGTGCTTGCTGTCCGCAGGCTGCCGAGACCTTTTCGCCTTGATTGTCCCTTCTTCTGGGGTGGCGTAAGCGCCGAGAAAAAGTCCACTTTAAAATATGTGGACTCTTCACATTGCTACGGACCGTTGATCACCACCCGGTCAAAACAGTGGTATACAAAGAGAAGCAAGCTGCCAAACAGCCTTGTGAATGTCTCCACCGGTCGCCCTCCTCTGGTCTCGTCTAGACAACAAGATCATCGGACAGACGACCGGTAGGGCAAATTTTAAATATGTTTGGCTAGAATTCAACCTTCATGGATACCTGTCCGGTACGACTCCCTCCAAAATCGGACCCGCGGGCAGAAGTAATTTTCCCGAAACTCTGACTCGTGATATCGAGAATTGGATCGTTGAGATTGGTATGGTTCAGCACATTGGTAAATGTACCTTCTGCGCGTAAGTGAAGGTTATCGGTAATTGCGAATCGCTTATTAATCCCGAGCGACAAATTAACCGTTCCGGGCCCGACAATCTTGCCCACACTCTCATTTCCGAATCTCCCGATAGGATTGGAGGTGACTCCAACGCTGCAGGCATTGCCCGCATAGGAAGCTGATGTATATCCTGAATTGCTGGGGCATGCAAAGGCGGACTTATTAACCCACTGGTTCCTGTTCTGATGGTCGGGCTTGATCTTTCCTATGACATCCGGATGTTGAACGCGTCCATACAGTGAACCGGAACCCGTTCCCGAAGGATCAGCGTCTGAAGCCGGAATGTATGCAGTAATATAAGGACCGGTCTGCAGAAGGAATATGCCGCTGAGCTGCCAGCCGCCAACCAGTGTGTTCTCGAGAGGATGCATATTCGTGCCGAATTTGCGGCCGGTCCCGAATGGAAGCTCGTATACGCCTGTGCTGATCCAGCGCTGATGACGGGTTCCATAGATGTTTCCGTAATCGAGGGAACGATCGTACCGGTAAGTCGATACTCCTGAATTGCTCAGGCTTCCGCTGCTCCCGGTGTCCAATGCGAAACTTGTAGAATCAGGCCCCTGATTGTCCGCGAGATTCTTGGCCCAGGTGTAAGTCGACTGGAATGTCAGGCCATGCTGAAAGCGGTGATTGGCTTCCAATTGAAGAGCGTGATACGACGCCTGCGCACCCGTAAGGCTATCACTGATCTCGCCCCAGTTGGGAAATGGGCGGTCTGTCAGAGGGCGCGATGCGGCCACTGTCGTACTTGAATACGACATATCGTTTTCATTGGGAGCCCATACCAGATCGTTTGTCCTCATCCCAATGTAAGAGATGCGAACGCCGGTATCTCCCAGGAACTCGTGGTCGATAGAGAGATTCCATTGCATGGAGTAAGGATCCTTCCAGTCAATTTTGTTCGCTGAGTCGAAGCTTGCGGTGCCGTATTCTTGTGCCGATGATACAGATGTCTCCGGCCAGGTATACGCAGGCGGATAGTTGTAGGAATTGAAATAGTCAAGTCTAGCGGCTTGCAGCGTATTTGTCATAAGAAAGTAAATGCTGCCGGTCAGAGTTGTGTTATAAACGCCAAACCCTGCGCGCACAGCTGTTTTATCGTTATTGAAGGGAAGCCATGCAAGGCCGATGCGCGGCAGAAATCGGTCTTTTTGCGTTTTGCGAAGACTATTGGGAAGGCCGGCCTGGCTATTCGAAAGCACAGGCGTACAGGCAGCGTAGGCCGTAGAAGCGGGCCCGTAGCCGCAGGCGTCGAAATTGGCTAGATAAGAGGCATCCAACTTGCTCGCATTACCGTCCGGATAGATCACGGCTCCGGTCGTCGCAACGCTGGGATCGAAGTTTCCGATATCTCCTTGCGTGTCGTGAAAGGCCGGGTGATATTCATAACGCAGGCCGTATGAAAGTGTAAGATTTGGTCTTATCCTCCACTGGTCTTGTCCGAAGAATGCATAATATGTGGACACTCCTTGATTCTGCGAGACGAGCGTATAGTACTCGGTTTCATACGGCGCCCCTGCCAGATAATCGGCGAACTGGTAGGCTAGGCTCGGGACGCCGGCAGTTTGCGGATAGGTGTCGAAGGCACTGGTATACAGGCCGGCAAATGCAAACCCTTCCACATTCGTGATATCAGGGCTTCCAAGTGTAGATGTGGATTTCATGGAGCGGATGTCTCCGCCATATTTCATGGTGTGACGGCCCTTGATCCAGATCAAATTCTCATTGTATTGAATGAGGTGGCTCCCGGTAGTTGAATTTACATTGCCGGCATACAGCGATGTAAGGCTGGCAGGAAAATCGATAACTGTCATTCCGTCGGCGGAATAACCTGATCCGACCGGATCGAAGCCCGCGGCATCTGTGTATGATTTTCCGTCCAGCACGTTGCGCATGCCATTTCTCTCGGACGTGAACCCGAAACGGAATTCGTTGAGCAGGTTCGGGGTAAAATTGTACAGTAGCGAACTGGCTAAAATTCGGTAATTGTCAAAATCTGTAACCGAAGTAACATTCAAATCCTGGGGGGCAAGCTGTGTAACATTCTTATAAGTGTAGCGGCCAAACGCCTGCAACTTCTGGTTGAAATGGTGGTCGATGCGGGCGTCGAACTGATTCGAGTTGTACTTGGAGTCACGGTTTTCGCTGTAGTTGTAACCGTCTCCATTTTCGGCTTCCTCAAGCGTCGCGTAGGGCGCTGCAGCCGGGTAATTCTGCGTTGGGAAAAAGCTCAGAAACGGCTTCGCGGAGGGGTTGATGGAGGTTATAATATTACCCGCATAAGGGCTCCCGGTAGCGGGATCAATGAGCGGATCGGAAGTAAATTCCTGGCTGAAATCGCCACTTTGCATCAAGGCCGTAGGAACCAGGTCATGAATGGGCGACTGTTTGGGAAATTGAAAGCCTTCATAGGTAGAAAAGAAGAAGGTTCTGTTGCGGCCATTGTAGAGATGCGGTATGGTCGCTGGACCTCCGACACTGATGCCAAAGTCGTTGCCAATCTTCTTGGGTTTGACTGTCTGGCCGAACGGCGTCGCATCGAGGACTCGATTTTGGAAGTGCCAAAAACCCGCTCCATGGTACTGATTCGCTCCGCTCTTGGTAATGGTCGTGATCTCTCCAACTTGGCCGAATTCCGCATTGTTGCTTACTCCATCCACGCGAATCTCTGCAATGGACTCCGCGGAAGGAAACGCATCGGAGAGTGGTGAGTTGTACCTGACATTTTGCGTAGAAATACCATCGACGGAAACTTCCGTCTGGAAGGGCTGTCCACCTTGCACGGAAAAGCTTGAGCCTGAAGTTCCATTGGCAGTCGGCGAGGCGGTGCCGGACGCCGTGTCCGATTGCACTCCCGGAAGAGTCTGTAAAGCATTCAGTGGACTGGTGCCACCGGTGCCATAATAATTTACCGGAAGATTCGATACATCCTGCGTATTGAGGGATGCCGAAACCGACGAGGTTTCTGTCTCGATCGCTCCTGACGTATCGGCATTAACGGTCACCTCTTGCCGTGCTACACCGATTGAAAGAATCACATCCACGCGGAGCTGCTGACGGGCAGTGAGTTGAATCCCTTCAATCAACTGGCTCTCAAAACCCTCCTTGGTCACTTGCACCTTGTATGCTCCCGGGATTAGTTCCGGAGCCTGGTAATTGCCACTGGCATCCGTTCGATAGGATGAAGAGATTCCTTTATCGACGTTGATGACGACTACCTCTGCTTTGGGGATCAGCGCGCCAGTTGCGTCCTTGACCGTACCAAGGATGGTGGATTGTGTGGATTGCGCCAGCAGCAGCGGCGCGGCTAAGCCGAAAAGCATAACAAAGGAAGGAACAAAGCGATGGCGGATATGAATTTGCATGATTTTCCTCCAAAAGAGAAACAGAAGCAGGTTTATGCAATGAACAGTCAGATTCGGCTGCTTTCATGATTGGCACTCAGATAGAGAATTCAGGCATCTAAGGCAAATGTAGAGCCATTCGTATAAGGACCCCATCAAGATTCCAACTAAATGTGAGCAAACGATGTGTTTCTACTGACGACGAATCTCTAAAAAACGGGGCGGCTGGATTTATTTTTCGCTTCCCCGCGCCGGCCAACTCGAGCTCAGGCTACGAGGCAGATGCGTTTTTCGGACCCGCTTTCATGCCTAGATACCAGCGTCTGAAAGCGTTTCGCAGATCGCCGTTCATCACTTGCGCGCGGACCTGTAACAGCAGGTAGACGCCTCACTCGGTCCAGTGCCTTTGTTGTTGCTTGACCATTCGCCGACTGACAAGTTGGTTTACTGCCGACTCGGCAAAAGCGGAGTTAGTACTGCAGTTGTACCTAAGTGGTAGGAAGCAAGGAGCCTCGTTTCCGGTAGTGGCAGAGACTGGCGAGAAATTGGTGCCGTCTTCGCCAATCAGACCAGTGCAGAAAGATGTTCCAGACTATGCCAGCCGCGCCACAGCCACAGCCACAGCCACAGGGCGAGCAGATGCCGAATTTCGGGTACGCTGAGGGAGACCTTGTTGGCAGAAGTTTTTTCTCTCTGGCGCGCAGCAGCACCAGAACGGCCAGAGCCAGCATGGAAAGGATGATGTGCCGATACCAGCCCTGCCAGTGCCGGACTTCATAGTGGTCCGAACCGCACTCGCCTTTCCCCATCTGGAAAGCAATTTCGACAGCCCAGTGCCGTCCCGCAACGGCCACCAGGGTCTTCAGAGCGCTTTTCTTCTTGGGGGCATAAGTGAAATAAAAAGAGTACTCGGGCTTTGCGTCCAGACTGCGCCGCACCAGCAAAGTATGCTCCCAGCCCTCCTGCTCAGCCCCGCGCGCCAAGGCCCAATCGTAGAGTCTCTCTCCCTTGGCTCCCTGACCGGCCGGAAGACGCTTCCAGGCCCGCTTGGGAATCTCATCGACACGGTGCTGGCGCATATCCTGCTGCCACAAGCGCTGATCCGACGCTACTGCCAGCACATAGGGTTGATGCCGTTCTTCCAGCCAGCGGCGTAGTTTGCCGTCACGGCCATAGACCTCATCCCCGGCATCCAGCCACTGGACAGTCCTGCTGCGAAAGCCCGTTCCAGCATCCGCCTGCCCAACATCGGCTTGGTCACGAATGGACCTGTTAGGGTATAGACGAAGAGGGCCAAGGGAGACACTCCTGATCTCGAATTGCTGAGATTGTACCGTGAAACGGCGGTACAAAAGGAGTACAAATCATCCGATGGCTGTTTAAATATATGAAACTAAATGAGAAATTCTGGTTGCGGGGGCTGGATTTGAACCAGCGACCTTTGGGTTATGAGCCCAACGAGCTACCGGGCTGCTCCACCCCGCATAACCAGTCTAGCAATAGCAGCCTGGCGGGTCAACCGACGAGATCAACTCGGCGGCAGTTCCATCCGCTAAACTGGCAGCAACCCCTTATTAACGCCACTGAGGAACCCTGCGGATGTCTCATCTTTATAGCGTTGTCCTGATTATTATTGTCGTTGCGCTGCTGGCGGTGGCTCTTTACCGCACTTCCCTGGTAAAAACCAAGGCCGACTACCTGGTCGCGGGCAGGTCATTATCGGCTGTGGTGCTGGTGTTTACCCTGCTGACCTCGTGGATTGGCGCAGGATCGCTGTTTGCCGGGGCTGAAAACGCCTACAGAAATGGTTTTGCCGCGCTCTGGCAGCCGGCTGGCGGCTGGCTGGCGCTGCTGCTCATCTACTTCATCGCGCCCCGCGCCCGCAAATTCGCGCAATTCACCCTGCCCGACCTGCTGGAAGCCCGTTACAACCAGACGGCGCGTGTCCTGGGCACCTTCGCCATCCTGTTTTCCTACGTCGGCATCACCAGCTACCAGTTCAAGGGCGGCGGCAACGTGCTGCACCTCATCTTTCCCGACGCCATCACCCCGGAGTTGGGCACCTACATCATCGCTGCCTTTGTAATCCTGACCACAGCCCTGGCTGGCATGTCCTCTGTGGCCTATATGGATGTGGCTATCGGCCTGCTGGTCACCGTCATCTGCATCATTGCTGCGCCCATGCTCTTCCTGCATGCGGGCGGATGGGCGGGTCTGCACGCTGCGTTGCCTGCTTCGCACTTTCAGGTGCTCGGCAACCTGACCCTGGTCCGCGCAATGGAATTCCTCGTGCCCACCATGCTGCTCATGCTGGGCAATCAGGTGATGTATCAGAAATTCTTCTCCGCAAAAAGCGAAAAGGACGCGCGCATCTCGGTCATCGGCTGGATTGTGGGCACCGTGGTGCTGGAAACCCTGATTGTCGCCATCGCCGTCATCGGCTCCGCGCTCTACTCCACCGGCGAAGTCGCCGCGCAGCCTTACGAGATCATCCCCTACACCGCACGCCACGGCCTGCCCGCCTTCATGGGCGCTCTGCTGCTCGGAGCGGTCTTCGCCAAAGTCATCTCCACGGCCTCGAACTACCTGTTTTCTCCGGCCACCAATTTGGTCGAGGACGTTTTCGTGCGCTACATCGCGCCTGGAGCGTCGAACAAGCGGGTACTGATCATCTCGCGGCTGTCTGTGGTGCTGCTTGGATGCTGGGCGCTCTATCAGGCCATCTACGCGCCCAGCATTCTGGAAAAGATGTTGTGGGCTTACACCATTTACGGCGCAGCGCTCACGCCTGTGGTTCTGGCGGCTTTCTACTCAAAGCGTGTCACAGCCTGGGGCGCGGTGGCGGCCATCGGCGCCGGAACGGTGGTCACGCTGACCTGGAGCATCAAGGCCGTAAGAGAGATCTTCCCGCCCATCCTGGCTCAGCGCGACGCCATCTTCCCCGCGCTCTTCGCTGCCGTGGGCGCCATGGTTGTGGTGAGCCTGTTCACGCGCGCCCCGGAGCCGGAGCAACTGGCGCAGTTCTCCGATTAAAAACCGCGCCGGTCGTCCCCTATTTGTTCGCTCGCCCCGACACCAGCATGGAATTCAGAATCTGGTCTGAAACTTCCTTGACCGCTCCGGGCGAGTGGGCCAGGAACAGCGTGCTGGTCTTGTCGTTCTCGCCAATCGACTTCAGCGTGTCGAAATACTGCGTCACCAGCACCAGTTGCATCACCTCCGCGGCGGACGCGCCTTCCACGGCCTTCTGGAACTGTTCCACCGAGGTTTGCAGCCCTTCGATAATCGCCTTCCGCTGATTCGCGATGCCCTGACCTTGCAGCGCTTTGCTTTCCGACTCGGCCTCGGCCTTTTTCACCACCAGGATCTTTTCCGCCTCGCCCCGTGCATTGGCGGCCACCTGTTCGCGCTGTGCGGCGTTGATGTCGTTCATCGCCGACTTCACCTTGCTGTCGGGAATGATGTCGGTCACCAGCACGTTCACGATCTCGTAGCCGAAAGTGGCCATGTCCGCGTCCAGTTCCAGCTTCACCGCCGCTGCAATCGAGGACTGCGAGGCAAACACCTCGTCCAGCGTCATTCCCGGCACGTGCCCCAGAATCACCTGTTCCACATACGACTTGATCTGCGCCACCGGGTCAGACAGCTTGTAGTAGGCGTCATACACCTTCTCCGGTCGCACCCGGTTCTGCACTGAAATCGGAATCGTGACAAAAACGTTGTCCTTGGTTTTGGTCTCCATGGTCAGGGTGATCTGATTCACGCGCAGACTCACCATTCCCGCCACGGAATCGAAGTACGGAATCTTCCAATTCAGTCCCGGCTCGGCCACGCGAAGAAACTTGCCGAAGCGCGTAATCACTGCCACCTGGGCCGTGTTGACCGTAAAAAAGCTGCCCATAACCAGGGAAAGCAGAATGATGGCGACAACCGCCAGCAGAACCATGAGAACTGCGTCCATATGACGTCTCCGCGGCTTCGTTTGGAAGCACGGCCCGATTATATAAGCCCGCCGGAAGAGGATAGTTCCCAAGCTGTCGCCGCCGCGCCTGAAAAAAGTTATGCGCGGCCTGTGCCAACGGGCATACACTGGCGGTGTCAAATTGTGGAGCGCCATGCCCGTCGCCCAGTTGACCTTGGAAATCCGCATCGAGCACGCCCAGTCGCTCAAGGACCGGCGTCAGGTGGTGCGCTCGCTCAAGGATCAGTTAAAGCAGGGCTTCAATGTTTCGGTCGCGGAGATGGACGAGGCTGTGGTGTGGCAGTCCGTCACCATCGGCGTCGTCGCCATCTCCCGTTCCCGCGACTACCTGCACGGCCTTATGGAAGAAGTGGAGCGCGGCGCACAACGCATGTTGAACGAACTGGGTGCCGAGTTGGCCGACTCTTTCTGTGAGTTTCTCGAAAGCTGAAGCGGCTGCTTGCCCGGCAGCCCCTCGGCAAATCCGCCGGAAAAAGCCTTATCTCTTCGTCGCCGGTATCCGCGCCGTCGCGCCTGCCACAATGCGATCAAATACGGACAGCACATAGTGCTCGTCAATTCGTTCATGGCGAATCAACAAGCGTGTAAGCAGGGGGCCGACAATGGTTTCCAGAAAGACGCTCACATCGGTGTCGGCGGGAAGTTGCCGCTTCTTGATGGCCTCTTTCACAGTGGCCCTGAATTCCTTGTCGCGCGGCGAGTAAACCATCTCCATGAATTCCTTGCGCAGAACCGCATTGTCCTGGATGGCCGTCAGCACCCGTGCGACAACAATCCCGTTTTCTCCGGTGAAAAACCGCCCAACCTTGAGCACATACGCCTTGAGCCGCTCCAGGGGAGATCCGACCTGGCTGAGCACAACCTCATGGTTTACCGTGTGCAGAAAGGCGTCCAGCAGCAAGGCCTCTTTCGTCGACCACCACCTGTACACCGTGGCCGTGCTTACCCCTGCCTTGCGCGCAATTTGAAGAGTCGATATCGCGGCAATCGGCTTGCTCTTCAAAAAGCTGTAAGTCGTATCCAGTATGGCGATGCGCGACACTTCACTGCGCGGCCTGCCGGCGGAGCGCTTCACCCCGGTCCCCGTTTTGTCACGTTTAAGGCGCATGGCTTTCCTACATCATATTGATTCAGCCCAGAACGATTGCATCACTACGATGCTGTCATTCTAAGCGAAGTCGAAGAACCTGCATTTGCTTTTGCCCAGTTCAGTACCAACCAACAGGGCCGGACCAATAGTACGATCAACATCATATACGAAACGGAACGTTTCGTTTTATAATAAATAAAATCACAGGGAGACCTTCTTGGCCGACAGCCAACCAAATCAGGATTGGAAACCCAGGTTCAACCCATGGCTGGTCGCCGTGGTGGTGGCCATCGCTTCGTTCATGGAGGTGCTGGACACCAGCATCGCCAATGTGGCCTTGCCCCACATCTCCGGCAGCTTGGGGGCAAGCCAGGATGAGAGCACTTGGGTGCTGACCACCTATCTGGTGGCCAACGTCATCGTTCTACCCGTCACCGGATGGATTTCGAGCGCTCTCGGGCGCAAGCGCTTTTTCATGATCTGCATCGTGCTCTTTACGGCCAGCTCTCTGCTTTGCGGTTTGTCTCCCAGCATGCCGGTTCTACTGTTTGCCCGGGCGCTTCAAGGTGCTGGCGGCGGTGGCTTGCAGCCCATGTCGCAGGCCATCATGACGGATTCTTTTCCGCCCCAGAAGCGCTCGTATGCCTTTGCGCTTTTTGCTGTGACGGCGCTGGTCGCTCCCGCTCTGGGCCCCATCCTGGGCGGGTGGATCACCGACAACTTTTCCTGGCACTGGATCTTCCTGATTAACTTGCCTGTTGGCCTTCTGGTCCTCGGCCTGGTCTTCAAATTCGTGGACGATCCGCCCTTCTTGCGGCGCTTCAAGCCCGGCGAGATGCGCTTCGACTACGTCGGCTTCTCGCTGCTTGCCCTGGGCGTTTCCGCGCTGCAGATATTTCTGGATAAAGGCCAGGAAGACGACTGGTTCGGCTCGCGTTTCATCACCTCCCTGGTGATTACGTCCGTGGTTTGCCTGGGCTCCATGGTGATTTGGGAGTGGTATCAAAAGCAGCCGATCGTGGATGTAAAGCTCTTCAAGATCGTCAACTTTTCCAGTGCCTGCGTGATGATGTTCACCGCTGGGGCGGTGGTCTTCTCCGCGACCGTTTTGATGCCCCAGTTTCTCCAGATCCTGATGGGCTACACCGCGCAGCAGTCAGGCATAGTGGTTTCCGCGGGCGCGGGCGTCATGATGGTCACCATGCCACTCGTTGGCGGCCTCACCTCCAAGTTGCCGGCCAAGTATCTGATTGCCGTGGGCTGGATTGCTTCTGCCGCCGGATTGTTCTTCTCCACCCGGCTTCTTTCGCTGGATATCAGCTTTGGAACCGCCGCACTGATCATGATGTTGCAATTTGCTCCGCTGGGTCTCATCTTTGTTCCGGCAGTTACGGTTTCCTATTTCGGGGTTCCGAAGGATAAGACCGATGCGGTCTCGGGTTTGAGTAATTTTGTGCGCAACATCGGAAGTAGCGTGGGTGTTTCGCTGGTGCAGACCCTCCTGTCTCGCCGCCAGCAGTTTCACATCGCCCGGCTGACCGAGCGGCTGAGTCCGGGAAGCCCGGCTTTGACGGCGACCTTCCAGGCCATGGCAACGCGGGCGCACGGCGCCAGCGGTTCCATGGCTGCCGGGCTTGCTTTGGTCTACCAGAGCTTGCTGGGTCAGGCCGCCGCTTTGTCATACGTGGATACCTACGTGGTTCTGGCCGCCGCTGCAGCAGCCATGTTCTTCCTTTCGTTCCTGCTCAAATCGAACAATCCCAGCGCCCCGGAGCAGGGTTCCGTGCACTGAGTATGGATGCCCGCAGTTGTTGAAGCTTGCAGAAAACAGCTTAATAATGCAGTAAACTGATTCCAAATGGCTGGTGCCTCAAAGATTTGAATTCGCTCAATGAAACGAAAGCAATTCTGGCTGGATTAATGCATATGGCTTGATTGCCGATAGCTTTGCCGTGGGGCGGAATTTAAAACTTTTGTTGCCAACTTGCATCTAATGTGATATGCATGGTCCACCTAGGGTGGTGGTACCATTTGAGGACGATGAACAATGACGTACTTCAATTCGTACCTTTCGCACAAGAATAAGTCTATCATTTACAACGTCTTGAAGACTGATGATGGATGGAATGTAGAGATCCTGCTACCCTCCAATATCCCTCCATCAGACAGGATCAAGATCCTTGATTGGATCAGAAGCTACAGGGTACAAGTAAGGGCGGAGCATCCACTTTGGTCGACCGTGTTGCATCCTTCTTTGGATTGTTACGTGTTGGAAATTCGCAGGACGAATAACGACAAGGAGTTGATTGCCACGGGGGAACAGCTAAAGTCTATTTGCGGAGAAATCCTAGAGTATGCCTGAAATCGAAAAGGGAGACAATCCGCAAGAAGGAGCAGAAATCGCCCCAGCCACCAAGTCCGAGGAGCTTCCTAAGATCAATTTGCCTCAAACCAAGACCCCGGTCAGTTTTAATCAACAGGTCAATAACTTTCAGCAAATCCCGCCGTCAGCATGGGATGGCTTAACCCCTGGACAGCGATTAGAGTTGACGCGCTCAATACTCGCGCAAATGGACTCGATGGACAAGCGGCACTATGACTTCGCGGTTACGCATGTGAGGGCAGAGGCGACACGTTCAAATGTCGGGTCTATTTGCGGGGCGCTAATTGCCGTCCTCGGGTTCTCTCTTTCCGGCTATCTTTCCTTGCATGGAGAAACTATCGTAGCGCTCAGCATATCGATGCCCCTTGCCACTATATTGGCGATTGTGGTCGGTAACCGCTTTGTTTCTCATACATAATGCCTTATAGATAATTCTTCAAATATCGCCGATGCCAAACAATTGCCCACTATACTCCCGCCTATCGAACGATCCAGGCACCCGGAGCAGAATACCTCGCACTGATTCATGCCCATAGCAGACACAGAAGCTCTCTTCCAGCCAAAATTGCCCCCGGCCTTTCGCAATGTCCCTGCTATCCTTAATGATTAGAGCGAAACCAGAGTAACTATATCCTGTTAAGTTTTGTGCAAGGTCGCCGCTGCCTCCACCCCACGAACAAGGACCCGTTCGTGGGGACCCTGAA
>Ga0255354_1001282_pt1 | contig 14719 bp, 13 predicted proteins | sample HBST50metaG_FD_189942 | JGI IMG/M metagenome (GOLD analysis project Ga0255354, IMG submission 189942) | Peat soil microbial communities from Stordalen Mire, Sweden - H.B.S.T50 | ecosystem: Environmental > Terrestrial > Soil > Wetlands > Peat | place: Sweden: Norrbotten County, Stordalen Mire...
CGGATGAGAGGGAGCGCATGCCTTCATGAACACAAAAATCAACTCCGGGCACGAGAATGCCGCATTTTCAAGGCTTCGCTCATGAACACGCCTGCGCTCCGGTGGGTTCACGAATGATGCAGGCTAGGAGCAGGAGAACATTCGATAGAACGGGCGTTCGGCAATCGGATGGATCTTTTGCGCGAGCACCTCTCGCTGGTATTTCATCGAGTATTGACGCCCGACGCAAACAACTCGGCAATCACAATCGCCATCAACAACAACCCCGTACGGCCGTTCGATCCGTTCCTTACCCGCAACAAGGCGACTCAGGCACTCCCTTTTCAGGATTTTTCGCTGGCTGGGGAACGGGTTCATGTGCAGCCCTATATCCTGCCACATATATCCAGACTTTCCAATGACGACTTGCGACTCGCCGGCGGCGAAGATGGTCTGCGTCGCAACCAAGGATTTTATGTTTACAGGAATCGCAGACTCATCAGCTGGGGATCATGGTTCCGACTTGTGCGACAAGAGGAATTGACAAAACTCGCCAGAGTCCAGGTAGACCTTTCAAACCAGCTCGACCACTTATGGAAGCTGGACATCACCAAATCGACGACCTATCCCCCGGAGGCACTGCGTGAAGGGTTGAAGCAAATCATTGGCCGAATCACGGAAGGGAGCAGGAATGTCTTCGTGTTCAAGGGAAAAAAGGCCTCGAACGACAAGATAATTCACGCATGGGATCGCTCTATAGTGCGGGATGGAGTCTCCTACAGGATCAACCGGGAACATCCATTGCTGTCAGCCCTCAATCAAGAAATCCCTTTGCAAACACGCAATCTGCTGCACGATACGTTTGACCTGCTTGAGCAGATGATCCCTTTGGATGCAATTTATCTTGACCTGGCTTCACAAATTAGACCAGCCGTAACAACTGACGACGGCGATATCAGAATCTCGACTCTCGAAGTTCTTGCAACCCAGATAGTTGCCTCCATTGGGAGGGATACAGATGCAGGCCAACGCTTTCTGGATATGCTCGCGTCAATCGAACCCTTCAGTTTTCATCCAGAAATTGCCAAAGAGATTGCAGCGAGGCTCAAATGCGTAACACCAATGTAAGTCTCATGGAGCGTGCGCTGCTGGTGCTCCTACCGAATGATCGCCCACCGACCGAAGGAGAGGTAAAAACACTTGCCACTCAGCTTCGCGCTTCGTTCGCAATGGATGACGAGGAATTCGAGGGCCTACTGCGCCAGGTCTACACGAAAGTTTCCATTTCAATGGATATGGGAGTTGCGCTGGTATCCGAGCATCGGCCTTGGCTCAACGCCAGAAAACCGTCAATTGACCCGTTCTACTGGCAACGCTTTCAAAAGCTCCTTTCAAAAAAGGACTGGCCCCCTCAAGTGGTTGGTACACTCGATCGTGTATCAGACGAGATTCTCGATCTGTTGGGGAACCCGGCTCAGACGGATCACTGGGAACGTCGCGGCTTGGTTGTTGGAGATGTCCAATCTGGCAAGACTGCAACCTATACCGCATTGACCTGTAAAGCCGGCGACGCCGGATACCGCCTCATCATTCTTCTTACTGGAACGCTGGAGAATCTTCGGCGTCAGACCCAAGAGCGAATGGACGAAGGCTTCGTTGGCTTGGACAGCTACGAACTCACTACAGTTCGTACGATTCGCACGAACCGCGCTGTAGGAGTTGGTCTCATTGACGGAACCAAGGCGGCAGGAGTTTTTACCTCACGGCTGAGGGACTTCAACAAGGAACTGGTGAACGCCCTTGGTTTCCGCTTGGATGCATTTCAGATTCCTGTACTCGTTGTCATGAAGAAGAATAAGAGCATTCTACAGAATCTCGAAAAATGGCTTGCCGAATTTAATGCTGGCCCGGATGGAAAGATCGCTGCGCCGGTGCTTGTAATCGACGATGAAGCGGACAACGCATCTGTGAACACACGGAAGGACGACGAAGACCCTGCTGAGATCAACAGGCGCATACGGTCTCTGCTTGTTCGATTTACTCACTCAAGTTACGTCGGTTTCACTGCCACTCCATTCGCAAATGTCTTCATTGACCCGGACACCAATGACGAGATGCTGAAAAACGATCTCTTCCCTCGGGACTTCATTTATGCTCTGGAGCCACCGTCAAACTACTTTGGACCGCAGGCGATCTTCGGAGACGAGCCGCGCCGAGATGTAATCCGATCAATTGAAGACGCAGACATCCTATTTCCACCGCGCCACAAATCAATTCTGCAGGTAAACGCGCTTCCTGAAAGTCTCTTTCACGCTGCAAGAGTCTTCCTGCTTTCCACAACACTTCGAGATCTGCGCGGAGAAGGCCCTACACACAGGTCGATGCTGGTTAATGTGAGCCACTACACCAATGTCCAGGAACAGGTCGTTGGTCTCCTGCATACATGGCTCTCACAGGTGCAGCAGGATGTACGCAACTACAGCCAGCTTGACAGCAGAGAAGCTCTTCGCAACAGCAGTTTATCTGACCTGAAGAATGCATGGGAACTTGAATTCAGTGATTCTGAATTCACTTGGGAACAGGTTCAGATCGCGCTTGTCGAGGGCATTCTCCCTGTCAGCCTGAAAGCTGTAAATCAACGGACCGGAGCGGCCAGTCTTGACTTCAGTCAGCACAAGGAGACTGGCCTTCGGGTTATCGTTGTAGGGGGAAACAGTCTGTCACGTGGACTAACCCTTGAAGGACTCAGCACAAGCTATTTTTTCAGAAGCACGAAGATGTACGATACCCTCCTTCAAATGGGAAGATGGTTCGGATACAGGGATGGTTACGAGGATCTATGCCGTGTCTGGCTGACAGATGAGGCGGCGCATTGGTATGCGCATATCACCTCAGCGACAGATGAGCTGCGCCAGGAACTCAGGAGAATGCGAGAAGAACGACGCCAACCTATCGATTTTGGACTGAAGGTTCGCGCACATCCGGGTTCTTTGATTGTGACAGCCCAGAACAAGATGCGCCGCTCAACCCTGATCGAGAGAGTAGTAAGTGTCAGCGGAGAAAGTCTTGAAACGACGCATTTGAAAACCAATGAAAACGTCATCCGCGCCAACCGAATTGTAGTGGAGGAATTCATCCGTCAGATCGGGATTGCTGGAATATCCCCTGGCACCTCTGGCTTGGGCAACCCCCTGTGGACTGGAGTCCCAAAGCAGCTAGTCGCAGACCTGCTTCGAAGTTTCTCTGTTGACCCAGCAAACATTTCTTTCCAAGCGAAGGATCTTGCCAATTTTGTGGAAGGCGCTACAGACGACTTCTTGCAAGAGTGGGATGTGGTTCTACCGCAAGGGAAAGGCGGCGATTCTCCGATTGGCAGTCTCGGCGTTCGACGCAATCAGCGAAAGGTTCAAGTGGATGTGGGCAGTGTTCTTGTTTCCGGCAAGAGTGCCCGTGTCGCATCACGCGGAATCGAACGTGAAGGCTTGCCAGAGTCCTTGATTAGCGATCTGACTGCTGAATTCAGGCAAAAGAATCCGGGAAAGAGCATTCCGGACAGGATATTTCGTATGGTGAGACCTCGGCCTCTTTTGCTTATCCACTTCATCGAGCCGGAAAGCAATCGGACTGATTCAGTGGCTTTGCCCAACGAGTTGATAGCTTTGGGTTTGAGCTTCATGACATTTGACGACTCTGCCGTTGCTAAGCGCGTAACTTATCGAATCAATTTGGTGGAGTTGCGGGCAAGCGAGGAAATTGACGACGAAGAGGAACTTGAGAAGGACAACGAAGATGACCTTGATTGAAACGCATTGGTCGACAATCGCGAACAGCGCCGTTTCAAAGGGCGTATTCCGTCTACTTGACGAGTCGCACCCACTGGATTTGTACGCTGGTTTCGACCAGGACAATCGACGTGTATTGATGCTCGTAACGCAACATCCACCGGAGGAGCTTCCCGCCACTGGAGCCGTAGAAGTCACCGTGAACTTGCGCAGCGATGGCGACTATGCGGTTCTATTCCGTCTCGCACGGACCGAGTTGAATGAGCTGTTCGGACGTTTGTGCCAGGATTTGATCGATTCTACTCGGACAACCAAGAGAGGAAACGGAGCAGCAGCATTACTACAGCGGTTGAATCGCTGGCGAAGGCTTCTTGAGTCAGGACGGGGTGGACTAAGCGACAGTGAACTACGAGGACTTTACGGAGAACTCTGGTTTCTCTGGACCATCGCAATTCCTGTCCATGGTGCCGTCAATGCCATCAACGGATGGAATGGGCCATTGGGAGCACCGCAGGATTTCCAGCTTGGTGCAGGCCTCGTTGAAGTGAAAGCAATTCTTCCCGGCGTCCACAACGTCTCAATCTCTTCAGCAGAGCAATTGGAGCATGGGGCATCTTCGCTGCAACTTGCGGTGGTTTCCTTGCACCCTTCCGAAGAACTTTCCCTGCCCAGCCTTATTGCAAACATTCGACAGGAATTAGAAGCCAGCGTCGGAGGTATATCAGAATTTGAATTGCGACTGGCTGAAGCCGGATACGCAGATCGTCCCGAATATGAACGTGTTCAGTTTTCTGTCGATCAGATTCGATTCTATCCAGTAGGCGACGGATTTCCACGAATTTCGTCCAGTCAGATTCCATCTGGCATTTCACGGCTTACCTACGATCTTGACCTCCACCAATGTGGTGAGTATCGGAGTGAATACATCCATGAACATCTCTGAGTACAGGGCAGAATTTCTCGAAGATCTCAACGCGCAGGCCAGTGCCGCTTCAAACTTCACGCACTCCATGTTCGTTGAGGTATGTGCGGAGTTGCTGGGTGATGCCGAGGAACTTTCGGATTTTGAACCTTGTTACTTCCGTGGGAGCGGTTCTCGCAATCGCTCTCTTGCCGTAGACGGGTTCGCTCAGGACAGTGTGGACGGTTCCTTGCGTCTAGTTATCGCGGATTTCAGCGGAAGCGATGAAATACAGACCTTGAACCAGACCCAAGCAAAAGCTATGTTTGCAAAACTAGTTGCATTTTGCGAAGACGCCTTTTCAGGACGCCTGCAGGATAGCATCGACGAATCAACACCTGCTCATTCTCTTGCATTGCTGCTCCAGCAACAGCGAAAGCAGATTGCACGGCTTCGATTGTATTTGATCACGGATGCTGCCCTCAGTGCGCGCGTACGCGACTGGCCCGAAGGGGAAGCCGGCGGGATTCCAACCGAGTTTCACATTTGGGACATCAATCGATTTCACCAGGTTTATGAATCCAAGACAGGACGAGACGAACTCACTGTCGATTTCACAGAAGTTGTGCCAGGTGGCTTGCCCTGCCTTGCTGCCAGTGTTGAAGCAGACAACTACCGCGCATATCTCTGCGTGATTCCAGGAACTGTTCTTGCTGACATCTATCAGCAGTATGGCAGCAGGCTGCTTGAAGGAAACGTCCGATCTTTTCTTGGTACACGAGGCCGAATCAACAAGATGATTCGGAAAACGGTCACGGCAGAACCCACTATGTTTTTTGCATACAACAATGGCATAGCAGCTACTTCCACGGATGCCGTCATTGATACGGAAAACGGGCTTCGACTGACCAAGGTCACTGATCTACAAATCGTAAATGGTGGCCAGACTACAGCAACACTTGCAAATGCCTTGGCAGAGAAAGATCAGGGACTAGATCAAACATTCGTACAAATGAAGCTGTCCGTCATTCCCCCTGAGACCAGTGGTCAATACATACCACTGATCGCTCGCTATGCCAACAGTCAGAACAAAGTAAGCGATGCTGACTTCTTTTCCAATCATGAATTCCATCAGCAGATGGAGAAGATTTCACAGTTGCTTCGCGCTCCAGCACTGGGCGGAGCACAGTACGGAACCCATTGGCGTTATGAGCGGGCGCGCGGGACCTATTTGAACGAACAAGCCAAACTTACCAAGGCTCAACGCAATCTCTTCAAACTCCAGAACCCTCCCAAGCAATTGATTACGAAAGTGGACTTGGCCAAATACGAGAATGCGTGGCGCTTTCTGCCGAACATTGTCAGCCAAGGCGCTCAGAAGAACTTCATGGCGTTCAGTAACTATATTCAGGGAGAATGGGAAAAGAATCAGACGCAGTTCAATGAGGAATTCTACAAACGAGTCGTCGTAAAAGCCATGCTGTTCCGGCGAACGGAAGAACTCGTTACTGCGCAGCCCTGGTATCAGAATGGATATCGAGCAAACGTCGTTGCCTACACAATCGCCAAGTTTGCACACATCATTCAGTTTGAAGGAACGGGTGAGCTTTTTGATTTCAAGGCTTGCTGGAGTCGGCAATCGTTGTCACCAGCAATCGAGAATCAATTGACGCTCATTGCCGGAGAAGTATTCAAGGTAATTGTTGCGCCCGAAGGTGGATTCCAAAACGTCACCGAATGGGCGAAGAAGGAACTCTGCTGGAGTCGTGTTCAGAATCTCCGAATCCCGCTGCTGCCGGAATTGGCGAAACAGTTGGTAGGCCGTGAAGAGGACAGAATCATCAAGGCCGCCGCAGAGACGGACCAAGCTCTCAAGAGCGGTATTGAACTTCAGACTGCCGTTCTTAACTTAGGAGGCGATTACTGGAAGAAGCTTCAGGTATGGGCGCAACAGCGTTCACTGCTCAGTCCTGATGATTATTCGTTTGTCTCGGTAGCAGGTGCCATCCCCCGCAAGATTCCTACCGAAAAGCAGTGCAAGAGACTCATAGAGATCAAATCCAGAGTGGAGAGCGAGGGGTATCCTATTGTTTGATTGCGTTTATCGTTTTGTCAATCACGCGAGTAGTACTGCATAGCGGCGAAGCACGCCCGCGTGAAGCTGGCATTCTTTTACTGTTCTGGGGATGGGCTCTCTAAGCGGTCGCTTCCCCCCCCAAAAAAATCGTATGCTTATCTGCCTGAACACCCGCTATCAGCGCAAGACTTGGACTCGAACGCCGCGCCATACACTCAGACTTCGGCTGGCGGGTTCTCAAGCCGCTGCTGCCTGCCATGAACAGATCATCATAGGAATAATGGTCTGTTGCCCATCAAGTAAAATCACTGAACAAATCGCTAGGCTTGATGGCGAGTGCCTTCGCCAGCTTGACGATGTTCTCCAAGGCGACGTTCCGTTCGCCGCGCTCGACTCCGCCGACGTAGTTGCGATGCAGTCCGGCGCGTTCGGCCAGCTCTTCCTGGGAATAGCCCCGCTCGTCGCGGAGTTGCCGCAACCTTGCGCCAAATCGAGACTTAACGGAGCGTGGGGCCACATCTCCATGCTCGGAGGCTGACCACTATGCGTCTACACACGATGAGTGTGATAATGTCTTGGTTGGTATTTCCTCCATGCGCCGCACTCGCCCTACGTGCTGCCGGGAACTGCCCCAGTTGACAGGAAATTCATCGAAACTGGTTTCGCATCGGGGTGGGAAGGATACGATTCAATAAGAGAGGAGGGAGAATCTGTGAACACAGATTTCATCGACTGCCCGGAAGTGGCAGGCAAGACAATTCAATTGCTCAGGATTCACCGGGACACCGGCGACGGGTCGCGCGTCCAGATTGAGTTAACAGACGGAACCAGCTTCACCTGCTACGTCTTGGTTCGTCCAGCCGTGGAAGCAACCTTATATAAGGGTGGCGCAGGAGCACCGGAAACCATTCGCGACTACAAATTGTAGGCAAAATCCTCCCCCACAAACCCGGTCGTTATTCCCAAATGGAATAACGGTCTCCCTGGAATTCATTGGACGCGGACTCGGAACCGCTCTAACTTTGCGATCATGCTGACGCCTGAGTCAGCGGAGGTGCAAAGTGAATCGATTCCGCCGTATCTTCCGACGCGACGCCAGTCGCAATCGGCTGCCAATTCCATTCGCCAGCCGGTGGATGGAACACCCACTCAAAACCACTCTCCTTTCGGCCATCCGCACGATGGCTCCAACCCTTTTTGCGCTCACATTAGCCGGCGTTGCCCACGCCCAGGGAACGATGGACTTCTCTGGCGCGACGACGCTGATGACCACCTTCAAAACCTTCGCCATTTATGCGGGCGCGGTCATCTGCTTCGGCGGACTGATCTTCGCCGGAATCCGCATGATGTCAGGCAGGTTCCAGGACGCCATCCCCGGACTCTTCGGTGCGCTCTTTGGCGCTGGAGTCCTTGGCTGGGGTGCTGGCTGGATTGGCTCGCTCACCGGGCAGACGATGCAGTAGGAGGCGGCCATGACCAAGCGAGGAGAACCGTTACCAATCAATCAGGCGCTCAATAGGCCACGAGCCAAGCTCGGATTGGATCTCAGCGCATGGATGGCGATCGTATTCGTCTGCGTAACGGTTTTCCTCGTTGGATTCCGCGTCGTGGCGCTGATCGCTTTCCCGTCGCTAGCCATCGGTGCGTGGCTTGTTGTCCGCAAACATCCGAAGATGTTCGAACTTTGGGGCTTGAGTTTGAGCCAGAGGTCCTACTATGACCCGCGTAAACACTGAGCAACAGAGATACACGCCGTGGTTTGCCAAGGCCGGAGCCGCGTGCAGCATCGTTCCGATTGCACGCTTTGTCAACGACCGCATCTTCGCGCTGAAAGGCGGCGGCTATGGCTGCCTCTTCTCGCTCACCGGTATCGACGAAGAGGGTTTGACCGATCAGGAACTTGAGTCACAGATGCGCTCGATTGAAGGCGCGTTGCGCGGATTGCCGGAAGGCGCGTGCCTGTACCAGTACACGCGCGTCATGTCGGGATTTAATCTGCCGCGTAAAGTACAGTACGGCAATCTGGTCACGCAAGTTTTCGTCGATGACCGATTGGCATTTCTGGACAAATCGGCAGGCTTCCGGCGCATCGACCTGCATTGGTGCTTGACGCTGGAGCCGCCGAAGGCAGCGGCCTTCGCGCGCAAGCCGAAGGAGCACGGCACCGACACCACACGGATGCTTGCCGATCTGGAAAAGACGGCCACGCTGCTCGAAGGCCATCTCAGCGCTTCACTTGGATTGAAGTTGCTCGACAAGAACGCCGTCTTCCAGTTTCTCAGTTATCTTTTCAATCTCGAAGAGTGGGCTGCCGGGTACACGCTGAGCGCCGATGACGGCGTTGACCGCCAGATCGTGAACAGCCCTGTTTCATGGCACAGCGACCATCTCACCATTGGACGGCGGTACGTCCAGATGTTTTCTCTGAAGACGACTCCAGAGGCATCGCGCCCCTGCCTGTTCTCGGGGCTAATGGCGCTCGATTGCGACAGCATTCTGTTGACGACCTGGCGTCCGAAGTCCACCACTGCCGCACGCAGCGAGATCGACGCCCAAGAGAAGTTCATCTCGTTTTTCAAGGTCGGCGTTCTGACGCGCGTCATGAGCGGGCACGACACAGCGTCGCTTGAGACCGGCGCTGGCGCGCGCGCCGCGAACACCCAGGTTGATGATTTGGGCGAGGTCATCCGTTCCCTCGACAAAAAGGCGCAGGGCGAGTTCTCTTTGCGCTTGCTTGTTGCCGCGCGCAGCTTGGACGAGCTGCGCGGCATCGCGCCTGCCGTGTATCGCGTCTTCGTCGATGCACGGGCGCAGGTGATGGAAGAGACGCTGGGCAACCTGTCTGCCTTCTATGCGATGTTTCCTGGCAACCAAAAATTCAATGTCTTTCCAATGTGGCTTGCGGAAGACCATCATGCCCGACTGTCGTCTGTCTTTGCTCCCAATCTCGGCCATCCGTATGCGGAAGACCTCGACAACGAATACCTCAACATCTTCGAGACACGCACACGGACGCCATTCTTTCAGGATGTCTATGTGGACGGTGTGCGGGTGATGCTGATTCTTGGGCCGACGGGCACAGGCAAAAGCGTTCACGGCAATCTGGCCATCGCCCACGAACAGAAGTATGGCGGCTTCACCTACATCTTTGACATCGGAGGCAGCTACGAAAGTGTCGTCGAGTTGTACGGCGGTCGCGTGGACCGCATCGGCAAAGACGGCCCGCGCGTCAATCCCTTTCGGCTGGAGCCGACCGAGAGCAACATCACCTTTCTCTATTCGTTCGTGAAGCTTCTGTTGATGAACGGCGGAGCTGATTTGGAGCCGGAAGACGATGACGTGATCCACAAGGCAGTGCGCGATATGTATCTGCTCGACGCGGAAAACCGCCGCTTATCGAATCTCTTCCTGCCCAAGAAGCTCGACCGGTATCTCTCGAAGTGGGTTGGCAAAGGCGTCTATGCCGCCATCTTCGACAACGTCGAAGACAGCCTTTCGTTCTCGCGCCTCCAATGCTTCGACTTCCAGGGTGTGAACAACGAACAGTACGCCGACCTGATCGAACCGTTGATGGTGTGGCTGCTGCGCCGCATTAACGACGTGCTCTATAACCCTGCGAATCTTGGCGTGCCCAAACACATTCTCATCGAAGAGATTTTCTCTTCGATGAAGAACCGGCAATTGCTCGAAGGCGCTCTCTCTTCGATCAAGACCGTGCGCAAAAACCTTGGCGGCGTTACCATGATTGGCCAGTCCGCCGAGGACCTGGGCGCGAACGCCGACAGCATCGTGAATTCCTGCACATCGTTCCTCTTCCTCAAAGACGCGACCTTCAACCGTAAGCGGTACGCGGAACTCTTCAAGATGAACGAGCAACAGCTCGCTCTCTTCGAGAGCTTGCAAGACCGCGAAGGTCTTTACATGCGCCGGGACGGGCTGACCAAGGTCGTCAAACTCAATCTCGATAACCGCAGCTACGCAGTCTTTTCAACCAAGCCAAAAGACCGCGTGCGCCGGTCCAGGCTCATCGCCAAGTACGGACTCACGGAGGGAATCACACGATTCGCCCAGGGCGAGTCCGAATAACCCCAACACCACACCGCAGAAAGGACTCACACACTATGCGCCACACCATTTTTGTCTCTTTTTCCGTGTGCATGATGCTGGCCGCGAGCCAACTTCATGCCTTAACCGAAACACATCCTCTGCAACCGAGTGCGCCGCGCACGGTCACAGTATCGGAAGCGGATACGCCGCCGCAGATTCGCGCTGGCCTTCTGCAATCGACGCTCATCGTGTTGCCCAACGAAGAGAAAGTCGCCAACGTCTTCGCCGGCGACACGGTGAACTGGATCTTCGACGGCGGCCATGTGGCTTCGCGGTTCATCAGCGTCAAGCCCAAAACAGCGAACGCGGCTACGGACATTCACATCGTCTCCGATCACGGCAACGAATACACCCTTGCAGTGCGCGAGGTCTCCGATGATTCCGATTCCCACTTTGATTCCAAAGTCTTTATTGCGCCTGGCGATCAGGCCGCCAAGGACCGGCTGGCCCAGCTACCGGTGTTCGTTCCGGTTGCCGAACTGGACAAAGCGAAACAGGAAATTGCTGCCGCGAAGGCCGCTCAGGAGGCCGTACTCAAAGCCGAGGTGACGAAAGCTGAGCAGTACCGCAGCGAATACCCCGGCTCGCTGCACTTCGACTTCGTGTGGGACGAGCGAAAGGGAAAAGAGCTTGGACTCCAGCAAATCTGGCGCGACGACAAGTTCACCTACCTGCGCGGCCAGTTCCAGGAGACGCCCGCGCTTTACGAGCTGAAAGACGGTAAGGGCTCTCTCATCAACTTCGATTTCAACGCGGGGCTTTACACCGTGCCCAAGCAGTTGGAGCACGGGTATCTGGCCATCGGCAAGCAGAAAGTCGAATTCCATCGCGAGGGAGGCGCAAAGTAGCCATGACGGAAAAGACTCAAAATACGCCCGCCACAATTCCAGAGCAGCCGGATGCAAAGCCGCCGCTCAGGAAGAGTATGCCAGTGGTCATCGCACTGGTAGCGATTCTCGCCATACTCGGTATCGCTAATGTAACCAGCTTGCTGCGCGGCAACAAGAAGACAGCGCCAACGAGCGCGCTGCCAATGCGCCCGGCCTCACCCAGCGCGCAGCAAGTATCGAGTTTCGAGACACAGCAGCAGTTGCAGGCGCAGCATGACGCCGAGGAAAAGCAGCGTCAACAAGAATTGTTGGCGGCGATGCAACAACTTCAATCTGCGGAAACGCCCGGCCCGGAGTCCGCCAGCGCCGCGCCGATGACGGCGGCGCAACGCGATGCGATCTACGGCGGAAGTTCCAATGCACCGCAGCGCACCTCGAATGTCTCCGAGGCGCAAGCCGAGGCCAAGCAACGTGCACTGGCGCGTGAAAGGCAGAAGCAGGACGCCATCAACAGTGACACGATGGCAATTGACTTTGCGCACACTGGAGAACCTGCGAACGGTGCGTCACCAAATCCGCAGACAGTTGCGGTGCTGGCAGAACGCTCGGAATCTCCTTCTTCCGCGAAATCGGAAGAGGGCATAACCGCGGGAGGCGCACCGTCGCAGAAGAGTTCCAATGCGGCGGCATCGGAACAATCACAGGTGACGAACACCAAAACCGACCCGATGGGGCCGTATCCGTTTGACCAGTATCAGGGGCGTCTCTATCGGATCTTCGAGGGAACGGTTCTCGAAGGCGTCGTCACCAACCACATCGACGGCGGACTCAACGGGCCGATTCTGGTCATGCTGACCACCGACTACTACTCCCACGACCATCAACAACTGCTTATACCGCAGGGCACGCGCCTGATTGGCACCGTGCAGAGCGTGGGCAGCTCCCAACAGCGCAAGATGTTCGTCACCTTCCATCGGGCCGTCTGCCCTGATGGATTCTCGCTTGACTTCGACAAATACATCGGGCTTGACCCACTGGGTACGACGGGACTCGCCACCAAGGTCGATCACGGATACTTCCAGGCATTCGCCGCTGCCGCCGCCATCGGCGGTATCGGCGGCCTTGCGCAGATCGGCAACAACGGCAGCGTGCTTGATCCATCCACCGAGATTCGCAATGGCATCTCGGAGCAGATGGCAAGCGAAGGCGAGCAGATATTGAATCACTTTCTCAACCGCTTGCCTGTCATCACCCTCAAGGAAGGTTCGCGCGCCCGCGTCTATGTGGGCCGCGACATTCTGATCCCGTCCTATGCGGAACATCGCATGGACCCAACCCTGTAGCGCCGGAGACTGGCCATGATTGAGCAGAGCGAACGAACGCGACATTTGATTGAGGTTTCGCGCCGCGCCATGCACCGCGGTCATGATGCGTGGGCAGCGTTCAACTTGAGCGACAAGGTGACTGTGGCGCTTGTGCTCAATCGTGCCGACTGGCTTGAAGAGTTTGGCTGCACCCTGGCCGAAGCCATCGAAGAGGCGGGCGAGGAATGGATCGTCGTTATTCCTCGGATCGCCCGCGCGCTATTCGACGAAGGCCTGTGACGCGGCGCGGCAGCCAATTCAACCAACAACAGGAGGCAATATGCCAACGCAACGCAGCAAACAGAAGAAGTGGCTGGTGATTGTGGCAGCAGTACTGCTGACCGCAACACCCAGCTTTGCGCTCTTCGGGATCGGAGACGTAGTCTTCGATCCCACCAGCTACGCCAGCCTGGTCCAACAACTGACCACGCTCCAGATGCAGTACAACATGGTCAAAAACAACATCACACATTTCTCGCTCAAGCAGCAGTGGCAAACAACGCTGCACAAGCTTGAAAACGCAAACGTCGCCAATATGTTTGGCGAAACGGCTGGCATAAAGATTGCGCTCAACTCGAACGCCCCTTCCACTTCCGCCACGGCGTGGAAGACGGCTACGGTCTCGATGAATAGCGGCACGAACAGCTACCTTGCTGGACAGTCACTCGGCAGTTCGCGCATTTCGCAGCTTGCCATGGTCGAAACGTCGGATTCCATCTCGCCCGACTGCCTAACCGCAGTGGGCCAGTACCGGACCAACAGAACCGAGAACTCAACGGCCAATTCCTCGCTCCTTTCGAGTCAGTTCGACATTTCGAGTGGCACGAACAGCGAGGTTCAACAACTCAATCTTTTGAATGCGGCTGAGGCGCAAAAGCTCAGCGAGATGCAATCGCAGGGAACGCTTCAATCCTGCCTTGCTGGGCAGATGACCGTCGCCAACATGGAACGACGCAATGCCGCCGTCGAAGACATCAATACGGCGGCCTTCGTGCAGCAGCAACGCTCGACGAACAATGTCAGTGCTGCCAGCGAAAGCAATACCTGGAAGACCTACCTTCCGTAAGTGCAACCCACGCGGCGCTGGTCATTCTGACAGCGCCGCCCCTTCTACTACGAGGTGACGATTATGATTTCACCGACGCTGCTGGCCCAGGCATTACCGGGAACGAGTTCCGGCGTGGACTGGCTCTACCAGTTCACCAATAATCTGACGAATCTCACCACACAAAACGGCGGCGTATTGACGCAGCTTGGATTGACCGAGTTGAGTTGCATCGCCCTTTTCTCGCTGATCAACATGGTCATCAACTGGAACACCTCCGGGATGACGGTCTGGCGCTTTCACGCGCACCCAGTTCGCGCGGGCGATCTGACGCACTTTCTGATGCGGCTCATCATTTGCTGCCTGCTCATCAATTACTGGGTGAATCCGTTGCCCGGTGCGAGCTTCGGACTCAACCACTTCTTCAGCTACATAGCGCAGGCTATGGTTGCGGCATTCGACCAGAGTTCGCTCGACAATCTACTCCAGCTCATGAAGACGGCTGGAGACAATACGCCGATGCCGTCGCTGACCGCTCCGGTCCAGATTCTTTGCTACTTCTACGTCCAGGCTCTGATGGGCGTTGCATCGGCGATTCTCTTCCTCATCAACTGCTCATCGTTCATTCTCTATG
>Ga0255354_1001291_pt1 | contig 14643 bp, 8 predicted proteins | sample HBST50metaG_FD_189942 | JGI IMG/M metagenome (GOLD analysis project Ga0255354, IMG submission 189942) | Peat soil microbial communities from Stordalen Mire, Sweden - H.B.S.T50 | ecosystem: Environmental > Terrestrial > Soil > Wetlands > Peat | place: Sweden: Norrbotten County, Stordalen Mire...
CGAGAGGGGCGGGGTGGGTCTTGAGGCGCCGCGCCCGGCCGGGGTGGAAGGCTGGCTGCCGATCGCCGGGCTGATGAACACCAAGTACTTTCTGCTGACCGGCCATGTGCCCTCGATTCATCCCGCGGCCATGATTCTGTTCATGGCTTTTGTGCTGATGAGCCTGCTGCTGAAGAAGGCCTTCTGCTCCTGGTTGTGCCCGGTGGGAACGCTTTCGGAGCTTCTGTGGAAGCTGGGTCGGCGCATCTTCGGGCGGAATGCGGAGTTCCCCCGGTGGCTGGATCTTCCCCTGCGCGGCTTGAAGTACGTGCTGCTCGGCTTCTTCGTCTTTGTGATCGGGACGATGTCGGCCGAGGCGCTCCAGGAGTTCATGGGCACGCCTTATGGCCTGGTTGCAGACGTGAAGATGCTGAATTTCTTTCGCGAGATGGGCCAGACAGCCGCTATTGTACTCACTCTTTTTGTGCTGCTCTCCATTTTGGTAAGGAACTTCTGGTGTCGGTATCTGTGCCCCTATGGCGCGCTGATGGGGCTGGTCTCGCTGTTGAGTCCGGTGAAGATCCGGCGCAACAGAGAGGCCTGCATCGATTGCGGCAAGTGCGCGCGGGCCTGCCCGGCTGGCCTGCCGGTGGAGCGGCTGATCCAGGTTCGGTCGGCGGAGTGCACGGCCTGCATGGAGTGTGTCGCGTCTTGTCCGGCCGAGAATGCACTCGGGCTTTCTCTCCCTTCGATGCGTCCTGTTGCGGCTGCCGGAAAGGTGCGCGGGCGCACTCTGGGTCCGGCGGCAGTGGCCGGCATTCTGGCGGGGATCTTCTTTGCCTTGATTCTCCTGGCCCGGATTACAGGCCATTGGCAGACAGATTTGCCCCGCGCGGTCTACCAGGATCTGGTGCCGCGCGTGAGTAGTTTGGGCCACCCTGGCATGTAAGCTTGAGCGGCGTCGCCCGAGGAAGAGCAGGGCGACGCCACGGGGCGAGGATTGGAACTCTGGCGGTCACGCGCGAGTCTCAGGCGCGGCCGGCAAATTCCTTGGTTTCCGTGTAAACCTTGATCTTTTCTCCCTCTTCGACGAAGAAAGGGACGCGGATTTCCAGGCCCGTCTCCAGCTTGGCGTGCTTGGTGACGGCGCCCGAGGCCGTGTTGCCGCGAACGCCGGGCTCGGTGTAGGTGACGGTGAGCTCCACCTGCGCGGGCAATTCGATGCCAATGGGATTGCCGTTGAATTTTTCGATTTTGATGATCGAGCCTTCGAGCATGAACTGGAGGGCGTCGCCGAGTTTTTCGCTGGAGAGGGAGATGGTGTCAAAGCTCTCCTGATCCATGAAGTAGGAGCCGTCGGCGTCGGAGTAGAGGTAGGAAGCCTCGACGGTCTCCAGATCCGGCTCCTTGAATTTGTCGCTGGCCTTGAAGGTCTTGTCGAAGACGGCGCGGGTGAGCAGGTTGCGCATCTTCAGGCGGACCAGGGTCTGGCCGCCGCGGGCGGTGGGCGTGGAGACTTCCACGTCGATGCAGTAGTAAGGGGCGTTTTCAAACTCAAAATACATCTTGCGCTTGATGTCGATCGCTTCGAGCAGTGCGGCCATGGTTTCCTCGGTGGGGAGCGGATTGGAGGGCGCGCGGCAGCAGACCGTCGAGCCTTGGCTCCGAAATACAACCCTCTAGATTATCAGGCGGCAGAAAGGGCCTGCGGCAGTTCGCGCTTTCCAGGCCAGCGGTCAAACCCCGAGGCCGAAAGGCCCCATTCGACACCGCACCCGAGCGGCAAAAAAGAGGGCATTTGGGCATCGATTTTGCAGCATTATCAGCCAAAAAGTGCCCAAAAACGGCCAAAAAGGGGCCAAAAACGGCGGTTTTCTGTTACTTATCAGTAAACTATGCGTTTTTGTATAGCGTTGATTCTTTTGTGCTTAGGTGAATTTTATGGCTGAAAAAGTGGTGAAAATAAATAGGGGGGGTGGGGGGTAGGCCGATTTTTGGCTGTTTTTTTGCTCAGAATCGACCTCGAAAAGGACCATTCCGGGCCTGCTCGGCCGGGGGCTTTACTCCCTGCTCTTGCCGGTTACGCTTCTATAGATATTCTGCGCTCAGGGGGCTTAATTCTACGCAAGGGAAATCGCGATCCAAAGCTCCCGGTTTTGTGTCTTTCCATTCTGTTTTACGAAAGAGTCCATGGGATTGGTGCGAGGAGGAAGCGCTGTCCCTACGGGACTCCGGCTCTGTCATGAGGGGGACGCTTTCCCCACGCTGAAGCGCGGGGAAAGCCAACAATGCGCCTACGGCGCGGGTTTCAGGCGGCGCGAGCGCTGATTCGCTTCAGGAGGGTGGACCACGCCGAAGAACAACTGCAGATCCTTCCGCTGCGCGTCAGGATGACAGCGGTTGTTATGATGAGGCAATTTCGCGCTGAGTCACCTTCGCGTCTCGCCTCCATTCCGGAAATTACCGCTTCAGCAGGATTTGCTCACGCCGATCCACCGAGGATTGATGCAGTGAGTTCGGAAAAGGGTAAGCTACTTACGGTTGGGATGGCCTCCATTTTGCAAGTGGCTCAATGGAGAACCAACAGGAAAAACGAACGGGAGGGGCGAAAGACGATGCCCATTGCAAGTTGGAGAAGAAGCGGATTTCATGGGTTGCGCGGGAGCCTGGGCAAGGTCTTGACTCTGTCTCTGGGGCTGGCTCTAGCGGTAGCGCTGGCGGCGGAGACCGGGGAGAGCGCGCTGCGGCGTGAAAGCTCGTCGATCCGGGTGACGTTTGACGGCCGTCAGCCGGGACTGAGCGCGCTCAGCATCGATTCGCTGAAGCACGGCAGCTTTCGCCCCAGTCCGATCCTCGATCCGGGCGCTCCGGCGGCGCACTATACGGTGACGACCAAGGACGGCTGGGTTCAGTACGCGCTCGACTCCGCTCCGAGCCACCCGGTTTGGGAGATGCGCTGCGAAGGCGACCGGCTTCTCATGCGCAGTTTCTACCAGCCCAACGGGGCCTCGCGGGATATGACCTGGAAGTTCAATCCGGACGTGACGCATGCCACGCTGCTGGGGCACGTGACGGCAGCGGGAGATGTGGCGCTGCCCGCGGTGTTGCATCTGCCGGGCATGGGGTCGCTGCGCATCGAGGCGAACGGCGTCGCCGCGCTGCATTACGATGCGCGGAGAAGTTCCGAGCACTTTGTGTCGGTGACCTTTCCGGCGGCCACGAAGCAGCACAAATCGGTGGAATATACGCTGGAAACCGCGGCGATCTATCCGGCGCTGCCGGGCGTGGCGGCCGATGACGCGCGGTTCGACGGCTTCCGGCGGGACTTTCTGGACATCTTTCAACAACAGGCGGAACTGCATGTGCTGGCCAACAATGCAGCCAGCGATGCGTGCGGCTTCACGGTCTACGAATACGCCGATATGGCGCGGCATACTCCGGAACTGGCGAAGGGCCTGACGGCGCTGGACCTGGTGCGCGAGACGCTGGACCGCTATCTGGCGGGCTTTCAAGCCTACGGCATGCCGGGCTACAAAATGTTCGACACCTCCGACCCCGATACGCAATTTCCGCACCCCTCGCTGGACACCTACCCGTCCCTGCTGATTGCGGCCTATGACTATGCCGATGGCAGCAGCGACAAGCGCTGGCTGCGGCAGAACTACAAGGGATTGCGCAAGTGGGCGGAGCAAATGACGGCGGCGAATGCAGACGGAAGCCCGCTGCTCGAATATCCCGAGAGCGGGAACTCCGGCTCGTGGACAAAGAGGATCACGGTGCGCCCCTCCAACTGGTGGGACACGATTGGCTTCGCCCATCAGGACGCCTATGCGAATGCGCTGGGCTACCGGGCGCTGCGCGGGATGGCGGCGCTGGCCGAGCGCGTGGGAGAGAACGCCGATGCCGAGAAATATCGCCTGCGGGCCCAGCAGATTCACGACGCCTACGCCAAGGCATTTGTGGACCCGCAAGCGGGCGTGGTGGCTGGCTGGAGGAGCCGCGATGGGCAACTGCACAACTACTATTTTCCCTTTGTGAGCGGCATTGCGGTGCGCTACGGGCTGCTGGACGGAGAGCAGGCGCGGCTGGCGATGGATAACATTCTGCGCAAGATGGAGAGCGTGGGATACACCAACTTTTCGCGGGGGATTCCGGGGAATCTGATTCCGGTGCGGCGCGCCGATTATGTGGACTTGGAACACCAATTTGGCGGTCCGGCGCGCGAAGACGGCACGGATGGCTTTGAGATCTACGAGAACGGCGGAACCACGGCGTCTTTTGCGTACTTCACCATGGCAGCGCTCTACCACCTGGACGAAAAGGAGAAGGGCGACAGGATTCTGCTGCCCATGCTGGAGGGGTTTGCGCGGCAGGGATTCAGTGGCCGGGCGCCCAACGGATTGAGTTATGACTGGATGGACTGGAAGGGCGGAGCGCATGGCTACGAGGGATTTCTGGTGGACAACTACTATGCGCTGCTGGCGGTTCTTGACCGGGAAAAGCTGATGGAACGGATGCCGTAGGAAACGAAGATGGATGAGGAAGCGACGGCCCAGTTCTCTGGCCGGATGGTTTCATACCGTTGGATCCGCGGTTTCCCAGGTCTCAAAATCGAGACCTGGGGCACCCAGCTGTAGCTGGACGTAGATCGCCGAAAATGCAGATCCTTCGCTGCGCTCAGGATGACAACCTGCCACGTTAGACGGCGGAGGTGCGCATCGATTCGAGGGCGGCGGTGAGGTCGATGGAGAGAGCTGTCTGGGCTTCCGGGGTGAGCTTGGCGTCGTGGCTGGTGAGGTAAAAGACGTCGATGGCGGATTCGCCTTCGGTATCGATCAGAGCCACCTTGATGTTGCACTGGTGCTTGCTGAGGGTGAGCGCGATCTGGCGAAGCAGGCCGGGCAAATCCTGCGCGACCACCTGGAGCAGCGTGGAGTGGGTGCTGGACTCGTTGTCGAACTCCAGGCGCGTGGGAACTTCAACCTTGAGATTCCCGGGGTTGTTCATGTGGCTGCGGGCTTCAAGCAATTGCTCGACGGAGACCTTCTGCGCCACCACGTCGTGGAGATTGGCCAGGAAGCGGTCCTTCTCGGAAGGGTTCAGCTCCAGGGTGTGGAAGACGTCGGTGAAGTGGAAGGAGTCGACGATGACGCCGGCATCGTTGGAGAATGCGCCGGCCTTGACGATGTTCATGCCCCAGGCGGCCAGTGCGCCGGCCACGTCGGCAAAGAGGCGGGTGCGGTCGCGGGTGATGACGGTGAGGTCGAAGAGCTGGCGGGAGGGGCGCAGGTCGAGCTGGACGGCGTCGTTGTCGAGGCTGAGAGCCATCTGGAAGTGGTTGCGAATCTGCTCGGGAAGGCGGGTTTGCAGGTAGCGCTGGGGAAGGCCTTCGAGGAACTGCTTCAGGTCGTCGTACTCGGCGGGAGGCACCATGGAGCGAATGCGGTTGAGCAGGGTGGGATCGATGGCGGCGCGATAGCGGACCTCATCGACCGAGCGATCCATGAAGTTGGCGGTGGACATGTAGAACTGCCAGAGATTCTCGGCCTTCCACGGGGTGAGCGCCTCGGGATTGACAGCCTTGATGTCGGCGAAGGTCATGATGGTGAGCATCTTGAGCAGAATCGGGTCGCCGATCTTCTCTGCGAAGCCGCGCACGTTTTCGATGTCGAAGATGTCGCGGCGCAGGGCGTTGGACATTTCAAGATGCAGACGGATGAGCTTGAGAATGGACTCGCGCTCCTCAGTGTCGAAGTCCAGGCGGGCCAGGAAGGCGTCTGCCAGCTCGACGCTTTGGCCGGCATGTTCGCCGGTGCGGCGGGCCTTGCCGGTGTCGTGCAGCAGCAGGGCGAGGAGGAACAGGTCCAGGCGGTCGATTTCCGGCAGAAGCTGGGCCAGGCGCTGTTCAAAGTCGCGGGCGGGCTGGCGAAGGCCGTGGACATTGTCGATGGTGAGGAAGGTGTGCTCGTCGACGGTGTAGCGGTGATAGCTGTCGCGAATCACCAGGGCGTCGATGCCGTGAAATTCGGGAATGAGCATTTCGAGAACGCCGAGGGCGTGCATGGTGCGGAGCGCATGGGCGGCGTGGGGTCCGAGCAGGACTTCGCGCAGGGCGTTCCAGAGGTAAGGCCCCTCTGGGATGTGGATGGCCAGGGCCGGCAGGGCGTCGGTGATGCGGTCTTCGGCGGCCTGCGAAAGGGTGTAGCCGTGGGTGGCCATGAGGGAGAAGATGCGCAGGATGGCGCTGGTGTCGTTGAACTGCGCGCCGGGAACGATGTCGATGCGGCCCTGGTCGAGGAGGAAGTCGGTTCCGGCAATGGGAGTGCGGCGGCGGCGGAACTGGCGGTAGAAGCTGACCGGGGCGGGCAGGTGCTCCATGAGGAGCGCGGCGCGGCGATAAATGACCCTGGCGTGGCGATAGTAGGTACGCATCCAATAGGCCGGATCGGCAGTGCCGCGGGTTTCAAGGCCGATGGAGTTGGCGGCGGCCTCATCCTGGGACTGCCAGTCGAGGGTATTGTCGTCGCGGCCGTGGCGGAAGTGGAGAAAACATCGCGCGGCGGCGAGGAAGTCGAAGGCGGCCTCGGCGTCGCCGCGAGCGCTCTGGAAGACTCCGCCGCGCTGGCGGGGCCACTCCTTGGTTTCCTTGAGGTGAAAGAGCAGGGCAAACCAGACGGCGAGGTTGTAGTCGCGCAGGCCGCCGGGACAGTCCTTCAGGTTCGGCTCGAGGTGGAAGATGGTGTTGCCGAACTTGGCGTGGCGGGCGCGGGCGATTTCACCGAGCTTCTGGGTGATGGTGTTCCACTCGCTCAGGATCAGGCCGGGCAGGATGGTCTGGTGAAGCTGCTGATAGAGCGGGAACTGGCCGGCGAGGAAGCGGCGGTCGAGCGTGGCCAGGGTGAATTCCAGGTTGTCCGGGTCGAAGCGGCCGGCTTCCTTGACGGTGCGCGAACAGGGGCTGGCGCGCAGCCCGATGTCCCACATCCCCTGAATGATGGCGCGGATGGCCTCGCGGGACTGCTCCTCGGCTTTCTCGTCGGCAAAGGCGAAGAGCACGTCGATGTCGGAGTAGGGAAAGAGATCCTTGCGTCCGTAGCCGCCCAGGGCCAGCAGAGACACGTTTTGCGCGGGCAGGCCGGAAAAGGCTCGACGCCACATTTCAATGAGGATACGGTCGACCACCGCGGAACGGCGGCGGATGGCAGCGGTGCCGTCGCCGGTGCGCTCGCAGGTCTGCTGGACCAGCGCCATCTCCCGCGTATACTGCTCCCGAAGATCGTCAACCGCCAAAGCGACTGGATTCATGAGTGTCCATGGGTCTCGTTTTGTTTGGCTCGCCGAAGCAAGAAAGGATTGTTAACAGCATAAGCGAAAAAGCCGGGGATGGCGCATTTTTGCCTGCCGGGTTCCGGATTACGCGAGAGGAAGGCGGGGAACGATGGCTGCTTGCGTACGCGAGGCGGAGTTTGCCGCCTCCCCAGGGAGCCGTCGCAATGTTCTTTTCTGGCACTGCGCAGCAAGTCGGGACAGCCGCACAGCATGATTCGCTAGAATAACCGGTTAGGGTATTTGGCCTGGTTGACCGCAACCGTAAACTCTTGCTGGAAGATGCGGCAAAAGGGGACGGGCGGAGCAGTCCTCAAGTTGGAGCGGAACGAAGCCACCGTTGCTGCGTGGTCATTTCCTCGGAACAGCCACCTTGGTCGATGCCGGATACGTGGGATAACGGGAGAGCCGCGGAAGGAACGCGGCCATCCAAGGCTGCTGGACGGAGGAGACCATGGGTGCGCGCATGCGATTGGGCGATCTGCTGGTCCGGGCGAATCTTGTCACCCCGGACGATGTGGCCAGGGCGCTGGAGTTGCAGCCACAGAATGGCAGCCGCCTGGGCGCCAATCTGGTGGCCATCGGCGCCATCGAGCAGCGGGTGCTGGACAGCTTTCTAAAGCGGGTACCTGCCGAGCCTGCCGATATTGCCGCAACCGGGATTGACGAGGTCGAACTCCTCAGCCTCCTGATGAAGCTCATCTATGAAGGCCACCTGGAGACCGGTCGCCAGTTCGTGGACGCCATCAAGCTGCCTTACCACATCGTGGTGGACCTGATCAGCATGGCCGTCGGCCGGCAACTGCTGCGCACCCTGGGGGTGCGCGGCTCCGACAGCATGATTGATATGAGCTATGTCCTCACCGATGCGGGCAAGCGCTGGACCATCGACGCCCTGGAGCGCTTGCGCTATACGGGACCCGCGCCCGTCACCCTGGAGGAATTCACCTACCAGGTGAATATGCAGAAGCTGACCAACGAAGTGGTCACCTTCGACCGCGTGCGCAAGGCCATGGGCAGCCTGATCTTCGAGGAGAGCATCATCGAGCAGAGCGGGCCGGCGCTGAACTCCGGCCGGGCCATGCTGCTCTATGGGCCTCCCGGCAATGGCAAGACTTCGGTCGCGCTGGCTCTGGCCGGCGTCTTCAGCGACCTGATCTACGTTCCTTACGCCATCACGATCGAAGGACAGATCATCCGCTTTTTCGACCCCAGCATTCATATCCCGGTGAGCCCCGCCGCGGAACAGCAAAGCGACTTCTCGTTTGTGCGGGCGGAGGAGAACGATGCGCGCTGGGTTCTGTGCCGCAGGCCCTTTGTCGTTACCGGCGGCGAACTGACGCTGGAGATGCTCGATCTGCGCTACGACGCCACCGGCCACTTTTACGAGGCTCCGCTGCATGTAAAGGCGCTGGGCGGCTGTTTCATCATCGACGACTTCGGCCGCCAGTTGGTGAGCCCCACCAACCTGCTGAACCGCTGGATTGTGCCCCTGGAGAGCCGGGTCGACTATCTGAAGCTGCATACGGGCAAGAGCTTCACCATCCCCTTTGAGGAGTTGGTGATCTTCTCCACCAATCTGGAGCCCGAGGACCTGATGGACCCGGCCTTCCTGCGCCGGCTTCCCTACAAGATCGAGGTGAGCGCGCCCAGCCTGGAAGTCTACGCGCGCATCTTCAAGCAGGAGTGCGCGCGCCAGGGATTGCCGCTGCCCGGCGAAGTCTTCGACTTTATTGTGCACAAGCTCAGGAAGGAAAGGGGACTTGATTTTGCCGCCTTCCAGCCGCGCTTCATCGTGGACCAGGTGATGGCCACCTGCCAGTTCATGGGGCAGCCGCCGCACTTTGACCCGCGCTTCATCGAGTACGCGCTCAATAATCTGCGGGTGCGGCGCAATGCGCCGGCTGCGGCTCCTGTTCCCATCGCTGACAGCGGCGAGGTTCGATCCTGCTCCTGATACGGTTGTGCCCCCACTCTGGCCAGAATGGGGGCACAAGCCGAGCCGGAATCTAAAGGGCGGTTTCGCCTCGCTCGTCGTTGCGAATGCGGATGGCCTCCTCGACGCGGCTGACGAAGATCTTGCCGTCGCCGATGCGTCCGGTGCGGGCGGCGCCGATGATGGCCTGGAGTGCCTTCTCCTTCAATTCGTCTGAGACCACAATCTCGATCTTGACCTTGGGAAGAAGGTCGACCGTGTATTCGCGGCCGCGGTAGAACTCCGTGTGCCCCTTCTGGCGGCCATGGCCACGGGCCTCCAGAATGGTCATGCCTTCGATGCCCGCCTCAAGCAGGGCGTCCTTGACTGCGTCCAGCTTTGAAGGCTGGAGAACCGCTTCAATTTTGAGCATAAGCAATTGCCTCGTTTGACAGCGTAACAGGCGGAAGGGCAAGTTGTGGCCTCTGCCGCAGGATTTTGAAGAACCCCGGCAAAAAGAGAACCGGGATCATCCGTTCAGGTCGTAGCCTTCCTCTCCGTGCTGCGAGAGGTCGAGGCCGGCGGATTCCTCTTCCGGCGAAACGCGGAGTCCGATGACCTTGTCGACGGCGAAGAGAAGAACCAGTGTACCGACAATGGAGATGCCCCAGGCAAGCCCGATGCCGGCGAGCTGGTTCAGGATCTGGCTCCAGTGTCCGTCCATGGCGCCGGTGGGAAGGGCCGCGCCGGCGGCGTTCCGGCCGAAGGCGGCGTTGATGGCGCCGGTGGCGAAGAGGCCGGTGAGCAGGGCGCCGAGAGTTCCGCCGGCCCCGTGAACGCCGAACGCGTCGAGCGAGTCGTCGTAGCGCAGGCGGCTCTTGACTTCAAAGACCATGAAGGAGCAGAAGACGCCGGCGATCAGGCCGATGGCCAGGGCCGCGAAGGGCTGCACGAAGCCGGAGCCGGGAGTGATGGCGACCAGGCCGGCGACGGCTCCGGAGATGGCGCCCAGGGCGGTGGGTTTGCCGTTGTGAATCCACTCGGCGATGGTCCATCCGAGCGCGGCAGCCGCGGCGGCGAAGTGGGTATTGATGAAGGCCGAGGTGGCCAGCGGACCGGAACCGAGGGCGCTGCCGGCATTGAAGCCGAACCAGCCTACCCAGAGGAGACAGGCGCCGATGAAACTGAGCACCATGGAGTGCGGTGGCATGTTGGTGTGGGGATAGCCGATGCGCTTGCCGAGGTAGATGCAGGTGACCAGCGCGGAGACGCCGCTGGTGATGTGGACCACGGTGCCGCCGGCAAAATCCAGGCTGGGAACGTGGCCGCCGGTGGCGTTCAGGAAGCCGCCGACGCCCCAGACCATGTGGGCCATGGGGCTATAGACCAGCAGGGACCAGAGAGAGAGGAAGACCGCCATGGCGCTGAACTTCATGCGTTCGGCGAAAGCGCCGGTGATCAGCGCCGGGGTGATGATGGCGAACATGAGCTGGTAGATCATGTAGGTCTGTTCTGGAATAGTGGCGGCGTAGTCGGTGTTGGGCGTCAGTCCCACCCCGCGCAGGAAGACGTGTTCGAAGCCGCCGATGAAGGCGTTGCCATGGCCGAAGGCCAGGGAGTAGCCCACCACGGCCCAGAGAATGGTGACGAGGCCCATCATGGCGAAGCTCTGCATCATGGTGCCCAGGATGTTCTTTTTGCGCACCAGGCCGCCGTAGAAGAGGGCCAGGCCGGGGCCGGTCATCAGCAGGACCAGGGCGGCGGAAACCAGCATCCAGGCGTTGTCGGCGGCCGACTGAGCGGTGGCGCTGGCGGTCTGCGCATTGTGGACAGACTGTTCGAGAGCGGCGATCTGGGCTTGCGTGACCGGGGCCTGCGCTGCGGCGGGAGCCTGGACGGCCGGGGCTGAAGAGGAGGTCTGCGCCAGAGCCAGGGGCGAAAGCCCAAGACAGGCGAACAGGAGCAGCATCAAGGTTGCACGACGAAACATGGGGTTTCCGCTCCAAAAAAACATAAATGGGCCAAGAGCCACAGGACTTGGCGGAATGCCGGCCGCCGTTCCGGATCAACAATCGAATGACGCACCGATCGCGGGGGCTGGATCGATTCAGGCCCTGCCCGGTCGGGAGTCGCAGTGAGAACGGCCGGGCGCGATGGGCACACGCCCGCTCAAGGGTGTTATTTGCACCAATATTTCATGATGCGCATAAGGAACCCATGAGGAAATCAAAAACCCATCTGGCAATCTTATCGGTTCTTGTGTAATGAGGATTCCGGGCGTGCGAAGGTTCTTGAGCAGATGCGGCAGGGCGGAGCAGGGAAGCGGCATTTCCCTGGAGGGCGGGCAGGTGCTGAAAATCCAGCCAGGCGGGGAGAGCGATGTGGATTGCGCACATCCGCGATACTCGCAAAGACTGGAAGAAGACGCAAATACCTTTCCATTCCGGATGGGATTTTTGTGGCTGCCGTGCCGGATGTGCGAGGGTTGGAGGAACGGGGGAACGCGATGAGATGGAACCGGAGCTGGCGCTGGATGGCCTTGTGCATGGGGTTGGGGATTTTAGCTTTGACGGCCACGCGAGGCCAGGCCGGCGCGCCGCCAGGGGGAAGCTGTCAGAAGGTCGTGCTCGAGGGCGAGGTGAATGCCGGGCAGGAGTGGAAGGCGTCCTTCGGGGGAGGCTGGGTCTTCCGGGTACTGCCCATTCAGCCGGGCAAGGCCGGATACAGCGGATGGGACCTGGTGGTGGACCGGGAACGGCCGGCCGGGTATCCCGATGCGCTGCTGCTGGCCACGCCGCCCTATAACTCCATCAACGAACACGAAGTGGGGACCACGTTCGGATTGCGCGCCCAGGACGCCATTGGCTGGAATCCCAGGAGCTTCCATTTTCTTACCGATCCCGATGCGTTTGGGCAGAGCCAGAGGCTGTTTCAGGTTTTGGGCGGGATGAAGCATGGGGTGGAGGCGCCCGTGGGGAGCAGCCGGGAGGGGATGGCAATTGAACGCCAGCTGAAAATCAATCGGAAATCCTCGGCGGGGCTGTTCCGCATTGTGGACGTGCGCCTAGTGCCGGGCGTTGCCGACCCGGCGCCCTACGCGCAGAATTGGGCGCTGGCCGTTGCGCGGACGCCCCATACCTTCGAGCAGGCTGGACAGGGCCAATCGAGCCCGATGGGAGAGCTGCGCTGGATGCGGTTCTCCATTACGCTGTGGCTGCCGGCCGCCTGGAAGCTGCCGCACGATCTGCATGGGGTGCGTGCGGGTTGCTCGGAGTGAGGAACGATTCAAGGCTGGAGACGGGGGAACGCGGAGCGGAAGACCGGGGAATTGAGCAATCATGACCACCCTCCTCCAATGGAATGCGGGGTATAGTAGATGCATGGCAGCCCCGGCAGAGCGAGACCACTACCTTTTCGGAGCACTCGAGAGCAGCGCCCTCAACCGCGGGAAGCTGCAGGAAGTGAGCTACGGATTCGAGGAGCCGGAAGGCGTCTTCCTAACTTCCCTCGATTTTGCCGTGAACTGGATTCGCAAGAGTTCCGTCTGGCCCATGACCTTCGGTTTGGCGTGCTGCGCCATCGAGATGATGTCGATGGGAGCATCGCGCTTCGACATTGCGCGCTTCGGCGCTGAAGTTTTCCGGCCCTCGCCACGACAGTCCGATCTGATGGTGGTTGCGGGTCGGGTTTCGCAGAAGATGGCGCCGGTGATACGCCGTCTCTACGACCAGATGCCGGAGCCCAAGTGGGTGATCTCGATGGGCGCGTGCGCCACATCGGGCGGAGTTTTCAATAACTATGCTCTGCTTCAGGGCGTGAACCAGGTGGTCCCGGTGGATGTGTATGTGCCGGGTTGTCCGCCACGTCCAGAGCAGTTGATGTATGCAATCACGCTTTTACAAGAGAAGATTCAGCGTGAGCCACGCAGCCTGCTCAAAACGCTGAATGCAAGTTAAGAGAAAATGCTGCGGCAGACACATTGGTTGTGTTACCGCCGTAACTGCCCGGTAATCCTCAAATTGTTGTCATTGCAATGCTGCTGGTTCTCAGAAATGTTTTCTGCTGAAAACGTGCCTTATGATACGTTTAGAAGTGCTGTGGGGATACCATTAGGTCCTTCATTTGTGAAGACACGAATCGGCTCAAGCCGAAGATCGTGCTCGCAAACAGCTTTGATCATGTAGTTCAGCTCGATTGCGGAGGAATAACGCATGTATTCTCGTCTTTCAAAATGTGTAACCGGATTTCTGGCCTTGGCTTGCGTGGCATCGATGCCCCTTGCTCTTGGCGCCCAGGACTCGGCTAAGCCGGCCGCAAAGGCCGCCACGGCCGCTACAGCGTCCAAATGGGATATTTTCCTGGGCTACAGTTACCTGAAGCCCTCTTACACCGTAAATGGAACGTTGAGCAATGGCACTGTCCTCGGGACTCCAATCGAATCCGAGAAAGTGGGGACGGTCGAAAGCGTTGCCCGCTACTTCAACGAGAACGTCGGCTGGGAGATCAACGCAGGCCAGCACGATGTCTACAGGAATACAGGGCCCGGTTCTACGGGCTCCAGCAATACCGGCTTGTACACCGTGCAGACCGGTCCGATTTTCCGCTATCCGATGGCCAGTGGCCTCACGCCCTGGGGTCATGCCCTTGTGGGTGGAATTTCGATGGAAGGCCCGAATCACCAGAATTACACCCCCGGTGTGACGTACACCATCGGCGGCGGACTGGACGTCAACACGCCCTTGTTCAATCATCACTTGGCGATCCGCCTGGTCGAGGCCGACTATGAGTATCTCCATGTCGACTACGGCCCAGCGCACCTCGCCAGCGGTGAAACCTATCAGGTTGGTGGCCGTGTCAACGCCAACAGCCTCCGTCTGGCGTCTGGCGTCGTGTATCACATCGGTTCCATCGCGCCGCCTCCGTCCGTGACTCTGGCGTGCTCGGCAAGCCCGGCTTCGGTTTTCCCCGGCGAACCGGTTGCGGTCACTGCGACCGCCGGCAACCTGGACCCCAAGCTGAATGTGATTTATAGCTGGTCGGGAGCCGGTGTGACGGGTAACGGAGCCACGGCCACGGTGGCTACGGCTTCCCTGGCGCCCGGCGCCTACACGGTGACCTGCGGAATCAAGGAAGGCAAGAAGGGCAAGGAAGGCCTGAAGCCGTGGGAAACCGCAGACGCGACGGCGAGCTTTACGGTGAAGGCTTTTGAGCCCCCGACCATCAGCTGCTCGGCCAGCCCCAGCACCATCAAGCCGGGCGAAACCAGCACGGTGACTGCCGCCGCCTTGAGCCCCCAAAACCGTCCTCTGACTTACAGCTACACCGCTGCAGCAGGCGCCATCAGCGGCAGCGGCACCACCGCGACCTTCACTTCGACGGGCGCGCCAACCGGTGCGACAGGCATCACCTGCAACGTATCCGAC
>Ga0255354_1001294_pt1 | contig 14629 bp, 14 predicted proteins | sample HBST50metaG_FD_189942 | JGI IMG/M metagenome (GOLD analysis project Ga0255354, IMG submission 189942) | Peat soil microbial communities from Stordalen Mire, Sweden - H.B.S.T50 | ecosystem: Environmental > Terrestrial > Soil > Wetlands > Peat | place: Sweden: Norrbotten County, Stordalen Mire...
GGAACCCAAATGGTATGACGGCTGGAACCTCGATAAGCTGTCGAAATATGTGGTCGTCAAACCGCAAGTAAACCAGACAGAGGCGCATTTCATGAGCCATGACAACATAACCGACACCTACACATATAGTTGGTGATCTTGCAGGGAATTGGAAACGCAGTTCCGACCTAGCAGGACGATGCAGGAATTGGTTGAAGGCGACTGGACAGGTACCGGCTAGTCCGGGACATGGAAAGTCGGATTGAAATTGAGAATGCATCCAGAGCTTGGAAGGAATGTGCAAGACCCGATTGGAAGCGAAGATCCATCCACGGCCTAAGCCGAGGATGCAAAGTTCGGGTCCAGCCGGGGAGTCATCATCGACCCAGCCGTAGATGCAGGATTCGGGGCAACCCGGAGACGCAGAAGCGGCGCTGCCAGAGGGCGCGAAAGCCGGGGTAACTCGACGATCTGACCACTGGAGCAGCCGAGGGAGCAAGGATTCGAGGTAACTCGGAAACTTACCATCGGCACAGCCGGAAGATGCGGAATTCGGGGAAACCCGAAGACTCATCATGGGCACGCAGAAGGAGCGAAGAAGCGGGGCGACCCGCAGATTCACCATCGGCTCAGCCCGAAGAATGCGCGATTCGAGGAAACTCGATGACCCATTCGCCGACTGAGCCGAAGGACCAAGGATTCGAGCGAAACCGGAAACTTACCGTCGGCGGAGCCGGACGATGCAGAATTCGGGGCGACCCGAAAACTCATCGTAGGCGCGCAGGTGGAGCGAAGAAGCGGGGAGACCCGTAGATTCACCATCGGCGCCGCCTGAAGGATGCGTGATTCGGGGCAACTCGATGACCCATCCCCGGCCCAGTCTGAAGATGCAGGATTCGAGGAAACTCGAAGCCTCATTGCTAGGGCTGAACGGGACGATGTGTGGTTCAAGCAACCTGCGATTTCGCTATATGAAGACGCCAGAGACTCCGGTCCCTGGCGTCTTCGTGTTTGGGCGGTTTATCTCCTGCGTAAAAGACATCTGCCCGAGTTACCGGCCCTGCATTATTCTGCGGCGGCAATACTCGTGCCGCCCTCGCGTGCGCGTACCTCCTGGCTGAGTTTCTCGCGCTCCTCTGGCGTCATCCGTTCCCAGCATTGGTTGGTCCTTCGCCGCGAATGGGAATGATCGTGGCCATGACCGCCAAAGCTCCCGAACAGAATCCGGCAGAGGACAAGCAGCCCGAGAGCCTGCCAGAAGGTAACTTGCCGCCAGCCGAACAGCGACGGCAATAGCCAGTTCCACAGATGCATCACCACTTCGCCGCCAATCCAGACGAAAAGCACCCCCGCCAGCGGACCCGCAACAAAGATCCATTTGTTTCTCTTGACCCAGTCGTTTCCCATGTCATTCCCTCATAAACTCGTTGTGAACGCGCAGCAATCGCTGGCGAAGGTAGAGCACCGCGTAGTGCTTGCGCGACAAAAGCGTGTTGATGTTTACGCCGCTTTCCAGTGATAGCTCTTTGAAGCTGCGCCCCTCCAGTTCGTGCTCTACAAAGACCTCGCGTTGTTCGGCGGGCAGTTCGCCAAGTGCTGATTCCAACTCGTGCAGAAGCACCCGGCGAAGATAGATTGCTTCCGGCCCTGCATCCGGCGAGGGCAGCATATCTTCAATCCGCAACGGATCGCCGTCTTCGTTCTCGGCTCCCGCGCTGATCGAACTCTCGGGCTTCCTCGCGCGGAACAGGTCCGTGATGCGATTGCGCGCCACGCGAAACAGCCAGCCCGTCACATAGTCAATCGGCATCAGCAGGCGATTGGCTCGCACCAGTTCGTAGAAGACCTCCTGAAGCAGATCTTCCACGTCGGCTTCGACAGGAACCCGTTTGCGGATGTAATTGCGCAGCCGCGAGCGTTCCTTCGCGAATATCTCCGATATTTGAAGGTCTTGTTCGAGCATCGCGGGCCTGTCGGCGGTCTCATCCATCTGCTCTCCAAGACGAATGCGGACCGCAGATATTGTAGAGATTTACGAGACGCTTGTTTTTTCTGCATTCCGACCGCCAGGTAACCTGCCTGAATTACAGGCCTTGTATAATTCGGCGAAGCTTCAAGTTAGAAGCCGCGGAGGATACAAATGGACGTACTGTTCCTGATCTTCTTGGGAATCATCGCGATCATCGTTCTGTCTCTGGTTCTGGGAAGCTTCTTTACCGTCAATACGGCGCAGGTGGCCATCATCACGCGCTTCGGCAAGTTTCTGCGGGTGGCCGAGCCGGGATTGAACTGGAAGGTTCCCTACTTCGATTCCGTGGCCGGCACGGTCAGTCTGCGGGTGAACCAGATCACGTTGACCATGGAGACCAAGACCAAGGACAACGTGTTCGTCACCATTCCGATTTCTGTGCAGAACCGCGTGCGGCCAGAGAAGGTGTTTGACGCCTACTACAAACTGTCCGATCCGGTGGCGCAGATCAAGAGTTATGTGGAGCAGGTGATTCTGGGCCACGTGCCGGGCATGACGCTGGACGAGGTGTTCGCCTCGCAGTCCTCGATTGCCGCGACAGTGAAGCGCGAGCTGGACACAGACATGGCTACCTTTGGCTACGAGATTGTGAATGTACTGGTGACCGACATTGTTCCCGACGCCAAAGTGAAGTCGGCCATGAACGACATCAACGCCGCTCAGCGCGAGCAGGTGGCCGCCAACGCCAGGGGCGAGGCAGAAAAGATCCTGGTGGTGAAGAAGGCCGAGGCTGAAGCGGAAAGCAAGGCGCTGCAAGGGCAAGGCATTGCCAACCAGAGGAAGGCCATTATCGAAGGCCTGCAAACTTCGGTGGAGCAATTCCAGAAAGCTGTGGAAGGAGCTTCGTCCAAAGAGGTGATGCAACTGGTCCTGGTGACGCAGTACTTCGACACGCTGAAGTCCATTGGTGAAAGCAACAAGACCAGCACGCTGTTTCTGACGCACTCGCCGGCAGCCGTCAAGGACGTGTCAGAGCAGATCCTGCAGTCCATGCTGGTGGCGGAGCGCGCCAACGGGTAAGCCCCTGCGGAGGCTGTCCAGTGCAAGGGAAGAGGGTCAAGATGTAACTGTTTCCAAGAGGATTTGCAATTGCTTGCCGAAGCTGCGTCGCGCGTGTTTGACTGATTGCCGAAGGTGAGAGAACCAAATGGGTTACATCCTGGCTTTGGATCAGGGAACAACCAGTTCCCGCGCGATTTTGTTCGACGAGGGGGGCGGAATTGCCGCCACGGCGCAGCACGAGTTTGAGCAGTTCTTTCCGCAACCGGGATGGGTCGAGCACGACCCCATGGAAATCCTGACTAGCCAGCTTTCCTGCGCTGTTGAAGTGCTGGTCAAGGCCGGTGCGCGGCCCCGCGACGTGGCGGCCATCGGCATCACCAACCAACGCGAAACGGTGATTGTGTGGGACCGCGCCACCGGCAAGCCGATCTATCCCGCGATTGTGTGGCAGGACCGGCGTACCGCACAAAGGTGCGCAGCGCTGGTAGAAAGCGGCGTGGAGGACGACGTCTCCAATCGCACCGGGCTGATTCTGGACCCGTATTTTTCTGCCACCAAGGTGGCCTGGATTCTGGACAACGTGATCGGAGCGCGGGCGCAGGCGGAGCGCGGCGAACTGGCCTTCGGCACCGTGGATAGCTGGCTGATCTGGCACCTGACCAGCGGCTCGCGCCACGTGACCGACGTGACCAACGCCTCGCGAACCCTGCTCTTCAACATTGTGAAAGGCGAGTGGGACCCGGAACTACTGCGCCTGTTCAACATTCCCGAGAGCATGTTGCCCAAGGTGGTCTGGTCCAGCGAACTGGTGGGCGAAGTGACGACCACGCTGGGACTTGGCGGCACGGTGATCGCAGGCATTGCCGGTGACCAGCAGGCTGCGCTGTTCGGACAACTTTGTTGGGGTGCGGGCGAGGCCAAAAATACCTACGGGACGGGCTGCTTCCTCCTGCAGAACATCGGCACGGAGTTCATGCGCTCCAGGCACAGGCTCATTACCACCCTGGCCGCCAGCACGCAGCACCGGCTGGAGTACGCGCTCGAGGGCAGCATCTTTATCGGCGGGGCAGTGGTCCCGTGGCTGCGCGACAGCCTCAGGCTGATCAATTCCTCGTCCGAAGTGGAGGAGTTGGCGGCCAGCGTTCCAGACAACGGCGGCGTGGTGCTGGTTCCAGCATTTGTCGGGCTGGGCGCGCCACACTGGGACCCAAACGCCAGCGGGCTGCTGATCGGGTTGGGCCGCGGCACCAAGCCGGGCCACATTGCGCGGGCGGCTCTAGAAAGCATCGCCTTCCAGGTGGCTGACGTACTGGAGGCCGTGCAGAGTGAGTCCGGCGTCCCCCTGGCGGCCTTGCGTGTAGATGGCGGCGCTGCGGTGAACAATCTGCTGATGCAGTTCCAGGCAGACCTGCTGGGCGTGCCGGTGGTGCGGCCTCTGGTGACGGAAACGACCGCACTGGGCGCGGCCTACCTCGCCGGTCTGGCTACGGGTTTCTGGGACGGTCCTGACGCAGTGCGCGCCAAGCGGCAAAACGATGTCCGCTTTGAGCCGCGGATGGATGCCTCCGACTGCCAGCAGCGCCGCGCCTTGTGGCATCGCGCCGTGGAGCGGGCCAAGCATTGGAGCGAGTAAGTAACTTCAGGTTGGTGTGAAGGGAAAGGGAGCGATCGATGCAAAGAGATACGATGCTGCGTAATCTCCGGGAGCGGCAGGAGCCCTGGGACATTGTTGTCATTGGTGGCGGAGCCACTGGGGCCGGCGTGGCAGTGGATGCGGCGGCGCGCGGCCTCAGCGTGGCCCTGCTCGAGGCCCACGACTTCGGCAAGGGCACCAGCAGCCGCAGCACCAAGCTGGTGCACGGCGGCGTGCGCTATCTGGAGCAGGGCAATGTTTCGCTGGTGATGTCGGCCTTGAAAGAGCGCGGACTGATGCGCCAGAATGCACCGCACCTGGTGCACGATCTGGCCTTTGTGGTGCCCAACTACTCTTGGTGGGAGGCACCCTTCTACGGCATCGGGTTGAAGATGTATGACCTGCTGGCGGGCAAGTATGGCTTTGGCGCGTCCAAACTGCTCAGCAAGGAAGAGACGCTGGAGCGGCTGCCAGCGCTGGAGCCCAACGAACTGCGCGGCGGAGTGGTCTACTACGATGGCCAGTTCGACGATGCGCGCCTGCTGATCCATCTCATGATGACGGCTGCGGATCACGGCGCGACCGTGCTGAACTACTGCCCCGTGACGGGCCTGACGAAGGACGCGGACGGCTATGTGAACGGCGTGACGGCCTGCGACCTGGAGACTGGCGAGGCGCTCCTGCTCAAGACGCGCATGGTGGTGAATGCGACCGGAGTGTTCACCGATTCGGTGCGCCAGATGGCCGACCCGGCCGCAGAGCAACTGGTGGTGACCAGCCAGGGCATTCACCTGGTCTTCGACCGCTCGTTTTTAACCGGCGACACGGCGCTCATGGTCCCGCGCACCAGCGATGGTCGCGTGCTGTTCGTGATTCCGTGGCACGGGCATGCCGTAGCCGGAACCACCGACACGCCGGTCGATGCGCCCAGCCTGGAACCCCGTCCGCTGGAAGAAGAGATCGATTTCATTCTGGAAACGGCGGCGCGCTTCTTTGTGAGGCCGCCCACGCGTAAAGACGTTCTGGCTGTGTATGTGGGTCTGCGCCCGCTGGTCAAGGGCGAGGGCAAGACCTCGGCCCTGTCGCGGGATCACCTGATCCACGTGGACAACTCCGGCCTACTGACCATTACCGGTGGCAAGTGGACCACCTACCGCCACATGGCCGAGGACGCCGTGGACCACGCCATTACTCTGGGCAAGCTGAACGACACGCCCTGCCCCACCAAAGAGCTGAAGATTCACGGATATACGCAGGACTTTGCCGCGCTGGGCAGTCTGGACGTGTACGGCTCAGATGCAGAGGCGATCCGTACCCTGGCCAAGGACCCGGCTCTGGCGGCGCAACTCCATCACGCTCTGCCGTACATTGCGGCAGAGGTGGTTTGGGCGGCGCGGGCAGAGATGGCGCGCACAGTGGAAGACGTACTGGCGCGGCACACGCGGGCGCTGTTTCTGAATGCGAATGCGGCCATCGCCATGGCCGAGCCGGTAGCTAGGCTGCTGGCTGCCGAACTGGGACGCGATGAGGTCTGGATTGCGGCGCAGGTGAGTGAATTCCACACGCTGGCCGAGCAGTACCGGGTGGTCTAGAAGCAAGCAACAGAGCGCTCGCAAGAGACGGAGGATCGGATGGCAGAACCGGTTTGCAGTCACGTAGCGGAACACTTGAAGAAGGTGAAGCCGCACACCAGAGGGTGCGAGGAGTGCCTGGCCAGTGGAGACACGTGGGTGCATCTGCGCATGTGTCTGGAGTGCGGGCATGTGGGCTGTTGCGACTCGTCCAAAAACCGCCACGCGCGGGCGCATTTTCACGCCACGGGGCACCCGCTCATCCAATCCGCCGAAAAGGGTGAGGACTGGCGGTGGTGCTACATCGATGAGGTGTATTTGTAGGAACGATGCGGGGCGTCTGTGGCTGAAACTGGTGCTGCAATCTGCTAGGGATCTGTCCGTGCTTTCCCAACACGGAACGGCTGTGTTGGGGAAAGCACGGAAATTCAGGGTCTTTGACTTCGCAAGCCGCAAAGAACGCGGCCTGCTCCGCTCAGAATGACAAATCTGTAACTGCTGTAACTGCTTAACAACTGAAAGCTACAACGTACGTAATGAACCAAAGAAGAAAGGGGTGGAACCGGCCAGTTACGCCAGCTCCACTTCGATCTTCTTAGTTTCAGCGTCGAGTTTGACGATCTTGAAGCTGCGGATCTGGCCTTCGCCCAAAGGCTCGGGTTGGGCGCTGGCGGCTACCGTGTTGCCCTTCCAGCGGTCCTTCAGCATCGAGGAGAGGCTGGAGAGGTCCACCTTGCCGACGGCCTTCGTCGCTTCCTTGGTGGGCTTGGCGGCGGGCGCGGCGGCTGCATTGGGGCAGGTGGCCCGGATTCCCTCGCCAAGTTCGACGATGGTGAAATTCGGCAACTGCTCAATCACGCGGCCTGTGACCTGGTCGCCGACCTTACGCTCGGCGATGTACTCGTCGATGTCGGTGGGGATGAGCTGTTTCATGCTCAGCTTGATCTGGTGCTTGTCGGTGTCGATGGCCAGGATTTGCGCCTTGACCACCTGACCCACTCTCAATTCATCGGACGGGTGCGCGACGCGCTTGTCGGCGCTGATTTCGCTGACGTGGACCAAACCCTCGATTCCGTCGGCCAGTTCCACAAATGCGCCGAAGTTCATCAGCTTGGTAACCGGGCCCTCAATCTGCGAGCCGACTGGGAACTTGAGCTGGATGTCGGCCCAGGGATCGGCCAGGGTCTGCTTGAGGCCCAGCGAGATGCGGCGCTCCTCGGGCTTGACGGCGAGAATGATGGTGTCGACCGTGTCACCGGCCTTGAGGATGTCGCTGGGATGATTGACCTTCTTCCCCCACGACATCTCGGAAATATGAATCAGGCCTTCCAGTCCGGGCTCGATCTCGACGAACGCGCCAAAGTCGGCCAGGCGGGTAACGGTGCCGGTGATGCGCTGCCCGGCGACGAGGCGGCCGGGAACCGTCTCCCACGGTTCAGCCTGAAGCTGCTTGAGGCCCAGCGAAATCTTCTTGGTCTCCGGGTCGATTTTGAGGATCTTCACCTGGAGTTCCTGGCCCACGGTGACCACGTCTTCGGCCTTGGCCACGCGGCTGTGCGCCATGTCGCTGATGTGCAGCAGGCCGTCCACGCCGCCTAGGTCAATGAATGCGCCGTAGGGAACGATGCTGCGGACCGTGCCGGTGACAATGTCGCCGTCCTTCATGGCGGCAAAGCGGCCGGCCTGGGCCTCGCGGGCCTGCTCTTCCAGGACCACGCGGCGATCAACAACGACGTCTTCATCGGTCACGTCGAGCTTGGTGATGCGGCAGGTGATCTCCGTGCCGACCAGCTTGGCCAGCTCTTCCGCGTCGCGCGTGCCGCTGCGGCTGGCAGGCATGAAGGCGCGCACGCCCACATCCACCGAGAGGCCGCCCTTGATGACTTCTGTGACAGTGCCGACCACGGCGGTCTTGTCGGCAAACGCCGCTTCCAGGGCCGACCAGTCGCGCACCTGGGCCACCTTGAACCGAGTCAGCACATAGTAGTGCTCTTCGTTGCGGCCGGTGACGGAGACCGGGAAGCTCTGGCCTGGCTCTACTCCTTCGGCATTGTTCTCGAAGGCGGAGCGGGGCAGAACGCCCTCGGCCTTGTAGCCGATGTCCAGAAACACCTGGTCGGCGGAGAGCGAGACAACCGTGCCCTCCAACTGCTTGGAGCCAGCCGCCGCGCGATGAGAATGGCTGCTCTCAAAGGCGGAAAGAAGATCGGCAAAGGACTCGGTGGTCTCCTCGGCGGACTCTGGGGTGGCTAAGGGGGTGCTTTCGACGATGGGCAGGGACTCTGGAAGGTTGTCGTTGATCATGATGTTTTCCCTTCCATTGTCCCATGGTTTAACGGCACCTGCTGCGCGGCCAACTTGCAGTGCGCTAATCTCGCCTGTTGAGGCTACTTGCGTCGGGACTAGCTTGGGGGGATAAGGCTCGTGGATCCAGGCCCTTGCGCCAGAAGAAATGACAAGCATGGATCTCCACTTTTACGCGGTTGTTGGACACGTTAAGGGCGGAAGAGCGAGAATTTCGGACGCGGGGGGTGGACTCAAGTGAGCCGATTTTCTATGACGCGACGGGATTTTGTCCGCCTGGGCGCGGGGGCTGTAGCGTCCTGCGCTGTGGCCGGACGGCTGGCCGCAAAGCCGTTGCATACGCCCATCGGACTGCAACTCTACAGCGTGCGCGATCTGCTTCCTCACGACTTTGACGGCACCCTGCGCAAGGTGAGCGCGGCGGGCTACACAGAGGTTGAGGCGGCGGGATACTACGGCAAGTCGGCAAAGGAGTTCCGCGCCGCCATGGACGGCGCCGGGCTGCGCTGCGTCAGCACCCACCATTCCATGGCTGAGTTGGTGCAGCGGCTCGACACTCTGATCGAGTACGGTTACCTGCTAGGTCTGGACTACATCGTCTGCCCCTCGCCCATGCACCGCGATCCCAATGAGAAGGGGCCGCTGAACCTGGATGACTGGCGCTGGGCAGCCGGCGTGCTCAACCGCATTGGCGAAAAGGTGAAGGCTGCCGGTATGATCTTCGGTTACCACAACCACGGGCCAGAGTTTGGCTCGGAGGGCGGTGTGGTCTTCTACGACGAACTGCTGCGCAAGACCGATCCTAAGCTGGTGGTGTTTGAGCTGGATTGTGGCTGGGGAGCCTCCGTCGGACGCAACCCGGTCGACTACCTGAGCAAGTGGCCGGAGCGGTTTCCGCTGCTGCACGTCAAGGATATGGTGAAGGGTGAGAACGGGCAATTTCATTCGACAGTGATGGGCCGCGGAGTGGTGGATTACCAGCCGATTCTGCGCGCCGCCACGGGCCTGAAACACGCCTTCATCGAGCAGGAAGAATTCGACATCGACCCCATCGAGGCGATCCGCCTGGATGCGGAGTCTCTGCGCAAACTAGAGTTATAGAAAGAACTGAACTCTGCATTCCCTGTGTCCTCGTGGACAAGCGCGTTCATGGCAGCGGCTCCTGTCGGTAGAGTTGCGCGGTGTGGCACAGGGTGATGACCAGCACCATCGCGAACATGCAAGCCGCGGCGATCCCTCCTCCCAAATCGAAGAGCAGCATCCTGTGCCCGAACACCGTGGAGTAGGGACTGTGAAGCAGCGCCAGGTTGCCGATGACGAGCAGAATACGAATCTCCGTGGGGCCGAAGATGCCTTGCGAAAGCTGGAAACACGACAGGGTATAAGTGGCAAGGTAGCTCTCGCTGGAGAGAAGTAGAAACGCAATCAGCATCGCAATGGCCGTCTGCCAATGCAGAAACCCGGAGTACCCCAGGCCGCACATCAGCGCCACCGACCCGAAAATATCCACCATGTGATCGACATAAAAGCCATAGCGCGGACGCTGCTGGCAGCGCACGCGGGCCAGTGTCCCATCCATGCTATCGCCGAACCAGTTGAGCGCCAGGCACAGAATCACCAGCAGCAGCGCGTAGCGGTTGAAGCGCGATAGGGCATAAAAGACACCCGCGCCAATCTGCGCGCCCAGGCCGAGCAGCGTCAACTGGTCCGAGGTGAGCCAGGCGGGCGCGCGCAGGGCCATCCACTGCAGGGCGCGTTTCTCCGTGGAGGCCGTCAGCGACTGGTTGACCCGGCGTGCCGGTGCAAAGGCCACTTCGTTCTTGATTGCGGCGGTTGGAGCACTCATCTTTGTGTCCTTTCTGGGGGGCGGCTTTCTGGTGCGGCATCGAACTACCAACGCAGCGCGTTGCAGGTGGAGCGCAAGGTGAATTCCAGCGATTCGCGCGGAACGCTCTCGACAAACGGTCCAATGGCCCATCCCAGTCCGGTAGGAATGGAACGTGTGAGCGAGACCGACTCGATCTGCATGTAGAGTCCGCCGTCCCGCTCTTCGTAGCTCCAGTAGGTATTCAGTCGCCACAGAAAACCGTGCTCGTGCCGGGAGTCGAGCGCGTGCTCGCTGCTCGTGCCGGGCGCGTCGATCTCCGACACGCGCGTGCTGCGCGAGATGCTATATCCGCGGTGTGCATCGAGTCGCGCAAAGGTGACGTCGTAGGTGGTATCCATGACCACCGTGATGACGTGCCGCTGGCGAACCCGCATCGCGGCCTGAAGACGATCACCCTGCTGCGTCAGGACCTTGGCCTGGACGACCTGCGGGGCAAAGTGCTTCGGATAAGCGTTGAAGTCCTTCATCAGCCGCTCAAAATCCACCGCCTTGGCTCCAGCGGCAAACGCTGTGCCCCGCCAATGGTGCAGCATGGCTCCTGATGAAACCGCGCCCGAGGCAGGCGTGAGCTGCTCGACGATCAACTCTCCTCGGCGCAAGCGGGCCTCGCTTTGCACAGCGGAACTCAGTGGAGCAAGAACGGAGTTCTGTGCATGATGCTGCTGCGCCAAGCGTGACTCGAGCGCACCGATATAGGCGTTGAAAGCCGCGACCGACGCAGGCGACGGCTCCGCTACAACGCAGTTGGGAGCGGCAGCTAGAGGCAACAGAACAAGCAGCCAACGGAGGCTTGGGAATATTTGCAAATTTGAGAACCGGTGTTGCGTCATGAATCGCACCTTACGCGGAGCCGGCCGCGAAGGCAATGCATGAAATATCACCCATGGAAGAATGTTTCTCACGCGGCAAGCGACTGCGGTAGTTAGACTTAAGAAAAGTTGTACATTGCGTTACAGCGCGGAAATGCACTCGCAATCGGATACACTGGACAACGATCATGACGGATGACAGGACGGATTTGCGGCCAGCCCGGCTCTACCGCTTCGGAACCTTTGAAGCGGATGCGGCAACGGGAGAACTTCGCCGCCAGGGCATCCGCATCAAGCTCAACGCGCAGCCGTTCCAGGTGCTGCTGCTGCTCTTGGAGCGTCCCGGTGAACTGCTGACCCGGGAGGAGATCTCACGCGAGCTGTGGCCGGATGGGACGTTTGTCGATTACGAGCATGGCGTCAACTCGGCGGTCAATCGCATCCGCGAAGCCCTCGGCGACAAGGCAAGCAATCCTAGATTCGTGGTGACCCTGGCCCGTCGCGGCTACCGCTTCGTGGCTCCTGTGGAACGGATCGACCTCAGCGAAGATTCGCCCGCTGCGGCGTCCGAGTCTGCGGAGCCGGTAGTCGAAGAGCAGGCAGCGAAACAGGCAGAGCAAAGTCCAGAGCCAATCAGCAGCCCGCACGGCCGCATTCTGGCCACCCCGCAGGAACTGCCGAAGGCCTCCTATCGCGTTGTGCAAATGCTCTTCGTGTTACTGCAGCTCATGTACTTGGGCTTCTATGTGGGGGCGCTGGCCAATCTGGCAGAGATAGAAGAGCTGTTTTCGCCGCTGCCCAAGGCAACCCAGGTGCTGACGCTGATGATTGTGACGGCCGCAATCCTGATTCCCGTGCGCGCTTTCGTGCTGTGCGCAGCTCTGTTCCATGCGCCCGGAGCGCGCAAGAACTTCCTCAAGATGTGGCCGCTTCTGCTGGCCCTTGATGAGTTGTGGGCGCTGGCGCCCTTTCTGCTGCTGCATCACATGAACTACGGACTGGCGCTGGCATGTGCCACGCTGCTGGTTTACTCACCCTTTGCGCAGCGTTCGCTGGTGCTGATGGGCGCGGGCGGGGCCAATCCGTTAAGCGTAGCCGCAGCGCGCTGAAGCGGTCACGGGGTTCGCCGCATCCAATCTCTCAGCAGCACCCCAAAAGGAGATTTACCCCATGAATGTTGTACTTTATGGCGCCACCGGCAGGGCCGGCAGTCGCATCCTCACTGAACTTCAGTCGCGTGGACACAGCGTGACCGCCGTAGCGCGCAACATCGCCAAGCTTCCCGCCACGGTCAAGGCCAAGCAAGACGATCTCAGCAATGTGGACACCATCGCCACAATTATTGCGGGCACCGATGCGGTCATCAGCGCCTATGCGCCACCGCAGGACAACACCGACGCCCTGATCAGCGTCACTGAGCGGCAGATTGCTGCAGTCAAAAAGGCCGGTACCATGCGCCTGATCGTGGTCGGCGGCGCAGGCTCGCTTGAAGTTGCTCCTGGCGTTTCGCTGCTGGCCTCGGGCCATCTGCCGGCAGAGTGGATTCCCATTGCCACCTCGGCCGCCAAGTCTCTCAAGCTGCTGCAGACCTCCGATATCAACTGGACCTACCTCAGCCCGGCAGCGTTCTTTGAGCCGGGAACGCGCACCGGAAAATTCCGCCTGGGCGTCAATAATCTGGTCTCCGACGCCAAGGGCGAAAGCCGCATCTCGATGGAAGACTATGCCATCGCCCTGGTTGACGAACTGGAAAAGCCGGCCCACGAACGCGCCCGCTTCTCAATCGGCTATTAGCCAGATGTCTCCATGCATATCGGATAGGCAGGGACCATGAATGTATTCGACGAGAAGCGGACGGAACTGGAGCAGCACGAGTTCATGTTGGGCGTGGAACGGGGTCGCCTGGCGGTGGCCCTGGACCTGCTGACAGATTCGCTGATTCTAGTGGGGCAGCATGGGGTCTATTGCGCCTCCAGCCGCAATCCCTCCAAGCCGGCCCTGGACCTGCAGGCGGTTTTGGGCGGCATGGAGGGTGCCAAGGCGCTGATCCAGTCGGTGATGGAAGAATTGCGCGCAAAACGGGAGGCTAAACGGGATACAGAACAGGCCAAAGGAGCGTCAGCCAACTGAACAGAACCCGCAAAAATCCAAAGTACGATATGCTGGTAATGCGCGCCCGTAGCTCAGCTGGATAGAGCGAACGCCTCCGAAGCGTTAGGTCGTGAGTTCGAATCTCGCCGGGCGCACCATATTTCTCTTATCGCACGGTTCTTGAACGCCAGTTTCCTCTTCAGATCTTTATTGATTGCGCTCTCCACTTCTCATCGCGCGGGCGAGCGCATCTGTTTGTCTCAGCGCACACGCATCGTCACGTGCTGTTTGGCTCAAGGCGGTTAGACTAAAAGAGGCCAACGCAGCAACAAACCCGCGGGCCGGACAAGGCAAAAATGCATCTCAATTTTGGTTTTACTGCGGTTCAGACTCTCTGGACCCTGACCTTTGCGGCCCTTTTGGTACTGCTGGTGGTTTTGCAGGGGCGGGACCGCTCGCGGCGCTTTCCTTGGTTTACGGCTAGCATTGCCCTTGTGGCGCTCCGTCTGCTGACCAGCCGTCTTCTGTTTGGCCGGCTGCCGGGCATCACCCTGAATGGGATCTTCATCACGCTGGCCGACGTGGCCGCGCTGGTGGGCCTGCTGGTGGTGGCGGAAATGGCTCGGCGCGCCTTTCACGGCGTCGCGCGGCGCATCTGGGTATCGGTCACCCTGGCTGCCGTGGCCGTGGGAGCCGTGGTGCTCTACTTCTGGGGACCGTGGCCGGCCCTGAGTTCGCTCACCGCGGACTCCTACCTGGCAATTCTGCGGCTGATGCAACTGGCGGCGCAAAAATCCGATTTGCTGTTGAATGTGCTGGCCATCGAACTGGGCCTGCTGGTGGTGGTGTTTGGCCGCCGCTTCAAGGCGGGCTGGCGCAGCCATACGCAGCAGATCGTAATTGGCTTGTCAACCGCGGCAATTGCGCAACTGGGCGTGCAAGGCATCTGGCAAGCGATTGCCATGAAGGCTGCGCCGCAAACCCAGGCCGAGTACGAGCACATCCTCGGCCTGCGCGACAAGCTGTTCAACGGCAACAGTGTGGTTTATGTGGCCGTGCTGGTGTGGTGGATCGTGTGCCTGTGGCGCGATGAACCGGGGACCAAAGCTGAGGCTGAAGCCCTGAACGCCGCGCCTGAGCCCGTTTACCTGGAGTCTCCCGTGATCGCAACGGACGAGAATTCCACAGAGACCGTAGCCGCTGCGGAAAATGCGGAAAACACGGACGAAACTAGTAAATAGGGTTGGCTCCCCAGGCCTCAAAAGGAGGCCTTGGGAATCCTTACTGCTGCGTAAGTAGCAGAAATATAGATATTTATAGTGC